>JAEEGL015396199.1_pt1 | contig 21483 bp, 12 predicted proteins | sample 9134231 | NCBI WGS metagenome assembly JAEEGL01 (sample SAMN16246548, study PRJNA631951) | gut metagenome | biome: gut microbiome; feature: rumen; material: fiber-attached | host: Bos | place: Iran: Karaj | collected 2018-10
GTAACAATAGAGAGCCCACAAAGTGCTTTGTACAACATCTACAAAGTTGTTTTCAACGGAGATTGCCATGTCACTCTTAAGGCAACTAACAATAGCAGCTACCCTGTGGTGCGCTATGTGGGGCTTATGCAATTCTTAGGCAAATCGGCATTACTTAGCCCTTATGGTGCTTATTACAGTTCTGATTTACAATCCATTGTGTCATCTTCAGGAAGCAAAATTTATAATCAGGATATCTTAATCAGCAGCCATTATGTGGCAGTATTAAACAGTACATATTTCCCCGATGCCAACTTCCGCGGTTATCTGCAGAGGTCCTTATTCCCAAAGGGATACATCACCGAAAGCGATGTGAATGCAACGACAAGCATGAACGCCTCAAGTGAATACATCTCAAGCCTGCAGGGGATTGGATATTTTAGCAAATTGGTGAATTTAGCTTGTGAAGAAAACAATCTCACCTGGATACCATCATTGCCAAGCACCCTGAAATATCTTAATTGTAGAGATAATCAACTCACCTCGCTGCCATCTTTGCCCAGCGGTCTCATATCTTTGATATGTGATCAAAACCAACTCACTGCACTACCAACCATGCCATCTTCTTTGCAGACTCTGGAGTGCGAGAATAACAGACTGTCGGGCACAGTGAATTTGTGTAATCTTTCATTGAAATCACTACTGATAAACAACAATCCCAACATGACTACGCTCCTGTGCTACAACAATGCATTGACAAGCCTTAATTTGGCGGGATGCTCAGCACTGACAGCGGTTCATTGCTATAACAACCAGCTCACATCTTTATCTTACTTGCCAACTTCATTGCAGCACCTATACTGCAATAACAACAAATTTAATGGCACATTCGAAATGACAGGTCGTAGCAACCTAAAAACACTCGATATCAGCAACAACCCTAACATTATTTATTTCAAATGCAACGACAACTCATTGACCTCGCTCAGCGTGACTGGCTGCACCGACTTAACTAAGCTGGAATGCTATAACAACCAGCTCACCTCGCTAGATGTTAGTAGTTTAAGTAACTTGGTCTCTCTTTTATGCTATAATAATAAGCTCACGTCTCTTAATGTGGCATATAAGACAAAACTCAGAACAATTCAGGCTCATACTAATCAACTGACATCGATAAATGTTAATGGATGCACTGCATTGCAAGACTTCCTGTGTGCCGAGAACAAACTATCCTCCCTGTCGGTTCAGGGATGCAACTCATTAAGGATGCTGAATTGTTTTGGAAATCAAATCAAGGAATCGGCAATGAACACCTTGGTTAACAGCTTGTGCACTATTCCTGCAGGCAGCAATGGCCAGTTGTTGGTGATTTATCCAGGACTTTCTTCAGGAGATTACACCGAGGGCAATGTCATAACCAATGCCCAGGTAAGGGCTGCCCGCAACAAGCGCTGGATACCTAAGATGTGGGACGTCGGCAATTGGAGCTGGGTTGAGATTCTCGTTAATACTGTTCCTGGCGACGTGAACGGCGACGGTGAGGTGACAGCCGCCGACATCACCGCCCTCTATGATGTGCTGCTTAATAACGACTACAGCCAAATCGTGAACGGCGACCAAACCGGCGACGGCGTTATCACCGCTGCCGACGTGACTGCGGTTTACACCATCATGCTAAGCAGCAAAGAATAATAATCAATGCATAATTCATAATGCATAATCTAAGCGCCTTTCGGGGCGCTTATTTTTGTGCCGCCTATATTAGAAGACAATTAAGGACAAACGATGTTGCGATAGATTCTGTTTTATTAAGGACAATTGCTCCCGTTTTCGGCGTTAGAGACTTGAGGGACGCGCTTCACTTAGTCGCCTGGCAGCGAGAAATCTATCAAATCGTTCCAAATCTAACAAAAAAATTATTTGTTTGATTTTTATCAGATTTGTAAGATTTCTGCGCGAAGCGCACTCCACGCAGCACTGGGAGCCATGCATTGGCATGCATGAAAATTGTTAATAACTTCTTGAGGAAATATTTTGCTGGTGGGAAAGTTTTACTGTAACTTTACACTCGCAAAAAAGCGTCAAAATTATGATGTCCTTGCCAAGATAAAAAGTGAGGACACGTTGATTTGCCCGCTTGTTATTTTATAGCAAATGATTGGACGTCTCGTCCTTACTTAACACTTAACACTTACTACTTAAAATAATGCTTCCATTCATCCATCTTCACGTTCACTCTCAATATTCGCTGCTCGATGGTCAGGCTCCTGTCAAGGGCATTGTTGACAAGGCAATCGCCAACGGCATGCGTGGCGTGGCCCTGACCGACCACGGCAATATGTTTGGCATCAAGGAGCTACATGACTATGTAAATAAAAAGAATTCTGATGTAACTAGTGCCATTAAGGAGATAAAGAAAAAACTTGAGGAAGAACAGGCCAAAGCGACGCCCGATACCGATGCTATCGCAAACCTGAAAATTGACCTAAATGAGCAGGAAGGTAAGTTGTTTAAGCCCATCTTCGGTTGCGAGGCCTACGTTGCCAACAAGGATATGCACTCGCACACCGACAAGCGCGACATAGGACGTCACCTAATTTTGCTGGCCAAGAATCTTCAGGGCTATCACAATCTCATCAAGATAGTGTCGAAGGCGTGGACCGAAGGATTGTATAGCCATCCCCGTACCGACCATAACGAACTCGCAGCACACCACGAAGGAGTGATTTGCTGTTCGGCATGCCTTGGCGGTGAGATTCCTCAACTCATAATGAATGGCGATATCAATGGTGCCCGAGAAGCGATTAAGTGGTATAAGGGTGTGTTTGGCGATGACTATTATCTTGAGTTGCAGCGCCACAAAGCTACTGTGCCCAATGCTAATCACGAAACTTACCAGAAGCAGCAGGAGGTGAATGCCGTGCTATTGCAGTTGAGCAAAGAGCTTGGCGTGAAGGTGATATGCACCAACGATTCTCACTTCCTCAACGAAGACGATGCCGATGCGCATGAGCGCCTTGTGCTGCTCTCCACAGGCCGTCGCTTGAGCGATGAAAACACTCTGCTCTACACTAAGCAGGAGTGGTTCAAGACACAGGAGGAGATGAACGAACTCTTTGCCGACGTGCCCGAGGCATTGCAGAACACGATGGAGATTCTTGACAAAGTGGAGATTTACTCTATCAACCATGCTCCAATCTTGCCCGATTTTCCACTTCCCGACGGCTTCGACAACGAGGACGATTACCTGCGCTATCTAGTGTATGAAGGCGCAAAGGAGCGCTGGCCCAATATGGACGACGAGCACCGCGAGCGCATCGACTTTGAGCTTGAAACCATTAAGAAGATGGGTTTCCCGGGCTACTTCTTGATCGTGCAGGACTACATCCGTGTGGCACCGTCGCTAGGGTGCTCGGTGGGTCCTGGCCGAGGCTCGGCAGCAGGCTCGGCAGTTGCCTATTGCTTGGGAATCACCAAGATAGACCCCATTAAATATGACTTGCTTTTTGAGCGTTTCTTGAATCCCGATCGCATTTCGTTGCCCGATATTGACGTCGATTTCGATGATGACGGTCGTGCCGCTGTGCTCAAATATGTGACTGAGAAATATGGTGCCGAGAAGGTGGCTCATATCATCACCTACGGCACTATGGCTGCCAAGATGGCGATAAAAGATGTGGCACGTGTTCACGACCTGCCCATTCCCGAGAGTAACCGCTTGGCAAACTTTATCCCTTCCCGCCCCAATGATATGCCCGAGGATGAGAAAGGCAAGAATTATAAAATCACCATCAAGAACTGTCTCAAATGTTTTCCTGAGTTTCGTCAAGAACTTGACAATCCCAACCATATAGTAGGCGACACAATCAGGTTTGCCGAGAAGCTTGAGGGCAATGTGCGTGGTACTGGTGTTCACGCTTGCGGTGTGATTATTGGCCGTGACGATATCACCGACTGGGTGCCTGTGAGTACCGCCGTCGATAAGGAAGACAAAGAAGGCTCACGCATCGTGGTGACACAGTACGAAGGCAGTGTGATAGAGGAGACCGGCCTTATAAAGATGGACTTCCTGGGTCTGAAAACGCTATCAATTATTAAAGATGCCCTTGCAAATATCAAGCAGACTCATGGCGTTGATATCGACATCGAGAAGATTCCTATCGACGACCCCAAAACCTATCAGCTTTATTGCGAAGGCAAGACTACTGGCACTTTCCAGTTTGAGTCGGCAGGTATGCAAAAATACCTAATGGAGCTGCAGCCTAGCACCTTTGAAGACTTGATTGCCATGAATGCCCTCTATCGTCCAGGACCAATGGCTTATATTCCTCAATTCATTGCCCGCAAGCATGGCCGTGACCCTATCACCTACGACTTCCCCGAAATGGAGAAATACTTGAAGGATACCTACGGCATCACGGTATATCAGGAGCAGGTGATGCTCTTGTCGCGACTGCTGGCAGGTTTCACTCGAGGTGAGAGCGATGTGCTGCGCAAGGCAATGGGTAAGAAGCAAAAAGACAAACTCGACAAGCTCAAACCCAAGTTCATAAAGGGCGGCGAGGAGCGAGGTCACGATACCAAAACCCTTGAGAAGATTTGGAGCGATTGGGAGGCTTTCGCTTCCTATGCTTTCAACAAGAGCCATGCAACTTGCTACAGTTGGATTGCTTATCAAACAGCATACTTAAAAGCCAACTATCCGAGCGAGTATATGGCTGCCGTGCTTAGTCGTTCGGGTGATGTGGAGAAGATGACCAAGTTTATGGACGAGTGCAAGGCTATAGGCGTGAAGGTCAAGGGCCCCGATATCAACGAGAGTTTCAAGTCTTTTAGTGCAAATAAAGAAGGCATCATCCGTTTTGGCCTCAACGGCATCAAAGGATTTGGTTCCAACTCGGTGGATGCCATCATCAGTGAGCGTGAGAAGAATGGCCCGTTCAAAGACATATATGATGTGGTAGAGCGTGTGAACCTCTCGGCTTGCAACCGTCGAGCCATTGAGTCGCTAGCTTTATCGGGAGCTTTCGACAGCTTTGGCGTGCCACGTGAGGCGTTCTTTGAGAAGAACAACAAAGGCGAGGACTTCAGCGAGGTGCTCGTGAGATATGGCCAGCAATATCAGGTTGACAAGAGCAGCCAGGTCAACAGCCTCTTCGGCGACATGATGGATACTTTCACCTCTAAACCACCCATCCCAAAAGCCGAACCATGGCCCAATATGGAGCGCTTATCGCGTGAGCGCGATTTGGTGGGCATATATCTCTCGGCACATCCTCTTGATCCATTCTTCATGGAGATGAAGTTTGGCTGCAACTCAACTATCAAGAATTTCGTTGAGACAGGAGCTAATCATCTAGGCCATGAGTATGTGCTTGGTGGCGTAGTGACCGACTATACCGAGCGTCCGTCGAAACGAGGCAACAACTTTGGCATTCTCAAGATTGAGGATAAGACAGGAAGTGCCGAATTCATGCTCTTTGACAAAGTGTTTGCCGAATATCGCAACTATTGCATTCCTGGCACGGCTATTGCTGTGAGATGCAAATATGAGATGAACTCTTATAGTAATAGGGTAGTCCTTAGGGTAAGCAATATTGCATTCCTCAAGGACCTTAAAGGAAAAATGGTTCAGAGCATAGTCATAAGTCTCAACGAGAATCAGTTGCAGTTTGGCAGCCTAATGCACGAGCAGCTGAAGGCAAAATCAGATACTAAATGTGACTTGGTGTTCAAAATTCACGACTTGGAAACCAACCGATATGTTGAGATGAAGTCGAAGTTCAAGATTCCGCTTACTCGAGAGTTTATTGAACAACTCGATGAATTAGAAATTAAATATAAAGTTGAAGTATAATAATCGTTTAGCAAATTTTGTGACATTCTGTCAGAACATAATTTGCTGAGCACAAAAAGAAAAAACACAATTATGGCAAAAGAATTTAACGACAACAACATCAATGAGATTATCCAATCGGGCAAACCCGTAGTAGTTGATTTCTGGGCAGAATGGTGCGGTCCTTGCAAGGCTGTGTCGCCTATCATCGACGAGTTGGCCCAGGAGTATGATGGAAAAGTGGAGATTGGCAAGTACGACGTTGACGAGGGTGGCGACTTCATGGCAGAGTATGGCATCCGCAACATCCCTACCATCCTCTTCTTTAAGAACGGTGAGCTCCAAGACCGCAATGTGGGCTCTATCGCCAAAGATGCCCTTAAGGCTAAGGTAGAGGCGCTGCTATAGTTAATAGTTCACAGTTCACAGTTCATAGTTTACAGTTCATAGTTAATAGTTCATAGTTAACAGTTCCAGATAAACGATATTAGCTCTGCTAAAGACATTCATTGCATTTGCTTGTCATGAAACGCTTAGGACTTATATTATTGTTGTTGTTCTCGTGCAATGCTTCATTGTGGGCTTCGCGTGAGGGCGAAGATGATGTCACTGAGACTATGTATGGCAAGGCGCTCAACTCTTATCTGCTCGCACGCTGTGGCGACGCCGAGGCGCAGTATCAGCTCGCTAGTTGCTATCATAGTGGCTATGGTGTTGAGGAGAATGACTCATTAGCCTTTGTCTGGGCAAAGAAGTCGGCAGAACAGGATTATCCTGCTGGCCTATATTTCTTGGCCTATTGCTACGAGACAGGTAAAGGCTGCTCGGCAAATATGGGAAATGCCAATTTCCTTTATAAAAAAGCCTACGAGAAGGCTATGTCGCTTGCCAATGGGGGTGATCCCTCAGCGCAGTTTGTGGTAGGCAAAATTTTTGACTACGGCAATGGCGGAGTGGAGCAGAACCAGGAAGTTGCGGTGCGCTGGTACCGACGTGCTGCCGAGCAAGGTTATCCTGGCGCACAGTTTAACATGGGCAATTGCTGCCAGCTTGGTGAGGGTGTGGCTATGAACAAAGAGGAGGCGGTATATTGGTATCGCCAGGCATCACTTCAAGGCGATGCTGACTCACAATACATGCTTGGCTTGTGCTATGCCAGCGGCGAAGGAGTGACAAAGAACGCCCGCAAGGCGATAGAGTGGTTCAAGGAGTCCTCCCGTCAGGGACACCGCTTGGCACAAGACATCCTCGTGCGAATAGGCGAGACGTGGTGACCTTAATTAAATGCAGAGAAGACGGTTTTCCCGCAATGGCTGGAGAACCGTCTTCTTTTGTTGCAATCAAGTTGTTTTGCTTATCTAACAATAACCTTCTTACCGTTATAGATGTAAATACCGGTAGGGAGGTTGTTGCTGTTCACTTTACGACCTGTGAGGTCGTAGTAGCAGTTGTCTTGTTGTTGTTTGGTTTCGATGTTAATGTCATCGATGGCAGTATAGTCGGGTGTGTGTACGCGATAGGCGGCATAGCCATTGCCCATGGTGTATTCATACACAATAACACTTTTGCCTCTCTCTGGTACCACGCGGAAAAACGAGCCTACCGAGGGGTTGGCTGAATAGCCTCCGCTGCCCATTGGGGGAATAGTGGCTACTGCTGTTGCTTCGGCACTCATGTCGCGAATTGAGAAACCGCCGTTGTAGTTGCTGCCGCTGGTATATAGAAACATCTCGTGACCGTCGAGCTCAAAAAAAGCGCCTCCTACCGACGAGTTGCTGTTGGGGGGAGTGGTGTTGAGCGAGCCAGGAATATATTTGCCTTTGTCAACGTCTTTGTATAGGTAGTAACCCTGATTTCGAACTTGATATACAAAATGGAATGGATCATTGTCGATGGGATATACTACACCTGCTGTTGAACCTGCAAATGAGACGGCATCGGTCGATTCGGTACCTTCAAACTCTCCATTTACGATTTTGACGAGGGAAATATAAGATTGTCCGTTCTGGAAATGGTAAACATATCCACCCTCTTCGCTCATCACGTCGCCAATGGCACTGATAAAGTTGGTTTGACCTTCATCGTCAAGTTCAAATTCTACATCTATGGGATTTGCGTTGATGTCGCCCCCTGGATAGATGAGAATGGAACATGGGTTCTTAGTCACGCCGTCGTTGCGCTGAATGAGGTTTCCGGCGCTGTCGAAGCAGATACCGTGGCTGCTAGTACCAGGTGCTTCACTCAACGTGCCGTCGGGCCTGAGTATTACGAGTGCGCTGGTTGTGTAGTTGTTTGCATAAAACGTGCCATCGCTGCTGATAGCGGCTTGCTGTGCCGACTTGTAGGGTGAATTGTCTTCAGCAAGCCCTGAAGGAAAATTTGCTGGCAGGTTTCCTTTATCGCGGGTGTAGGAAAACACTGTGTCAACCACTACTTGCAACGGTTCCATAGGTTCTACGATATCGTCCCAGTTGATGTCTTCGAGTTCGGGCATCTCGCTTGGCATGAGGTAGTCGCAGGTAATCATTGCAACGCCCATATTACCATAGAGATTATAGTTGGCAAGTGAGTTTACGGTCCATACTGCAACATCCAGACCTTTGTCGTGGAATTTCTTTACGGTATATTTGTCGAGGCATCCAGCTTCGATGCTTGGCATGAGGTTCCACTGCACAATCCAGTCGAAATGGGTTGACCAGTTGCTGTTGCATAGGAACTGGCATTTGAGAGCGGGGAAGTTGGTACGCACATACTCAAGCGAGTTGCGCATAGAGGTGAGGATGATGGCTTTGTCGGTCAACCCTTTCTCCTCAATGAGCGCAGCAAGTCCTGGGAACTTGCTCATGTCGTTGTTGTTGATGCCTGTGGTCCATTTCAACTCTACTACAGGAATCACATTTTTCTCGGCGCAGATGTCGAGATACTCGGCGACTGTGCAGATGTGGCCCGTGTAGGTTACACCACCGCGAGTTTGGGTGTAGGTCTCGGCTTGAAGCTCAGCGAGGGTAGCATTGGCAACGGTTAGGTTTCCGCCAACACTATTTGTGGTCTCATCGTGGCTAATCACGTAGTAACCGTCGGCAGTGACGCGCACGTCGCACTCAAGTCCCTGATATCCATAATGGTCCACACCGTTGTTGTAGGCTTCAACGGTATTCATCACTCCCATATAGGAGCCACGGTGTCCAATAAAGATTGGTTTCCACGCCCATGCGCTAACAACGCATAAGGTGGCAATGATTGTGAGTAATAATTTTCTCATAACGCTATTGTGTTAATCGTTAATAATTTTGCGGTAAAGATAATGATTTGTCTTGTTTTTTGCAAGAAAATGGAAAAACTTTTGATGAAAAGTGGTAATTAGGAATTTATAGAACACCCATTGTGTGTTATTGCAAAGATTTTTGTAATTTTGCATGGTTTTTACAAAACAGATCATGGTTTTCAACTCAATACAGTTTTTGGTGTTTCTGCCAATCGTTTTTCTGCTTTACTGGCTAGTGTTTAAGCCAGTGAAATGGCAAAACGCGCTGATTGTAGTTGCAAGTTATGTTTTTTATGGCTGGTGGGATTGGCGCTTTCTCACACTTATAGCATTTACTTCGCTATGTACCTACGCCAGTGGTGTGATGATAGAGCGGCATCGCGAACAAGGCAAGCTAATAAGTGCTGTCAATATTGTAGTGAACATGTTGATACTGGGATTTTTTAAATATTTCAACTTTTTCACCGAGTCGTTTGCCGATGCCATGAGTAGTTTGGGGTGGCATTGCGACGCGCCCACGCTCAACATTGTGCTGCCGGTTGGCATCAGCTTCTACACCTTCCAGGCGCTGAGCTACTCAATCGACGTATATCGCAAGAAGCTTGACGCCTCTCATAGCCTTATAGACGTGATGGCATTCATCAGCTTCTTTCCGCAGCTGGTGGCAGGTCCTATTGAGCGTGCCACTAAATTGTTGCCGCAAATTCAACAGCCACGCACATTCTCGCCAAAGGAGGCTACCGATGGTATGCGCCAAATGCTATGGGGACTCTTCAAGAAGATGATTGTCGCCGACACATGCGGCATGATAGTTGACAGATTATGGGAAGATGCAGCCTCACAAACGGGATTTGCGCTGATGCTGGGTGGGGTACTCTTTGCCTTCCAGATTTATGCCGATTTTTCGGGTTACAGCGACATCGCCATAGGTTGCGCGCGCCTTTTTGGCATTAACCTGACCACAAACTTCAAGGTTCCTTATTTTTCTCGCAGTATGCGTGAGTTTTGGCGCCGCTGGCACATCACGCTTATGAACTGGTTCACCGAGTATGTCTATTTCCCGCTTGGCGGTAGCCGTGGCAGCAAGGTCAAGACTCTTCTCAACACTTTTATCCTTTTTGCTTTGAGTGGGCTGTGGCATGGCGCCAACTGGAACTACGTGGTGTGGGGTCTCTATAATGCCGTTTTGTTTGTGCCACTCATTGTGTTTAATAGCGGTCGTTATCGCGATACGGTGGCTAGTGGCAGGATGCTGCCGTCGCTCAAGGAGGTGGGGTTGATATTGATGACTTTCGTCATGACCGTGTTGGGAATGATAGTATTCCGTGCCCCAAGCATGGCAGAGCTTGGCGTCTACCTGAGTACCACGTTCTCATCGTCGCTGTTCAAAGTGGGCTTTGGCTATGAGATCAAGGTTGCATTGGTTTATAGCGCTGTGATGCTTATCGTGGAATGGATTTACCGCGAGAAGCGCTTTGCTCTCGATTTTGGCGATTCACCCACTGGCATCGTGCGCCATCGTTGGGTACGCTGGACTATATATGTCGTGCTGTTTGTGTTCACGGTCCTTATGTCAGGACTTCATTCTAATTTTATCTACTTCCAATTCTAAGCCATGAAACAGTTCCTGAAGAAAATATTGATGTTCTCAGTCATCGTGATGGTGATTTTCGTGGCTTACGAATTGCTGTTGCTGCTCGTGCCCAACGAGTTCTCCTACAAGAAGAACTACATTGAAAAGCACAAAGACGAGTTGCGTATCTTAGTGCTGGGCAACTCTCACCTTGCCGACTGTATCGATTGCTCGCTACTAGGTGAGGATGCCTTTAATGCGGCTCAGCCTGGGCGCTCGTCATATTATGATTTGCGGTTGCTTAAGGAATTTATAGGGCAGATGCCTAAACTTGAATGCGTGGTAATGCCTTATAGCTATGACTATCAGTATTGGGGGCATCTGCATGAAGAGAAGCATGAACCAAAGTTCAACACTTATCGCTGCATGAATCTCAAGTATATGGGCTATACCTACCTTGATGGAGAGTGGTGGCACTGGAGCGAGATCCTCAACTCCAACTACGACCACTGCGGACGCCTGTTTGGGAGTCTTTATAAGCCACTTACCGATCTCACAATGTGTGACTCGCTAGGCATAGAACTTGATGCAAGCTACGACACTCGCGGCGACGACTGGATGACTAAGCAACTTCCAGAGACTGCATCATTACCCGATTCTACCGAGCAACGCCTCAACTACCAGGACAACGTGAAGATTTATAGCGAGATGGTGACTATTGCTCGTGACCATAAGATTCGCCTTATTTTCCTAGCAATGCCTATCTACAAGACTGCCCGTGAGCGCGTGAACCAGCAAAGACTTGATGAGATGAATGAATTTATAGCTATGCTGAGACGCATCAACCCCGACATCGAGTTCTACAACTTCATCGATGATCCACGTTTTGTGGAGCAGGACTATTACAACTCCATCCACCTTAACAATACTTACGGCGCAAGAAAGTTCACACCACTGCTCCGTGAGATAATTGAGAGAAAACGGTAAAACAGCATTGTAAAATAGACAAATTATTTTTACTTTTGTGGTATAAATAAAACATAGAAATTATGGCAAAGAATACATTTTCAGTAAGCGGAATGAAATGCGTTAACTGCAAGGCTAATGTGGAGCGTGCTCTTAAGGCATTGCCTGGTGTTGCCGAGGCTGTTGTGAGTCTTGAGGATGCTTGTGTTTCCGTCGATTATGACGAGACCATTGTAACTCCTCAACAAATGAAAGACGCAGTTGAGGACTTGGGCAGATTTGAGATGACAATTTAATGCGTAAGACCCTTCCTGTCATAGGTATGGCATGCTCAGCTTGTTCGGCCAATGTGGAGAACAAGCTGCGGTCAATTGCGGGAATCAATGAGGCATCGGTGAATCTTGTTGGGCGCACCGCTACGATAGATTTTGACCCTGCACAGGTGTCGCTAGTGGAGATTAAGAAACAAATCAGCGACATTGGATATGACCTAGTGATTGACGAGGAGCGAAGTGTTGAGGAGATTGAGGCTCGCGAGTGGAAACTCCTCAAGCGCAAAACCATCATGGCTTGGGTGTTCGCTGCTATGGTGATGTGTGTCTCAATGGGATGGGCTCATGCAGATGACAGGAATGCTGCCAACCAATTGGCGTTAATCATTGCTGTTGCTTGCATGGCACTCTGTGGTAAGGAATTCTATGTCAGCGCTTTTCGCCAGTTGCGCCACTCCACGGCGAGTATGGACACTCTGGTGGCGTTATCTACTAGTATCGCCTTTTTGTTTAGCTTCTACAATACGTTTTGGGGAGAAATGGCATGGGGCTCACGAGGCATTATGTGGCACACCTATTTCGATGCTGTGACAATGATAATCGCCTTTGTACTCACTGGCCGACTGCTTGAGGAAAAGGCGAAAGATAGCACTGCGAGTAGTCTGCGTCAACTCATGGGCATGTCGCCCAAGACGGCGAGGGTCGTCACTAAGAAACAACCTGTTGATGGTGATGAGGTTGGCGAGATGGTGCCGATTTCTACCATTGAGAAAGGCGACCTCCTAGAGGTGCGTGCCGGAGAGAAGATTCCTGTTGATGGTGAGGTGACTTGGGCATCGAGTTTTATGACCGACGATGCTGCCTACGTTGACGAGAGTATGATAACCGGTGAACCCACTCCTGCCGTGAAGCGTGTGGGCGACAAGGTACTGGCAGGCACAATTCCTAGCCAGGGGCGCTTGCGACTAAGGTCGCGTCAGGTGGGGGATGAGACTGCTTTGGCACAAATTATAACGATTGTTCAGCAGGCACAAAACTCTAAGGCTCCAGTGCAACGACTCGTTGACAAGGCTGCCAGCATATTTGTTCCTGTGGTGGCGATTGCTGCATTGCTCACCTTTGTGTTGTGGCTTGCAATAGCAGGTTTTGAGGCTCTGCCTCAAGCCATTATCTCCATGGTTTCGGTTCTTGTGGTGGCATGTCCGTGTGCAATGGGCCTTGCTACCCCCACGGCACTGATGGTGGGCATGGGAAAAGCTGCCGAGCGGCAGATTCTTATCAAAGATGCCACTGCTCTTGAATTGTTGCGCAAAGTAGATGCACTTGTTACCGACAAGACAGGTACACTCACCATACCCAATCAGAATGTAGTGGACTTTACACATGCCTACGACTTGGCACTAGAAGAGCGCGAGACACTGAAACCCAACGCAAGGGAGGCAATCGATGCATTGAAAAAGATGGACATAGAGGTGCATTTGCTTAGTGGCGACAAAGAGGCTGCCGTGAGATATTGGGCACAGCAAGCTGGTATCGAGCATTACCAGAGCGGAGTGCTTCCTGCTGATAAAGAACAACTCGTCAAGCAACTGCAAGGTGAAGGTAAGACAGTGGCGATGATGGGTGACGGCATCAACGACACCCAAGCACTGGCGCTAGCCGACGTGAGCATTGCCATTGGCACTGGCACCGATGTGGCGATGGATGTGGCGCAAGTCACTCTTATGGGCAATGATTTGCAAAACGTGCCAATGGCTGTGAATTTAAGCAAAAAGACAGTGAAGATGATATGGCAGAACCTGTTCTGGGCATTTATATATAATATAATCTGCCTTCCACTTGCTGCTGGAGCTTTGCATCTCTTCGGCATCAACTTCCAGATAACACCAATGTGGGCGGCAGCACTGATGGCGCTTTCAAGTCTGTCGGTTGTGCTTAATAGTTTACGTTTAAAGTATAAAAAGCTATGAAAAATATTAGACCATTGATTTTTGTAAGTAACGATGACGGATATAATTATCCTGGTTTAAAGGCATTGATTGAGGTTGCGCGGGAGTTTGGCGATGTGATAGTTGCTGCTCCGGTAAGCCATCAGAGCGGCAAGGCGTCGTCAATCACGATGGCTGAGCCATTGCGTGTTTTCAAGAAAAAAGAAGAGCCAGGACTTACCGTCTATGCCGTGAATGGCACGCCCACCGACTGCGCAAAGTTAGGACTAGGAGTGCTTGTGGGGGACCGCAGTGTGGATTTGGTGCTTTCGGGAGTAAATCATGGTTTCAATCATGGTAATAGTGTGCTCTATAGTGGCACCTTGGGCGTGGTGATGGAGTCGGCGATGGCGGGGTTGCCGAGTGTGGCGTTCAGCTATGGTGACTATAACTTTGATGCCGACTTCTCTCAATGCATGCCTATTATGCGCCACGTGATTGGCAAAGTGCTCGCCAACGGCCTGCCTAAATATGTGTGTCTCAGTGTAAATATCCCATTGGTGGAAGACGGTATTAAGGGCATGAAGATGGCTGTCTCGGCGCCAGGACGATGGACCAACACATGGGAACACCGTGTAGATCCACGTGGCGGTGATTACTACTGGATGCTAGGCGACTATGAGGAGGAGAACCCCAACGACGACCGCACCGACTTCTACTGGCTGCGTAAAGGATATGTCACCGTAACGCCCATCCATATCGACCAGACCGACTTCGACTCCATGCAAGCCATGCAGCAGATGCTGGAAATTTAAAATGAGACAATGGGGGATTACTCTGTTGCGGAAAAAGCTTGAAAAAATAAAAAACAGAGCGGGTCTCACGACTCGCTCTGATTAATCTGTCTTAATAAACCAAACTTATCACATTAGTAATATATAGAATTTTTGTTCTTATTCTATTTTCACTGCAAAAGTACGATATTATTCTTGAACTTCCAAATAATTATGTGCAAAATTGCAATTTTTATTCAAATAATTTGTAAAAACGTGAGAAGTCAGGAATAATTGAATAAAAAGGAAGCACTTATGCATATTTTTGGTTTGTAATAGTTTTCATTTTTGTGCGTTTTTTAGTAACTTTGCATTTTAAATAAATCATTTGCAAATGAACTCACAAGATTGGAAAGCCATGCTCGGGGCAGCGTTTAATGTGGATCCCGACGCTGTTGCCGAAGATGCGGAGCAAGACGCTGCTCCTGCTTCTGCAGCCGAGCAGCAGGGCAAGACGATGATTGATGTCATCCTCGACAAGAAAGGCCGCAACGGCAAAAAAGCTACGATAGTCGCAAATCTTACCCTGGATGAAGAGAATCTCAAAAAACTTGCCGCTGAGCTCAAGCGACATTGTGGCGTTGGCGGATCGGCTCGTGGCGGTGAGATATTGATTCAAGGCGACAAACGCGAAGCAGTTCTCAACTACCTAAAGAGCCACGGCTTTAAGGCGAGAATCATTTAAATGCTAATCACTAAGTGTTAAGTGTTAAGTGTTAAGTGAAGCCGCTAGCGCGGCTAATAGTTTATACTTCTTTATCTCTTTCATTTTATTTAGTACAATTTCATAATATCCTATCTTTACCATAAATGACAATAAAAATCATCAAAGCCTCTGCAGGGTCGGGTAAGACATATAACCTTGCTCGCACTTATATCGCCAATTTGATAGGCATTCCTACTGGTAAGACTGTGACTGTGAATAACAAGGTATATGAGCAGTTCACACTGCGCAAGGTGCTTAATTATCATCGCCATCTGCTCGCTATCACGTTTACCAACAAGGCGACCAATGAGATGAAGGATCGTATTATAAAAGAACTCCACCTGCTCAGCACAGGCAAAGGCGACTATGTTAATGACTTTAGCATAATGTTTGTGGGTTGCAAGATTCAAGATGTGATAGATGCTGCTCGCAAGGCGTTGTGCACAATACTCTTTGACTATGCCAATTTTAACGTTAGTACCATTGACTCGTTCTTCCAGCGCGTGTTACGCAACTTTGCCCGTGAGCTCGACCATGACTATAACTATGAGGTGCAGATTGACCAGGATTATGCCACTAGTGTAGCTGTCCACGATTTCTTGCTTGAGCTTGGCGCAACAGGCAAGAGACATGCAGCAATCAATAACTGGGTTAAGGATTTCATCACAAACAATATCAATAATAATAAAGATTGGAACTTTTTTGGCAAGAGCAATGACCTGAAGTCTTTTGCTGGCAATATCTATAAGGAGTTTTTCCGTGAGCATCAAGGCGAGATTATCAAATACCTTGAGGACATAGGCAACGGCGAGACAGCCTCAAAGGTTGAGAAGTTTAAGCAGCAGCTTATTTTAGCTCGCAATAATCACAAGAATGGTTTTGATGCGTCGATAGACAAATATTATGATTTCTTTTCACGCAGAGGTATTGTTGTCGATGAACTGAAGTCCAATATTATTATCAAGTTCTTTGAGCGCACCTTTAAGGTGTTTAGCTCTTCGGAGGAGAAAACGCTGAGAAATTATGCGACCTCCTCTGATGCCCTCTCCAAAAATGTGGTGCGTGCTGAAGCGAGAGCTAAAGTGGGGACTGGAGGAGATGCGGAATTCCAGCAACTTGTGCAAGAGACTGTTAATCACTACGATAAGTCGGTAATTTATGACAGTATGCTCAAGAATATATGGCATTTGGGCTTACTGGGAAAAATCAACGAGAAGCTTGAACAATACCGCAAAGATAGCAACTGCATCCTTATTGCCGACACAAACGACCTGATAGGCAAAGCATTGCAAAGTGGAGCATATTTCATCTATGAGCATGTTGGTACTCAGTTTAACAACTACATGATAGATGAGTTCCAGGACACTAGCAAGAAACAGTACAGCAATTTTGTGCCACTGCTTGAGGAAACCTTAGCTCGTGGAAACGACAACCTCATCATTGGGGATGAGAAACAGTCGATATATCGCTTCCGTAACAGCGCCCCCAGTTTGTTGCGCGACGTGATAGTCAACGATTTTGCCGGACGTTTCACACCATCGACACTCGACACCAATTATCGTAGCTATAAGTCTATTGTTGAGTTTAATAACGAGCTTTTCACCGCGATGGTCAATGACTCGGAAATGAAAGATAACTACCCTTTGCTCATGAAGACTTATAACAATATAGTTCAAGGTGTGCACAAGAGCGAAAAGATGGGCAGGGTAGAGGTGAATTTTGTGCCAAGTTTAGGTTCTGATGCACTCACGCGCGAGGCAATAATCAAGACACTGCCAGGCCTGATAAACTCGATGCTTGATCGCGGATATAGCATGGGCGACATAGCCATACTTGTCAATACCAACGATCACGGCAAGGAGATCATAGCCGAAATAATGAAATATAATGAGTCGCTTAAAGTAGGTTCTCAATATCGCCCTATCAAGGTGATCTCAAGCGAGTCGCTGATGCTTGAGAATTCGCCCTCGGTGAAACTCATTTTGAGCGCGCTGCGATTCCTCGAGGTGACACAGTATCAGTTGCCCGAAGATAATGACGAGGCAATGTCGGATGAGTTCGCAAGGTTTCTCGATAACCGCATCAATGAGCAGCGTTACTACAAGATTCTACACGATTTCATGGCAAACTTGCAAAAAGCCAATCCAACATCTCAACCAGGTGATATCCTCCATGATTGTGTTGAGAAAGATCGTGCTGACACTAAGAAGTTCACAAAACCTGAGCGATTGAAGCAATATGGTGACATCACTCTGGAACTGATGCCCGACAAGACCGCACAACTATCAAATCTGGTGAATGTTGTTGATAAGATTATAGCAAAGTATCTTATAGGAGCTAGTAGCACTGAACTTGAGAATTCCTATATAATGGCATTTGTCGATGTGGTGCACAGCTTCTCTCGCCGACATAATGGTGGCACAATAGCTGAGTTCCTGCAATACTGGGATTCTATGAGCGAAAAGTTGACACTTGGTGCTAGTGGTAGCATTGATGCCGTTAACGTGATGACAATTCACAAATCTAAAGGTTTGGAATTTAAGTGCGTGATAGTGCCTTCTGCCAACTGGCAGCTCGACAAGATGGACGATGTGTGCTGGATTGAGAAATCTCAAATTATCAATAATCTCAAGTCCCTTGAGTCGATCAAGAATATTGACCATGAATTGGTGCCTCCACTGGTGCCCATTGAGTTTTCTAAGTTGAAGAAAACAGGATTCTTGACCGATATCTATGATAGTGAGTACGAAAAGAGTATGATTGACAACATCAATAAACTTTACGTCTCCCTCACTCGTCCTAAAGAGGAGTTGCATGTGTTTGCGATCATTGGTAAGAATGATGTGCCAGGGAAAACTGCAGTGAAAAAAATAAGCAAGAGTTCCCACTTCCTGCTCAGGTACTTGCCGCAGTTGGAGATTGATGGCGAGAAGATGGCTATGACCGAGAGAGACATTAATACATGCTATGTTAGCAGCGAGGATGTTTTAGATGGTAGCGATGAAAACTCCGCTGAGGACAATAAGTTGCGCACTTACACCTTTCATGTTGGTGAATTCAATGATGCTATCACCAAAAATGAGAATTCTGATGTACTTTCTGTTAAAGACTATTGGGTGGCATCAGAAGTGCTGCCAGTGCATGTGTCGATGCATAACACCAGCGGTACATTACAAGACGAAGGCTTGAAGATGCATGCAGTGTTTGGTCTGATTAAAAGCAAGCGCGATTTTGATAGGGCATTCTACTTTGCCAAGAACAATGGTTGGCTAAGTGAAAACGTCTATTGGAATGAGGTGCGAGTGAAAGCATTGCTGGAGAGCATCAAGGCAAGTGAGCAGCTCATGGCTTGGTTTGATGACGACAACATCTATTACAATGAGCGTAATATCAGTTCCCCATCTGCTGATGGCGATTTTGATCATCATCGCCCCGACCACATCGTTAAACGAAGCAACGGAGAGATGATAATAGTCGATTATAAGTTCGGCTTCAGCAACAATCCCAAGACGCTAGCGAAGCATACGAGCCAGGTGCAAGAATATCTCCGCTTGATGAGGCAGCTCGGCGAGACCAACGTCAAGGGATATGTGTGGTACACCCGCTCAGGAAAAATCGTAGAAGTGGAGCCATAATATTATGGCTGTTCTATCACTTCTTTTTTGAGTCAAACCAGCGACTTGTGATTATCAGGTCGCTGATGCGCCATGCCTCTTGTTGTCGGCTTTTGAGCGGGCTGTTGCCAGCTATCGTAGTAGGAGCTGTGGCAACCGATGTAATATTGTTGCGCAGCACGCTATAGCCTAGTCCTTTCCAAGTTTGACTGTTGAGTCCCAGCAGGTCGAGCAGAGTGGGGTAGATGTCGATTTGTCCTATTGGGCCATTAATGTGTCCTGCCTGTCCAGAGTTGATGATAATCATTGCGCAGTTGTCTCCCTCCCTGTCTATGGCGGGTCGCCCTTGTGGTGAGTCATCCACCATTTCGTTGTGGTCACTCACAATCACTATCATGGTGTCGTCGTAGATGTCTTGCTTTTTGAGCTCATCGATGAAATTGGCAAGGGCCGTGTCGAAGGCATTAACTCGCTCCAGATAGCATCTCACCTCACGGGTATAAACATTGCTGTTCATAACCCATGTGGCAGGCTCCATTGCTTCATCAAATGGATGATGCATTCCTGCCGTGGCTACCAGGGCAATGAAAGGCTGCTTGCGTGTAGGAATAATTTGTGCCACTTCTTCGAGCAACGACTTGTCGAGGAGATAGTTATTACGTTTTATTGCGTCTTTTATCTCGTCTTTGCAATAGAAACTACTGTAGCCGTAGGTTTTTGCCATGTTCTTAACGTTCCATAACGACGGCTCGTCGCAGCATGCGTAAAAGGAGTCGTAGTTGTTCAGAGCGTAGCAAAGTGTAGGGTAAGAGGCATCGTAGTAGCTGTTAGCAATGACTTTTGTGTTGAGTGGCAGCAGGCCAGTATTATACATGAAGATTCCATCGCTGGAGCGCCCATTTTTTACCTGAGACTTCATTGCGAGCGAAACCAAGCATGTGGAGTCGCTGCATAGATTCTTGAGCGTGGGAGCAACGTCACGACCGCCAATTTGCATATTCACAGCCCATGAGTTTAGCGATTCCACTACAAGCAGAATTACGTTCTTGCCTCGTGCCGTGGCATAGCCGTTGTCGGTGTAATGTGGCTGCAACTCAAGATATTGTTCCACTTGTTGTTTTTCTTCTTCGCTAAGGGTCTTAGTGTTGAAGATAGATGTGATGGCGCCATAGACAACATAAGGTACAGCACCATTTATGTTCATATAGTCACCTTGACGGGTCCACATCACGCAGTAGTCGTCGGTGAACTGCTGTGAGAAGGTGGTGGGTTCGTTGTTATCTTCCTTGTGAATGGCAGTGGCACCAAGTCTTATTACGGCAAACCCCACAATTCCCGCTGCTGCCAGCAGAATGCGGTGCTTGGCGGGTTGATGGACCTCTTCCATCGGCTTTTTAAGCCATATTCTATAGACTACATATAGTAATATAGGCGGAAACAGCACCTCAAGGATGCGCGGCTTGATGGCGCCAACAATACTTGTCATGAGTGTGTCGCCCATGTTCTCGGTCATGAAGAATGACGACAGTGGCATTAGGTCGCGATAGGTGGGCATGTAAAGAAATTGTGCCAGGCACCATAGTGTTACGAGCCAGATGACTATCCAGTTCCACTTGCGCCATTTGGGAGGTAGTAGTACCAATGGGGTGAGCAAGAATAAGGAGTCGGCAAAGCTATTGAGCACAAGCATTGCCTTGTCGCTAGTGGCCATGTGGCTTAGCCATTCGGGATCAACAAACTTGTTGAACTGGTGGCTCACAAACAGCAGTTGCACCATGATACATCCCATCGATAAGATGTAGAACCACAGGTTGGGACACTTGGGAAAAATATTATTTGTTTTTTCTTTCATGGCTGCAAAGATAGTGAAAAGTTTTCAGTTCACGGTTGTCGGTTGATGGTTTTTGATTATCAGTTAGAAAATGTGCTAAACAACCTAATAGTTAATCCTTATTCTCATATTATGAAAATTCATAGAAAAACACTATTTTTGCAAATTGAAACATAAACACTAAAAATCATGAAGAAATTATTTATCTTATTATTTGTTGCAGCCACATTTAGTGTGGCAAGTTATTCACAGGCCTATAATTATGATGTGAATGGTGATGGCATTGTCACAGCAGCCGATGTGACAGCACTTTATGACTATCTTTTAGGCAATGTGCCCATTGAGCCGCCTGTTGGCGAGGTGACAGAATATACTGTCAATGACGTTACGTTCAAGATGATTTCAGTTGATGGCGGCACGTTCACCATGGGCGCGACCGCCGAACAGGGCAGCGACGCATACGATTGGGAGTATCCTACCCATCAAGTGACATTGAGCGGTTTCAGCATAGGTCAAACCGAGGTGACACAAGAACTATGGCGAGCGGTGATGGGCAGCAACCCGAGCTATTTCAGCGGCAACCTCCAGCGTCCTGTGGAGTGTGTCTCTTGGAACGACTGTCAGCAGTTTATCGCGAAGCTGAACGAGATGACCGGCAAGCAGTTCCGCCTTCCCACCGA
>JAEEGL017356662.1_pt1 | contig 21483 bp, 36 predicted proteins | sample 9134231 | NCBI WGS metagenome assembly JAEEGL01 (sample SAMN16246548, study PRJNA631951) | gut metagenome | biome: gut microbiome; feature: rumen; material: fiber-attached | host: Bos | place: Iran: Karaj | collected 2018-10
ACGGCTGTCAGATATTCCGTCAGTTTTTCTGCGATAACTTCCTTTATGTGACCGATTGAGATGTTCCGGCCTGTTTTAGGACTTTGCTCAGTAGTTATGTAATAAGTCGGCCTAGTTGATTCCTTTAGCTGGAAGTCGATGAAATTCTCGATTGCCTTTGCCTTTGTGTCAATACCGGATATCACGCGTAGCATATCATACATCTTCAGCGCGATGTTGTAGCACACATCCTGAGCCGGTATCTCGGTAGTGTCAAGCGTGGGAACACGCTGTTCATACACGATGACCTTAGACGCCATTTTACTCTTTGAATCGACATATTCATGGCGCTGTAAGTATACTCTGACCGTAGACTTATTACCCTGGTCGTATCGCTCGATTTCGATGCCGTTTTCAGAAATTTTCGACCACCCGAAGTTCGGCTCCAATACGATTCCCCAGTCGTGTGTACCCGGGTCGGGCTTGCAGTATTGCCGACGATTATACTGCTCATACCCGTCATATTCAAGATATTGTACCGAGAAACACCTTACCCACCCATACCCGTCAACCGAACGCATCAGCACACGATACATCGGCGGTTCCCCGTCGGCTTTTTCCTCGGAAATACGGAAATAGGTCTTGAACACATCCTTGAGAACCTTTATTCTCAACCCATTATGCCAACAATCACCGGTAACCGTCCACGGTGTCTTCGGACCGGTTTTCGGCATAGCGAATGATAAGCTGTCGCCAATCTGAAGAAAAAATCGCTCAAGGTAGTACAGTGCAGCCCGAAGGACGCGGCGCCCGTCGTGGGGTGTAGGAGACAGGATTGGAGCAAGACGGAATTCGTGTATTACAGCTTCCAAGTTCAGCTTCACCCACTTATTGTCTACTAGCATCTGGCATTCGCGGCCTTCTTCGGCAAACTTCTTGATTTCATCATATGTCATGATACCTGATTCGGTCATAGCAAACCTCTACTGTACGGTTTCCCAGGAGTCGTTCCTGAGCTGATAGTTGATTTCCGGGATAGTCACCTCGTCGTGCTCCGTGTAGCAGTGGTCGTCGCTGTCGCACTGGCGCCAGGTGTAGTGGACGATTACCGCGGGCTTCCCGTTGATTTCCGTGCGGGTCACGTTGCGGACATCCGGGAGGCTAAGGAAGGTGCTGAACGAGCGGAACTTGTTCTTGAACTGCCCCGCGAACTTGCTGCGGCTGAACTTGACGGCCTCGTAGACCGTGATGTTGTTGTCCTTGGCGATTCCGAGGTAGGTGGAATACACGGACTTCTTGCGGGCGTCCCCGCCGAGCACCGACTGTGACCACGATTCGGTATTATACGACTGGTAGTCGCTCTTTGCACTAGGGGATACTTTCTTCAGTTCGGCGTCGGCCATCGAGTTCGTACACATCGCGAACCCGAAGCAAACAATAATGGCGATGACAATTCCGATAATCTTGATTGCCGGGTCGGTATCATCTGTATGGTAGGGGTTAAGATTGAGATTCGACATTTTCCGTTTCCTTGGACTTATTGATGTATCTGTTTGCCGCCTGAAAAAGGTCATTCATGCTGCACTTCACGTCAGCGTCATTGCAAGCCCGTAAGGCCGCCCTTGTAATACGAATTCTGGCATCCTCGTCATTCCGTTTGAACGACTCGAGAACTTCAGGATATTCCTTAAAGACTTTCGCTATCAGGGCATCGCTATATTTAACAAAAGCAAAATCTGCCGGTACGCTACAAGGCTTCAGTGGGCGGTTAATGATGATGTCCTCCGCGGTCTTCCCGGTCTCGAAGATTTCCGCGGTAACGCTACGAGCAATCTTAGTGTTAATCATCTTCTTGTCCAGAAGGTCGAACACATGCAGGACCTTCTCCTTGATATCATCAGCCATTTTTCTCAGGCTCCGTCTTTATTGGGTTGAAGATTTTATTGGGGTCTACCCGGTCTTCCTTAAGAAACTTTTCCATCATCCTCCGGCTCTTTTCCCTGTCTTCCTCTTCTTGTACATCGAGTAGCGCCTTCTGGTACTGGATGGCGTCCACATCGTCGGCACAGAAGTACCCGCTGAGGAAGTAACAGTCCTCTATTTTCTTGAGATTGCGCTTGTGCAGCGGGTCGTAAGAGCCTTCCACGAACAGGAAGCACGGGGTCTCCTTGATGACCTTCCTGATGTCCAGCTCGTCGGAATTCTTCTTCTTGACCCCGCGGGTAACCGTCTTCCAGCCAAGCGTGGGGTACACGGTCTTGATTACCGGTGCCGGGGCCTCGTAGTAATCCTTTACAGGAGTATCGCAGAAACTGGCACGGAGGCAGTAGTCGCTCCTTGCGCAGGAATATACCTTATGGTAGGTATGGATACAGCCGATTTCGCGGCATTCCTTGAAGTCCTTGGCATACTTCGCAGCAAGTGCCTTCGCCTGTTCACGAAGTGTACGGATTGCGGCTTTATGCTCGTCAATCTGCTTCGCGATGTCGTCGAATACCGCCTGGTCCTCGGGGGTCACCGGGTTCATCGTTTTAACTTCTTTCTTCATCAGAAATCATTCTCGCAGGTAAATGTAAACTGCTTCTGGGAAAACTCCCCGGAGCGCACCGAGACAAGCTTGGACTTGTTTTCCTGGATAAGGTACATATCTCGGCATTTCCACTGCACTCCGCTGCCGAACCAGTCGGTATCATAACGGCAACGGCCATTTACAGAAATCTGGCTGTTCTTTTCAACGCCTTTCTGTGCAAAATGTACTAGAGTATCGCCGGTGGTGATGTTGATGATTACGAAATCCGTGCAACGGGCAGCGGACGATACCGCATAGGAGGCCAAGAGGCCAATGATAATTTTCTTGATTGTCTTCATATTTATGTTCCTTGTTTCTACAAATATAGCAAAAATGCCCGGGCGTCGCCGGGCTTGCTCATTTCGGTTCTTTCAATAGGGGGCATCTGTTCGGAATGTCGAACTCCCATTCGTATTTCGCCTGGGTCCTGCACCGGTTCTTCCCGTGAGAAGTCTTCTCCACCTCGTAGCTCGCGGTGTTGATGTTGAAGTTCCCCAGTCCGCAATACTGTCGCCATGAGTGGCCACCCTTGCCACGGTCGACTTCACGGAAATGGGGGCAATGTTCGCACCCGGTTATCCCGAGTTTCTTCTTGAGTTCTTCCTTGGTCATATCAAAATCCTTTGGTATCAATTATACTATTCTCATTCATCAACAAATTTTCGGTTTCCTTCATATATAGTTCCGGCCACATTACATATCGGTGTCCAATGACCAAAAGTACTGATAGATACGCTCAAGATTTCATAATACAAGATTCCACGACCGCTAATACACGTGTAATACAATTCTTTCATAAGGGATTTGTAATCTTGTGCATCAAGCTCTATCGTGAATTCAACATTTCGGCAAGTCAAACCATTTAAGGCATTTGGTTTCTCTGTTACCCGATAGTGTACTTTGTAATGATTCATATACGCATCCTTTGTCATATCAAAATCCCTTGGCATCAATTATATTATTCTTGAACTACCCACCTTCTAAAGGGTGTTAGCTTGCGGCAAACTTATTGTATACGCGAATTTTGTGTGACTTGTGCCAAGCGAGGTGACAATCTTCGCATAATATACTAACTGCAGTTAGTGGATATTCCCAAGGATATACAAACCCGTTATCATCTTTGAGGTAATAATGGTGGTGAACGTTCAAACTACAATCACCACGCCCACAAATCGCGCATATTCGACCGTATCGTTTAAATGCACACTTTCGAAATTGCCGCCATTCTGGGCGTCGCAGTAATTCTTCATAAGTCGGTCCCGCCGACTCTTGTACAGTCGGGTATTCAGCATTTGCGAGCCGTTCTTGGTCGAGTTTCCGTAAATTTTCGCTGTATTCTCTTGATAAATCATCCCAAGATTTAACAGGTTCTTTTATTGGACTATGGAACTGGTGGACGCCCAAGTATTCATGGCGGTCAAGTGATTCAGTAGAGCATTTTTTGCTGGTGTGGGTGTATCTGGGTGTATAGTCGTCTGAATCTGTATTCTCACGAAAACAACTGATAGTTAACTTAATTACCCAAATAACGAATGCGGCGATACCGATTACCACTAGAGTAATTACCCAATCGATATCGTAATAACTGTGCTTAGCAACGCTTGGTGAATTGGCGGTTGCCTGTACCAACGGATGCATTCTCGGTGTGGTCGAATATGCTCGATTGGTATTGCTGACGTGTCGTCGTAATTTATTCGCTGCTTTATATGCTTTTTCACAATCGCTCGGGTAGTCAACTACATCGTTTAAAGATAGACCCAGTTGAGGTAGAACCCTACTAGGTACTTTTCTCCATAAAGTCCCGTTATAACATTGTATGGAATAGCATGCACATGTCAGCAATAATACAGCAAAGCACAAACGTTTTATCATATACTATCACCGGTATCGTTTATTATATCCTCTGGAGGAACGAACACAATGGGCTCCTCGGACGGTTTCCCTAACATCCGGTCAGTCGCATCCTTCAGTTCTTGTGGCTTGATATACGGCATTATCACTAGACCGGTATCGGTAACCTTTCCCTTGTAGCTCACGAGAGCGCCTTCCGGGTTGGCGTAGGCGTCGGCATAGATTTTCATCAGGGCTTCTTCCGGGAGATTCTTAAGCGCATCTAATGCCGGGTTCTCCGCGGGCTTCTTGTTCACTATACGGCGTACGAAATGCAACGCGATAGCAAGATAACAAGCATTAGCTATTTGAGATACTATAGTGCTCATATGTTCACTTTATCACGTCGTAGACGCTTGTGGTTGTTTGCTTGACTAGAGCGTACTTTTCAGAATCTAGATTGTGTTCCTTGAGCATCTTGCGGAGGTAGTCCACATTGTCGCCCCATTCGGTGTACATCGTCTTGTCGATGATGTTGACAATCGCGTACTTCACATATGTTTCCATCGGGAGAACCGGGAAGGACACTACCGGCTTAAGTGTACCGATTGGCCCGCCATTGAAATTCCCTGTGATGTACATCTTAAATGCTGATAACGGCTCGAGGTCGGCTTCGGCGACCCGGATAGTGTACATTTGTTCACCACAGTCCCCTGAGAACCACCTCGGGACGCTCACGAAGTACTTTTCGCCCTTTAATATCTTGCCCTTGCCGTATTCCTTTATTCCGGCAAGTTCGTCCTTGCTGTACAGGGTCATTCCGTCTTTTTCAAATTTCATGTAATATCCTTGATTAGATTGCGGGTTTCCTTACCGGGAGCCCGTGGGAAATTCGATACTTGACTTCGCGATGGAATAGACGAAGTGATTCCTTCCACATCAGCTTCTTGCGGAGCCGCCAGGATTTGCCGTGCATGATGCGCTTGCACTTCTTGCGGCGAACCTTGATTGCGGTAGTCAAGTCAATATTCCCAAGCTTTTCTTCATCAGCTGCCACCATTTCATCGAATAGCTTTTTCCTGCAGTGTCGGCACATCTCTGTCGTATACGCCCAGTAACGGGAATCCTTGGTTTCTTTCATGAACGCCCGGGCAACCGGACCTATCATCGCCTTTGGCATACCATAGCAGCCGCAACGCTGACATACGACCGTATTCTTAAATCTTGCTTTCTTCGGCTTCATGCCTAGTATTCTCCTCTGCGGATTTCGAGTTCAAGCAACTTCTTGTGCTTCCGTGTATAGCGAAATATTGAACGGTAGAACTGCTTAAAGACACGCTTTGCTTCCGGGCTTCCCTTTGGAATTTTCTTCATCCTGAGCTCGTAGGCTACGCACCCCGCCTCTACGGTATGAGCACGGCACTTATGGCACATACCGCCCGGATAACAGTTACTCGTGCCATCCTCGATGGCTTTCTGGGCCACAATGTACTCACAGAACGACATCATCTTCTTAGGGTGGCCATAATGACCGCACACGAGGCACATACTAAGGTTATTCAGTCTGGCTTGCTTCGGTGTCATCCGGCGTATCCTCTATTTCGTTGGTAAGGCATTTGATTCCCTTGTACTCCTTGTGGATTTCCTTTATTTCATCCATAAATCCTCCGCGAAGTCTCTGACATACTCGGCCGTATGTTCGGATGCCCACTTGCGCTCATTATCAACCATGTCTTCCACCAGGAATGAACTCTGGTACCACGAGAGGGGAACCTTGGCGTCTCCGTCGCTGCACTTAATAAGAATATTGTTGTCGGCGTCTAATTTAAGATGTTCTGTACTCATAGTTCAAATATAGCAATTATCGGTCTTCGCGGTTGCGTAGGTCGTGGTCGAAGAATACACGCAGGAGTTGCGTCCTGAACTCGCTGATAATCTGCGGAACCTCATTAATGGTGCGGCCTTTATAAATAGTCACTTCGGTCATACATGTTCCGTACCGGCGGGTATCATCTGATAAAATAACGCCATTTATATAAAAAATCCGGTTTCGCCCTTTTGGATATACTAATCGAAGAACACCTTGACATTCAAGACCATCTTGTTTCGCCTTATAGCTGCAGCAAATCCCCGGCAATCCTATTGACGACTTACCTTCTTTCTCTTCACCGGCCGGGCCCACTTCGATGTCCGGAAGTTTGGCCATCGCGTCCTTTATAGCAAAGAACAAATCTAAGTCATTTTTAAACTCGGCCATCGTCTTGTCCAAATTCGCCTTAAGTCGTTCTTCTGTACGGCGAATGGCATCATCATTGAATTCAACCGGATTAATAGCCGCATCCACGGCTGCATCGATGCTTATTTGTTCACTCATTACCAAAGCTCCTTTAAAAGGCTGAGAATATCAAGATACTGGTCCAATGCGGCGCGTAGCACCGAAGTCTCCCTGTATTCGTCCCTGTAGGCTGCGTAAATGATGAACGGGATGCCGACGGTGTGCAACAGGATGTACATGAAAATCGGCAGCGCTATACGGTACGGCAGGCAGGTCACGATGTAGTGGCCGAACTTGGTATCCAGCGCGCGGAAAATCAGCTCTAAAATCTTATTCATACACCAAATATAGCAATTCCTTGCTATATTTGTAACATGTCAAAGAAATCCTCAAGTAGCAAAGCAAAGAAATCCTCAACTGTCGTCACCCTGAAGGAATATGTCCTCGGTATCACCAAGGTATTCCCGAATGCGATTTTCTCTGCATTTTCGGAAAAGGACAATATCAAGCGTCACAAAGTCAGGGCGTCCGAATTGCTCCATGCAAAGCAATCCAGTCCCGAAATGGTGACCTGCGTATTTTCCGGGGACGGCTATTTTGTCAGCGTTGCCTGGCATCACGATAAGCTACATGGATACGGTGACTCGTTTCATACATATGAAAAATACACTATCCCGGATGAGTTAACTAATTTGATACTGAACCCGACAATAGAGACATTAAAAGCCTTTCTTAAAGTGATTAAGCAGGACCCGGAAATCAAATGCGATACATTCGTCGAAGCCACTCACCGAATGAATCAAGTCCGCGCAGCAGATACTATAATTGATGACGATGAAGATTAATCGTATTTTGCTATATTTGTTAAAAAGAAGGCTATGACTACCCTTATGGATGATGCTAAAAAAGAATTTTGGTTAGTAGTTATTGTTTGTGCGATTGCTGTAATTCTCGGGGTTGCTAGTTATTTTTGTATGACACCCGAACAACGAAAAGCCGCTAGTGAAAAACAAAGAATTGAAATTGAACAGCAAAAACATCAAGAAGATGAAAGTGTTCTTTCACCAACAATGAAACTAATTATGTTCAATACCATATTTTAAGGTTTAATGGGGTTTTCAAAACGAGGAATTAAAACAAGATAATGAACTTCTCTGAGCAATGCGAATATTTGAAGTCTAGGGGTTGCACATTCACTTGGGAGAAGGCCGAGCCTGCTTGGACATTTAGCAAAGGACATATTTTCTTTCAAGGACACGAAATAGGAACCTTGGAAGAACATTGTTCTTGGCTTACCCAAATAGACACTAGCAAGACTCCCAACGTAAGGATGTGCTATTCATTTCCTTACGAAGGATTGTGTTCTAGTAAGGATTTCATTTCCAAAGTAGACGAATTAACCCACGATTACGGAAGGCGTAAGCGTGGGAGACCAAGGTATTAAGGTTTATTGAGGCTCCCAAAACGAAAGATTAAATCAACTATCCACACTTTGGGTGGATATAGCCAAAAGGAATATACTATGAAAAACTTACTTTTAATCACATTATCGCTTGGATTGTTCGCGTGTGGCTGCATGTGCGACAACGGCGCCGAAAAGAAACGAGTCCAGACCGTGGAGTTCCCGGGTGGCTCCTGCAAGGGATTCTTGACACAGGACAAGTATGGACCCTATGACTACGGTACCACACTGACCTGCACTGACGGGCGCGTATACCGGAAAATCAACAACTATCTCATCAAGAAATAAATATGCAGCTCAAAGACCATTTCGAAGACTTGCCAAGCAGCAAAATAGACCCGCCGGCCAAGCTCGACCGGGCTATCTGGGAATCGTTCGAACCTTACCTGTTCGACTACCTCAAAAATCATTTCAATGCCTCGACACCAATATACCCACAGGCGGTAATATGGGACGACTGGAAGGGAGAGAACCGTCAGGCTCCTTGGCTTTCTGTAACCAGAGATGTCGCCCCATTAGCTAAAGAAAAGGGGTGGACACTTCTTGGAAAGTATGACCACCACCGGGATTTCCCCGGGCTTACCCGGGTGATTGATTCATATACCAACAAGTATATCGGGAAATACGGCCAAAGATATCAAATAAACGAGCTGAAATCTGCTATCGAAGCCCAAAAGAAGACAACTCCGAATGCCAGGGTAGTCGGTGTACTGTTTACCGGTGGTGCCGATAGTACTGCGCTTGTCCTCGACAACCTCGAGCGCGGAAACATCGTAATCCCCATTTACAACCGAATCAACATCAAGTATGCCACATACCACCTGATAGCTTTTGCCGTATATTCCGAGCTCAAGCACCGCTCGCCTAACAGTCAAAACCTTATGCCCATATGGAACGGACTGGCATTGGACGGTGATAATTTGTTTGGCTACTCGAATTGCTACGAGGGTTTTGTCCAGCAGCCATACAACATGTTCTCGCTTGCATACATCGCGCCGGGAATCACTAACCTTATCGAAGAGTTCCAGATAGGAATCGTATCGGGCGACCAGTCGGTACCGTTCACCAAGCAGATGAACTGGGCATACCAGAATATGTTCGCCCTGTCGAATCTCTATGGCGTAAAGGGCGCCTGTAAAGACAGCGAAGTAACGCATCGTCCGGTCCTTACATTCCCGCTCGTCGGCAAGTCCAAGAAAACCGTATTCGATATCCTCAAGAAATACGAAATGGACTGGATTCCGCTCAGCTGCGAAAACCCTGATATTTCCGTGTCAGTCTACGGGAAGGTCTCCGAGGAAGAACTGGTGAAGATACTCAATAAGCCTCTTGAGCCATTACCGCGTAGCTCCGAAGTCCGCAAATTGGATTTCCCGATTGGTCTCCATATCGGAATCTCGGATTGCCAGATGTGCCACTCGTGCGAACGCTCCCACGAGAAAGAAGACTTCCGTGGTCCGAGGACAATCTTCCTGCAGGTGTTGGAACACGATGCTGGCCTGACACTTCGCGAACTCTACAATCTGCATGATATCGTCGATTTGGCAAAGGCGGTATCACAACCTGGCGGCACTGCGGTCAAATCGATTGCTTTCCCGATGAAGAGTCTTATCGACTGATGCGTTCGAAATTCCGGGTCTCTTCCATGATGGCCAGGAATACCTTCTGTATAGGAATGACCATATTCTGGTTGTGTACCTTCGATTCTATGCTTGCAAGTATACTGGACTCCCTTTCGGAGTCCTTTATATTTATACCGGCATCCCTCTTGAGGTTCCCGATAGCACCCGCGTAGCCCATCCGCTCGGCGAGCTTCTGGATAATCTCTTCGTCGATAAGGTCTATTTTCTCCCGGGCTACCCGGATTCCGTCCATTGGATTCATCTGTTTCCTCCTCGCCAAAAACTATAATAAAAGCCGCACCCGGTCAGGGGTGCGGCTCCGCGTTCTTGCCTAGAGAACTGCGGGTGGCTACTTCTTTGCTTCGTACAGGTGGAACTCGGAGGTCCCAAGCGAGGGGTGGCTCGAGTTTACTAATACCTTGGCTATATTCTGGAGCTGCTCACGGGTGGCTCCCGGGTATATCCGCTGTAATTCCTTTAGCTTGCTGCACATGATGCACCGCCACCCATATTGGAAATACCTTTGATATCGTCAAGGACGTTGGCACACTTCTTTGTCGCCTCGGCTTCAGCGAGCGTTTCCTGTTCAAGCTCCGGCAGAGTTTCTCGCCAGCTCTCAAATGACATAATCTCGATATACGGCGAGAAGCAATGAGGGGTACGCCCATCAAGATAATCCCGGAAAGCCTTGATAATGTATTTGTAATATACCTCTTCGCTGCCCCGGTGGCCGTGATACAGGAAACCGCATTCTTTCAACCGACGTATCAGTGCGTCGGTTTCTTTTGTGCCAGGATATACGGTCACATAGATACCATCGCACTTGGATTCGCGAGCTTTCCGCAGCGCCACCCTTATCAGAATCCGCCCTAGACCCTTTCCGTGTGCAGTGACCTTCAGGCTGCAAATCTTCATATAGGCAGCGGGGCTAAACGGGATTTCATAGTCACTGAAATCCTCGTCCGGCCCCTCAAGCTTCAGGCATAAAAATCCATCGAGAACCCCCTCGAGGCCCCGATGGATATACGCTTTTCTTCCCCGGCTTGCCTGCCGGCGATACCACTCATCGAACTCGGGATAGAATAATCGGAATGAATTGAAGAAGCTATCCGCGTAGTCGATGTCTTGCATCGGAACTTCTTCCAGTTCTAGCATTTCAACCCGTCTACATGCCAAGGTGTTTCCTTAAGCGATTTAACGAAATTCCATAAGCAGCTTGGAATTTGCTTCGGCTCCCCGGTAATTTTATCCGTTGGTATACCTTCCGTAGTATAGACTAGGCTAGCGTTTAAATCAGTACGATAATAGTCGCTCGCATTAGCGGAATCAATTGTATAGTCGATGAAGACGCAATTTTCCAGTGCTTCGACCACCGGCAGAGAAACCGTATGCGTTGTACCCCACGGGCGAACATCGCGAGCTATTTTTTTGCTTTCCTGTTCAATACCCTGAAGCCAGCCAATCAAACTGTCAAGCATATCCTTTATAACAGAAAACCGCAATCCATACAGGCGGCCATTATCGTCATAGAACTTTTTCGGCTTGGCCGAACGGTCACATGTTAGACGACGAATCGAATCAACGATTCTAAAATTAACACCACACCCGCCGACCATATTATAACGGAGCAATGAAATATCGATTTCGTCTTGGTCATCTCCGCTCAGTGCTTCAAGATATAGCCGTCCAAGTTCCACGGCTGTAGTCATAAGAGCGGCAGCCTGCCTGACTTTCATATCCTTGTGTTCAGCGCACTTCCGGCTTTCTTCAAGCACTTTTTCCACCAGATTATTGATGAACTCAATGTCGGACTTATCGGCAAATCCGGCTTTTTCCTTCACTTCATCAATCGGGTCGCACTGATAGTATGCGACACTAGCCTTATGCTCTTTAGCATCGAAACTGATTTTATTCGCGATATATATCTTATTGTCCGATGTAAGCCACAGGAGCAAATCGTTACTTTCATATTTATCCGGGATTCCGGCAATGTTGTCGAGGCCAATCTGGTTAGGACTCTTCCCGCCATTGCTACGCTTATACCAAGGCTGATGGTAGCATTCCGAAAGAAGCTGGTTGAACCGTTCGAATACGGCGATGTATTCGTCTTCGGTAGGCACTACCCAGGTATTTTCCTGTATAATGTCATTAGTAAGTTCATTCCCGGTGTAAATCTCGTTCGCCATCTCCTCGTGCTCTTCAGCGAGGAGTTCCTTTGCCTTCTTGATGGCATCGGCAAGCGTAGGCTCGTCGGCCTTCATATAGTGTATCCATCCGCTTGCATCCGTGTAGTGACAGGTGCACCCAAACCGGCATACTTCGATATGGCCGCAAGTTTTCTTTTTGCCGGTGTCCATCTTGACGACCTCGGCCCTAAATTCGACAAGTGCAAAAGGCATCATGCCGCAAAACGAATTAAACTTTCGCATAGGTTCCTCTTGTATTTTAAACAATTTCAAATATAGCAAGATTTGCTATATTTGTAATATGAAAATCTACCTGATTCGACACGCGCCGACGATGGCTAACCGAAGCGGGAGCATGGTCGACGGCTACCATGACCTCCCCATCATCAACATCAATAAGCCCAATGACTGGGAGGAGACCGTAGGACAGTTCATCCCGGCTTCCGCAAGGCGCCACATCTTCACATCCCCCGCGCTCCGCTGTACACAGACGGCAAACCTACTGTTCCCCCAGGAAAACCACCAGTGGCACACGATTGTCACCACGGAACAGCTCACGGAGTTCGACTGCAAGGCCCTCGGCGACAAGAAATTCTGGGAGATTACCGAAGCCGAATTCAAGAAGCTCGTAAAGATTTCCCCGAGGATGATGAAGAAGCAGGTCCGGGCCTTCCTCGCCCATATGAAGCGCATCTCCGAAGAGTACCACATGGAAGACGCCGTGGCGATTTCCCACGGTATGTTCATCAGGTACCTCTACCACTACTTCACGGGGAATCCCGGGATTTCCGCCTACGAGGTAATCAACTCCGTTGGATTCTCGTTCGCTAACCTGGACCTGCTTATTCTTGATACCGAGGAGAAGACCGTGGAGTACCACCGTTATGCCGCACCGATTTACCACAAGGAGGTCCGGAAATGAGCCGACTGCACTTAATTCAAACATCAGAGGAGTTTTTGACAATAGTCCGCGCGTTCCTTCCAGGATGCTATATTCGTTTTCATCATTTCCGCAAAAAACACCCAGGCCAGTATGAAGGTTACATGGCATATTTTGGGAACTCGTCATTTATCGGTGCTATCTTTTTCTCTACGCTAACATTTAGAATGGCGGCGACAATACGAGCTCACGAACGTATACGTCCAGAGCTAATCCCCCATAAAATATTCATCGATTCGTCATCGAAAAGCTTAATTAACTTCCTTAAATTATATAAGTACCATGGTGGGTTTCGTCCGTACACCCGCGAAGAAGTAAGATTTATTCGCAACAAACTGAATGAAGTAGAAAAAATAGACCTTAGCGCGTTTGTGCCCTATAAGAAGTTCACAACATAGCAAAAGCCTCCTTTCGGAGGCTTTCTTCATGGATTCCACATCGCTTTCATCCACTGTATCCAGAACCACCATAGATAGCACAATCCGGCTATCATCAATAAGATATGGAGTAGCTTTGCCAGGCATCCCATTTTCGCCACAGCGTCGCCATTTATATACATTAGCTGGAAAAACAACAGTGTTTCAATCGCCAATAGTCGAGACGAATCGGGCATTATGCGGTCAATCAGGACTCCAAGAATTATCAATACCAATAGCCACCAAGGCATCACGCGCCTCCCTTCTGTTCGGCATTCCCGGATTCCGCCTTCGGTTCCTCCGGATTGATGACGGCCTTATATGCAAGTTCAGCCACCTTGTCGCTCACATTACGCAAGCAGAACGGGGATGTCGTCGTATAGATGACCTGTACATTAATCTTTGCCAGCTCATCCAGTACATACCGGGCGACCCTCGGCTGTGCAAGCGGGTGAAACCCAGAATGAAGCTCGTCGATGAGCATCACGGTAGGATGGCGGGACAGCAGGTAAATCAGCAAGAGTTCGGTCTCCCCATGACCAAGAAAGGCTATCCATTCTTCAATCATCGCCTTCCAATTGTTCCCGTTGTTCTTCCCCTTGACCGGTATAGTCCTCGAAAGTTTCGGGGTGTTCCCCTCGCCGAGAATGCGCTCGCACAGCGCAGTGTACTCATCGAAATCCATCGTAAAACCATCGGTTTCCAGAATTTCCCCGATGATTTTATCGAACCGGGCGCACCGGCGCGCATCAAGGAAAACCAGGGAGTATTTCTTCGGGTACACCACTTCCGGCAACTTCACCCGAGTCGGCTCGGACCCGTTTATGCTCAGATTATAGATTCCGCTCTTGCTGTCTACGGCGGTAAGTTCACAGTTAGTCCCGTCGGCAAGCCAAAGCTTCGCCACATCGAACAGGTGGAACCAGGTAACCGTACGGCCGTACCATTCGTCATCGTCTATGCAGCAGAGCATGGAGGAGATGCACTTGAGGTCCCCTATCCTGGCATATTCGTACAGGCCGGCCATTATGCGCATCAGAACGCTCTTCCCCGAAGCCTGCCCCCCGGTGATTACGGATGTGTCCTCGAAGTCGATGTCCACTAGGGGAGTCCCTGGCATCCCGGACACATAGATGTGCTTAATGTAGTAGCTGTTCATTTTTGACGCTCTCTCAGGTATTGCCACGATTGCGGCGGACGGTCCAAATGGAAATCGGCGAGGCTATACGGACGGTCGAACTTGATACAGGAAGCGATGCACCACGCGCACAGCTTCCGATTGCTCTGGTAATTCAGCAAGTCCTCGTATGGGACACAGCCCGCTGTTATGGCGTCAGAGTCTTTTTCCAGTTCGATAGGCCGGTTGAATTCATATATGGAATGCAAGTGGAAAAAACCGGTAACCATCTGTACTGGGGAAGTTTCGTAGATATAGATACGCCTTCCGCGGAATCCTTCCCCGGTATCGGGGGAACTCTTCCGCCACTCCACGGTCTTCTTGCCGGAGTAGATGAGTTCTGCCCAGGTTGGATTCAGCGATAGCATTATGTCGCGCATTTCTTGGCCTCCACGCATTCCTCGAAATACTTCCTTGCAGCCTCTAGTTCCTTGGCGTACTTCCGCTTGGCATGCAGCTTGACTGCGATAAGCATCCTTTTATAACGAAGAAGAGTCGATTCCTTAACAATTATGCCATGCCCGCCATATGCTTCGGGTTTAGGTTTCCGTTTTTTATATGGCGCTATATTGGATATAGACCAGTCATCGTCGCCATCGCAATCCAAGGCGATGCAGCAGATGTTTTTATTATGTATAGCATGCAGCCAATACCACTCTCTACCCCCGTCGGCATCCTCACCCAGATAGAGCTTAGCCCCTTCGCACCTCTTTAGAAACTCATCGGTTACACTGTCGATATACTCAAGGTACTCCGTTATTTTACTCTCATATATCCGGCGGATATATTCAAAATCACGGCACGGCAAATATTTATTCTTGGCTAAACCAGTATTTGTAAATCCTTGCCGGCAAACCGGCTCGTCAAAAAGTTCCGGGCAACCCTTACCCGAAAGGACACTAAGCCATTTTGATGACTTGGCATGAATGCATATGTATCCCTCAGATTGATATACATTGGATTCATCCATTACGGTTCCGTAAATAGAACAGCCCGATTTCTCACGGGCGAGCAACTCATCAATTGACGATACCGCTTCATCGGTTCTTATAACTACCGGAGCGTCGCCGAGAAATGCCTTGATGTCCTTAATAAATGTATCTCGTACATAGGCTTCCAATCTTTTGGTAGCAATATCCACATTATCAGAAGCAGCCTTCAATTCAATCTTATGGCGGTTTTGTATGTTTTCGAGTCTAATTTTGGCGACATCAAGTGACACTTTCAACCGGTTAAAATATTCAGTATCCATTAAATACGCCCCCCCTACTTCCAGAAACAGTATAGGCATCCGTGCCCGCACTGCCCGGGCTTCACCCCGAGTATCTGCTTCTTGGCAAGGCACTGGCAGGTCGGACGCTGCTTGTTCTCCGGATACCCGTAGTCAGCCTGGTTCTTGCCCAGAATGGCCAAGTCCTTGTAGCTTGCGCACCCGCACTGCTCCACGAATTCCCCGATTGGGGTCGCCTCTGCGCAACTCTCGAAATGGAATATATCGGTGTATTTCCCGAGGATTTCCCGGGCGCGCTTGAATGCCATCTTCGGCGCTGTGAACGAGTCCCACAGAAGGGGGAACCCGGCTGCCTTCAACCTCTCGACCGCGTGGGGATAGAGGTCGACCATCGACACCCTGCAGCGCAACTGGGTACACCCGGCTACCATCAGTTCGTGCCACATGTCCAGAACATTGATGATATTGTCATGGCAGGCCTTGTTGAAGAGGATAATCGGGTCAAGCCGCAATACATAGTGGGATATGTCGAATCCGGCAGCAAGAAGCTTCCTGAACTGAGCGAATTCGTACGCAGCCGGCTTCACATACGGCTCGAGTACGGTGCCACCCTGGCCTGTTACCGTGTGGTGGAAAATAATCCTGTCCTGCAGCATCACGAGCTTGCCAATCATCTCATCGGTAAGCTCCTTGGAAATAACAATGTTAGCATCAAGCAGCCGCACTTCCCAGTCAGGCACGAAGCACGGGTCAAATGTCTCGGTAATTCCTATCCTGTTCATAATTCAGTTTCTCATCCTATAGCCACTTCCTCATCAGGCGCTTGCGTCAGTACACGGGGGACCCTCGCTGTAACAATCGGAAATGTCTGGTCGGTAGTGTCAATGTTGTATGTGGTTTGGTTCTCAAAGTGGGTGATGTAGGTAGTGCTCCACAAGCTAGACGCCGATGTGGTAATATTACTGCTACTCGTCAAGTAGCGCTGTGCTAGAATGGCGGGTTCATATTTGTCAAATATGCCCATTATATGATTGCTATAAACGCTCTTATGGTATTTGCGGGAATAGCCAATATACTCCCTTTTCATAAGGTACCATTTCGGCCCGCACCTCCTGACCGTATAGATACTAATATCATTGATAAACTCGCCGGTTGCCGGGTCATACCTAAGCATCAGCCATTATCCTCCGGTAAATTATTTCTAAGGCGGTTCTCCGCAGCAATCGCATCGTCGAGAAACTCATTAGCCATATCATTGCCATACTCCTCGCTTAATTCGCGTTGGGTTTCCAAAATATTGTTGGCTAATCCATACGCATATACGGGTCCACGCGCATCCCGCGCATCCTCGACAAAATCTACCGTATGATTCTCTATTAGGCCTTCCGCGGTACGCATCATCTCTTTATTTCTAAATGTCAGCTCGGATAGCACATCACCCAGCCTGAGCGAACAAAACTTATTGAGCTTTTCCAGAACAGCATTAAAGTCCTTTCCGGCGGCAATGATACGAAACTTGGGATATTCATTGGGATAATGACCGATGAAAGAAGTTTCCAAAGCAAAATGAGTCCCATCCGGGGCTTTCCGCGTAGTTATCAACTCGCCATATCGGCTATGTCGCCTCGGCCAGACTTGCTGCGTATCGATATGCATGCTAGACGACCTCATTCAATAACATTTCTTCATCGAGGATTTCCCTGGCGATATCATATGTGCCTACTGCCCCGTGCATATCACGCATAGTTTCAATAAATTCGGGAGTGCGGTTACTCACATTAGCTTCAGACCGTTCAAGCTGGGCTTCCTGTAGTTTCATAATGGCGTCCACTACGCCGTTGAGCTGCCTGTCATAGTACAGCTCAACCTTAGCGTACACTTCTTTCTTATCGGTACCCGCGGCAATCATTTTGAGTATCGCCCGATTGGAAACGCGGACGATATCCAGTGCAAAAATCGTGCCGTCCGGCTTACGCTGAATCAACACCGGCTTGTTTTCCGAGTGGCGCACTTCGCTTGGCCATAAATAATGTCTGTTAGCGGTTTTAGGCATGCTACAAATATAGCAATTATGTCGTCGCGCCGGACTCTAAAATCTTTACTATCACCGAGTCCCTAATCCGGTCCATAATCTCCGCGTAGCGAGCCTTTGCCTTGCTGATTTCGGCGGCGACCTTGCTGTCGGTGACGACCCTCGCGTGGCCATTGAGGATATCCCGCATAGCCACGGTGGCGCGCTCGCTAGGTTCACCGCCAGGCCCCTCGATGAACAATGTGTTTTCCCGATAGGTCTCGATGCAGATGGCTACCGACACGCTGAGCTTCATCGACTCGTCGTTGAACTCGAGCACATTCTCCACGCGGTAGAGCCAGAAGTTCCCCGGGAAGCTTACCGGGAGACCCCTGGATTTCATCCCAGTCTTCGTCTCGTCTACGCGGAGCCACCTGTGTTCGAACTTTTCCTTGTACCCGGCGAGACGGGTTTCATACTGTTCCTGTTGCACCTTGGCGGCTAATGTCCTTTCATTGATTAGCCTTGCAATATCCTTCTCGATTTCTTCAACGGTACGCGCCATCGCGACCTCCAATATTTTTTACTTACAACAAATATAGCAAATAATTTCCGTCCCGAGCCATTTTTGCTATATTTGCAGTATGACTAAATCCGAAAGAACCGCCTGGCTGGTAGCCCTCCTGTGGCTAACTGTAAATATGGTAACCTTCATCGCATTCGGCAATGAATACCTGATAATTGCCAACTACCTGTACATGTTTGCACTGGCAGTCTACACATTCCACCGCTACAACAAAAAGAAACGCAATGGCAAGAAGAACTAACCCGACAGCACAACGCACCCCTCGTCCGGTCAACAGAACGAATGAGCTTACCCGCATAGCTATACCGGCACCATCTACGGAACTTACCCCGACGGTGAAGGCCATGGTCACCCAGTTCGCCCATGAACCCCCGCGCACACTCGCCCAGCTCATCAGTTACTCCGAACAGATGGCCCAGGCTGCCCGAGAAGCGCTGTACCGTCCGGCGGACCAGCAGTACAAGCCGCACGAATTATTCAAGCTAAAACTCGAAGCCTGCAAGATGCTAAAACAGCATGTCCTATGTTTAAACAATGGCGTCAGCGCAGAATATTTCTATGTCACATTTATAACGACCTTCGGCGCGCAGATAGTGCTATTCGGGCTTCGCCTGTTCAACCGTAATCGGGTTGGACAGCAGGCAATCAGTAGGGAAACTATCCAGTTGCATATGGAAGATATTACTTGCAACCTTGAGGCCCTGCGCAGCAATAAAAAATGCGGCATCAAGGATGTGTTCCCTGATATGCATTTAGCGAACTATACTATCGACGCGACCGACCCGAATAAGGTTGCTAAAGATATCCGTAATATGAGCATCAACATAGCGACTGATATCGAAAAATTTCTTCCAATGGAAAAATAATACTATGAAAAAGAAGACCACCATGTCAGAAGTGATGAAAATCGCCGCGCAGACCCTCGGGTGCAATATTGAGGACCTTTCAGACGGTTTCCACTCCTACAAGGACCTGTACGAGCAGTGCCTCGTGCTGTCCGCCGCGTTGACTACGGCGCTTCGCAACCGCCCGTTCGAAAAGCAAATTACCTGGAAGACCTACAGGCACCCCGACGGGACCCCGTGTTTCGGCGGGCAGTACTTCCTTACCTCATACGATACCCCGGAAGGCCCGTACTCCTACCACTACGAGAGCGACCATTTCGGCCTGTTCAAGTGCGAAAGGCTGCCAATCGCGAAGCCGTTCGACGGGCATACCTCGAAAGATGTACGCCGTCTCCTCTCCATCCCGGAATACAACCCGGAACCCCTCAAGGAAAATGTCGGGAAGCTCCTCGATATGGTCGGAAGCGGCAAGCTCACTCCAGACCAGGCAAAGGAACTCTTCGCCAAGGCGCTCGCCGCGAACAAGAATGTTGATTCCCCGGAGTTGGCTTAGAGTATGCTCGGACGCGACCTAAGAGTTCTTACCTATATCGCCATCGGGCTGTACTTTGCGCGGAAGATATGTGCAAGGGCATTACCCGACGGCAACGCGATGTTCCATGTATTCGTCAACTCCGGATACGGATTCAGTATCCGTATCGTATCCGGAAAGGATATCAAGAAACTCGAGGCCATCAAGCGGTACATGGTAGTATTCTTCGGATACGGTCCGGAGTACATCTCGGTATCGCAGATACCAAAATACAAGATGGTGGAAAGGGATAACGATGATGTCGTCTATTACTATGGCGAGGACGACATCGACGAGATGGCCGAGGCAGAACTTGTATACCAGATGCATACCCTTAGCGAAATCGAAGAATTTTGCAACGACCGGGAAGAATATTACAACGCACCGTAAAAATAAATGAAGTTTTTGCTATATTTGGAACATAAGCGAATTATTCGACGGCCAGCAACTGATAAACCTGAATAATTCATTAGGATTAACGGAGGATTTGATGTTCTTTCCCATTAACTGGTTAGGTACTTGGTTTAAGCACCGTACCACGGTGGATGTAGAGAAGCTGACCGCTGAAGACCTTAACAAGATGTCCCGCAACGAACTAATGGTTACCGTGAAGGACTTACAGGTAAGGGTTCGCAAAGAGATGTCGTCGAAACGAAATACTGAGCTTGAACTTAAGAAGCTCAGGAAGTCAATCTTCGACGTGTTCCTTAAACACTGAGTTTTTGAGACCTTGAACAATCAATGGGAAGTGGCCGGTAACTACCTGCCTACCTAACATTTCATTTATCACTTTTAAACAAGGTCTTGAAAATATTGCCCGACCAATCACTCACCGAAAGTCTTGACTGGGCGATAAGGTGGTTCACCAACTCCATCGATAAAAGTTGGCCCAATTTGTGGCGTCGGCCGGTATGCTTTTTATAAGGTGGCTCTTAAAGGTAATCGTATTCCGGAGCATTACAGTACCGCCCGATTCCAGAAAGATGGGTTAAGGTCATCCCATCGTTAAAAAATGACCGAGTTTGTGGCGCGGAACGGTATTCTTTTTTACAATTTGACTACCTTTAGTCGAATCGTATTCTAAGAGGGCGTTACACTGCCGTTCTGTTCCAGAAAGATGGGTTATGGCCATCCCATCGTTAAAAAATGGCCACCCTTTTAAAGGAATCCTATGCGAAAACTACCTGTCATTCTCCTTGTCGCCGCGTTCGTCGCAATTTCAATCGTACTCCCACAGCCAAAGAATAACGAAACCGAGGATGCCCTATCGAGACTCCAAGCAGTCACCGAAGCGCAGGACGCCCGCATAGCCCAGCTGGAAAACCGCGTCCTCGCCCTTGAGGAAGCCCTCGAAGACTACCGGGCAGCGGATTCGTCATCCTCCTCGTCTACAGAATACCGCCCGTCGGGCAGCACGGCGCACATCATGAAGGGCGCGGTAATCATCTCCAGAACACATAAGGAAATCTCCAGCGCCAACGCGTTCGCCCTTGCAAAGCTCATCTACGAGGAAGCCGACAGCGCGCATGTGGAATACCCCCTGATGCTCGCTATATTCGCTTCAGAATCGCGCTTCAAGACGACCCTGGTGTCCCCCGCGGGTGCAACCGGACTGGGCCAGCTGATGCCCCGCACGGCCCGCTCCCTAGCGAAGAAGGCAGGGATGGCATATACCGACGAGATGCTGTATGACCCGAGAGCAAATGCCAGGCTTTCTTCCCGATATGTCGCCTCGCTGTTCAAGAAGTTCACCACCCACGAGATTGTCGCCGCGGCATACAAC
>JAEEGL016216280.1_pt1 | contig 21482 bp, 22 predicted proteins | sample 9134231 | NCBI WGS metagenome assembly JAEEGL01 (sample SAMN16246548, study PRJNA631951) | gut metagenome | biome: gut microbiome; feature: rumen; material: fiber-attached | host: Bos | place: Iran: Karaj | collected 2018-10
ACGGCGCCCTTACCATGAAAGATCTGCTGGGCATTTCGCTTGAACAGTTTAAGGAGATCCCGGGTATCACATCCTGCTTCCTTTGCAGATACAGAGAAAACGGTCACGAACTGAGCGGTTACTTCATAGATAACGGTGATATAAAGTGCGACAAGATCCTGTTCGGTAGTGACAGGATACTTCCTTCAGGGATAGTAAACGAAGATTCCGGCATGTTTATAAGCTTCCCGTTATCTCACAAGAACGAAGTATACGGATATGCGATAGTTGTAGTCGATACAAAAGAGCATGATTTTATCAACTTCAAGACCGAGTTCTTATTGACCCAGATAGGCCAATGTATCAACAAACTCGAACTTTATGAGAAGCTCTTCGGTATATCCGATGTAATAAGTCTTTATATCAGAGATCCTCTTACCGGCATCCTGAACCGCAGAGGCTTTGAGAAGATGATCTCGGAGAAGTTCGGTCCCGACGGCACTCCGATCCATGAGCTGACCATTATCTCGCTTGATATGGATGAACTTAAATACATAAATGACAACTTCGGTCATCTCGCCGGAGACGAAGCCATAAAGTCACTTGCCGAATGCATTTCCAATGCACTTTACGGAAATGAGTTCGCGGCAAGGATGGGCGGTGACGAATTTACGGCGATCCTGGATACCACTGACCGCAAGAGAGCCGGACGTTTCATCCGCAAGATAAGAAGCAACATAAAAAGCATCAACTCATCCGGAAGATTGCCGTATACCCTGAGTGCAAGTCTCGGAGCATGTACCGTCACAGCATGGAACAATCTCATGGATTGTATGAACAAGGCGGATAAAGCCATGTATCGCCAGAAAAGGGCCAAGAAAAAGGCCAGAGAGTAACAGAGATCACCTTCTTAGCAAGGTGATCTTTTTCTTCCTCCACAGATACAGACGTTGACACAAAGGACAACCTGTCTTATCATATGAACAGCTATTCATATGAACATCCGTTCATATCAAGGAGGTCAGTCATGTTCTGGGACAGATTCGCTTTTGTTTACGATCTATTTGAGAATGCATACAACGGCAAGGTCAACAAGGAGGTTCCGCGCATCGTTGCAGAGCTCATCTCACCTTCCGATGATGTACTTGAATGCGCATGCGGAACGGGTATGTTCAGCCTTCAGATCGCCCCTTGCTGTAAGTCCCTTACGGCAACAGATTTCTCATCTAATATGCTATCGAAGGCTAAGAAGAAGCTGTCCCGCGCAGGCATAACCAATACAACATTTGAGTTCGCTGACATCACTGCTCTTAAATATGAGGACAACAGCTTCGATAAGATCGTAGCAGGTAACGTCATCCACCTTCTGGACGACCCTCTGTCAGCCATGAAGGAATTCGAGAGGATCGTCCGTCCGGGCGGAATGATCATCATACCTACATATCTTACATACTCTGAGCAGGCTAAGGGGGCTGCTAACTTCCTTAATAAGCTGGGTGCCAACTTCAGGCAGAGATTCGACATGGAATCTTACAGGAAGTTCTTCGGTGATATGGGATACACTGATGTCCAATATCGTGTTGCCGAAGGCCGTATGCCCTGCTGCGTGGCGATCATCAGGCGATGATCTGATCGTAGCCGTGCTCCGCATCGCCGAATGCATGCATAGACTCTGCATAGAGGATACTGCCGTCAGCAGATGTGAGCCTTATGAAAATATATCCGTCAGGAAGGCCGTACTTCTCGTAGAGCGAAGTACCATAGAAGTCAGTTGCGGTATAGCTGATCGTGTATGTATATGTACCGTCACTGTTCTTTACGGCTTCAGGCTCCCTGTATCCGTCGAACACACTTCCCCTGAAGGGCGCATCGCTCTTACCTGCATAGTAGAGCTGATATACAAGATCCTCAGGTGCGATATCCGTGGTGAACTTAAGCTCGATATTCGCGGATGCATCTCTTCTGTTATCGTTCCATTCGATAACTGTTGCGCTGAAGTTGTTATAAAGACCGGTTACATCAGAGAATGCTCTGAACGTATCGTCATCCTCATCAATCTCTCCGATCACACTCGTAGCACCCTGTGTAAAGGAGAAATATGTTCCTTCCTCGTTATATTCTACATAAGGATTCAATGTCCATACCGTCTTATCATCGTTATCACAGAGAGTTATCTCATATTCTCCGGGACACATACGGGTTGCAAGATACCAGCCGCTTCCGTATTCATTAACGAACTCGAGAGCAGCCTCTGAAGTCTCGCCTTCATCTCTGAAAAGATCTCCGAAGTATATATGGATATCTGCTTTCTCACATGGAACTTCGTGTCCCCTGTCGTACGGGTTCACGTATCCTGTAGCTGAGCTTACGTCCCTGCGACAGAGCTCTTTTCCCTCAAGAGATACGACATAATAAAGATCGTCCACTTCTTCATCGAAGATCACTGACACATCTATAAAGGATACATTTGTATAGTATCCGTCTCCTTTATCGGCATCAGAGAAGTCCCAGTTGATACCGCTTACATGATCGGCAAGATCCGAATCCCCTCTTGTTCCGTCATGACGAGCCGTATCTCTCCAGTCACTGATATCTTCTCTGTCTATGTCAGACTCTGCCTTAGAGCATCCCGTGAACAGCATTGCTCCGAGAAGCGCCATCGAACCTATCCTCTTAACCAAATTCTTATCCATGCTTATTTCCGCCTTTCGCCTTGTTTTGTCTTACAACACTTAAGACGCAGATAGGAACGAAAGGTTGCATAAAGATCATCTGTAATCCGCAGAGACTTCCATAAAGTCTCTTACCCCGACTATATAATCGTGGTAAGCGTGCTCCGGATCCTTGCCCCTGAATACGGTGCAGAGCCCGCACATATCACAGTCGGATATACAGCGGAATCTGCTTTTTATATATTCTCTTCTCTCTTCTTCGGTAGAGCTTAAGATATCAGGGATCATCTTATCTGTCTTCCCTGGCGGTATTCGTCCATATAGCTTCGGTTGATCTCGCTGATCTCCCTCTTGCCGTCGATATAGTCCTGATATATGTCCCAGGGACTTCCGCCTCCGAGCCAGCATGAGGAACAATTCTCACATCCGCCTCCGCAGTCCAGCGATGCCTTGATGATCTCTTCTCTTTCTTCCTTTGTAGTATCTTTTATAAGAATAGATCTCATGGAGATGCCCCTCTCTTTCTTTTTCCTCATTCTATATCATTTACCTACTATGTTAAAGGCATTTCGCGCACAGATAAGCCTCGGCGTACCGAGGCTCACAGATCAGATATAGTAAACGTAGTTCTCCTTGCGGGGTGCAGCTGCATTGGGCTCCTTTGCGGCATATCCCAAAGCACAGTGACCGATACCTTCGTAGTCACCTTCGATGCCGAGCTTCTTCAGGATATCCTTACCGAAGTCAGACTCGAACTCTTCCTTGGCTCTATGGATCCAGATATTTGCTACTCCGAGGCTCTCAGCGGCATTCATGAGATTGCCCATAACAAGAGAGCCGTCGTACTTATATGTAGGAACATTCTTATCGGCAAGTACTATGAGGATAACGGGAGCACCGTAGAAAGGATCGAAGCCTTCGTTCCAACCGCCGATCTTCCTGTTCTCTTCGGAGATAAGATCCCTTGTCTCCTTATCCGTTACTGCGATGATGATAGGGCTCTGCTTGCCCATACCGGTAGCCGCATAAGTTCCTGCCTCGATGATCTGCTTAAGCTCCTCTTCCTTCACCATATCAGGCTTAAAGCTCCTGCAGCTCCTTCTGTTCTCTAATGTCTTTATTGTCTCGTTCATGTTACTTACCTCTTTTCCGTGCCTTACACACTTTTATCGAAATGATATACTCAGAGCTGATTCAGTGACTCTCATATTTTGATACACGACCGCTTATTTTTTGTCATTGTATCCGATGATGTCCTTTATGACTTCTCCTGCGATTATAAGACCCACTACCGAAGGTACGAATGCATTTGAACCCGGGATAGCTCTTCTCTGGGTACACTTCCTCTCGGCACCCGGAGGGCAGATGCAGTTGGTCTTACAGCTTATGGACATATCTTCCAGGGGCTTTAACGGAACTTCCTTCGAATAGACTACCTTAAGCTTCTCGATACCTCTCTTCTTACATTCTCTCCTCATGACCTTTGCAAGAGGACAGATGGAAGTCTCATATATGTCGGCAACTTCAAAACCCGTAGGATCCATCTTATTGCCAGCACCCATACTGCTGATCACGGGAGTATTCGAAGCCTTTGCCTGAACGATCAGTTCCAGTTTACCCGTCACCGTATCGATGGCATCTATTATGTAATCGTACTCACTGAAGTCGAACTGCGATGCGGTATCAGGCATATAAAAAGTCTGATGCTTCCTGACGATACAGTCGGGATTGATATCGTGTACTCTCTCTTCTGCTACATCGACCTTATATCTTCCTATGGTCTTTCTGGTAGCGATTATCTGGCGATTGATATTGGTAAGGCACACCTTATCGTCGTCGATAAGGTCCAGCGCGCCTACACCGCTCCTGGCTAAAGCCTCTACTGCGTATCCGCCTACACCGCCGACTCCAAATACGGCAACACGCGCGGACTTGAGCTTTTCCATCCCCTCTTCGCCTATTAGTAATTCTGTTCTTGAAAACTGATTGAGCATATCTTATGTATTACTTCTTTTTTAATATAGTCTCGTTCATGCTGCCTGTACGGTAGCCTGTAAGGTCCATTGTAACATAGGAGAATCCGAGTTCTTTGAATGTTCCTGTTACTCTGCTCCTTATATCTTCTTCCAGCAGTCCATGTAATTCTTCAGGCAGGACTTCAATTCGGGCAATATCGCCGTGGATACGCACACGCACCTGACGAAAGCCCAGATCAAGAAGGAGCTGCTCAGCCTTATCTACCATGGAGAGCTTCTCTTCCGTTATGGACTCACCATATACGAACCTCGATGCCAGGCAGGCAAAAGACGGCTTATCCCATGTGGGAAGTCCCATCTCTTTGCTCAAGAGCCTTATCTCTGCCTTGGTAAGATCCGCATATCTTAGAGGGCTCTTGATACCAAGCTCCGCTACCGCCTGAAGCCCCGGTCTGTAATCCCCGTTATCGTCAACATTGGACCCTTCAACGATATAGCTCAGGCCGTTCTCCTTAGCTGCATCCAGCATCTTGGAGAAGAGTTCACGCTTACAGAGATAGCATCTGTTGGTGGGATTATCCCTGAACCCGTCGATAGTAAGTTCTTCTGATACGACTACGATCTGCCTTATGCCTTCCTTCTCGCAGAATGCCTTTGCCTCGTCCTGTTCGCGCTTGGGAAATGAACATGAACTGGCAGTTATCGCAACAGCCTTATCGCCTAAGACATCCTTGGCGACCTTAAGAAGAAAAGTGGAATCAACACCTGACGAGAAAGCTACGGCAACGCTGCCGAGCTCCTTCAGGTATTCTTCCAGTCGTGCTTTCTTCTCATTCATGTTATCCATGTATCACTCTGCCGCCATCTTATCGTTTATCGTATCTTCCTTAGCTGCCATGGCCTGAAGTGTCATTGTAAGGAGCTTATCAAGGTCCCAGCCCAGCTGCTCAGCGCCTCTCTCGATGACTTCTCTGGAGCATCCGGCGGCAAAGCCCTTGCTCTTATACTTTTTCTTCAAGGATTTAAGCGCCATATCCTTGGTACTCTTAGACGGTCTCATAAGAGCTGCCGCCCATATAAGTCCCGTCAGTTCGTCTGCGGCGAAGAGCACCTTTTCCATCTCGCGGACAGGCTCAACGTCTACTGTGATCTTATAGCCGTGGGAACAGACTGCATGGATGATATCGTCATCCACTCCGCCTTCCTTCAGGAGCTCGGGAGCCTTGATGCAGTGCTCCTCAGGATAGAGCTCAAAGTCGATATCGTGAAGGAGACCTACTATTCCCCAGTATTCTTCTTCATCCTTGTACCCCAGCTCCACCGCATACCACTTCATGACTTCCTCAACGGTAAGTGCGTGCTGGATATGGAAAGGATCCTTATTATATTTCTTCAGTAATGTAAATGCGTCGTCTCTTGTTATCATGGTCAGTTATTGTCGTAAATGTCTTCCGTAAATGTTAAGCTTCCGCGGTATCCTGCATATGTACGATTGAAGATCAGGCGCTCGCTCACGGGGAATGCTCCCAGGATGAACTGGATATCCTTCTCCAACGCGATCTCCCTCTCGTTGCTGCTTCCGATAAGAAGAGTGATCTCCTCTTCCTCTTCTCTTATGGCCTTATTGATCTCATACTGATCGGTAAGGAACAGCACCTTGGGAGGTCTTGCATATTCAAGATCTTCGATCTCTCTTATTATACGCTCTTTATCGTCAGGTCTGATAACAGGTTCCGAGATTATAACGAGGACCGGAGTAAAGCTGTAATCGTTTGCCAGATATCTCGTATATCCGACTGCGTTATTAGCATCCGCAACTACGGCAAATCTCTTCCAGCTCAGGACTCCAATAGCCTGCTCCAGATATCTGTAGACATATGCTTCCTCATCCCTTATGACCTGCTCCGTAAGATCCTTATCAAGGTTCAGAGCCTCTGACACCTGACGGATGAATCTCGTAGTATCGGTAGCACCGACGAAGAGGCCGGGGATACGAAGACTCGGGACTCCGAACTTGCTCTCGAACTTGGCAGCGGGTCCCTTGAAGAGCCACGGGTTTACGATGATGTTCAGCGCAGCCGCCGAGGACTTACGCACCGTCTCGATACCTTGCCCTTTTGTAAAGAATGTATTGACCTTAAGTCCGAGCTTACTCAGGATGCGGTCTATCTCCTCCAGAGTGCCGCTCCAGAAAGGATCGTGATAAGGGATTATGCCGAATATATTAACGAGCTTATCGTCCTTGGGCACATTCTCCTCGATGATCTTGTCGAGAAAAGTATTCCATACAGTCTCATATCCGAGATTACTGTCTCCGATAAAGCCCGGAGCCTCGATAGGATATACGGGATAGCCCTGATCAAGGAATTCGTCGGTTACACCGGCAACATCATCTCCAATGATACCTGCCGTACATCCTGTCAGTACAAAATATGCATCTGCATCCATGATATCGATGGAGCCCTGTATAGTCGTCCTAAGCTTATCCGTACCTCCGAATACGACTTCCTTCTCCAGCATATTGCTGGAAGGGATGGAGACACCGCTTACAAAGCATGCATGCTTATGTCCTGCCTGTCCCTGATCAGAAGCCGTAGTCTGCATACAGCATCCGGGTCCGGAATGGTAGATTGGACATACCCTTTCTATAGCACCGAGGACCGAGTTGATACCTGCAAGGACGCAGCCGCCCTTGGGATTCTCCATTATCTGTGACACATTAATTTCCTCCCTCGGTAATGTATTTGAAAGCACTTTCCTGATACCAGGACTCCCTGTAGGGAAGCCTTGCATGCTGTGCGAGTTTTTTATTGAAGCCCGGATTCTCCAGCTGGTCTGCGATCTTATTGCCCAGGAAGAGAAGTCCGTCGTAACCCATGGTCGGACGCTTTCCGTCGAGGACATGAGTCGTGGGTATACCGAGCCTTGCCGCCCACTCGGGAACACCGATAAAGGCATCGGGCTTTAACTTCTTAACAAGGTTCACCTGCTCGAAAGGCTGCATATTCGCGATATCTACGACATAGTCCTTATGGATGCCGTTAAGATACTCGATATCGACCTGCGCATCGTCATCGTAAGTCGGAGTCTCCAGTCCTACGAGTTCCATACCGAAATCATCGATAAGAGCAGCTGCCGCAAAGGATCTTCCCGTACCTCCGCAGATAAATACCCTCTTGCCCTGAAGGCGGTCACGGATCTTCTTCACGAGAGGCTCTATCCTCTCATGTTCACGGCTTATGATTTCTTCGACTTCATTCTCCTTACCGATGACCTTTGCGATACCTCTGTACCACTTATCGGTATTCCTTATACCTATGGGCATAACCGTATGTGAATAAGGAATCTCGTAGTCTTCCCGGAGCGTCTTCATGAACTCATCCGCAAAGACCTTACAGATGGATGTCGAAGCTTCTGCTGCCGGGATCTTCCTTATCTTCTCCAGAGAACTGTAGAAAGGGATATAGTTGACCTCTGCTCCGAGAAGGTGCAGCATCCTCTCCATCTCCTTCTGATCCGCATAGCTTACGGTAGTAGGTGCAAAGAGATTGATAAGGCCTTTCTGCTTCGGGATCTTCTGATCCTTAAGGATATACTTATTGATCGATATAAATGCCGCATCGAATCCCGAAGCACACACCTTGGACTTAAATCCTTCGCAGTGTATGGGAATGATGAGCGTATCGGGATATTCATCCTGAAGGCTCGCACAGATCGCATCGATATCATCGCCGATGATACCGGATGCACAGGAAGCAAATACGAATGCCAGCTTGGGGCTGTATCTCTCCACGGCCATCTCTACGGCCTCACGAAGCTTCTTCTCGCCTCCGAAGACTACATTCTTCTGATCGATGTTGGTAACTATCAGGCGGGGATTCTTAACGTGACGTACGCCTCTGTGGATCTGACCGACGCGATACATATCGATCGCCATTATGGCACATCCTACGCAGCCCTGAGGAGAATGAGATATGAATACCGCATCCTCAAGTGACATGAGAGCTGCAAGGCTGTTGATCTGCTGGCACTGAAGTCCCTGAGCAAAGCTCCTGTCAGCTCTCTTAAGACATCCTTTCTTATAGTTCTCGCTTACCTCCTTACCGGTAGAGCCGAGATCATTGATCCTTCCGGGCCTGCTCTCACGAACGCCCGAATATGTCACCTTAGACATAGATACAGTACTCCTTTCACATCTCCTTCCATGCCCGCCATAAGGCTCAGAAGATAGTCCCGTGCATTTTATTAGAAATATAACATTACGTATAAACGGCAGGTATTCCGCATAATATATCGCGGGTTATAAGTAAAACTTATCGCGGAGCGAACCTGAGCCTCATCTGATTCCAGATGACTCCGCCGTGACAGGATTTATCGCTCCTTCCTTCATTCACGAATCCGAAGCATGAGTAATAGCTTACAAGTTCATCCTTACAGGTAAGTACCAGTCCTTCTCTCCCCTGCTCTCTTGCAAGTTCGATCATCTTCCTTATGAGGGTACCGGCATACCCTTTTTTCCTGTACCCGGGGATCGTATTGACTCCGAAGATCATCTGCCACTTTCCCTCCGGGTCATGGATGGATGCATCTTCGTACATGATATCCTCCAGGTCCTCCCTGTCGGTCACCATACCGTCTACAAATGATACGAGTTCATCCCCGATAAAGAGCAGCAGGAAATGATCCCCGTAAGCGGTCAGCCTCTCCCTGAATTCTTCCGCCGTCGCTGCTTCCGCCTCGGGAAAGCATTGCGCTTCAACAGAAGCTACCGCATCAAGATCTTCCAGAGTAGCAGTCCTTATAAGCATTTAAGACCTCAGAGCATAGCATGATCCAGGTAGATCAGCTTCATCTTCGCTTCGTCATGGTGATATGTATTATCGTGCTGTCTTCCCTTATATATGAGCTTCCCGGAACGGTATACCAATAACGTATTCTGCTCTACTTCCTCCCAGGATGAATCATCAAGAGGATGCGTAGAGAAGAATACCGTACCGTCTTCTTCATTCCTGTAAAGGGTTCCGGGCTCGTTCTTATGGACATACATATAAGTGCCGTCATAGAGAAGGAAATTGACCTTATTTCCCGGAGTAAGCTCATGTACGATATCGTCTATAAGGCGACATTTGGAGTCGCCGTCGCACTTACGCTCGATCTCCTTATCGACACGATCCACTATGTACAAGAGGATCCTTTCGCTGTCAGTGGTGCCTTCCTGATGATAAAGATATCTTACAAGTGACGCAGATTCGAAGATGGTCCCGTTATGGACAAATACCCATCTCCTGCCGCCTTTGTCACACCTTGCGAAAGGATGTGTATTATTAAAGCTTACATCTCCTATAGTAGCCTTACGGATATGAGCCATACATACCGAAGTCTCCACTTTTCCGGTCAGCCTGTTCTTGAGATAAAGGCTGTCCACGGCACGAACGGGTTCTTTCTCTATGGCAACACCCATATTGTCAAGAAGTGCCAGCCCCCATCCGTTATGGTGTTCTATACTGTGGCTGAAGAATATCTTCAGGTAGTCATTTACGCAGACTTTCCTTTCAGATGTTACTCCAAAGAGCTCGCACATTCTTAAGATACTCCTTATCCTTAACGCTTAAGTTTTTCCCGGCTAATTCTATCAGATGTTCAGCCCATTGCAAAACAGTCTTTCCGTCGTATATAACGGCTTCGAGCCCTGATACTTCTATCTCTTCTACAGCATTCTGTATCTTCTCAGGCGAATCGATATCCTTAAGTTCCTGCGTAAGGATATCAAGTACCTCATCCGAATAGACAATACCCTTGATAAGTGCCACATAAACAAGCCCCTGATCAATGGGCACCGAATCGGCTACACGTATCTCGATATAACGCTTTATCCTGAAATGGAAGAATCCCATGGATATGAAATGCTCTATAAGGCTCCTGCGTCTCTTAGCATCCGCTTCGGATATATCAACAGTTCCGTCTTCGATAAGATCCAGCGCACTGCTGGAAGATACGTCATAAGTCTCACCCTCATCGGTAAGAAGGATAAGTGGTGTACTGCATATAGCTTCAGCTGCCTTCTCATATCCGAAATCACTGTCAAAAGAACCCGGGAAGAAACCTGTCCTTGAATCATCAAGATCATCCCACTCCTGGATCCTCAGAAGATGCGGCTTATCCTCATGCCCCTTGAGAGTTGAACCTGCATCAGTCTTATTCTCCATCATCGCCATTAACACGGGAGAGATCTTCTGAAGAACAGAGAGCTTACGCACAAGATCCTCCTCGGACTTAAAGTCCACGGATACCTGAGTAGATGAAGAGGCTCGCATCATATATCTGCCGTAATTTCCGGTATTCCTGAAGTAAGCATCCATATACTTATATCTCTTCTTGGGTGACAGGGGGATCTCGTCAGGATCGATAGTACCGTTCTCCACAAGAGGCATATTGCCCTTGGTCTCGAATCTGTATCCAAGCTCCGAGAAGACCGGTTCCCATGTACCCAGGAAGTCGTCATATACATCCTTTATCTTATCAAGGTCGGAATACGGACTGATACTTATCTCGAACTGACAGGAAGGTTCAAGCGTCACTGAATATTCCCCGGTCTGATAACCGACGGGGAATCCGTCCATAAAGATAAGCTCTGCACCGATCCTGTCTGCAGTCTTCCTGATAAGATCAGAGACAGTATGGAAATCAATAGGCATTCCCTTATCGTTCAGGATAAAATGCTCGATCTCAAGACCGAGATCTTCACTTGAAGTCTCACCATGACGAATATATTCGGCTACATCATTTATCATGCTCATATCTTTCTCTTTCCGTATCGCCTGTTACAAAAAGCGGAAACCGTTAAGAGTTCCCGCTCAGGATGTTCATCCGTAAGATACAGGTGAAACGTCATATAATCTATTCATACATCAAACATTATAACCATTTACCTACTGCGTCAATTCCTCTGCATATACGAACAGGTTATCGGCAGTGATAACCCTTACGACAAAAAGACCCTCCCAAGGCGAGCTTAAGAGGATCTGTTTCTCACAACTACCGATCATATGGTACTAAGTCAACCTGAAACGAACCTGAACAACAGATAAAAAAGTCTTGAATTGCATTATCAGTTCCACATGATTAATATCTTATTATCAGCATCCGGTGATGCAATACTTGGAGGTGCACAAATGGAGAAACTGTTTCAGCTCAAACAGAACGGAACAACGGTCCGCACGGAAGTCATAGCGGGTCTGACCACATTCATGACAATGGCATATATCATTGCATTGAACCCAAATCTTCTTACCAACTTCGGCGCAGAAGGTCAGGATCTCTGGAATGGCGTATTCCTGGCTACTTGTATAGCTTCCGCCATCGGTTCCTTATGCATGGCATTCCTGGCAAATAAGCCTTTCGTTATGGCTCCCGGTATGGGTCTTAACAGCTTCTTTGCATTAGTCACCGCAAACATCGCCATGATGACGGGTATGACTTATCTTGAATCATTCAGAAGTGCACTCGTTATCATCTTTATCGAAGGTATCGTATTCATCCTTCTTTCCATCTTTAACGTAAGAGAAAAGATCGTTCAGGCTATCCCCTTAGGCGTTCGCCTCGGTATAGGCCCTGCCATCGGTCTTATGCTCATGAACATCGGCTTCGGCTCAAACGCGGGAGTATTCGTATTTAACGATGACGGTTCTTCCAATCAGTTCTTCGCGATGCGTGACTTCTTCGGATCCCTTACGGCATCTTCAGCCAAGGATACCATGGGTACGGGCTACGGCATGATGGTACTTACGGTTCTTACGATGTTCATCGGTCTCTTTGTCATCGTTGCCCTCAGCCACAGGAAGGTCAAGGGTTCCGTTCTCTACGGTATGCTCGTGGCTTCCGTATTCTATTGGGCGGGCGAAGGCATCTTCTTCGGAACGAATCCTTTCGAGAGCCTTAAGACGGCCTCCTTTATCCCTCCCGTAGCGGATCTTGCTTCAACTACTCTCTTCAAGCTCGACTTTGCAGGCTTTGCGAATATCGGCTGGTTCACGGTAATAACACTTGTCATCACATTCTGTATCATCGATATGTTCGATACCATCGGCACTCTCGTAGGTACTGCTTCAAGAGCCAACATGCTCGATAAGAACGGTTCGATGCCCAAGATGAAGGAAGCTCTCGTATCCGATGCCATCGGTACAGTGACCGGATCTCTTACGGGTACTTCCACAGTTACCACATTCGTTGAGTCCGCATCAGGCGTTGAAGCAGGCGGAAGGACAGGTCTTACTGCACTTACATCTGCAGTCCTCTTCCTTCTTTGCATGTTCATAGCTCCCCTGGCGGCGATCATTCCTCCCGCAGCTACATCATCGGCTCTTATCTATGTAGGAATACTAATGCTCGGTAACCTCAAGGATATCGACTTCGAGGATGTGACACAGCTCCTTCCCGTCGGCATCATGCTCCTGGCAATGCCCATCTCCGGTTCTATCGGACACGGTATCGGACTTGCACTTATAAGCTATACATGCATCAAGCTCTTTACGGGCAAGGCAAAGGAAGTCTCCGTTCTGACTTATGTCCTCTCGGCGATCTTCCTTATAAAGTTCTTCCTGGCATTCTGACAGGGATCTTAATCGAATAATACGGGGGCGTAGCTCTGGGTGTTAACATCCACTACGCCCTTTGTTATTATGCGAAGCTTGGGGATAACGGGCAGCGCGGTAAAGGCAAGTGTCATGAACGGATCGATGCCTTCGGATACACCGAGGAACCTGGCCTGCGCCTTCATCTCGCTGAGCTTTGCTTCTACGGTCGCGGCATCCTCCTCGCACATAAGTCCTCCGAGAGGAAGAGCAAGAGAGGATAATACCTTACCGTCACATACTACGGCAAGACCGCCTTCATTCTCCCTTACGGTATTAGCCGCGAGGGCCATGTCCTCGTCATTGGTACCTGCTACGATGAGATTATGGGAATCGTGAGCAACGCTGGATGCTATGGCACCTTTCTTTATGCCGTATCCCGTAACGAATCCGAGACCTATATGTCCCGTTCCCTTATGTCTCTCTATTACCGCTATCTTGATGATATCCTTATCAGGCTCCGCTTCGGGGCTTGCCGAGTCGACTATGACCTCATCGGTGATGATCTCACCGGGTACTACCTTTATGACTCTCTTCTTAGTCCCCTTGGAAGTTATGAGGAAGTCCTCAGCCGATACCTCATGCATATTGAAGCTGTGGCGGACCCTTCTGTATCTTCCCTGATCGACGGGAGGCTTCGTTATCTCTGCAGTAAGCTCACCCTTCAACGACACGAGCCTGCCGTCCTTGTAGACCCTCTCCACAGTAAAATCCTGAAGGTCTGATACTACGATGAGGTCAGCCCTGTAGCCCGGCGCTACCGCACCTCTGTCCTTGAGGCCGAAATACTTCGCGGCATTGAAGCTGGCCATCTTTACTGCATTATAAGGACTCTTACCTGCCTTTATCGCTTCTCTTACTATGTAGTCGATATGTCCCTGGGATATAAGGTCACCGGGATGCTTATCGTCTGTTACGAGAAGACATCTGTCACAATACTTATCGTCAAAGAGCGGAAGGAGAGCATTGAGGTTCTTGGCTGCCGTTCCCTGTCTTATCATGATATGCTGGCCGCGCATGAGCTTCTCCCTCGCTTCTTCGAAAGAAAAACACTCATGGTCCGAACCGACTCCCGCCGTTACATAGGCATTAAGACTGTTGCCCGTGAGTGCCGGAGCATGACCGTCTATCGCCTTTCCGTGAGATACGGCACCGTTTATCTTCGCGATTATATCTTCGTCTCCTGCAACAGTTCCGTAGGAATTCATGAGCTCTGCAAGACCCAATACCCTCTCCTGCATATAGAGAGGCTCCAGGTTCAGTGCACTAAGCTCTGCTCCCGACTCATCCAGAGGTGTAGAGGGAACACATGAAGGGAGCATGAAGAACACATCCAGGGGAAGTCCCTTACTGCTCTCGATCATATAGGATATACCGTCAGTTCCTGCCACATTGGCGATCTCATGGGGATCAGTGATGACTGCGGTCGTTCCGTGAGGTATCACGGCCTTAGCAAATTCCGAAGGAGACAACATGGAACTCTCCAGATGGATATGTCCGTCGATCAGTCCCGGGCAGACTATCCTGCCTTTAAGATCAGTCTCTACCCTGCCCCTGTAGCTTCCTATACCGACGATGACACCATCCTTGACGGCGATATCGCCTTCCTCGAGTTCCTTCGTGAACACATTAAGTATCCGGGCATTCTTAAGGACAAGGTCAGCCTCAGTCTCTCCTGCGGCCGATGCGATCAGAGCTTTAAGATCACGGTCTGTTCCCATATGCTGTTCCTCCGTGGATCGATATCGATATAACTATGATATCACTTACGGTCCGTCTTTGCTTTTGAGAGAAATCTTCGGTATCTCATAAACCCGTCTTTCTTAATCAATGTCTTATCTGTATAATCGTATGGAACAGAAATCAAAGAGAGAGCATAAAGATGATCTTACGCTTAATAAATCATGAACATATCGACAGGACTATCCGTCGTAACTTTATAATGGGTATCGTTGCCGCTTTCCTCGTATTTATCGGGGGATTTATGTATTACTGGGTCAACCCTCCCCGCATAAACCTCAATGATCCCGCTCAGAACAGGGCCGGTTACCATTCCGGTCAGAGAGTCAGTATCGACGCCAAGATAATCGGCGGAGAAGAGTGTCAGGAAGCTCTTAAGAACGGAGAAGAGTTTACTATCTACGTCATCCCCGAACTCAGCACCAGCCCTGACAACGGACTGGATTACCTGAGCGGCTTTGTCGGCATCAAGACAGAAGCCGATGCCGAAGGTTCATTCAACAGTTATATCGGCATACCCGATGATCAGAGAGGGACTGTCATGATCCATGTCGATGGATATCTTAAGGAGCTGGACGACCCCCACGGCATCATCGCACAGCATACATGGGAAGACAGGATCGAGATCTATCTGCCCATGTGCGTCACATCAGATCCCATGGACAACACCGTGAGCTTCACGATACTTATCGCAGGACTGGCACTGGGACTCTACAGTTCCGTGTCTCTCTTCTTCGCATTCAGGACAGCCGACAAGGCTAAGAGAGCCTGATCAGTCTATAAGGTCATTCTGGAATCTGGACAGATGCTCATAAGGCAGGATCTTTCGTCCCCTGAAGAGTCCGCAACCGTCATTTATCAGCTGGTTGCTGTACGCAGTGAACATATTGACGCTCACCTTGGACAGGTCCAGTGAGTGAAGCTTCATGAGCCTGTCATAGGCTTCGTCGAAGTATCTGCACTCCCCGTCCTTTATGATGTCCCTTCTGTCTCTGTTCTCCTCCTGCCCCTTCTCATATCCGAAATGATTGGCTTCGCCTATCTCGGCATAGTCATCCATATCTTTGGTACGGAGCTGTACTTCCGTATAACACCTGGCCATATCATCGTGGAAAGTGATATGAAGTGATCTGTATCCCGTGGGGCGCGGAGTCTTCACATAATCCCTGAAATAAGGACGGCCGGCTTCCGACAGAGCGTCCGAACTCATCTCTTCGGGATGCGTGGACAGTACAGGATGAAATCCCCTGTCCTCAAGAAAAGAAGGCATCACATTGGCGATCTCATAGAGATACTTTATCTCCTGTTCCTCGCGGCTCATACCCTCTTCCACATGGCACTGAGGAAGTGAGATGACTATACGGTATGCGATTATGTCCCTGAAGCAGTGAAGGCTGCTCTTGATCTCCGTCTCATTGGGGAACCTGCCGTTCTCCTTATAGTAATCGTAGATATATTCAACGATATATCCATTGAACTTCTCCTCTGCTCTTATGAGCGACTTTATCCTTCCCTTGAACGTAAATGCAAGAAAAGGATATTCCTTAGTCATGTACTTATAGAATTCCTTGATCCTGTTGGACTGGGATGTAAGGAAATCATTATGCTCAAGGAGCTCGATCATCTGAAGCAGAAAGCTGCTGTGAGCAAGATCTATAGGATCATTCTCTTCTATCGCCTGTGCCTTCAGATCCGCCGAATACTGAAGCAGGATCTTGAGCACCGTATTTCCCGAGAAGAGATAATCGTTAAGAGATACCATGTTATTCCTCCAAGTAAAAAAGAAGGCGCTTCACCCTTAAGGATGAAACGCCCTTGTTTCTTCAATGTCTAAGATACCTTTAAGCACTTAAGATGTCAATCCGTCACCATCTGAAGTAAGGTTCCGCATGGCTCTTCAAAGATCTGCTGTCTCCGCTGGTCCAGAAGTTATCACTGATCCCGGTCCTCTGGCTTACTACATAGAGCTGCAAAGGGATATCACCTGAATCAGTATGCATATAGTTGGTACCGTTCCTCTTAACGATGGCACCGCAGTCGGTAGGATACTGATAGATCCATTCTCCGTTGATATAGAATACTGCCGGAGAGTCGCTGTCTTCTACGTATGCGATATAGTAGACCGTCGTCTCCTGTGCAGAGGTAAGTCCACAGTCGGCCTTGCCTACACCGAATATGAGAAGATAAGGTTCGTCATTATCAGCGCCTCTTCCCCTATCCATAAGCTCTAAAACCCTGTCACCCCACTCAACATTCTCCGCGGAGTTATTGCGAAGTCCGGTATCCCACCTGACGTCTCCGCCGGATCCGCCGCCTAATGCACCGTTTGCTTCATTGCTCATGACGCCCGGACCTATACCGTAGAGCTCCACCATCGTAGCCTGCGCGGCGGTTATAGCATACTGAGCGTTATTTATGCACGTATCGCGCCTCGTCTTCTTAATATATCCTGTAAGAGAAGGGACCAACATGGCAGCAATTACAGCGAGTATGACCAGGACTACGATCAGTTCGACGAGCGTAAATCCCTTTTTGCCGCGTCTTGTATTCCAGAATATCTTCACGTTCATAAGCCCCTCCTTTCCTGTAGCAAGATACAGATATTTTGTTATAGATATTTTAACTTGTGTAAGAATACTCTTCAATGATTTCAGGGTTTCGTCTGTAAAGAAACCATGACATGACGGTAAAGACGTATTGTTTACACAAATTATATCTTTCTGAGGTGCACTATATTCAAGAGACTTACGCGCATACTATACGGAATAAGGCTCATAGTAACCCGGACACAGATAGTCCTCGTTTTATTGGAAAGTTACTGTCTCGTAAGGGACGATGTCTATCCCCTTATCCTTAAGGACGAAGAGTCCGAGTACGATCTTATCTCCATGAAAGGAAGAGCAAAGAGAACTCTGGATAACAGCAGTACACACAAGGAAAGAGGATCAGTCGCGAAGTATCCTTCCCCCTCCTATCACGCAGCCATCCGGGTCGTAAAACACAGCTGACTGTCCCGGGGACGGAGCTCTGACGGGATCGTCGAACTCTACTCTTATCCTGCCTTCTCCTGCATCACATATGACAGCGGGGGATGCCTTATGGGCATAGCGTATCTTAACGTTACAGCGCATCTTCTCTCCTTCGGGTATCCTATCAACTGACATAAAGTTGATGTCTCCGCAAAGAAGTTCATTTCGCATAAGATCCGACTCATCTCCAAGGACTACTTCATTGGCTTTTGCATTTAACTGTGTTACGAACTTAGACGTGCCAAGCGCTATGCCCAGGCCCTTTCGCTGACCTATGGTGTAGTGATGTATTCCCTTATGCGTACCGAGGATATTGCCTTCCTTATCTTTGTATAAGCCCTCCCCCGGTGTATCAGGCCTTTCCATACCGTCTATGTAGTCAGCGTGGTTTCCTTCCGTGACGAAGCAGAGCTCCTGTGAGTCACGCTTGCTTGCTACTTCTATCCCCAACTCTGCAGCTATCTTTCGAACCTGTTCCTTACTATATCCTCCAAGGGGCATCAGAGTATGTGACAGCTGCTCCTGAGTGAGCTTATAGAGCATATATGTCTGATCCTTTGAAGCATAGTCGGCAGTCCTTACCGTATATCTCCCGTTCTTTTTTACTACATGAGCATAGTGTCCGGTAGCGATATAGTCCGCCCCGAACACCTGTCTTATGTATTCCATCTTCCCCCACTTGACGTATCGGTTGCATTCTATACAGGGATTTGGAGTAAGCCCTTGGATATAGTCCTGCGCGAAAGGCTCTATCACCTTCTCACGGAAGAGCTCAAGACAGTTATAGGGATAGTACTTTATACCCAGCTCCCAAGCTGTACGCCTGGCATCGTCTATCTCGCAGCATCTGCTCTCCGTACCGTCTTCGGAAAGCCACGTCCTTAAAGTGATGCCTATTACTTCGTATCCTTCTTCCTTCAAAAGAAATGCCGCGACGGCGCTGTCAACGCCGCCCGACATTCCTACCAACACTCTACTCATCAGAAGATCTCACTTATCTTGTCGTACAGGGCTCCCGCAAAGGCAAGATGCCCTTTCTTATCTAAGTGCTCATCGTCTATGGGGCTTGCCGCCGCTATATCCGATGCTGCCAGGAACTTAGTTCCTCTGTTCTGTGCTATCTTCTGATAAACCTCTTTAAGACCTCTGCTCACTTCTACCGATCTTTTATCGAATTCGGGATCCTTATCCTGATGCCAAACGTCTTCACCTAAGTGTATCGGAGATACAAGGAGTATCCTTGAAGGATCGACGAACTTCGTTATCTCGTCCAGGCAGAGCTCGATTCCTTTGCCTATTGTATGAGCCGATGCTCCGTAGAGGGACTTACAGTCATTGGTTCCCAGCATCAGAATCACTCCGTCTACCGGGGACTGACTCTCGAGGATAAGGGGAAGGGATGCAAGACCTCTTCTTCCGGTCCGTAGTGCATCCTCGAAGACCGTAGTCCTTCCGCATAAGCCTTCGTCGATGATACGAAGGTCATCAGTCTTACTCTCAAGTATGCCCGTCCAGCGATCCTCCCTGGGGAAACGCTTTAAGGGATATGAGCCCGGTATAAGTCCCCAGGTATTGGAATCGCCGAATGCGAGCAGAGTTCTCATTGTCTACCTCACTTTATGTTCTGTCTCCATGTTGCTGGCTTGAACTCATCAATAATGGGGAGCAAGCGCTTATCAACATCGATCCGGAATACTGAATTGAAATTATTTGTTGCGATCATCTGTCCTGCGAAGCCAACGATGACTACGAGTTCCTGATCGTTGAAGAACTTCTTCAAGTCAGAAAAGAGCTCATCGGATACGGATGTAGGATCCTTAACGATAGACTCACCGAGCTTTGCAAGGAGTGTCTCCTTCTCATCGTATACAAGGTTAGCGGGATCAAGACCCAGGCCCTTAACGTCACTTATAAAGAAAAGGGAGCAGAGCTTGCAGGAATTTGTTGTGGAGATAGCATGTGCATAAAGGACTGCATCCTTCTCACCGATGACCTCAACGAGTCTGTTCCATGATGTGTACCAAGCCATGTATGCGTCGTATGTAGCAGCATCATTAAGAAGGCCCTTCTTCATGTTAGTTACTGCATTTCTTCCTGCGAGTTCGTCGTATCTTACCTTCTCCTCGCCTGTTGCCTCATTCTGTTCTACCAATTTGATCCTAGCCATTTTTAAGTTCTCCTTTCAGTTTTTAAAGTGCTATTTTCAATATCTCTACTATGTCATCCGAGCCGAGCGGTACATAGTGTCCTACCTTGCCGTTCTTCGTGGCACGATCTGCCATCGTCCTGAAGTCCTTATCGTCGATACCAAGTTCCGTAAGTGTCGTCTTCACGCCGAGCTTTGTGAAGAAATCCCTGAACTTCTCGGATAATATAAGTGCTCTTTCCTCTTCGCTGAAGTCATATGAGTCAACTCCGTATACCCTGCTTGCGAGAAGTGCGAGCCTCCAGGGCTTGATCTTGGCGATGTACTTAGTCCATGCTGTGAAGACTACTGCCATTCCCTCACCGTGAGTGATGTTGTACTGGGCTGAGAGCTCATGCTCTATCCTGTGAGATCCCCAGTCGGCACTCCTGCCGGCATCGAGGAAATTGTTATGAGCGACACTTGCCAGCCACTGTATCTCTGCTCTTGCATTGATATCCGTCGGATCTTCGATGAGCCTTCTGGCATTTACCGTCAGCGCCTTGATGGCACCTTCGATAAGGTAATCTGTCGTATCCGAGTTCTTCTCGTCGGAGAAGTATCTCTCCAGAAGATGTGAGAGCACATCAGCGATACCGACTGAAGTCTGATATGCGGGAAGATTAGCAGTATATCTTGGGTTCATTATCGCGAACTTGGGGATTATCCTGTTGTCCTCGAAGCCCAGCTTCCACTCACCGCTTGAAAGTATCGCACAGTTGGATGTCTCCGATCCGCTGGATGCGGTAGTAGCGATGACACCGATGTTAAGCACCTTCTCGGGAACAGCTCCCTTGGAGAAGAAGTCCCACACATCACCCTCATAGGGGATACCCAGGGCAACTGCCTTTGCGGTATCTATGGAGCTTCCGCCTCCAACGGCAAGAACGAAGTCTACTTCATTCTCCTTGCCCTGTGCTACGAGTTCTCTAACGAGCTCGATACTCGGATTGGGAACGACATTACCGTTTTCGGTGAATCGGATCTGAAGTTCCTTTGCCGCATTTTCAATTACATCGAAGATACCGAGTTTCTTCACGAAGTCGCCGCTGTAGACAAGGAGCAAGGACTTAACATGGTATTCACTAAGGAGGTCCTTGAGCTTGTTCTCGCTGCCTTCGCCGAAGACTATCCTCGCCGGGTTATAGTATTCAAATCCGATCATTGTTCTTATTCTCCTTTACGCTTTCTGATCAGAAAAGAGGTACTACTGCACCGTTATATGTCTCTTCGATGAACTGTGCTACCTCAGGTCCCTGAAGTACTTCTAC
>JAEEGL010180808.1_pt1 | contig 21480 bp, 15 predicted proteins | sample 9134231 | NCBI WGS metagenome assembly JAEEGL01 (sample SAMN16246548, study PRJNA631951) | gut metagenome | biome: gut microbiome; feature: rumen; material: fiber-attached | host: Bos | place: Iran: Karaj | collected 2018-10
GATGCTCATCAGCATCCTGCAGAACATCATCAACATCGCAGCATCACTGCTGCTGGTCTATGCCATGGGCATGAAGGTGGAGGGTGTCGCCCTGGGAACCGTCGTCGCACAATATGCGGGACTGCTGGTGGCTCTGGTTTTCCTGTGGCGCCACTATCGCCACCTGTTCAGCACCTCCGACGACACCGCGACGAGTACTACCCTATCATCGGCTGGCGACTTCTTCCGCGTCAACCGCGACATCTTCCTGCGTACCCTGTTCCTCGTCGCCGTCAACCTGTATTTCACATCGGCAGGAGCCCGTCAGGGCGCTGTTATCCTGGCGGTCAACACCCTGCTGATGCAGCTCTACCTCCTGCTGTCGTACATCATGGACGGCTTTGCCTATGCCGGTGAGGCGCTAGGTGGCCGTTATTGGGGCGCCCATGAGCATCAAGCCTTCCACGATGTCGTCCGACGGCTGTTCCGCTGGGGAGCAGGGATGACGCTGCTGTTCACCGCCGTCTATGTGGTGGGCGGCATGCCCTTCCTGCGTCTGCTGACCGACGAGCCCAGCGTGGTGGAAGCCTCGTCAAGCTATGTCTGGTGGGCCTATCTGCTGCCGGTAGCCGGTGTGGCAGCCTTCATCTGGGACGGCATCTTCATCGGCATCACGGCCACCAGAGGCATGCTGGTGTCGTCGGCCTTGGCAGCCATCGTCTTCTTCATCGGCGTCACCACGCTAATGGGGCCTATGGGCAATCATGGCCTGTGGCTGTCCATGCTGGTCTATCTGGCCATCCGCGGTATCGTGCAGACAGGACTCTTTTGCAACCGGATTGCAAAAAGCGGCACTTTCTGACCGATTGCAACCCAGTTGCAGGAAGTATTGCTTACCTTTGCAGCAGAATTCAAACAAAAAGCAAAGATTATGGCACACGAACATCATCACGAGCACGACCATGAGCATCATCACGAGCATCATGGACACCATCATCATCACCACCACCATCACGTCATGCCGAACTCGATGAACAGCATCTTCGTGTTCTGCATCGTACTGAACCTGCTCTTCGTAGGTATTGAAGCCCTGGTAGGCTGGACGCAGAACTCGCTGTCGCTGCTGTCGGATGCTGGGCACAACCTCAGCGACGTCTTCAGTCTGGTACTGGTACTCATTGCCTTCCATCTGGCCAAGGTACGATCGGGGGCACACTACACCTACGGTCTGAAGAAGTCGACGGTACTCATCTCGCTGCTCAATGCCGTATTGCTGCTGGTGGCAGTCGGCGGCATCGTCTATGAGAGTATCATCAAGTTCAGTGCGCCTGTAGAAGTGAATGGTGTCGCCGTGTCGTGGACGGCCGGTGTGGGCATCCTCATCAATGGACTGACCGTCGTCTTGCTGATGCGCGGACAGAAGAGCGACATCAACGTGCGCGGCGCCTTCCTCCACATGGTTGCCGACACGCTGGTATCGGTGGGTGTCGTCGTATCGGGCGTCATCATCACCTTTACGGGATGGAATGTCGTTGACCCCATCGTCAGCCTCATCATCGCCTTCATCATCCTGTGGTCCACATGGAGTCTGCTGACGGCCAGCCTGCGCCTGATTGTTGACGGTACACCAGAGGGTGTGGAGCCCGACGAGGTGCGCCAGATGATGGAGGATGAAGCCCATGTCAGTGAGGTACACCACCTGCACATCTGGGCTATCAGCACCACCGACAACGCACTGACGGCACATGTCGTCATCGAGGACATTGCACACATGGAAGAAGTCAAGGGCCGTCTGAAAGCACTGCTCAAGGAGGAAGGCATCGGACACTCGACGCTGGAGTTCGAGACGGCAGGATGCCTCTGTCATGAGCACTGCTGTGAGGAATGACATGAAAAAGAATGATATTAGTTGGTAAAACTCGTTAAATGGCTTGGCTATTTAACGGGTTTTGCGTATCTTTGTACTTTGAATACATCAAAATGTTGAATGCTATGAACCGAAAATACTGGATGATTTTGGCTGCATGCCTGCTTTTACCGCTTGGCATCAATGCCCAGACCTTCGCCTCGATGTGGAAACAGGTGGAGGCAGCACAGGATAAAGACCTGCCACAGACTGCTCTTATACAAGTGCGTAAGATAGAGGCTAAGGCCACCAAGGAGAATGCCTACGGCCAACTGCTGAAGGCTACGCTACTGGGTGCCAGACTGCAAGCCGAGATAGCGCCCGACTCGCTGCCTGTTGCCGTGAAGCGACTGGAGCAGCAGACGGCCAACTGTCGCGAGACGGCCCTACAGGCGGTCTATGCAGCCACGCTGGCAAAGATCTACCGCAATAACCGCACACTGGAAGATTACGCCAGCAAGAGCGACCGATACCAGGCGATGGCACTGGCTCATCCAGAGGCATTGGCCAAGGTCAAAGCCGACAGCTACGTGCCCTTCGTCATCAAGGAGAAAGACAGCGAAGTCTATGGTCACGACCTGCTGAGCATCGTCGGACAGGAGTTGGAGGCCTGGCAATGGATGGCCGACTACTACGAGAGTGTGGGCAACTGCAGGGCAGCCTGTCTGGCTATTGTCAACGTGCCTCAAAGCGTGGAAAGTGCCGACTCGCTGCTCAACGTGTATGGTGACTACGACGAGGCTTGCGAACTGGCCATCCGCCGTTATGAGATGATGTCCGACAAACATTTCACGGCAGCCGACAAATACCAATGGCTGCAACAGGCCCTCAAACGTTGGGGCAAGTGGAAACGGGCCAATGTGCTGCGCAATCATCTGACGGAACTCACCAATCCTCAGTTCTCTGCCTATGTGGAGCGTCGCGTTCAGGAGATCAGCAAGTCACAGACCGTGGCACTGAAAGAGCTGCGTAACATCAACCAGCTGACAATGCGCGTCTATCGCACCCAGCTGCAGGGTGATACCAAGCTCAATCCCAACGACAAGGACGACTACAAGAAGATGAAAGCGGGACTGGCAGAACTGACAGAGATGACAAAGACCATCTCCTTCTCAGGACACGCTGTCTATGACATCTTCACCGACTCCCTGCAGCTGCAAGGACTGCCCGCCGGCGTCTATCTGCTGGAGTTTGCCAGTCAGCCACAAATGGAGGTATCGCGCCAGTTGTATTTTGTTTCCGGCATTCGTATCCTGCAACAGGTTCAACCCGACAATAGCCGCCGCTTTGTGGTTGTTGACGCCACGACAGGACAGCCGGTCAAGAATGCCTCGATACGCTTGTCGTTCCGCAAGAATTGGAATAGTCCTGAGACTACCCGTGTGCTCACCTGCAATAGTCAGGGTGAGGCTGTCTATACTGGCGAACAGCGCCCAGCTACCGTCTTTGCATATACCACCAATGACAACTACTGCCAGACACAGAATGCCTCTGGTGCCTACAGCTATTACGAACGCCAGTACAACAATGAGCATACCAACCTGTTTACCGACCGCGCCATCTACCGTCCCGGACAGACGGTCTATGCCACCGCTATCGCATGGAAAGAGCTGTCGGCACTCGAGAATGCCGCTGTCAGTGGCAAGGTTGTGACGTTTGAACTGCGCGATGCCAACTACAAGTTGGTGGCCGAGCAGCAAGCCACCACCGACCGCTTTGGCAAGTGTAGCGTACAGTTCACCTTGCCTAAAGGACAGCTGAACGGTCGCTACTCTATCCGTGCCAAGAACGGTAGCGTCAGTTTCCGTGTCGAGGAATACAAGCGTCCTGCCTTCCAGGTTGAGTTCGACGACTATAAGGAGTCGTATCAGGCTGGCGACACCATCCATGCCAAGGCCAAGGCTACAAGCTATGCCGGTGTACCTATTCAGGATGCGAAGGTACACTATACCGTCAAGCGTCGTGTCGCCTTCTGGTGGATGTCCTACAGCCGTTACTGGCAGGCAGGCTACTTCGGAGACGGTCTCCGTGAGATCATCATCAGCGAGGGTGATACGCAGACAACTGACGATGGCTCATTCGCTATTGACATGCCGTTAACGATGCCCGATGACTTAGGTCACCACACCATGTTCTACCATTTCGTCGTTGATGCCGACGTCACCGACCAGGCTGGCGAGACCCACCACGGCACAATGTCGCTACCATTGGGTAACAAGGCTACCTCGCTGACCTGTAACATCCCCGAAAAGGTGTGCAACGACCAACTGCCTACCATCACCTTCACCCGTCGCAATGCTGCCGGCAAGGAGATTCCCGGTAAGCTGCGCTACCGCATCGATGGTGGCAAATGGCAGGAAGCTTCCGCCAATTGTCCATTGTCCATTGTCAATGATCAATTAAAGAGCGGCAAGCACCGTTTGGAAGCCATCTGCGCCAAAGACAGCATCGACCAGCAGTTTGTGGTGTTCGGTCTTACCGACAAGCGTCCGGCTACGGAGACACACGACTGGTTCTACGTTTCTGACGTGCAATTCCCCACCGATGGCAGTCCCGTCACGGTGCAGGTTGGCTCGTCAGACCCCAATACCTATATTGTTTATAGCATCTTTGCCGGCAGACAAAAGATAGAGGAAGGAGCCGTCAAGAGAAATGGTGAGCTCATCAACCGCCAGTTTAGCTATCGGGAAGAATACGGCAACGGTCTGTTGCTGACCTTCGCATGGATGAAGAATGGCGAGTGCTATCGCCACCAGCAGGTCATTCGTCGTCCGATGCCCGACAAGAAACTGAAGATGCAGTGGACCACCTTCCGCGACCGTCTGACACCAGGTCAGCAGGAGCAGTGGCAACTGACCATCAAGAAGCCCGACGGTGCTGCTGCCGACGCCAGTTTCATGGCCGTACTCTACGACAAGAGTCTCGATGCCCTGACCTCACATCAGTGGTCGTTCACACCATCGTCCTATCTCCCCCAGCCGAGTACCAATTGGGGGTATGCATCGTTTGGACATGTCAGGGTCACAGCCATCAAAGAGATGAAGTTCATGGATGTCAACGAGCTATTGTTCAGCCGTTTCGACGAGAGCATCTTCCCCATTTATTACTATCCCGTCCGCATCCGTGGACGCAACGTGCTCATGAAAGCTAGTGCTGCTGCCCCAGCAGCCATGGCCGTGGAAGATACGAGAGTTTATGACCACGTGGAAGAGGTACAAAGTGCTAAAGAAGAAGTCGTTGCGGTTGGCTACGGAGTAAAGGGGCAGGATGCTGACGCTGCCGAAGAAGAACAGGTACAGGTGCGTGAGAACCTTAACGAGACCGCCTTCTGCTACCCCATTCTGCAGACTGATGGCGATGGCAACGTCTCGATGTCGTTCAGCCTCCCGGAGAGCCTGACCACCTGGCGTTTCATGGGTATTGCCAACACTGCCGACATGCTGTATGGCTACATCGACGGTGAGGCCATCGCCCAGAAGGATGTCATGATACAGCCCAATATGCCGCGCTTCGTCCGTGATGGCGATGAGACCACCATCTCTGCACGACTGTTCAATACCACCGACCACAACGTCAGCGGCACAGCAAAGTTACAGTTGATAGATCCAGAGACCAACAAGGTGATCTACGAGATGTCATCACCTTTCGCCATCGATGCCAACGGCTCCACCTCTGCCCATTACAAATTGTGGATTGTCAAGCCTGAATCATCCCTCTTCATCTGCAAGGTGACAGCTCAAGGCGACGGCTTCAGCGATGGTGAACAGCACTATCTGCCTGTACTTTCGAACCGCGAATATGTCACCAAAACCATCTCCTATACCCAACATGAGGCTGGTGTGAAGACCATCGACCTGCAGAAACTCTTCCCACAGGGAACTAGTCAGAAGAAGCTGACCATCGAATATACCAACAACCCTGCGTGGCTGATGGTACAGTCGCTGCCCACCCTCGGCCAGCCTTGGGAACACAGTGCCATTGACCAGGCGGCATCGTACTATAGCAACCTGCTGGCCAAGACTCTCATGCAACAGAGTCCGCAGGCTAAGGCAACCTTCGAACAGTGGCGTCGCGAAACAGGCAACGAGACCACACTGATGAGCCAGCTCGAGAAGAATCAGGAGCTGAAAGACCTGTTGCTCGAAGAAACACCTTGGGTGGCTGCTGCCGACCGTGAGAGTGAACAGCGCCAGCGCATCGCCGACTTCTTCGACGAAAATGGAATCAACAACCGACTGGCGACCACTACAGAGAAACTGAAGAAATTGCAGAATGCTGACGGCTCCTTCTCCTGGTATCCGGGCATGGAGGGCAGCACCTATATCACCGTTGCCATCGAAGAGATGCTGGTACGCCTCAACGTGATGGCCGGTCAACAGAAAGACATCAAGCAAATCCATCAGAAGGCATTCGACTATCTCAGCAAGGAGATGACAGACCTCGTGGCACGCATGAAGAAAGAAGAGAAGAAAGGCCATCGTCAGACCTTCCCGTCAATCACGGCACTGCGCTGGCTCTATCTCTGTGCCCTTGACGGTCAGAAGCTGTCGGCATCGGTGAAAAGCGCCAACGACTACCTCATCGGCCTACTGAAGAAAGACATCAAGCGGCAGACCATCTACGAGAAAGCGATGACCGCTGTCGTGTTATCCAAGCGTGGTGAACAGACCAAGGCCGCAGAATATGTGAAGAGCCTGAAAGAATATACGGTCTATACCGAAGAGATGGGCCGCTACTACGATACGCGAAAGGCCTCCTACTCCTGGTACGACTACAAGATACCCACCGAGGTGGCTGCCATTGAGGCCATCCAACTGGTGACGCCCACTGACAAGCAGACGGTCGACGAGATGCGTCGCTGGCTATTGCAGGAGAAGCGCACGCAGGTGTGGAACACACCCATCAACAGCGTCAACGCCATCTATGCCTTCCTCAACGGCCACAGCAGCGCGCTGACCACCAATCAGCCAGCCACCACCCTCGCGGTCGATGGCGTTTCCGTTGACACAGGTAAAGGCTCTGCCGGTATCGGTTACGTAAAGAACGCCCGTGCTTACAAGGATGAGCATACCTTCACAGCCACCAAGACCAGCGAAGGAACCTCGTGGGGTGCCGTCTATGCTCAATTCCTGCAGAAGACTTCCGACATCGAGGCTTCCGGCAGTGGCATCAGCGTGCGCCGCGAACTGTTGGATGCCGGTGACCTCAAGGTGGGACAACGCATCCGTGTTCGTATCACGATCGAGGCCGAACGTGACCTGGACTTCGTAGAGGTTGTAGACCGTCGTGCCTCCTGCATGGAGCCTATCCGCCAGTTGTCAGGTTACCAACAGGGTGCTTATGTCTCTCCCAAGGACAATGCCACCCATTACTTCTACCGCGGATTGTCCAAAGGAAAGCACGTCATCGAGACCACCTACTATATCGACCGTGCCGGACAGTATAACACTGGCACTTGTACCGTAGGCTGCGCCTATGCACCCGAATACCGTGCGACGGCACCGTCGATGGAGTTAAGAGTTAATGAGTAAGAATTATGCGAAACATCATATTATCCCTTTTGCTGGCATCAGCTATCGGGTCTGCCAGCGCCCAGAAGTTAACCATCGAAAAGACGACGATAGACGTTGGCAAGACGGGTTATCAACAGCCCATTACCGCCGTCTTCGAGTTCCGTAACAAAGGACGCCGCAAGGTAAAGATTGAGGCGGTCAGGCCAGACTGTAATTGCACGAAGGTGGACTATCCCAAGGGCGACCTCGGCGATAGGTTTGAAATCCGCATGACCTACGATGCCCGCCAGCTGGGACATTTCGACAAGCAATGTGCCATCCTCACCAGCAATATGAAGAAACCACTCTATCTGCGAATGAAGGGTGTTGTGCTGGCAGAGTATCAGGACCTCAGCAAGAACTATCCCATCGAGATGGGCGATCTGCTGCTCAACCGCAGCGATTTAGAGTTTGACGACATCAACCGGGGTGACCAAAAGGTCCAGACATTGAACATCTACAACAGTGGCAACCAGACCTATCAGCCCAACCTGATGCACCTGCCAGACTACCTGACGGCAGTGATGGTGCCTGAGCGCCTCGCCCCCGGGCATGCCGGAACGATGACGGTAACACTCAACTCTACCAAGATACACGACTATGGTCTGACGCAGACCTCTGTCTATCTGGCCGGCAATCCCGGCGACAAGGTCAGCGCAGACAATGAAATTCCTGTCTCCACCGTACTGCTGCCTTCGTTTGTAGGGGTGACAGCTGCCCAGAAGCAATATGCTCCCAAGATGTTGCTGTCAAAGAAGCAGGTGGACATTCTGTTTGCAGGCAAGTCAAAGAAGAAAGATGTCATTGAAATCAGCAATAAAGGACGTACCGAACTGAATATCTCATCCCTGCAGCTCTTTACGGGTGGCTTACAGGTATCGCTCGGACAAAGCCGTCTGAAACCAGGAGAAAGCACCAAGCTGAAGATTACGGCTATACGCGACGATTTGAAGAAAGTGCGTACGCGTCCACGTATTCTGATGATCACCAATGATCCCGACCAACCCAAGGTCACCATCACCATTAATGCAAAGTAGTTTATGGAACATCCGGAAAACAGTTCTGAATATGCTGGCCTGCAAGTGAACAGCGGCGTAGAACAGCCAGCCATTATCAACCCTTATCTGCAGCGCAACCGCTTCCGTCGCAGGGAGTTGTCTGCCGCTGAGATGGTAGAAGGTATCGTCAAAGGTGACGTCACCATCCTCTCGCAGGCCGTGACGTTGGTGGAGAGCGTGAATCCTGCTCACCAGCAGAAAGCCCAGGAAGTCATCAACAAGTGTCTTCCCTATAGTGGCAAGAGCATCCGTGTGGGTATCAGCGGTGTGCCAGGAGCAGGAAAGTCGACCAGCATCGACGCCTTTGGCATGCATGTGCTGGAGAACTATGGCGGCAAGTTAGCAGTATTGGCCATCGACCCCTCGTCGGAACGTTCGAAGGGAAGCATTCTGGGTGATAAGACGCGCATGGAGAAGCTCTCTATACATCCCGACTCTTTCATCCGTCCTAGTCCAACGGCAGGTTCGCTGGGCGGTGTGGCACGCAAGACGCGTGAAACCATCATCCTCTGCGAGGCCGCTGGTTTCGACAAGATATTCGTAGAGACGGTAGGTGTCGGACAGAGTGAAACGGCCTGTCACTCAATGGTAGACTTTTTCCTGCTGCTGCAGGTAGCGGGAACAGGTGACGAGTTGCAAGGCATCAAGCGCGGTATTATGGAGATCTCCGACGGTATCGTCATCAACAAGTGCGACGGTGACAATGTAGATCGCTGCCACATGGCTGCCACCAACTATCGCAACGCCCTCCACTTCTTCCCCAAGTCGGAAAGCGGCTGGATGCCTCAGGTGCTGTGCTACAGTGGTTTCTTCGGCACGGGCATCAAGGAGATATGGGACATGATCTACCAGTATATCGACTTCGTCAAGGCCAATGGCTATTTCGACTACCGCCGTAACGAGCAGGCGAAATACTGGATGTATGAAACCATCAACGAGCAGCTGCGCCTCAACTTCTACAACAACGCAGATATCCAACAACAACTCAGCCATGCCGAGCAGTCGGTACTGGCAGGCCAGCAGACGAGCTTCACCGCTGCCCAACAGTTGCTTGACCGTTATTTTAGTGAACTGAAGAATGCTTAAGATAGAGATTGACAATGGCAGCGGCTTCTGCTTCGGAGTGACCACAGCCATTCAGAAAGCCGAGGAGGAGCTGGCCAAGGGTGGCACGCTATACTGCTTGGGAGATATCGTACACAATGGTATGGAGTGTGAGCGGTTGCGTGAGATGGGACTGAAAACCATCAATCACGACGACCTCCGCCAACTCCACGATGTAAAGGTACTGCTGCGTGCCCATGGCGAACCTCCCACAACCTACGAGCTGGCACGAGAGAACCATATCGAGATTATTGACGCCACCTGTCCTGTAGTGCTGAAACTGCAACAGCGCATCAAGAAACAATACGATGAGTCGAGGAATGAGCAAGGCGGAGTGAGGAGTGAGCAAGGCGGAGTGAGGAGTGAGCACGCCCCACAAATCGTCATCTTCGGTAAGAAAGGTCATGCCGAGGTATTGGGACTGGTCGGCCAAACGAAATCGGAGGCTATCGTCATCGAGAACTTTGATGAGGTGGAACGACTGGACTTTACACGCGATATCTACCTCTATTCGCAGACTACCAAGTCGCTCGACGAATTCCATCGTATCATTGAATACATCCAGCAGCACATCTCGCCAGCATCCCATTTCCGGAGTTTTGATACGATATGCCGTTCAGTGGCCAACCGCATGCCAAACATCTCACAGTTTGCTTCACGCCACGACTTGATTCTCTTTGTCTGCGGTCGTAAAAGTTCGAATGGCAAGGTACTCTACAACGAGTGTCTGCGCGTCAATCCCAACAGCCACCTTATTGAGGGGCCTGATGAAATAAACCCACAGTGGCTTGAGGGTATCAAGACTGTGGGTATCTGTGGTGCTACCAGCACACCGAAGTGGCTGATGGAACAATGCCGCGATGCAATTATCGACTCGCTTCCTTGAAGCGCTGCATCAACCACTCTTTCTGCTCGGCGATGGTCATCTGGCTATTGTCGAGCAGAATGGCATCTGGGGCCTGCTTCAAGGGGGACACCTCGCGGTGAGAGTCGATATAGTCACGCTCTTGTACATTCTTCAGAATATCCTCGTAGTCGGCATCCATACCTTTTCCTTTCAATTCATCATAACGACGCTGAGCACGAACCTCTGCAGAGGCTGTAACAAATATCTTAAGTTCAGCATCAGGGAAAACCACTGTGCCGATATCACGACCGTCCATAACAACTCCCTTGTCCTTGCCCATCTGCTGCTGCTGGGCTACCATGGCTTCACGGACGAAGCCGAGCGTGGCAATAGGGCTGACATGGTTTGACACCTCCATGGTACGTATCTTGTCTTCCACCAGTTCGTCATTAAGATAGGTATCAGGACGTCCTTTCTCTGCATTGAAACGGAAGGATATCCGGATATCGGTCATCGCCTGGCGCAGGGCATCCTCATTGATGCCATCAGCAGTAAAGATGCCATGGCGCAGGGCATAAAGGGTGACACAGCGGTACATGGCACCCGTGTCAACATATACATAGCCCACTTCACGGGCCAGGTCTTTGGCCATCGTGCTCTTGCCGCACGAGGAATGGCCGTCAATAGCAATGGTAATCTTCTTCATATATTATAGACAGTATGTAGCATTTATCAACAGCGAGTAGGCAGAGACATGGTATTTGGCATAACCGACCTGGAGTTTGAAACGTTCCAACTGGATGCCGCCACCGACTGAGAGGCCTGCGCCATGATTCGATTTCGTATCATCGCCCTCACTGATTTTCATATCATTGGCACGACGGAAGTTATAGCCTGCAGCCACAAAGATAGAGGATGACAGTGACAGGTCGGCACCAATAGCAAGATGCTTGATGAAGGCCTGATCCCAGTTATGCAGACGCGACAGTGTGACATGGAATGTCAACGGCGATGCCACAAGGCGTCTGCTGACGCCCAACTGAAGGTCGAAAGGAATACGCTCGAACTCTTCATTGTAAGCTTTGATCTGTCCGCCTAAATTCTTGGCGACAGCGGATAGTGACCAACCGCGTTCGTCATCGAAATAATTGATGCCCAGATCAACAGCAACTGCTGCTGAGCTGTAGCTGCCAATCGTTGACGAGATGAAACGGGCAGTGATACCGCCGCTGAAGCGATTGCCCAACAGATAGGCAAAGCTGCCAGCCAATGCGATGTCACGAGGCGAGAAAGTGCCGGTCTCTACATTCTCTTCCGTCGTTTCCTTGATGGAGCCATACGACATATATTGACCACTGACACCCCATGAAGCACGTTCACCATAGGCTCTGACGAAAGAGGCAGAAGCCGTCTTGCTACCCTCCATATAGGTCATCACATTGAAGTTAAGGCTTTTGTCGCTGACACCCGTCAACAAGGCTGGATTGTGGAAAATCACGGTAGGATCATCATCTGTGAGCGAGATATTCTCACCACCTACTGCTGCCACGTGAGCACTGACAGGCAAACGAAGAAAGCTGTAAACCTCCTCGCTCTCCTGAGCCCTCACCGACAGGACTGACAACAAGCCTATTATGACCAAGAAACCTTTCTTCATCTCATTTCAAACGGCAAAAGTACGAAATTATTTTGAATAATGCATGATAAATTGCGAATAATGAACGATGTATTATGAATTATTTTGTACCTTTGCAGGCGATTATGGAACTCAAGAAGACGCGACAGGCCGATATGGAGCAACGACGAACCACAGGATTCCTCCTGGGGCTCATCTTTGTACTGTCGCTCTGCTATGTTGCTCTGGAATGGAACAGCACGCCCAGTGATGACGGTTTCGACCCCATTGACCTGAGTGACCTGATGCACGAGAGCGAGTTGGTTCCTATGTCGAATCTGGAGACCATCGCTCAACTGGAGGAGAAACATCCTCAAGAGCAAGCTGAGAAACTGAATATCGTCGATGATGACGTAGAACTGCAAACAGAAGAGGATGACAACGAGACCACCAGCGATGAAGAACTGCTGAAAGAGCTGGAAGAGCAAGAGGAAGACAAGGCCTTGCCACCGCTGACGGTAGATCCGCAGAATCCCCTTAACTTCCACGTGGTGGAAGACTTGCCTCAGTATCCAGGCGGTGCTGTTGAATTCCTCAAGTGGCTCACCAAGACATTACGATATCCCACTGCTGCACGCAATCGTAAGACACAAGGTAAAGTGGTGGCAGTGTTCTATGTTGAGAAAGACGGCAGCATAACAGGTATCAAAATCACCAAATCGCTATCACCTGAGTGTGACAAAGAGGCCTTGCGTGTGCTCAATATGATGCCCAACTGGCAACCAGGCATCTATCACGACCAGCCCTGTCGCACGAAGGTGTGCATACCCATCGTCTTTAAGCTATGACATCGAGGCCTCGAAGCCCCGAAATATCGAAGCATCGGAATATCGAAAAAATTAAAATAAAAGAATCATGATGAAATCCTCCAACGACATCCTGCAGCTCGTCAACGACTTTCTGGCTCAGCTGCCCTACGACCGCCAACCCAAGTCACTCTACGATCCCGTAGAATATGTACTCTCACTGGGTGGCAAACGCATACGTCCTGTACTCATGCTAATGGGCTACAACCTCTGGCGCGAGGATCCGGAAAGCATTCTCATGCCTGCCGTAGGTTTGGAGACATACCATAACTACACGTTGCTACATGACGACTTGATGGATAATGCCGACATGCGTCGCGGTCAACAGACGGTACATCGCCGTTGGGATGCCAACAAGGCCATCCTGTCCGGTGACTCCATGCTGGTATTGGCCTATCAACGCATGCAACAGGTTCCAGCAGACAAGTTACCTGACGTACTCGACATCTTCACTGAGACAGCACTGGAGATTGGAGAGGGCCAGGAGTATGACATGTCTTTCGAGACACGCAATGATGTCACAGAGGCTGAATATATAGAGATGATTCGCCTGAAGACCAGCGTTCTGTTGGCTTGTGCCTTGAAAATCGGTGCATTATTAGCCGACGCTCCTCAGGAGGATGCTAATCGTCTCTACCGCTTTGGCGAACAGGTAGGACTGGCTTTCCAACTGCAAGACGACCTGCTCGATGTCTATGGAGACCCGAAGGTCTTTGGCAAGGCCATTGGTGGTGACATCACCTCCAACAAGAAGACCTACATGCTCATCAACGCCCATAATCGTGCCAATGCTGAGCAGAGTGCAGAACTGGACCGCTGGATACTTGCCAAGGAGTTTGACCGTGCGGAGAAAGTGGCTGCTGTCACGCGTCTCTATGATGAGATTGGCATCCGCCAACTCTGCGAGGAGAAGATCAACTACTATTTCCAGTTGGCCAGCAAGACCCTCGACGAAGTCAATGTGCCCGATGAGCGCAAGACCCAGTTGCGTGCCTATATGGACGAATTGTTACACCGTAATAAATAATTCCCATTGTCGAATCTCAATTACATAGACACCCACTGCCACTTGGATGGCGAGGAGTTTGCCCAAGACCGCGATGAGGTGGTGCAGCGTGCCCGCGAGGCAGGTTGTACCAGCATTTTCCTGCCTGCCATCGATGCGGCCTCGTGCCAAACGGTACTCGATACCTGCCAGCGCTATCCCAACTACTGTTATCCCATGCTAGGACTTCATCCTGAGGAGGTGCGTGACGACTGGCGCGAGCAGCTGACCATTATCAAGGCGCTTCTGACCTCAGCCGTCAGCCATCAGCCATCAATCCTTGCTATCGGTGAGGTTGGCCTCGACTATTATTGGAGTCGCGACTATGAGGCGCAACAACTACTGGCTTTCGAGGAACAAGTTCGTTGGTCGGTAGAAATGCAATTGCCACTGATGATACACTGCAGGAAGGCACAAAACGAGATGGTGGGCATCCTGAAGAAATACCGCAACGATCTGCCCGGTGGCGTGTTCCATTGTTTTACGGGTAACGAACAGGAAGCCCGCCAACTGTTGGAATTCGACAACTTTGTCTTAGGTATTGGCGGTGTTCTGACTTTCAAGAAAAGCCACCTGCCAGAAGTATTACCCGCCTGTGTACCCTTAGAGCGCATTGTCTTAGAAACTGACGCCCCCTATATGGCACCAGTACCCCAGCGTGGTCAGCGCAACGAGCCAGCCTATATCCGCCACGTCATCACACGAATGGCTGAAGCGTATGGAGTCAGTGAAGAAAAGGTATGCCAGCAGACAACGGCCAATGTGGCATGCCTCTTCCCGTCTATCACTTTCTAATTATCTTTCGGATATTGCCTTTGGCATCACGTACGATATCAACCATACCAATACGGTAGAGCAACTGCTCAGTACCCGTTGTCACCTCGCTAATTCCCGTAGGAGTGATATCGAAATCGAACGATGCCAAGCCACCAGTGACAGCCATATTCGTGAGAGGTTTCGACATCCACTTGCTCCCATCTATATTGGCATTATTCAAGTTAGAAGCAGGTGAAGAGGTATTAGTCAACGAGTTATTCTCCTGATATGGATAGGCCCATCCACTCATCGTAGAACTCGTATTATTGGCATGGAAGACTTCATAGCGCTTACGGGTGGAAGAATTGGGATAAGTTGTCGTGCTCGTCCAAATAAAAGGATCATAGTCAACATGGAAAACGAGGATGCCACTGCCTGGAAGACTGGCATCCCATCCCGTCGGCTGGCGGTTTTCTACGATGTAATACTCATTCTCGTATCCGTCATTACGGATAAGATACGCCCTACCTTTGTCTGCCAATGCGGGCATATTGACAATCGATGTTGTACTTTTCAGTTCTATCGGATTGAGCCATCCCATCAACCAGCGTTCGTGGGCAGAGTAGCCAGGAGGTTGTAGCCCGTCACCATTGTAGTTGCCACTATCCATAAGGTCCCATTTATTCAAAGTTGTCGAATAACCGTTATAAAAGTCGGGAAATCCGAAGCAATGGGAATACTCGTGACAGATGGTACCGAAGGTGCCGTGAGGTTTATCTTTTGCCAACTCGTTCAAGGCACAATAACAGTCAACAAGATAGTCCTTATCACCAGAAGATACAGGTATGGGGTCACAATAGACACCCTCTTGGCGGTCCTTCAAATGTTCACTCATCCACCATTGGTGAGGCCATATCAGGTCAGAGCCTTTAGTATCGTTCATGCCATGACCTGCATAGATGATGAGTAGTTGGTTAATATAGCCGTCACCATTCCAGTCGTATTTGCCCCAGTCGATGTCATATGACTTTAATATATCCACAATGTCCTCAACCAAATACTGCGAATTCTCATCATCGGCATTCGTGCTGGCATACTTCTTGGCATCGCTACTGACCTGCATGTAAAACAAGTCGAAGATGACGCTGAAGTCGCCATAGCTCTGGTCAAGGAAGTAGTCGTGGACGGAACCTTTGAAAGGGCTCTCCGACAAATTATTGGCATTGAACACCTTATTCCAATATGTCAGCGTAGCAGTTTCGTCACCTTCGAACAGGCGGTCATTGAATGCTACCAATACAGTCAACTGATGACGTTCACCATGATAGAAGTCGCCACCGGGTACCCTACCCTCACTGGCACTACGACGAAGAAGCATACCCTGTGAACGCGGCGTACCACGCCTACATCCCTGTAGGGATATGTTTTCCTGAGCTATTGTCAGTGTAACAAGCAACAGCAGCAAACTAGTAATGACTAACCGATATCTCCTCATTAATTACAAATAGTTTTGTATTTGCTTCCATCTGCCTTACGCACGATGTACAATTGCCCTTTGATAGGTTCTTTCACGTAACGCCCCTGCAGGTCGAAGTATTGAGAGCTGAGCGGTGAAGAGTGAGTGTTTACAGAGCGTATGCCTGATGCGCCGCCCTTGAAGTCAAACGACACAAGACTGTCGGTACTTTCAGTGATATTAGTGATATACTCTTCAGCCAGCGAGTTAATTTCCCCAAAAGGATAGGGAGCTGTACTGAAGTAGCGTTTGTTCATACGATTGCTATTCTGGTAAGTAGTAAATCCCTCCTGCTCTTGTTTCTTACTCCATGCATCATAGTCCAATCCATCAGCACATATAATACGGAATCGGGGACTGTTCTCTCTATTATTGGGCGTATTCCCACGCCATGCCGATTTGTCAAAATCGACATACCAAATGACGAGTCCATGCCCTGGGACGCCAGCATCCCATCCGCTCTGCTGACGATTCTCCAACAACAGGAACTCCGTGTCTGAATGGCGAATGATATAGGTCGCGCCACCCTTTGATATGGGTTCCAGATTGGTGATGCTCTGAGCTTCGGTCAGTTCCAGTGGCGTCATCCAACCCATCAGTATTTTTTCCAGCGGGGTATAATTGGGCGGGCACCATCCATAGTTGGTAAAGTTGCCACCATCCATCAAGTCCCATTCGTCACAGATGCTATACGCCCATGCATTAGTCGGGTATATGTCCGGCAGACCCAGACTATGACTAAACTCATGGCAGATAGTACCGAAACCACACGATACTGGCTTCGACGTGGGCCATACCTCACCACTTGCCGTATAGTTGCTGATCTTCTTACCGTCAGGAGTCGTTATCGTCGAGATGCTACTGGTATTTGGCCAGACGTAGCCATAGGTCTTTACTCCCAAATTGCCAGGAAAGCCAGCATAGATAAAGCAGACCTGCTCTATATTACCATCACTATTCCAGTCGTATGGAGTGAAATCAAAATTCGGATGCTCCTCTATGAATTTGTCGATAGCCTCCCTAAACGACTCTTTACCATAGTTACGCGTTTTCTTGTCAGGTGTCTCATAAGGTTGAGCAACCTGGCTCACCTCATAGGGACCAAAGATATCAAACTGAAGGTTCAACAATCCATTAGACTGTGCATGAAAATATTCAGCCATACACCCTAAGCCTTGGCGCTCATTATAGCCTGGCTTATTGAGCATATCATCGTAAAACTGCTTGGGATCATTACTACTGAAAGCCTGATCCACGAAACTGACAAGGATAACCAGTTGATGATATGTCTTGCTGGCATCCCAATCGTTATTGATAGCGGGAAGCCTGCGCAACGCACCTCGACGGAACGTTTCTGACGCTCCGCCAAAACAATCGTCATGCACCACCGTCCACTCGTCTTGAGCCATAAGGCTCAAAGACGTGAGGACGAAGAGTATGAGAGTGACTAGCTTCTTGGACACCATGGTTTCAGCTGTTTGAAGAAGTCGTTGCCTTTATCGTCAACAAGGATGAAGGCAGGGAAGTCCTCGACTTCGATCTTCCATACGGCTTCCATACCCAGCTCTGGATATTCCACACATTCGATGCTCTTAATAGAGCTCTGTGAGAGAACAGCAGCCACACCACCGATAGTACCGAGATAGAAGCCGCCATGTTTCTTACAAGCCTCTGTGACAACGTCAGAACGGTTACCCTTGGCTATCATGACCAGTGAGGCGCCATTAGCCTGGAACTCATCAACGTAGGGATCCATACGGTTAGCTGTTGTGGGGCCCATCGAACCACAGGGATAACCCTCTGGTGTCTTGGCAGGACCGGCATAGAGCACAGGATATTTCTTGAAGTATTCGGGCAGGCCCTCACCAGCATCCAGACGAGCCTTCAGCTTAGCATGAGCAATGTCGCGGGCCACGATAATGGTACCCTTCAGATTCACGCGTGTTGACACAGGATATTTCGACAGTTCCTTGCGAACGGCATCGATGCCTTCTCTGAGGTCTATCTCGATACCTTTGCCCCCCTCACCAGGACGGCGCAACTCCTCAGGAATCAGTTCCGTGGGGTTGGCATCCATCTGCTCCAACCAGATGCCATCACGATTGATCTTCGCCTTGATATTGCGGTCAGCAGAGCAACTCACGCCCATACCGATAGGACATGAGGCGCCATGACGCGGCAGACGGATTACGCGGATATCGTGAGCCAGTGCCTTTCCACCAAACTGAGCTCCCAAACCAATCTTATGAGCCTCGTCGAGCAGTTTGTTCTCCAGGTCGATATCGCGGAAGGCACGACCAGTCTCGTCACCTGTCGTAGGCAGCGAGTCGTAGTATTTGATGCTGGCCAGCTTCACAGTCAGCAGGTTTTTCTCAGCACTTGTTCCACCAATCACGAAAGCGATATGGTAAGGCGGACAAGCAGCAGTACCCAATGACTTCATCTTCTCTACCAAGAAAGGCAGCAGGGTTCCCTCGTTCTGGATGGTAGCCTTGGTCATCGGATAGAAGTAGGTCTTATTGGCAGAACCACCACCCTTGGCCACCATGACGAAACGGTACTCAGCACCCTCTGTAGCCTCAATATCAATCTGTGCGGGCAGGTTGCAACGGGTATTCACCTCGTCATACATGTTCAGAGGAGCATTCTGAGAATAGCGCAGGTTATCCTGAGTGAAAGTGTTAAACACACCCAGACTCAGTGCTTCCTCATCCTCGAAGCCAGTCCATACCTGCTGACCCTTCTCACCATGAATAATAGCCGTACCCGTATCCTGACAGAAAGGCAGGATGCCCTTGGCAGCCACCTCGGCATTGCGGAGGAACTGAAGAGCCACATACTTATCATTCTCACTGGCCTCAGGGTCATTCAGAATCTGAGCCACCTGTTCATTATGCTCACGACGCAACATGAATTCCACATCGTGGAAAGCCTGCTGGGCAAGCAGAGTCAGTGCCTCCTTCGACACCTTTACAATCTCTTTGCCTTCAAACTCAGCGGTGGTCACACCTTCCTTACTCAACAGTCTGTACTTTGTTGTGTCTTGGCCCATCTGGAACATTGGGGCATACTTAAAATCTACTGTTTTTGCCATAATCGTATTTGTTTATTTCTGATTCTTACCCCACAAAGGTACGAATAAGTTGGCTTAGAACCAAATATTATCCAAACTTTTTTATTCGAAATATTTGGAGGATAGCGAAAAAATCCATATCTTTGCACTCACACTTTTATTGAAATACTATGGAACAACCAACATTACTATTTGAGATTTGTGGCTGGGTTGCCACGCTCGGTCTCATTTTCGGTTACCTGCCGCAGGCCATTCAGACTATTCGCACACGTAATACCGACGGTATATCACTACCTGGTTTCATCTCTATGGCCATCGGATGTTTTGCATTCATCGTGCAGGGTATCATCAGTGGGAACTATTATCTCATGATTACAAACTCTATCACCTGCATCTGTAGTGTCATCATCTTCGGTATCAAGATGCACAACGACTATTTTAAAAAGTGAAACCATTAATACTCATTGCAAACGACGACGGCTTTCAAGCTAAAGGAATTCAATATTTAACAGCAATAGCAAAAGACTACGGCGACGTTTTGGTGTGCGCACCAGATGGCGCCCGTAGTGGTTTTGCATGTGCATTCTCTGCCAACAAGCCACTGACGCTGACGCTACGCCACAAGGAAGAAGGCGTAGAGGTATGGTCGTGCAACGGCACTCCTGTAGATTGTGTCAAGATGGCGCTTGCCGAGCTATGTCCACGCAAGCCCGACCTCGTAATTGGTGGCATCAATCATGGTGACAACGGTTCAGTGAACACGCACTATTCCGGTACAATGGGTGTCACGATGGAAGGTTGTATGAAATATATCCCTTCTATCGCTTTTTCCTTGTGCGACTATCATCCCGATGCCGACTTCAGCCCCTTGAAACCCTATATCTGCGAGATGATACAGAGAGTGCTCCGCAACGGATTGCCCGTTGGTGTCTGTCTGAACATAAACTTTCCAAAGCAACAAACCTTTGAAGGAGTTCGGATATGCCGTATGGCCAAAGGATCATGGACTAACGAAGTCACCAAATGTCACCACCCAAGGGGGTACGACTATTGGTGGATGGTAGGAAGCTATTCCAATGACGAGCCCGAGGCCACCGACACAGATAACTGGGCACTAAATCACGGTTATGTGGCCATTACGCCAACACGCGTTGATGTGACAGCATACGAGGTCATGGAACAATTGAAAAACTGGGAGCAATGAAGTATTACCTGATTGTCGGAGAAGCTAGTGGCGATTTGCATGCATCGCGCCTCATGCAAGAATTGCAGCGTCAGGACCATGATGCAGAATTTCGATTCTTTGGTGGCGACCTGATGACGGATGTAGGTGGCACACGCGTCAAACACTACCGCGAGTTAGCTTATATGGGTTTCATTCCTGTATTGCTGCACTTACGCACCATTCTTCGCAATATGCGGATGTGCAAGGAGGACATCGCCAGATGGAAACCCGATGTAGTCATCCTGGTAGACTATCCAGGCTTCAACCTCAAGATAGCACAGTATGTGAAGGCCCATGCCATCTGTCCTGTCTATTATTATATCTCTCCCAAGATATGGGCTTGGAAAGAGTATCGCATCAAGAACATCAAGCGCGACGTCGACGAACTGTTCTCTATCCTCCCCTTTGAGGTAACGTTCTTTGAAGAGAAGCACCACTACCCTATCCATTATGTGGGCAATCCCACAGCTCATGAGGTCAGGGAGTATTTGGCAACACACCAGAGCGAGCAGCCCGAGAAACCCATTATCGCACTGTTGGCAGGTTCACGCAAGCAGGAAATCAAAGACAATCTGCCTGCCATGATAGAGGCCACTCGTCATCTCACAGATGAGTACGATATCGTGCTGGCAGGTGCGCCCTCCATCGATTCCGCCTACTACAAGCCCTTCCTGACGAACAGTACCATACGCCTGATGGAGAACCAGACATATCCGCTATTGGCTCAGGCCACAGCAGCCCTTGTGACCAGCGGCACGGCTACCCTCGAGACGGCCCTGTTCGATGTTCCTCAGGTGGTATGCTATAAGACGCCAGTCCCCCACCTCATCCGCTTTGCCTACAATCACATCATTAAATGTAAATATATTTCTTTAGTCAATCTCATTGCCGATGAAGAGATTGTACAAGAGCTCTTGGCCGACCGGTTCTCCGTGCGA
>JAEEGL011832339.1_pt1 | contig 21479 bp, 10 predicted proteins | sample 9134231 | NCBI WGS metagenome assembly JAEEGL01 (sample SAMN16246548, study PRJNA631951) | gut metagenome | biome: gut microbiome; feature: rumen; material: fiber-attached | host: Bos | place: Iran: Karaj | collected 2018-10
GAAACAGTCTGTCGACATTTTCCGCCAGATCGGCCGAGACGTCCAGAGCCTCGATCCCCAGCGCCGCCGACACTGCGTCCGCGAGCTTTTTCGTGTTGCCTTTTTTGGATTTCGTGAAGTATCTGATCTCGATTTTCATGGTTGCTCCTTCATTATTTTATTTGATTTATCAAAGACGTTCATTTGCCTTCCTCCTTATGTTTTCAAGTCGTCTCCGTCATATTCTTCGCCCGTCGCCCAATGGGCAAGACGGTGCAGGATCGGCCACAGCTCGCGTCCGCGATCCGTAAGGGTGTACTCCACTCTCGGCGGGATTTCTTCATACTGCCGGCGCGTTACGATGCCGTCCGCTTCAAGCTCCTTGAGAGAGGAGGAAAGCATCGCGTTCGTCACACCGGATGTTTTACGCACGAGGTCGTTGTAACGCTGCGTTCCGTCCACGTAGAGTGTGCAGATGATCCGCATTTTCCATCTTCCACCGATCACCCTCAGCGATTCGCCGATGGGGCAGGGAGAAACGCAGGGGCATACTCCGTTGCAGGCGATGGTATCTGTGTTTCTGCTCATTCTTTCGCTCCTTGTCAATTCAAATAATCCTGATCGCTTAGGTTCGTTCGGTATTATATCACATATCTTCTTCAGAGTCAATATGAATTTCATACCTACATAGAAAGTTTACACTTTTGTTCGCAAAATGCCACAAAGCACAGGGGCTATAAAAAAAGTCCCGAAAAAAAGAAGATAACGACATCATCAGCACTATTGTGCTCCTTGAGTTTCGGAAGGCAGTCAATGAGGGTGGCTATTCAACTTCTGAGATAATCGGGACGACACAGTCTCTTATGTGTTTCCGAAACCGTGACGGAATGGTTACTGTTGAAACACCCGGGAAAAGGTCAGGCAGTACTATAAACTTGCCGGAATTGACATCCCTGCTCACGTGGATACAGCGCGATTCATTAAGAACATCTTAAACAAAAAATGTAGTTCTACTATTTCGCGGATCTACAGTTTATTCTGCACTTTTCACCATTTGTGTTGACAAATCCTAAAAGAAAAGCACTCAAGCGCCAATCTAACGATCATAGCTTGAGTGCTTCTGTTTTTTAGGACTTTTTTTACAGCCCCTTATGTCAGCCTTTGTGGACCTCGTCCCAGGTCTCGCGCAGAGCCCTCAGCAGCTCCTCGGCGGCGGCCTCTGGATCGGGGGCCCTCATGACGCCGCTGGTGCAGCCGGTGGCCTCTGCCCCGGCCCGGATCACCCGGGCGACATCGCCGGGACCCGAGATGCCGGCGCCCTGGAGCACCATTATGGACGGGTCGATGCTCCTGACCGTCTCGATGGTCTCGCGAACGTAGGAGAGGTCGCTGGCAACTCCGGTCCCTATGAGTTCCGTCGGCTCGGCCACGATGAGATTCGGCGACAGCCCTGCCACCCGGCGGATCTCGTCGACGCTGTCGGCGCAGACGATGGTGGCCAGTCCGACCTCGTCCGCCCTGGCGACCGTCGCGGCAAGCACGTCCGGATCGAGCTTCCGCTCGGCGTGGTTGAGCATCACTCCTACGGCTCCCGCGTCGCGGACCGCCTCGGGGAGCACTGAGCCGAGGCCTCGCCCCGGCCTGAGCGGATCCATGTGCTGAGCGTAGACGTGTATGTATCTCGTGTTCTCGGCCAGCAGGCGGATGTCCGAATACTGGGGGGTGACTATAACGTCGAGGTCGTACCTGCGCGCTATGTCGTCGATCCTCAGCGCAAGGCGGAGCATGCGCTCGCCCCACATGTAGCACTTAGGCCCGATCTCGAAAAAGGGCGCGCGGATCTTATACTTGCCGTACATTGCCGTTTTCCTTTCGTTTTCCGTTGAGGATGGCGTCGAGCTCGCGGAAGCGGGCGTGGCCTGCGGAGTAGTCGGCTCCCGACGGCTCGAAGGTCCTGCCGGGAACGACAAGTTTTGCCGCGGCCTCGGCGGCCGAGCCGAACGCGCCCGAGCCCACGGCCGCGAAGATGGCGGCTCCGAGGCAGGCGGTCTCGCTCTCGGAGACGGTGCGGATCGTCCGGCCGGTGACGTCGGCCTTCATCTGCAGCCACAGCGGGCTCGAGGCCCCTCCTCCGGTGGCGCGGATCTCGCGGACGTCGCCGCCTATGTACTCAAGGTCGTCCAGCAGCAGATAGGCGATGGATTCCATAATGGCCCGCGCGAAGTGGCCCCTGGTGTGCCCGAGCGTCACTCCGAGGAAGGCCGCCCTGGCGTCGGGGTCGTATCTGGGCATGGTCGAGCCGGTGAAGTAGGGGAGTGCGGTCATGCCGTCGCATCCGGGCGGGATCCCGGCGGCAAGACCGTCGAGCTCGCGGAACGAGAATGACTCGGAGAAGTTGTTTCTGAACCACTTGAGCGCCATGCCCGCGGTCCCGGTCCAAAGGATGCGGCAGTATTTGCCGTCTATCGCGTGAATGTGGCACGGGACGATGCTTTCCTGGTCGTATGGAGGCACGGAGCCGGTCATGGCGCAGATGGCCATGATGGTGCCGGTCATCTCGCTGACGGCGGTACCGTCCGTGACCCCGCAGCCCACCGTCCCGGCAAGCTGGTCGAGGGCTCCGGTGACGACGGGTATGCCGAGGTATTCGCCGACGGGCTCCATGCTCCGGCAGATCCGCGGCAGCATGGACTCCCGGACGCCTATGAAGCCGAGCATCTCGGGCCACCAGCTCCGGGTGTTGATGTCGAAGTACACGGACGACGACTGTATGGTCGGCTCGGTGACGAACCGCCCGGTCAGCCTGTACAGGATCCAGTCCTCGAGCAGGAAGATCTTTTCCGTCTTGGCGAAGACGTCCGGCCGGTTCCGGCGGAACCACAGCAGCTTGGCGGCCGGCCAGCCGGCTGTCATCTCCGGCTGTCCCGTCGCCTCATAGATGCGGCGGTTTCCGAAAGCCGCGCGTATGTCTTCGGCCTCGGCCGAGGCCCTGTTGTCGAGCCAGACCACGGCGGGGCAGAGGGGCGTTCCGGAGGCGTCCGCCAAAATAAGCGTCTCGCCCTGCGTGTCGACGGAGAGGGCGTCCGGACTGCCGCACTCGCCGACGAGGCCGTCGATGGCGCCCGTGCAGGCGCGGACGTATTCCTCGGCGTCGAACTCGATAAAGCCGGTGGCGGGGTCCGTCGAGAGGGTGTAGTCGACCGAGCGGAAGCCGAGTCTGCTGCCGTCCTCCCCGAACACCGCGGCCTTGAGCGAGGTCGTGCCTATGTCGATACCCAGGAACTTCCTCACGTCAGATCTCCTGATACTCTATGCCGAGGATGCGGCAAAGGTCGCGGATGGCGGCCCTGTTGTCTCCGTACGTGACTATGTAATGCTGGCAGGCGACCTTCTCAGCGAACGCCTCGACGCTGCCGATCCCGATCTCGAGGGCGGACAGCTGAGGCGCGGGCTTGTCCCAGCCGCATTCCTCCCACGCGGGCGGAGTCTTGCCGAGGCCGCGTAGCGCCTGCATCGTGTATTGACCGCCGCGGCAGACGAGCCTCGAGAGGGTGAGCTCGCCGGTCCGGACCTTCGATACGTTGAGTATGCCCTGGTCGAGCAGGCCGAAGGCGGCGGGCATGACAGTGTAGGCGTCGCCGTCCACCATGTCGGCGGCAATGAAGTCCGGCACTCCGGCCAGGACGCTGTTCTCGAAGAACTCGTAGAATTCAAGATAGCCGGCCAGCTGCCCGGTCAGCCTGTTCATCATGAGCTGCGTCACGGCGCCGAGGCTGTCGTTCTCGGGCACCGTCGTGTAGCCGTCCTCGGACAGCAGCATGAACACCGGAGCCGGCGGGAAGCCGCAGAGCTTCTTCATGCCGTCGACGTCCTTTATCGAGATGGAGGCGTAATGCCTCTCCCCGGCTATCTGCCTGACGGCAAGGTAGTAGCCGGCGGCCTTCATCATGGACTCGGGCTTCGCGGGGCTGAGGAAGTGCCACTTCATTATGCGGTCCTCGACGACGCGGCGCTTTTCGTCCTCGCCGAGCCTGTCGAAGCGCTGCTGCATCTCCAGCATCTCGAAGGTCTCGATCTCGACGCCTGTGCAACGCTTCAGCGACACGCCGTCGTACAGCGTGCCGTAGAGGTTCATGTCGCGGTAGCCGGCCATGCCGACCTTTGAGGAGCGGAGAGAGCGGGCTGCCGAGGCCGCCCTGCAGAAGGAGGCGACGTCTGCGCTGCGGCTCTTGCGGCCGACGACGTCATAGACATATTTGAACGTGTATCCTAGGTCCTCGAAGACGGCCCGCAGGCCCGAGGTCCCCGCCTGATCGGCGGTGGTGACGAGCCGTCCGTCCTCGTACCAGCCGCAGAGGCCCCAGAGCACCATGGGCAGATGGCGGAATTGCTCTGTGACCTTGACAACGGCGTGGGTCGGGATCCAGCCGGCGACGCACAAGACAAGAGCGTCGAGGTCCTGCCCGGCGAGCTGTGCGACGGCCGCACGGACCTGAGTCTCTGCGCTGTCGTCGGCCACGGGGAAGACGGTTAACAGATCCAGGCCTTCGGCGGCAAGCGCCCTTGCGGCGTCGCCGCATTTTTTCTCGATGACGGAGACGGGGGTGTTGACCTCTCCGAATCCGACGAAACCGATTCTTGACATGGCAGTCTCCTTCTTCAGATCATTTCGGGTGGCCCCGGCGGCTCAGTCACCGTCGCCGGCAAACAGTCCGGCGATGCTGTCGAGCGAGGCGTCGACGAGCAGGGAACCGCCCTCGTGGCCGACGTAGCCGCTCGAGACGTAGGCGCTGTAATGGCCGTGCTTCTCGGCGGCCTCCGTGGGCAGATAGCTGAGGCCTCCGTTGGCCAGCTGGATGAGGAAGGTCTGCTGCGCCGCGCTCCTGGCCCTTATAACGTTGCCGTAGTTGAGGAAGAGCTCGAAGGGGTTCGTCGCGAAGACGACGGGCCCGAGTCTGATGAAATGCAGCTCCGCCTCCACGGTGGAGTTGGTCTTCTGGACCTCGTAGCGCCGGATGGTCCCGGCGTGTATGTGCAGGGCGGCGGAGTCCTTGTAGTCGAGGCGGTCGCGGCCCCTGAAGAACTCCCTGAGCGCCTCCCGGGCCTGTTCGTACTCGGTGTCGGTCACGCGGCGCAGGGGCAGCGTCAGGGTCTTCGATTCGTGCAGATGCACCGCGGATGTGACAGGCTCCCCGGCCTCCGCCAGCGCGTCCTCGATCTCGGCAAAGATCCGTTTTCCTATCTTCCAGGTCCCTCCGACGTCGAACATGGATGGGTCGGCCAGGCGGATCCTGGGCGCGGGCCTGACTATGTTGGGATCCTTTATGGGCGTCTCCGGCTCGACCCAGCGGATAAGGTCGCGCGGGCACTGGTCGCCGGCCGCCGAACACAGCGGCAGCAGGTACACGCCGCTGCCGTAGCGGCGCCTCAGCAGGATCTTGACCTTGCCCCAGTAGTCAGACGAAATGACGCTCCGCTGCTCCATTACCTGGGCCGGGCAGGCGACGTTTGCCACGACTCCGGTCAGCACTCCGTCCGCGCCGCGGACGAACAGGAGCTCGATGCCGCTGTCGTTCCCGCCCTCCAGCTCGGTGAAGGTCGGGGTGTCGGTGTCGCCCCACATCCTGGCGGTGCCGTCCGAGTAGCAGACCCTGCGGTTCATGCCCACGGCCGCCCGGCCGAAGCCGGTCGAGAAGCCTCCCGGCGCGCGGCTCTCCCACGCTCGGACGACGGTCCGCGTTATGGCGTCGGCAAGATAGTCGAACGCTTCGTCGGGGTCCATGCAGTCGCCCGACGTCACCTCCGGGATGTACGTGCAGCCCTCGGGCATGTAGCTCCTGATTATGGATACGGTCGTCGACGGGGCCCCGCGCAAGGGGCTCTTGTGTCGGAAGGTGTAAGAGTTGTGGATGTGGACCGCGCAGATGACGATGCTCTCCGGCCGCAGGCCCGTGCCGGCGACCCGCTCCCGGACCGTCTCCGTCAGCTCGGCGCTGATGCTCACGAGGTCGCACGAGCAGATGACCGTCTGCTGTCCGCCGGCCTCGACGGCAAGCGCCGTCACGGTGATAGGGGTCTCGACCTCGTCGGTGGCGCGCTCGAAGAACTCGCCGTCCAGGGCGATCTTCCGCTTCGGTGTTATGTCGGTCTCGGCCCAGCCGAAAAGGATAGGTCCGCTCATGAATAACCTCCGTATCCGCGCTTATGCGCGGCGAAGAACGAAATAATGATTATAATGATCCAAACTCATTATATCACACGATTTAAGAAAAAACAACAGACAGAGGACAGTTTTATGTTGACAAACCCGCGAAGAGTGATATAATAAAATAGATATGGTCTGGAAGGAGGACGGCGCAGTCAGCATGAACAGGACCGATGTGTTCACAAAAGAAAAAAAGCTGTACGGAGCGTTCAGCGTCAGCTGCATCGTCGCGTTCCTGACCGCGGCTTCCGTCATGTGGGCCGTCTTCGGCACGCCTCACGGGAAGGGGCCCGCCGGCATCGGAGCCGAGGCTTTCAAATACTTCACCGTCATATCCAATCTGATGGCCGGCGCGTCTTCGTTCGTCATGGCGCATTACACCGGCACACACATCAACAAAAAACGGGAGATCCGCATACCGGGATGGCTGTACGCTTTCAGGCTTGCCAGCGTCACTTCGGTCATGCTCACGTTTTTCACGGTTCTCTTCGTTCTGGCCCCGACATATCCCACCGGCTTCTTCTCCCTATATACAGGGTGCAATCTGTTCCTTCACGCGGTGATCCCGCTGCTCTCGCTGCTCGGAATGGTGCTGTTCGAGGGTTGCGGCGATCTTGGCTACAGGGCGGTCCCGCTCGCGGCCGCGCCCATGCTCGTCTACGCGCCGTTTTACGCGATCCCGATCTTTTCCGACGTCTCGTCGGGGGGAGCCGTCGCCGAGGGCCACGACTGGTATGGCTTCTGCAAAAACGGACTGTCCGGGCTGTTCGTCTTTTTTGCGGCCGCGCTGCTCGGCTCGCTGCTGTTCGGCGCCCTGCTCATCCTGCTCTGCCGTTTGGCCGAGCGCATACCCGTCAAGTCCGAACTGATCGACATGAGGGCCAGCACCTCCATGGAGAGCGGCGGGTTTACGGCCGACGAGTTCTACAAGACGAGGGTGATCAAGCTCGTCTGCATCCTTGCGCCGTGCGTGGGCGTCTTCTCATCGCTCATCATAACGGTCCTGGCCCTGCTGAACCGCTTCTCGATAAGCTACGGCAACCTGCTGGTCCTCGACGCGTTCTGCCTGACTTACGCCTTCGTCGGCCTGTACCTGTACCGCACCTGCATAGGCGCGGACGGCATGGCCATCAAGACCAAGATCCTCTTCGGCGAACACGCCCTGACGGTCCTGCTCATAATCCACTGGAACATCATATCCTACCTGGCCCCGTTCCGGGAGTTCTGGGCCTTCAGCCTTCTGTTCGTGCTGCTTGCGGCCCTGTTCCTTGACTGCCGGGTGCTGCTCATCAACGAGGGAGCCATTCTGCTCTCCATGGCCCTGTCGTGGATCATCCGGGGCGACAAGCTCCTCCCGGTCCGCGGAGAGAACTTCGTCAACGAGCTCGTGTTCCGCATCGAGGCGGTCCTGCTCGAGTTCCTTTCGGTCTTCGTCATCGTCTTCCTCATCAACCGCCTGCTGCTGAAGGAACTGGACCGGATGTCGGATTACGACGTGCTGACGCACGCCATGAACCGCAGGAAGCTCGCCCGCTACATGGACGCGTTCATACGCAGGCACCATGAGAACGGCACGGCCTTCTCCGTCGCCATCTTCGATCTCGACAACTTCAAGAAGGTCAACGACACTTACGGACACGCGTCGGGCGACATCGTCCTCAAGGAGTTCGTAAGGATAATCTACACCAACACCAAGAGCGACGACATGGTCTTCCGCTTCGGCGGCGAGGAGTTCCTTGTGCTCTTCGCCTGCGATATCGACAAGGCCGAGCGATCCTGCAACCGTATCATAGCGGAGCTCGCGCGAAAGTCCTTCCCGTTCATGGAGGACAAGAGGATCACGGCCACCGCCGGACTTGCCGCCTACACCGAGGGCGTGTCCCGCGAGGAGCTGGTCATCAGGGCCGACCAGCGGCTCTACGCCGGCAAGGCGTCGGGTAAGAACAAGGTCATTTCGGACAAGGTCAGCGAGGAAAATGTCAGCATGTGAGGTCCGCCGCCGGCGGATCCCGCGATGAAAAAGGGCTGTCTGAGGCCGGCATCCGTTCTGCCGGGGCGGCCCTTTTCTCATTTCCCGGCGCGGAACGGGAATATGGACAACCTTTATTTCTTGTGATATAATAATAATTACAATCGCGCGACCGGGCACGCTCCGGCGCGTCAGCCTCAGGCGGACGGAAGATGAACGGAAAAAAAGCTTTCAGACTGACAAAACTGATCACCTGCGCGGTCGCGGCCGCGCTGGCTCTGTCGGCGCTCCCGGCCTTCGCCGGGGCGACGCTGGTCCCGTGGGAGAAGAACTACGACGGCTACTATTACGGCGCCAGCCAGTCGGGAGAGAATCTTACCAGGGCCGAAGGTGTCGTCTGCCGCGGCATCGACGTGTCCAGCTGGAACGGTGACATCAACTGGGAAAAGATCTCCAAGCAGTACAAGGAAGGCACGATCAGCTTCGTCATCATCCGCTGCGGCTTCGGCGGCAACCGGACCGACTACGACGACCCCAAGTGGGAGCGCAACGTCAAGGCCTGCACAAAGTACGGCATACCGTTCGGGGTCTATCTCTACTCCTACGCTGTCACCGTCGAGGACGCTCTCGACGAGGCCGACCACGTGCTGAGGCTCGTCGACGGCTACAAGCCGACCTACCCCATCTATTACGATTTCGAGAACACGAACATATCCTCCGTCCCCGGCACCCAGAAACGCGACATGGTCTACGCCTTCTGCGACCGCATAAGATCCAGGGGCTACGAGGTCGGCTTCTACTCCATGAGGGCCTGGATAACCAACAACAACCACCTGGGCCTCGTCGACTACGAGGGCAGGGGGTACAGCCTCTGGATCGCCGAGTTCAACGCAACGCTCAAGTATACCAAATCCTTTGACATTTGGCAGTGCACCAGCAAGTACAAGCTCGACGGCAACGGCACCGGCGCCGCCTACTGCGACGTCAGCTTCTCGTACATCGAGGAGCGGACCGTCGACCACTGCTACGTCACCTTCGACCTCAACGGGCGGATGGGCGAAGTCCCCGAGCCTATGCACGTCAATAAGGGTACGGTCTTCGGCCATCTTCCCGACGCGGCGACGAACACCGGCGAGCACATCATCGGCTGGTTCACCGAGCCGACCGGCGGGACCGAGGTGACCGACCTGACGGTCCTCATGGAGAACGGCAAGCTCACGCTCTACGCCCACTGGGCCTGCGATTTCGAGCTGACCGCCGAGAACGCGACAGTGGTCTCCGGGCCCGTCAGGCAGACGGTCACGGCCGAGAACAAGTTCCAGCCCGTCAAGATCACCGCGGCCGACGGCTTTTATCTGCCGTCCAGGATCGCCGTGCCCGAGGGCTACACCTACACCCGCAACGACGAGAAGAGCGCAACCGTGACCGGCGATCCTCACCGCGACGCCATGCTCAGCGTCAGAGGCGTTCCCATCGGCGAGCTCGAGCCCCCCGTCGAGACCGACTTTTCCGCCGAGGCCTCGTCTTACGGCGGCAGCGACGGCTCGGTCCGCGGCGTCACGGCGGACATGGAGATCAGCCTCCTTGCCGACCACAGCGACGCGGCCGCGCCTGTCATCGCCAACTCGCGCGTAAGCGGCCTGTCCGGGACCGTATACTTCCGCTACGCCGCGGCCGACGTCAAGAGGGCCAGCGATTGGGTCGCAGTCGTCATCCCCGAAAAGGCGCAGACGCCCACGCTCGACCGGTTCACCGTGAACCAGCCGCTCACGGGCGCGGACGAGGGAAGCATAATATTTCCCGACGGGAACTACGAATACAGCCTTGACGGAGGCCGCACCTACGTGCGGGTGAGCGCAAAGACGCTCACCGCCGAGGAACTGCCGGCATGGAAGAAGGTGTACATAAGGCGCACCCCGGCCGACGGTTACGAGACATCCGAGGCGCTGCCCGTCGAGATCCATCCGTTCGCGGAGGAGGACCGCTACGACTACGCGGGAGAGAAGCTCTGCACCTTCACTCCGCTGACGACGTTCATAATAAACGACTCCGCGGTCAGGTCCGACGCCCTGGGCTTCGTCCCGATATCCGAGAGCTGGTACGGGGCGGAGGTGCGGCTGTATCCGGCCTCGCTGGCCGACGATCCAGACAGGGTGGTCGTAACGTTCGGCTTCGAGGACAGGCCGGCCGCCCCGGACGGGATCACAGTCACGGACGAGTCGATCGGCGGCCGCAGCGACGGGGGCATCTCCGGGCTCGACACCTCCATGCTGTTCAGCACCGACGCGGAGAAGTGGGAGCCCGTCACCGAGGAGATGGCAGACGGGACCTACGCTTTCGAGTACGGACGCACATACTACTTCAGATACGCCTCAAGGGACGGTGAGGACGCGGCGTTCCGGAGCAGGACGGTCAGTTGTGCGATCGGCGCCGGCGCTCCCCTCACCGTGACGTTCATGGACGGCCAGAACGAGGTCGCCCGCGTGTCGGTCGGCTACGGCGGGACGGTCGATGTCCCGGCCCTGCCCGTCAAGGAGGAGTTCGACATGAGCGCCTCGGCCTGGGACAAGGACCTCTCGGGACTGCCTGTAACCGAAGATCTGACCGTGAGAGCGGTCTATGTCAAAAAGGGCTGCGGGTCCGCTTTAGGGGCCGCCGCTCTGCTTCCGGTCCTCGTCCTTTCCGCCGTGATCATCAGGCGCGGAAAGCGGAACGGCGGGCCGGATCCGGAACTTTGAGAGCGCGGCCGCGCGGCCGCCGCAACACGACTGGAGCGGAGAATGAAGATCACAGCTAAACTCGGTCTATTCACAGCTATATGCATGCTCCTGACGGCCGCTTCCGCCCTGTTCGTTTCGGCGGCAGTCCCGTCTGTGAGCGTCGACCTGTCGGGTCCGTCCATGACGGGAAAGACGAAGGGCAGGGTGACAGTCGTCAACAACGGCGACTATCCTCTGACCGGAGCCGCCCTATCCGCCGAGATCAGCTACGCCTCGGGGGAGATGACCGCCGTCGACGTGCCGCTGGCCTCCGTCATCGCCCCCGGCGCCGAAGCCGGAGCGGAGTTCACGGCCTCAAAAGGAGCCGCGGGGAAGACCGTCGTCATCATTACAGTCGCCGCGGTCGCGGCCGTCGCCGCGGCGGCGGTATGCTTCGTTATGATACGTCGAAGGCGCAGGTCGGCTGCGGCAAACATAGCCGTGCTGCTGCTTGCCGCCGCGCTGCTGGCGGCCGGGCCGGCGCCCGCGTCTGCCGCCGACGCCGGGACATCCGACGGCGAGGGCGGGATCTCGTTCGAGCTCGTCGGGGCCGAGATACTGAATGACATAAGCGGACGGCGCGAGGAGATCAGGTTCGTCGCAGTGCTCAAGGACACCCGGGTGAAAGAGTGCCGCACCGTTGCCGACTTCGGGGACTGTTCCGTCAAGCTGACGCTCAGATACTGCACGCTGGACGCCGAGGTCGTCGACCGCGGCTTCAGGATACTGCCGTCTTCCGCCGTAAAGAAGGACGACGACCTCATAAAAGGGCCCGCCGCCGGTCTTTACGGCGCCGAGGCCAAGGAGGTCGAATACGTCTCGCCGGTATGGCTGACGTCCGTCGACGCCGCCTCGGTGCCCGGCCTCGTCTTCTGCGGGGCGTATAACGAGACCGTGAGCGTCGCCAGCTACAAGCTGCCTTTCTCGGCGGCGGCATATGTTACGTTCAACGAGAACGGCGAGAGCCGCACCCTGACCTCCGGAGTGGCACAGGCGACCGTCTACGAAGTCGCCGAGCAGGCCATAGCGGCCCGCGAGGGCGAGCCGGTCGCGGCGGCGCTCAAGGCCCAGGTCATAGACAAGTACGCCGAGCGCCGTTCGGCCGCGGTCTTTGCCGAGGACGGCGAGATCGAGGAGCTCCGCAGCGCCATCGTCGCCAAGATGGACGAGATGGCCGAGGTCGGATGGACGGCCGGAGGAAACGTCGACACCAAGGGGAAGACCTCGTACTCGACGCCCGCCTATAAGAAGGGCGTCAGGTACTACGGCATGATCTACAACGACAACCGCGGCTCGCTCGAGGCCTTCCGCTCAGTGCTCACGCCCGACGGCCTCCTGTCCAACGACTACATCGCCGACATAGACTACTTCTGGAAGACCACCCCGGGAGTTTCGTGCTCGACGTCAATAATCGGCGCCTACACCTATTTCGTCAGCAACATCGACAAAGTCATAGGAGCCGCCATGATGATGCCCGGCAAGGGCAACGGCTTCGGCAAGGTCGGCAGCTACACCGTCCCCTCCGGAGCGGTGACCTCGGACGACGTCCTGAACGCCAACACCAAGGCGACCATGAACCTCGCCTACGCCGAGCTGAAGAAGGGCGACGTCCTGCTGGCGCTCTGGAAGAACTCGTCCGGCACGGTGCTGTCGCACAGCATCATGGTCCACGACGATCCGGTCATAATCAGGAATTCGGACGGCTCGATAAGCGGAGGCACCAGCCGCGTGCAGACGATAGAGCAGAGCTCGTCGCTGCGCGACTACAAGGACGGCCAGACCAGCTGGAAGCGTAAGTCGGTGTCGTTCGACGCGCTCTACAGCGGGAGCGACGCGCTGCGCTTCATCCCCGTCAGGTTCGAGAGGCTCGAGAGCGGCATAAACCAGCCCTGCTACTGCGTGCTCAGGGAACCGAACCCCGGAAGGATAGTCAGGGACGGTCTGAAAGGGACCATCGAGTCGAGCTATGTGATAAAGAACGTCACGGTCACGGTGACCGATTCCCAGGGGCGCACCGCGTATCGCAGCGTGTACTCGTCCGAATACAACAAGACGCTGATACTTGGGGTCCTTCGCACCGTCAACAGCCAGCTGAGGGCGCTCGAGTCCGGCACATACCGCGTGACCCTCTCAGTCAACTGCCGCAACGAGGAGCATGTGCTGCTCGACGTGACCGAGACCAAGTGACGCAGATGCCCGGGACCCGGCACACAATGGCAAAAGCTTATTGACAACCGGCCGGGCTTGATGTATAATAGGTCCCGTCATCTACCCGTGGCACAGCTGGATAGCGCGCAAGACTCCGACTCTTGAGGTCGCAGGTTCAAATCCTGTCGGGTAGGCCGGAAAAAAGCCTCGCTTACGCTATTGTTCTTTAGTGTTATCCCGGCTTCGGAAAGGACGGACAGTCATATGCCCGTCCTTTCCGTTTTTTCTTTTCCGATTGTGAATCATTGTCTTCCTTATGAATCCGTATGAATAATCGGAGAATCAGATTTGTTTTTATTGACTCTGCCGTTTCAAGATGGTATACTGAAATAAAAAAGCGATTTAAAAACAGACCGTGCGAAAGCTAAAACGCAAGAACAAGAGTCCGGCTTTCACTTTTTGCAAACAAAGGAGTCCTTTATAATGAAGAGTTCACCGTTGTTCAGAATTCTCTCTGTGATCGTATCGTTTGCCATTGTCGCTGTTTCGCTTCCGCTTTATGCCTTCGCGGCGGACAACGGCGCAAACGGGGCGGGAACTGAAGGAGACGCCGTCAGTGCTTCATCGAACGCAAAGATAATTGAGGTTAACGAATCCCGCACCGCGACTGAAAAGACGTTCAGGCTCACGGACGGTTCTTTTTATACGGCCCACTACGATACGGATATCCACGAAGAAGACGAAAACGGACGCTATACAGACATAGACAACCGCCTGTACAGAAACGGATCGGTCATCTCCACGTCCAACGGCAGATACTCGTTCCCGTACAAGACCTCCGACGATTCCTCACTGTTCACACTCACCGGGAAAGACAGCAGCGTATCTTTCTCTCTCACAGGTGCCGCTAAAGGCATAAAGGGAGAGATCACAAACACCGAAACCGAATTTGACAAAGACGCAGATCCGCTTGAAGTCCTCACGACTCTGGACAACATCCGCTCGTCGGTCGTATACGAAAACATCCTCCCCGGAACGGACGTCGAATACATCCTGTACGGGAAGAACGTAAAAGAGAACGTTATCGTCAAGGAAAGGGATCCCGGATCAGACTATACCTACACGTTCACACTCTCACTTGAAGGACTTATTCCTGAATTCGCTGAAAACGGTCAGATAGGCCTCGTCGATCCGTCCACCGGAGACACCGTATACTTCCTTCCCGCGCCTTCGATGCGGGACGCGGAATACGAGTTTTCGGATGCTGTATCCTATGACCTTTCCTCCGGGGACGACGGAACGTACGTGCTCACGGTAACTGCCGACGCGGGGTGGATCGAAGACGAGTCCCGCGTCTTTCCCGTCGTCATCGATCCTCCGGTATACAGCACCTCGTCGAACGTGCTGGATACGTATATCTCGTCGGCGTCGCCTGCGGCGTCATATTCCTCAAGCACGTCCCTGCTCGTCGGAACGGGTAACAGAGCCTACTGGAAACTCACGGCCCTGCCCTCGCTGCCGCAGTCGGCGTATATCACGAACGCCAAAATCAGTTTGTTTGCATATGAGGGAAACAGTTCCTTCAGCGGGTACGTCGCCGCGTATGAAGTCACTTCGGACTGGACCGCGTCCCTGACGTGGAATTCCGCCTCTGGGACATCTCCCGCCGGAGCCGTCGCCGCGACCTTTTCGGATTTCAGACACGTTGCTTCGCAGGACTATACCGGACAGCCTCTGTCCGACGATGAGTTCCGCTGGAACATAACGCCAATAGTAAAGAAGTGGTATGACGGAAGCAATTACGGCGTGGCTTTCGCCGCGCCTTCGGGCGCGGGCTTCACCGGCGCCGCAAATTTCTATTCAAACGACTTCGCGTCAGATTACGTCCGCCCCAGCCTCTGCATAACCTATTCGGACATGAAGGGACTTGAGGATTACTGGTCGTTCGCATCCCAGGACGCGGGCTTTGCGGGACAGGCATATATTAACAACGCCACGGGCAACCTCGTCGTGAACATCCCCACGCTCACTACGACCGACGCTCTCATGCCCGTGAGTCCGTCCCTGGTCTTCAATCACTGCATGTATTTCGGCGACTATAAGTATCCGAACGCGCAGACCGCGGACACGGTGTCGTGCACCGCAAAAAGTTTCAAGCTCAGCGTCAACGAGACTCTGCTCAGGAAAGCCTATACCGACTCCGCGGGAAACACCGGCTATTACATCATCTGGGCCGACGGGGACGGGACCGAGCACTATTTCTTCCCCAGAGGCATCAGCACGACCGTATATGAGGACGAGGACGGACTTCATCTGACGCTTGAGATCAAAACCGATCCGCAGGATACAGAAAGAACGCTTGTCGAACTCAAAGATTCCTCTGATACGGTTAAGACCTTTTCGTACAGAGCTGCACCTGATTATTCCGGAATAACCAACGCCTGGTATCTGTCGGAGATCGCGGACAGAAACGGCAACCGCGTCATCTTCACCGCAGGTCAGTCGTCGAACTACTATCCCACGAAGATATCCCTGCTGCCGGTCGAGGACAGCGTGGCCGAACAGCTGTATCTGTCCTACAGCGGAGGGAAGCTGTACGCGGTCTGGAACCCGAATTCAGGCGAGGGCGTGGTGTTCCGCTATTCGAACACGTACAGCGGCTCCGTCGGAACGTCGTACGGCAACTACTTAAGGCAGGTCATCCGCGCGCACGTAAACAGCGTCGGGACCCCGTCGGCCGACTCCGCCAAATGGGCCGCCTTCTACGCGACGAACGGTACCTCAGGTACGGCGGACGTCACGGTCGACGCCACGGCGTCATACAGCTACAACTATCTCGGGATCATAACGAAGATAACCAATAATCTCAGCGGATACAGGCTCGAATACAATCTCTACTCGACGAGCAAAAGAGTTTCCATCTGCAAGGAATACTCGACGGTATCCTCCTCATACGGCCAGAAGCTCGACTACACGTATACGACCTCGGGCACGGTCCTGCGCACAAGCGGCGCGGACGACGTGCTCAACAATTCCGACGACCTGCTCACAACGATCACCTTCGACAGCTGCGGCAGACCCGTCAGCAGCTATACGACGGACGTAGGCAGAACGCAGCTGTACGGGGCGTCGGGAAGGCAGTACGTCGGCGAGAGCGATTTCAGCGATCCTCAGGTGTACAGCGTAAAAGCCAGGAACAGCCTGAAATCGTCCGTACAAACGACACAGCAGTCTTCAAATCATCTGCTCAACGGAGGCTTTGAGACGGGGACTCTGCAGTGCTGGTCGTATACAGGGAGCGCGTGCGCACAGTACGGCATGAGCCGGGACAGCGATTACTCCGCCCGGCTGACGCTGAGCGGAAGCGTGCAGTCATCGTCCGTCTACCAGTACGTCGACCTCGACAAGGGAGACTATTCGCTTTCCCTTGACGTAAACACGATCGGGATACCGTCGGGGGTCAGCTTGTATCTCAAGGCGGAATCGCAGAGCAACTCCGCTCATTCCGTCGTGAAGGAACTGCCCGTCAACGAGTACTATGCGACGGGCGGATACGCTTTCGCGTCTCTGAACTTCACGTCCGATCCGTCTGTCTCCGGAGGTAAGGAAAGGTTCAAGATCTCGCTGCTGATAGCCGGCAGCGTTTCCTCCGAACTGAGCATATACGCAGACAACGTAATGCTTTCCAGGACGACGGGGGCCGCGCCTTACGATCTTACGCAGGCTGGGCATTTCGAGACGTCGTACGGAACGGCGCCGTCGGTCTTCTGGAAACTGCTCTATGATGAGAACACCCCCGTGAGCGTGACCGATTCCGGCGATGCCGTCTTCGGGGACGTCCTTCACGTCAGCTCCGCGTTCGACGAGGCGGAGTTCCCGTATCAGGTGGTCTACCGCGCGACCGACGAGCGGAAGGCGGAGTACGACGCGTCTCCATCGGCCGATCGGACGCTCTTCACGGTGTCGGGATGGGGGAAGGGGACCGGACAGTCGTACTCCCCGGCCTCGAACTTCTGCCTGCACGTGGAAATAAAGTACTACGACGGACCGTCCGCCACTCCCCACACGGAAGACTTCTTTATCGATTTCGACAGGGGCGTCACGGACTGGCAGTTCGTCAGCGAAAGCTTCGCTACCGCGACCGGGTACGGAATGATAGATACGGTAACCGTTATCGTCATGTACACCGGCCACCAGGGCGAGGGGTTCTTTGACGGCATATCCGTCGTCCGTTCCGATTCCGGGTCGGCCGTTTACGAGTACGGTTCCGCCGAAGGCTATCTCAGCCGCTCCCAGACCGGAAGCCGGGTAATGACCTACACTTACGGCGGCAGCGACGCGAGGAAGGTCACCAGGACCGTCGACACCGGAAACAGGACCGTGACCGATTACACCTACGACACGACGGGCAGGCTGCGCACGGAAACGCTCTCCAGATATACGGGCGTTTACGTTCCCGGCTCGTCATCCAATACCGTATACCAGCTGTCCGTAACCACATACACCTACGACAGTTCCGGCTACGGTCTTCTCACCCTGGTCGAAACGGAGGACACGGGCGTCACGCCTCACGTGAAGACGAAGACGTCTTCGACTTACGAGACGGGATCGGGCTCCCATATATTCGGGGTAAAGAAAACCGAGACCGACGCCCTCGGCAACACGACGGTCTACTTTTATGATACCGCGAACGGCAGACTGAAGGCCGTGACCGGTCCCGACGGGAAGGGGACCTGCTACAGCTACGACAGCATCGGCAACCTGACGGAGGTCCTGCCGGCGACGGTGAGCGGCCAGACTTACGCGCCGGTCTCGGGCAGCGCCGACGTCGACTACTCGTACGACTCCGCGACGAAGAGGCTGTCGTCGATAACGACTCATTCGTCGTCATCGCAGACGACGGTATATTCGTTCACTTACGACGCCTTCGGCAACACCGCGGGCATCTCGGCCGGGAACCGCGCGCTTGCGTCCTACACCTACAACGCCGGCAACGGGAAGCTCAATACGCTTGTCTACGGGAACGGACTGAACGTGCGTTACGTTTACGACAGGCTTGAGCGCGTCTCGGAGATACAGTACCGCAACGGGAGCTCCGGGTCCTTTGTCACGGTCTATTCCTACAGTTACGATTCCGCGGGACGTCTTTACTCCGTCACGGACCACGAGAACGGCGAGGTGACCGTTTACGACTACGACCCCACAGGGAAACTGGTCAGGTCCTACGTTTACGACAGCGGAACGAATCTGAACAGAAGCGGTTCAGCCGTCTACTACGATCCGGATACGTCAAGGGTAAGTACGGCGTTCAACAGCTATGACTACACAGGCCCCGCGGGGACCCTTTACGACGACACGGGTTACGCTTATACCTACAGCCCCGTCACGGGGAACGTCTCGGAGCTTGCGACGACGGGAGACTGCATCGCCGGGATCATTTATCCGGAATACGACAACCTTGGCAGATCAAAGTCGCGGACGCTCGATTACGACGTCGGCGGAAGCGACGCGTTCTACAGCAAACTGACTTACGGCTACTATTCGAGCTCCGGCTACACCTCCGGACGCGTCTCCCAGGCGTCCTGCCAGATACGCAAAGGGGCGAACATGGTCGTACTGTCGTCCTCGACGTGCAAATACACTTACGACGCGAACGGAAACATCACCGAGATAAGGGACGCGAACGACGTCATCCAGTACAAATACACCTATGACAGTCTCGGTCAGCTGATCAGGGAGGACAACCGTCCTCTCGACAGGTCTGCCGAATACGATTACGACAGTGCGGGGAATCTACTGCACATCTTCATCTACAATGGCTTCACGACCGGTTATTTTTCCGGAGATTTCGACGACGCTGCGGAGTTCACCTACGGAGACTCCTCCTGGAGGGATCTGCTGACAAACGCGGACGGAGCGGCAGTGACGTACGACGGCGTCGGCAACCCGCTGACGATAGGCTCCGCCTCCCTAACGTGGAGGGGCCGGCAGCTGACGAACTACGCGCTGTCATCAACGAAAAATGTCAGCTACACATACAACGCCGACGGGATCCGGATCTCAAAAACGTTTGTCGACGGTTCGACGACCGTAAGGCACGAATACACACTGAGCGGGTCGCAGATCGTAAAGGAGACGGTGTTCACCGGCAGTACCGAATCCTACACGCTTGTATACCTTTACGACGAGTACGGTTCTCCGATCGGATTCAGATACAGGACTCCGTCCTATTCCGCGGGTGTCTTTGACGGATACTTCTTTGAAAAGAACATACAGGGCGACGTTATCGGCATCTGGGACCAGAACGGAACGAAGGTAGTATCTTACGTCTACGACGCCTGGGGGAACGTGACCGTCAGCGGGACGGGGGCAAGCGGGATCGGCGCGAAGAATCCGTTCAGGTACAGGGGTTACTACTTCGATACCGAAACGGGTCTCTACTATCTGCAGACGAGGTATTACAATCCATCGTGGGGAAGGTTTATTAATGCGGACGGGCAATTCAATGGATGCCTTCTCGGCTTTAATCAGTTTGTCTACTGCAACAATAATCCGGTTAATTTAGTTGATGATCAAGGCGATTCACCGTTCTCGTTCATTTTAAAACTCCTCATACTGGAAGTGGTTGCCGCAATTGTTGTCATCAACATGCCATCAAAGGAGGAGCACTATGCGAGAAATTCAAACCAGGAAGAAACAATTGAATCGTTTGGAATTACAGATGATGAGCGTATAGAGTACATTAAAAGCAATTGGACAGCTCAGGAGAAATCCAAAAATATATATCACATTAATACAAACGGAGTTCAAGGTGAAGAAGCAATAAACAATATCAAATATCTTTCGCCAGATAAAAAAATGGAAGTGGTCATATGCGTATTGGAAAACGATCAAGATTATATAGTATATGATTCATTAAATCGTGGTACGTATAACTTTGGAACTAATTGGTTTGATCATTTTGCTAAAGATATGGTTCCGTATTATCTATGGGGAAATGCCGAAGATGATTCATCATTTGCAGGCTTTCCAAGACGAATCTTGGGAGCCCCAATATCAGATGCTTTGGGGTGGTAACCATGGAGGGTAAAAAAACACTTTCGGGTAATACCCTGTTAATTGGTTTATCAGTTTTTGCAGTTTTGTCTTTAACGGCATCATTGGTCTTTCTTTTTATTATTCCAATAATCAATCATATTCTCTCTTTAAAAGTATGTTCTGACCTTCATAATGGATCTTATTCAAGAACAATGATCGGGAATGGTACGTCATATCCGATCTGGCTTTCACAGTTCCTTCGACCATTGACTCACGGGGATTATTTTGATGCGGAAATACCACTGGTCGAAGCTTGCTGGGAAGGAAATTACACCGCGGTGTGTGATATACTCAACAATGGAGCGGACCCTAATTATTCATATGAAGGATACTGGACCGCAATTGAAGCCACCTATGCTTCTCCGATTAAAGATGGAAATGATTTCAGTCAGAATAATCGATTAATGATAGCCAAGCTTCTGATAGAGAAAGGAGCGGATGTAAAAAAATACGGTTGCTACCGTGAGGCGGTATTTGAAGCCTCCAGATTTCTCAACAGGACGGATTTTGATATTATACCGGATTTATGCTTTTTACTTGATAGCGGTGCATCGTCAACAAATCCAAAAAATGGCTATTCGCTCCTTCACTATGCAGCAATGTATGACAACTGTGCATTCGCTGAATTGTTAGTGAATAATTATGGTTTTAAGATAAATACCGTTTCAAGCGACGGATCAACTCCGTTAATGTGTGCAGCAAAAAAAGGGGCGTCTGATGTTGCGATTTTTTTAATCAAAAGAGGTGCTGACATCAACACCAGAGATAATTGTGATAAAACTGCATATGATTATGCCATCGAAAAGGGATTTAACGAACTTGCTGAACTGATAAAGCCGTAGCATTATTGGGCATGCTCGCTTTCATCAACGAAGAACGTCAGTTACACTTACAATGCCGACGGCATCCGGACCTCAAAAACGTTTGTCGACGGTTCGACGACCGTAAGGCACGAATACACACTGAGCGGGTCGCAGATCGTAAAGGAAACGGTGTTCACCGGCGGCAGTACCTCATCCTATACGCTTGTATACCTTTACGACGAGTACGGTTCTCCGATCGGGTTCAGATACAGGACGCCGTCATATTCCGCGGGCGTCTTTGACGGATACTTCTTTGAAAAGAACATACAGGGCGACGTTATCGGCATCTGGGACCAGAACGGAACGAAGGTAGTATCTTACGTCTACGACGCCTGGGGGAACGTGACCGTCAGCGGGACGGGGGCAACCGGGATCGGCGCGAAGAATCCGTTCAGGTACAGGGGTTACTACTTCGATACCGAAACGGGTCTCTACTATCTGCAGACGAGGTATTACAA
>JAEEGL011070818.1_pt1 | contig 21478 bp, 20 predicted proteins | sample 9134231 | NCBI WGS metagenome assembly JAEEGL01 (sample SAMN16246548, study PRJNA631951) | gut metagenome | biome: gut microbiome; feature: rumen; material: fiber-attached | host: Bos | place: Iran: Karaj | collected 2018-10
ATCCCCGAGCTGAACGGTAAGCTGATCGGTGCTGCTCAGCGCGTTCCGACTCCCACTGGTTCTACCACCATCCTGCACGCTGTTGTTAAGGGTGAGGTTACCGTTGAGGATATCAACGCTGCCATGAAGGCTGCCCAGAACGAAAGCTTCGGCTATACCGAGGAGAAGCTCGTCAGCAGCGACATCATCGGCATGAAGTTTGGTTCTCTGTTCGATGCAAACCAGACAATGGTTAGCAAGATCGGCGACGGCAACTCTCTCGTACAGGTTGTTGCTTGGTACGACAACGAGAACTCTTACACAAGCCAGATGGTTCGTACCATCAAGTACTTCGCAGAGCTCTAATCGTTCCGCAATCATCTTATTTAATTAAGATAATCAAGGCCACTCGGATTTATTTCCGAGTGGCTTTTTATGATTTCGATAAAAACATCTACATCTATTGAAAACATCCCTCACATCCCTCACGCTCTCACAAAGCAAGTATTTATCGGACTTGCATGCGTGACAGATGAGTAATAGATGTGAGGGATAATTATTTGTTCCATATTATGGCACAAAGTTGTTCCAATATATGGAACAAGGTTGTATCATACTATGGCACAAAGAGAAGGTTAACGCCCCACTGCTTTTAGTCTTTTTTTAGTCTTTTGGGTGGTATAGGAATGGTAGGAACCAAAGCCGCGCGAGAAGAAGAAATAGTCCTCGATGACACGATCGTAGCAGCGCGGGGTGGTGATTCCATAACAGGCGAAGATGGCAGCTATCTCATCTTGTCGTTTGGGTGTAATTAGGAATTCGCCACGATAGAAGCGGTAGTAAGTGCTGCGGGAACCAAAAAGGTCAATGATTTCATGACGAATGGCTGTTGCCTGCCATGAGGGGATGCCGACGAATAAATGCTTCATGCCCCAGGCAAGTTTTTGCTTGCGCGCTTCAGCAAACTCGGTGCATGTGCCGCTTCTCCATGCTTGGGGAAGTACACACTGGTGGCAACATTCTGTCTCGGGTACAAGCGTATATACGATGTGGCGCAGACAGTTCCCCGCTATCGGACAGCTCGCGTACCAGCATACCGCATAGTCGCAAGGCACGGTTTTGAAGTCAATTTCAAGAGTCATTTTGTTTGATTTTATAAGTTACACAAAATTCTTTATATTACGTTACAAAGATAGCATATTATTATCAAATCTCCAAATTTAAATGTACAAACAAGGGCGGTAAAATACATCTCAATTCCATATTTCTAATTTATCTCTCACATCTATCACGCATCTAACACCCCATCTCTCACGCCACTAATATTGATTAACATTGCCTTCTCCCCAAAAGTGACAGATGTGACAGATGTTTTTCAAAGATTTTAGATGTGTTTATGTACTGAGTTCTTGTTTTAGCCTTTGTCAAAACATTTGTCATTTTAACAACACAAGCAATGCGAGTATTACTCCGTTTCAACTCCACAAACATACGAAAAGAGCGATAACTTCCGTTACATCGTTTATTTTAAGGAGTTATGACCTGAATTTCGTCAAGGTTGTCTTATTTCGTACAGTCGATTACATATTTCATACATCGGAAAAATAATTTTTCTTTATTCCCTTTTAGTTTTTAATTCTTTTTTTTAACTTTGTCCCGTCAGACCCAAAAAGCCGAGGACCCAGAGGGATATGAGTGGCGGGTAAGACACATACATTACGGAAAGGCGTATCTGTACGCTTTGTTTATGACATTCTGAGAATCTCGCAAATTCCAAAGGTAAGTCAAAAACAAAGCAACGAAGAACGCCCATTGGGATGTATATATACCTATATTTATAGGCTACCATATACATCATCGTGGGGCTTTCGGCGTTGCTCGTTTCAATGACTTACCGGGCAAATGCGAGAGCCTTCAGAATGTGGAACGAGTAACAGACTGGCTCCACGTTTTTCTTTTTGTATGCATTAACCTTAAAAACAAACATCCTCCCGAAGGGGCCGAGGGGGAAGAAAAAGGAAATGCTATGGCTGGACAAGGCTTAAAGTACGATGTTGACATTGTGATGTATATTGATTGCATAGATACTATGGGATGAGGATAAATTTTGCTTCGTATTATAACTTTGGCATAATAATGGGAGATAACAATTGTACATTGGTGCATTGTTATGATGAACCATATTTAAATTATTAAAAACAAATTAAGGGTGATTTCCATAGTCCCCTCACTCTAACATTTATTAACCGCCGATCTTTGGGGATTAGTTGGCAAAAACTTATTACTAATATGACATTTAATGGAATTGAAATGTCAGCAATTGCAAAATTAGCTTTAGCAATGGCTGCAGCAGACGGAAACGTTGAAAAGAGTGAATTAACTTATATCGCTCTTGAATTGGCGCGTTTTGGAGTAAAGGATGCCGATCCAATTCTTAAGGGGGCAGAAGATATGGATCCTACGATAGCCTTAACTGTAGTATCCAAGATGACCTCAGATGAAAAAAAATATGTTGCTGCATATTTGGGTACTTTAATGGCAGTAAATGGTGATATAGATGATAAAGAATTATCTTTGTGGAGATTAACCTCAACTTTGTGTGGTCTTCCTTCTATGAACATTCAAGAAGCCATTAATTATATTAAAAGCATGTAATCTGTTAAATCTTAACGGTTATGAATTTAACCGTTAAGATTTTCAATTGGAATTATGAATTTCGAAATACTTCAAAGAGCTATTCCCATCAAGACAAATTTACAGAATGCTATTGTAAATTGTCTTACGCAAGAGGAACTTGCTGATATTTGGAGGTCTAATCTCAATGAAGGCGTTATTGAAAAGCTTATCCTATTGGCGCGCCACTATTACAAAGAAGATCCCACAGACGAAACACTATATGTTCTTGCCTTGTCAATTGGTACAATAATAAAGGAATACGAATGGGGGACATACTACATAACCAAAGATGGAATACAAGAGTTGCATGACAGAATTAAAAATGGTGTTTCAACGCCGACACGCATTTGTTCTATCTGCGAAGACTTGTTAAATGGAAACAATTATCCTACAGGAGAACCTGTAAAGTTTGACTCGTCAGATCATATCCGATATGCAAATGGAATTGATGTCTCAGGTCACAATTATGGTTGCCATCGACAAGTTGAGATACAGAGAAATATCGAAGGTAGGGAAGGCTATACTGTGACCATATACAACCTTGATGGCGTTCATCCATTGTGGGGTAATAATATTCAAATGGCTCCCAAGCAAATGAAAATTGTCAATTTTGTAGGGAATATAGTTTCACTTAGAGGTTTTGGTTATGACAAAATGGGTAGTAGCTTTTCAGACTATGCCATAGACTTGTATTTTGACCGGACTAGCATAAACAAGGTTGTTCTGAAAATGTTGGATAGAAATATAGAGTTAGAATACCTAAAATAATTTGATATGGGCTTTTTAAATGCGATGAGTAGTATTGCAAAAATTAACGAATTGCTTAAAGAAACTGAATACCAACTAAAAATAATTGGTGATATGACCGATAATAATGTTAATTTCTCAAGAGTACAAAGAGAAGTTGAGGGACTTATTCGGTTATATAATCAAATAGGCGCAGTTCTTGGGAATAGCAGCGGTGCACGTACTGCAGTTTATAACTTTCTGGGACGTAAGTGCAGGAGTTGGGAAATATTATCCTTTTTAAATGAATCTATTAGAGAATTTAAGAATCATTGACATGGGACTATTTAGCAGTAATGAACAGAATGCTATAGAGCAGATTGAGAAAATCAACAGAAGAATAAAAACAATTCGTGAGATGATGCGTCAGTCTCCGAATGACCAGTTGACGCGATATAATATACATGATGCAGCTTTGTTGTTGAATGAATGTGCTACATTTTGGAAAAAATACCAAAGTTATGTAGATAAAATGGATTTCATGCAAAAAACATTGTTCATGGGAAATACAGTAGAATGCTGGAATGGTGAAAACATTGGAGTCTTTACATGGGAAATGTATTTTAAGAATATTTTCTCTGCTCTAACAAATGAAGTTCGAAGATTATCTTTATAATGTTAGACGGGTTGAGTAATATTTGTACTGATTCGTTTTCAATTCATACAGCAAACCGCCCATTTCGTACAATGGAAAGTTCGTTTTTGTTGTGTTATGAAATAGATGATATAACTTTGTATCGTAAAAACAGATTACTAATATCAACTAAAATTAAACTGATTTGTTATGTGGATTTGGATTATTGTGATAGCAGTTGTTATCGGTGCATTCATAGGATATGCACAAGAAGGCAAAAGTGAAGACGCCGTAGGTGGTGCTATGGCTGGTGGATGTATGGCAGCAGGGTGTATTATGAGAATAGCCATCGCAGCTATTGGCATACTATTAGTGCTGTGGTTATTTGGTGCGTTGTTCGGCTAAGAGAAACATTTTATCGTGCAAATGTTCAATGGCAGTATCTGGCGATGACCGATGTATACTATGGAATTAAGAACCTGAGCCACTCCTGACGAACGGAAACTTGCATGGGGAGTGTGGGCTGTGAGAGGACCTGGCCATCGATGCTGACACAGGCATTGCCTATTTCCTCGAAGGTTATCTTCTGGCGAGAACGATAGGGACGCACGTTGCGATGAGAAAGGAATCGACCTGTGACAAGCATATACATTCCTGCAACCAACTGGGAAATGGCGGGATGCGACACAGTGGTTACATCCAACATTCCGTTGTAGGGAACGGCATTGGGAGTGAGCCCGTAGCCTCGGGCATTACCTATGCAGATGTTCATAAATGATCCTTCCAGCGTTTCGTGGTTGACAATGAAAAGTGCCTTGTGCTCCATCCTGTGGAAAAGCATAAGGAAGAAACTGCTCAAGTAGGAAAGCGAAGAAAGTCCCCAAAAACGATAGGTCTTGTGCTTGATGTTGACGATGCTTGCTGCCACACCAACGTTCAAGCAATTGAGAAATATTGCACCATCTGGTTCAACAAATCCAACATCCACCTTACGTTCACGTCCTTTAAGTAATACATCTACTGCTTTCAAAGGATCTTCTTCGTCAATCTCCCAAAAATGGGCAAAGTCGTTGCCGTGCCCGTTGGGAATGACTCCAAACACAATGTCGTTGTGGGCTTCAGGATAAGCCGAGAGTGCACCTGAAATGGCACCATTCAACGCACCATCTCCCCCGACAACAATGATGGTCTTATATCCATTCTTGGCAAGCATGGCGCCCAGCCTTTCCTCCGAGCCAGGTCCTTCGCTCTGCACGAAGTCGTATTCGACTCCCTTTTCATTAAGGTATCGACGAATCTTTTCCCATCGTTTGTGGGTATGCAAAACTCCTGTCTTCGGGCTATAGATGATTCCCCAACGCTCCATGTTAATTAAGAATTAAGAGTTAAGAATTGTGGCTAACACCAAAGCGTTCGCCGTTCCATAATATTATTATTTCTTCCACTTTTTTCTCCATAGGCAGGGTGGCATCTATCCAATGAATGGGTATGCCACGCCGTTCTTCCATACCTCGAAACCAAGTCATTTGTCGTTTGGCAAATTGATGAATGGCAATCTCCAATTGTCTAAACATTTCATCGTAGGAAAGCTGTCCAGTGAGGTAGAGTGTCACATACTTATATTCCAATCCATAGCGGATGAGACGTTCTGGTGTCAAACGTTTAAGTAACTCCTCCACTTCTTCTATCATGCCATTCTCAAGTCTATACTTTAATCGTTTGGTTATCTTTTCTCTACGCAGCTCACGGTCTATCTTTACTCCAATATTCAAACTTCTACGTTCCGGAAAGCGTACAGAACCTAATTCGTAGCTTTTTAGCACAGACTCAATGTATAGTCCCGTTCCTCCACACATCACAGGAATCTTGCCTCTGGCAGTAATGTCCATGTAAGCATTTTGGAATGCACATTGGAACTCGTAGACATTGAATCTATAACCAGCATCCACTATATCTATAATATGATAGGGAATCTGTTCGCCTTCCACAATGTAATCATCAAGGTCCTTGCCCGAACCGATCGTCATTCCACGATACACCATTCGGCTGTCGGCAGAGATTACCTCTCCACCAATCTTGTGGCACAGCTGTGCTGCCAACTGTGTCTTTCCACTTGCCGTAGGGCCGAGTATGGTGATCATCTCATAATTCATAATCCTTCATCCCATTTTCGATATTTTTTCCAGTTCTGGAATGTTGATGAGACGAATTTTCTTGCCGTCTATGGCCACAAGTTTCTCGCTGGCAAAAGCACTGAGTGTGCGAATGGCGTTGCTGGTGGTCATGTTAGAAAGGTTGGCCAAATCCTCGCGGCTCAAGTAGATGGAGAGCGTGCAACCGTCTTCTTCTAGTCCATAGCTGTCGCGCAGAAAAAGAAGCGATTCTGCTAAGCGTCCGCGAATGTGCTTCTGGGTTAGGTTTACCGTTCTTTCGTCGGACTTACCCAACAATCGGGCAAGACTCTGAATGAAATACCAAGCAAGTTCATTGTTGCTGCGAATGAAACTGATGATGAGTGGTAGGGGTATCATCACTACCACAGAAGGCTCGAAGGCAGCAGCAGCGGTCAGGAAACGTTCGCCGGAGATGAAAGCACGGTAACCAAAATAGGCCACAGGCTTGTACAAACGCATGGTTTGTGCCCTCCCCCCTACTCCATCCTTATACACCTTCACCTTGCCCTTCACCAAACAATAGAGTTGGTCGGGCAAGTCTCCTTCCCGATAGATGACTTCCCCGCGTCGCACTTCTTTCCACGTCATCTGTTCCATCAACTGACGGCATTGGTTCTCAGTCAGATGTTGGGTAAGTTCTGAAAGCATGTCCAACATTTCGCTTTTACTTGTTTTTTTCATCCCTTTTGTGTGCAGCTTATGCTTTAAAAACATGTTTAACGACACAAATTTACGGGTTTTTGACTGATTGGGCAAGAAAATCTGTGCTAAACTTTTTTCGTTTCGAGATTTTTCCCTAAATTTGAGTGTCCGTATGCAGTAATGCATGCGCCATTCAATACTGATACACACAAAAACACTAACATTTCAACTATGAGTTATTTGCGCTTTGACAAGACTCTGATGACGAATCTGCAAGAATCCCTTCCCAAGGAAATCTTGCGTTCCAATCGTAGCGGAGCCTACTCGTGTACGACCCTTGTGGATTGTAATACGAGAAAGTATCATGGCTTATTGGTTGTACCTGTTCCCGACCTGGATGACGAGAACCACGTGTTGCTTTCGTCGCTGGACGCCACAGTGATTCAGCATGGTGCTGAGTTCAATTTAGGTCTACACAAGTACAACGGCGACAATTTCTCGCCCCGTGGTCACAAGTACATTAGAGAGTTCGACAGTCTGCAAGTACCCACTACAATCTATCGCGTGGGCGGTGTGCTTTTGAAAAGGGAAATGGTGTTCCAGCACTTCGAGAACAGGCTCATCATTCGCTACACACTGTTGGACGCTCACAGCGAAACCACACTGAGACTGAAACCCTTCCTCGCCTTCCGCAGTGTGCGCGAATACACACACGAAAACAATCGTGCCAGTCGCGACTACTATGAAGTGGAGAATGGCATCAAGACATGCATGTATCCTGGTTATCCTGACCTATACATGCAGATTGACAAACCCAATAAATTTGTTTTCCAACCCGACTGGTATCGCGGTGTAGAATACCCCAAGGAACAGGAACGCGGATATGCTACAAACGAAGACCTGTATGTACCAGGCTACTTCGAATTCAACATCAAGAACGGCGAAAGTGTAGTCTTCAGCGCAGGACTTACTGAAATCAAGACAAGCAGTCTTGCTCAGCTGGCCGACTTTGAAGTAAACGTGCGCACACCGCGTGACAATTTCTACAACAATCTTGTCAACAGTGCTCATCAATTCATCATCAGTCGCGATGGAGAGAACTATGTGCTGGCGGGTTATCCTTGGTTTAAGAGTCGTGCTCGCGACCTCTTCATATCACTTCCTGGCCTCACACTCACAAACAACGAGGTGGAAAAGTTTGAACTGGTGATGAAGACAGCCGAGAAAGCCATTCGTCAATTTATTGCCGGAGAACCCATCGGTGTGAAGATTTATGAAATGGAACAGCCTGATGTGTTCCTTTGGGCAGTATGGTGCATACAGCAATACGGAAAAATTGTAGGCTTGCAAAAGTGCATCGAGAAATATGGTCTCCTCGTTCGTGACATGATGGAATGGATTCGTGCCGGCAAACACCCAGGACTGGAGCTTCACAACAACGGATTACTTTATGCTCCAGGCGGAAAGGACAAAGCCATCACCTGGATGAACAGTTCCAGCTATGGACGTCCCATTGTACCACGCACTGGCTACATCGTAGAGTTCAACGCACTATGGTACAACGGCCTGATGTTCAGCGCTGAGATCTGTCGTTTCATGAAGGAAGAGAAGGAAGCGCTGCCGTTGGAGGGACTTGCCACAAAGGCAGGCAAGAGCTTCATTGAAGTGTTCCTTAACGAACACGGCTACTTGCTTGACTATGTAGATGGCAAGATGCAATCCTTCGAAGTTCGTCCCAACATGGTCTTTGCCGTTGCCTTCGACTATAGTCCTTTGGATGCCAAGCAGAAGAAGTCAGTGCTTGACTACTGCACCAAGGAACTCCTCACCCCCAAGGGTCTGCGTTCCCTGAGCCCAAAGAGCGGGGCCTACAATCCTATGTATGTCGGTCCACAGCAGCAACGCGACTATGCCTACCATCAAGGAACAGCTTGGCCTTGGTTGGCAGGTTTCTATATGGAAGCTTGTCTGCGTGTGTTTGGACGCAGTCGTGTAAGTTTCATCGAGCGCCAGCTGGTGGGTTACGAAGAAGAACTCTTCTACCACTGCATCGGCACCATACCCGAACTCTTTGATGGTAACCCACCCTTCCACGGACGCGGTGCCATTTCCTTTGCCATGAATGTGGCAGAGATTATGCGTGTGGTGAAACTGCTCGATAAGTATAATGAATATTAAAGAAAGGAGGACCATAGAATGAAAGTCTTAATGTTCGGATGGGAATTCCCTCCTAAAATTTACGGTGGATTGGCTGTTGCCAGCTACGGCATCACTAAGGGACTGAGCGTTCAAAACGACGTGCAGACCACTTTCTGTATGCCTCGTCCCACAGGTGAGGAAGAGAAGTTCCTCAAGATTATCAACATGAGTCAGGTTCCTGTCGTTTGGCGCGATGTGCAATACGACCACATCAAGCACCGCTTCGTAGGCCATACGGCAGAAGATTATTATCGTTTCCGCGACCACCTCTATGCCGACTTCAACTATCTTCAGGGTCTTGACGACCTTGGTTGCATCGGTTTTGCTGGAGGCTATCCTGGAAATCTGCATGAGGAGATAAACAATTTCAGCATCATTGCCGGTGTGTTGGCACGTTCAGAAGAGTTTGACGTCATCCACGCCCACGACTGGCTCACCTATCCTGCTGGAGTTCACGCCAAGATGGTAAGTGGAAAGCCCCTGTGTATTCATGTTCATGCTACAGATTTCGACCGTTCGCGTGGCAAGGTTAATCCTACTGTGTACTCTATAGAGAAAAATGGTATGGACCATGCCGACTGCATCATGTGCGTTTCGGAATTGACTCGTCAGACTGTCATTCATCAGTATCATCAAGACCCGCGCAAGTGTGTGGCAATGCACAACGCCGTTTATCCCTTGAGCGATGAATACCAAGCCATCGAGCCTAAGAAGAAACCAGATGAAAAGGTGGTTACCTACTTGGGACGCATCACCATGCAAAAGGGACCGGAATACTTCATCGAGGCCGCTCGCCGAGTGCTTGACCGCAGCCGCAACATCCGTTTCTGCTTTGCAGGTAGTGGCGACATGATGAACGCCATGATAGACCTTGCTGCAGCCTATGGTATTGCCGACCGCTGCCACTTTCCTGGTTTCCAACGTGGTCGTCAGGTCTATGAAATGTATAAGAGCAGCGATGTCTTTGTTATGCCTTCGGTCAGCGAGCCCTTCGGTATCGCTCCTCTCGAAGCCATGCAGTGTGGTTGTCCGAGCATCATTTCGAAGCAATCGGGTTGTGGCGAGATTCTGCAGAATGTCATCAAGGTAGATTACTGGGACATTGACGCAATGGCCGATGCCATCTATTCCATCTGCACCAACGAAGCTTTACACAAGTATTTGGCAGAGGAAGGCATGAAGGAGGTTGATGGCATCACTTGGGAAAAGGTTGCAGTACGTATTCGTTCGTGCTACGACCAACTCATAGGGCGAGGCTATTTCGATGTAAACGACTATAGACCATAAAGCCCCACCCCCTTGTCCCTCCCGAGTGAGGGGAGTGATTATGGTTGAAAACATAATAATTGAGAGTAATTAATTAAAATAGAATTAATCCTGAACCTCTAAGCGTATATACGCCCTCCCCTGGGGAGGGATTGGGGAAGGGGTATTAAATTAAAGATTTATGAAAACAATTTGCTTATATTTCGAGATTCACCAACCTGTGCATCTCAAGCGTTACCGTTTCTTTGAAATTGGTACCGACCACTATTATTACGATGACTACGAAAACGAGCGTGCCATCACCGAAACCGCACAAAAGAGTTACATCCCTGCTCTCTCCGCAATGCTGGAAATGACGCAGCAGTACGGCAAGCAGTTCAAAGTGGCATTCTCTCTTTCTGGTGTCGCTATCGAACTCCTTGAGGTCTATGCTCCCGAGGTCATCGAACTTTTGCAGCAACTTGCCGAGACTGGTTGTGTGGAATTCCTTGCCGAACCCTACAGCCACGGACTTTCATCATTGGCAAACGAGGATGTATTCATCGAAGAGACCAAGCGCCTCTCAAAGAAGATCAAAGAGATGTTTGGCCAGACGCCCAAAGTGCTGCGAAACTCTTCACTAATCTACTCCGACGAGATTGGTGCCCTTGCTGGTCGCATGGGATTCAAGGGAATGATTGCCGAAGGTGCCAAGCACATCCTCGGTTGGAAGAGCCCTCACTTCCTCTACCACTGCGCAATGGACCCCAACGTGAAATTGCTCATGCGCGACTACAAACTCAGCGATGACATTTCCTTGCGTTTCAACGATTCTTCGTGGAACGAGTTCCCCCTCTTTGCAGACAAATACATTGACTGGATCGACCAATTGCCCGAAGATGAGCAAGTCATCAACATCTTCATGGAACTCTGCGCATTGGGTATCTTCCAACCCCTTTCGTCAAACATTCTCGAGTTCCTCAAGGCACTGCCCGCAGTAGCCAAGCAGCGCGGCATCACCTTCTCCACTCCTAGTGAAATCATCGGAAAGATGAAGTCTGTAAGTCCTATGGAAGTGGCCTATCCCGTCAGCTGGAATGACGAGGAGCGCGACACCAGTTGCTGGCTCGGTAACGGCATGCAGCGTGAAGCCTTCAACAAGCTCTATCAGGAAGCCGACCGCATCCTCGCCTGCAAAGATCGCCGCATCAAACAAGACTGGGATCGCATCCAGGCCTCGAACAACTTCCGCTACATGACCACCAAGCCCGCCTCAGTTGGCATGTTCCGTGGTTTCTATGATTCGGCCTACGATGCCTTCACCAACTATATGAACATCCTCGGCGACTTCATCAAGCGCGTTCAGGACCTCTTCCCAGTTGAGGTTGAAAGCGACGAACTCAATGCGCTCTACACCACCATTCACAATCAAGGTAAGGAACTGGCTGTGAAGGACAACGAAATCAGTCGTCTGCGTGCTCGCTTGGAGAAATACGAACCAGCACCTGATGTGGAAGACCCCATAAAGGCAGTTGCAGAAGAGCCCAAAACCAAAGTTTCTTCCAAGAAGTCGGAAGTGAAGAAAACTCCAGCTAAGAAGTCACCTGCCAAGAAGGCTCCCGCAAAGACAGCACCCAAGAAAGCTGAACCAAAGAAGGAAACTCCAAAGAAGGCTGCTCCAAAGAAAGCAACAGCCAAGGCTCCTGCAAAAAAGAGCAAAAAGTGAGTATGTCAAAACAATCAAAGGGCGAAGGGCAAATGTCTTTCGCCTTTTTTATATTAATTACTTTGCCTTTTGGCAAAAATGTTGTACCTTTGCAATCCGAAAGCAGACAAAATGGAAGCAAGACTTCCCTTGAATACTTTCCGACAAGGTAAAGCCTAATTGATATGTAAATCTATTAAACCTTTAAACAATAATATTATGACAATCAAAGATTTCAACTTTGCTGGTAAGAAGGCCATCGTGCGCGTTGACTTCAATGTGCCCCTTGATGGCAATGGTAACATCACCGACGACACCCGCATTCGCGGTGCCCTCCCCACTCTGAAGCACATTCTGGAGCAAGGCGGTGCGCTCATCATCATGTCTCACATGGGCAAGCCCAAGGGCAAGGTCAACCCCAAGATGTCACTGGGTCAGATTAAGGACGCCGTAGCCGAGGCTCTCGGTGCTCCCGTTCAGTTTGCTCCTGACTGCGCTAAGGCTAAGACTCAGGCCGATGCTCTGAAGATGGGCGAGGTGCTGCTGCTTGAAAACCTCCGCTTCTATCCCGAAGAAGAGGGCAAGCCCGTAGGCATTGACAAGGAAGATCCCGCATACGAAGAGGCTAAGAAGGCAATGAAGGCCAGCCAGAAGGAGTTCGCCAAGACGTTGGCAGGCTATGCCGACTGCTATGTAATGGACGCCTTCGGTACTGCTCACCGTAAGCACGCTTCTACAGCAGTCATCGCAGACTATTTCGATGCCGACAACAAGATGCTTGGTTTCCTCATGGAGAAGGAAGTACAAGCAGTTGACAATGTGCTCAACAACATTCAGCGCCCCTTCGTGGCCATCATGGGTGGTTCGAAGGTCAGCACCAAGATTGGCATCATCGAGAACCTGCTCGGCAAGGTAGACAAGCTCATTCTCTGCGGTGGCATGACCTACACGTTCTCCAAGGCTCACGGTGGCGAAATCGGCGAATCTATCGTTGAGCTCGACAAGCTCGACGTGGCCCTGGGTGTAGAGGAAATGGCCAAGAAGAACGGCGTAGAATTGGTGCTCGGTACTGACTCTGTATGCTGCACTGGCTACGATTTCTCTACCTTCAGCGTGAAGCCAGGTGCACAGATCAAGACTTTCCCCTCCAATGCCATCGAGGCTGGTTGGGACGGATTGGATGCAGGTCCTGAAAGCCGCGCAGCATTTGCCAAGGCTATTGAAGGGGCCAAGACCATCCTGTGGAACGGTCCTGCCGGATGCTTCGAGTGCGACGAGTTCACAGCCGGTTCGCGTGCCGTAGGTGAGGCTGTTGCCAAAGCTACTGCCGAAGGCGCCTTCTCGCTGATTGGCGGTGGCGACTCAGTTGCCTGCGTACACAAGTTCGGTCTTGAAGACAAAGTAAGCTACATCAGTACTGGCGGTGGTGCCCTCCTCGAGGCCATCGAAGGCAAAGTGCTTCCCGGTGTAGCAGCCATCAAGGGCTAAACTGTCCTCAAAGGCTCAACAAACAGACATTCACCCCTGCCCCTCCCTTTATAGAGGGGAGTAGTTACAAAAGAAGATGGTAATAACACAAACATCAGTAGTATCTGCCCCCCTCTCTATAAGAGAAGGGTTGGGGGTGAGTCTTTTTATACTCCTTTTATTTCTATGCTCCTGTCATCGTGATGCGGCGACCATTTCCCCAGAGGAACAAGCACGGAAGGACTCATTGGCGCTGCATGTGGCAGTAATGCCGGTGGCCGATTGTCTCCCACTTTATTATGCCGAAAGCATGGGCTTGTTCAAAAAGGAGAATCTCGATGTGCGGCTCCACGAATATCTTTCTACTGCGGATTGCGATACAGCACTCGCAAATAAGGTGTGTCAAGTAGCCTACACCGACCTCTTCCGACTGAAGATGATGGACCTTTGCGATACGACTCATGTACTCGCCACGCTTGATGGCAAACTATACCTGATTTCTGCACGGGGCAAGCGCATTCGCAGCACCAAGCACCTCAAAGAGCGCATGGTGGCATTGAATCGACATAGTACTGCCGATTATTGGAGCGACCAAATACTGGAAGAGGCTGGACTGGAAGCACTGGACATCTATCGTCCACAAATCAACGACATCCAGTTGCGCACCTCTATGGTCAGCGACGAACTCATAGATGCCGCCATATTACCAGAGCCCTATGCTTCGTGGGCAGAACTGAAAGGACATCGGCGCATCGCACAGACCAGCGAGTTCGCACTCCCCACTGCCTGCTTTGCTATTGGCAACGAAGCTGAAAACGACACCCATCGCAAACAACAGATGAAGGCTCTCATCCGTGTTTTTCAAGCTTCAGAAAGAGCCTTGAAGGGAGAAGTATGTCAAGATAGCCTTCGTAGCATCTTGATTAACAAATTTGCACTTCCCAATGAAGTGGTCGATAGCCTGATGCAACGCAAAGCCGACTCTCGCGCCCTTGCTGTGCCCAGCATAGGAACAGCCAAATTCCAAGACATCGAAATCGTGGAGAAATGGTGGACGAAAAGACATTCCTACAACTAAGCGAATCGGCGCAGAACTGTCTTGTCAAGGGGGAACTCGATGAAGCTTTAGACCTGCTTGTCTCGCTCTGCGAACAGGCTGAAATGCCACAATGTCGCGATGAGGTTGACTTGGTGAGAGCAGACTACGATAAATTACTTTCTTTCTTCCGACAAGGCACCAACGACGAAAGTCGCCAGTCCATTTTCCTCCATTTTTGCCAGAAAGCCCACCGACTGCTACAACAGTTGCGACGCTCCCACCACATGCGGGCCACAAACTCGCTTTATGCCATCTTAGCACGCAAATACGAAGACGAATGGGAACAGCACTTTGCACGAGCCCTTGCCAACACAGCCCCTACACCAGAGGAACAAGACGACATCTTTGAACTCCTTTGGACCGCTCACAGCCTCACCTCCAGCGAGCAGCGTTCACTGCGGCTCTACCTTGCCACACTAACGCCAAATGCGCGATACTATTTCCTTTGCGCCCTTCTGCTTGCCAACCTCCAATTCTTCGATGCCGCAAAATTCCGCTTGCTGCTCGACTACATCGACTCAAACGACGCCAACGAGCGCGCAGTGGTCACAATGGCGGTAGTATTTGCCTCGCTCATACATTCGCCTCTATTCAACCTCTTTCCCGATTTTCGCGACGACATCTTGGCTCAACTCCCCATCTCGCCCAATACCGACTCGGCACCCAGCCGCTTCTGCCAGGAACTTTGCTTTGTTCAGCGTCAGTTCGTGCTCTACAAGGAGGCTAAGCGCATACAGCAGAAGATGGAACTTGAGGTGTTGCCCGGACTCATCAAAGGCGATCTCGACGGAAAACTCAGTTTCAGCAAAGATGTCAATCCACAGCAACCACCCAAGAATGTACGCACCATCATTCTCGAAATGGGCGATATGATGACACAGGGTGTGGACGTCAACCTCAACACATTCTCAGCGCTTAAGGTATTCCCCTTTTTCCGTCGCATCGGACATTGGGTAGCACCCTTCGACACACTGCGCCCCGAGGCAGCAAAGTTTGATTTTGTCAACAGCATGCAACTATGCGACAGCGACCGCTATTCGCTTTGCCTTCTCACCGAGAAGATCGATGAATCGCATCGTAACCAACTGATGGATATGATGAAGGAGAGAATGAGTGGTTTCAAGAACAACGACACTGACGAACGTCGACGCATCAATCTTATTCAGAATTTATTCCGCCTGCTTCGCATATCTCCTTGGCAAGCTCTGTGGGCACCTCTTTTCAATGTCCCCCCCATCCTACTAAACACCCCACTGTTGGGCAGCAACCTCGCCAAGCAACCCGCCTACCTGCTGGAGGCTGCCACCCTCTTCCTACGCTACAAGCACTCTCAGCTAGCGCAAACTCATCTGGAAGCTTATGTGCAGAAGGCAGGAGCCACAGCTCAGGTGCTCGCAATGCTGGGTGATTGCCATCAGCAACAAGGACAATTTCCTGCAGCCATCCGTCACTATCAGCAGGCACTCATGCTCCGTTCCGACGATGAGCAACTGCTCAAGTCCCTGCAATATTGCTACCAACAGAGCGGACAATATGAGGAACAACTCGACATTCTGCTGCATCTTGAGGAGAAACATCCCGACGATGCCAATCTCCTGCGACAGACAGGCAACTGTCTCATGCAAATGCAACGATGGGAAGAGGCAGAGAAACGTTTCTATCATCTGCAATACAACGGGCAGCACCTCTCCGCCTCGCTTCGTGCCCTTGCCTGGTGTGCCTTTCAACGAGGCGACTATGCCAACAGTTTGCGGCATTACACAAAACTGCTTTCAATGCCTGTGAAGGGCAATCGCTGGGAGGACTATCTTCGCATGGGCCACACCCTTTGGCTCACAGGCGACACCTCTGGGGCTGTACGAAACTATGTTGAAGCCTCTCGCCGCTATCTTGCTGCGGAACCTCATGCTACCAATTCGCTCACCCCTTTCCTCGCCGAAGTATCCATTTTGGAACGGGCAGGCAAAACTCCAATCGACATCGCGCTCATGCACGACCTCATTCAGCGAGAACTCAAATAAATCAAAAAACAAAGATTCATTTAGTTTTTCCTCGCGACAGGGAATCAATTGTTTGCTTGAAGTGCTATGCGGCGCTATAACTACAAGAGAAAGCGGAGGGGGCGAGCTATGCGTGCAAGAATGCGCTTGCGAAGGGGGAAGAGACGACGATAGTTGTGGCGTGTAAGTTGTCGACTGTGAAGACTATCGTTGTGGAATATGGTCTGTAGCTCACGGACTACCTCAGGCGACTGAAGGGCAACGGTTAGCTCGTAGTCGAAACGCAGGGAACGCGCATCGAGATTTGTGGTGCCAAGGAGCGAAAGACTATCATCGATAGTAATGACCTTGGTGTGATGGAAGCCTTCGTCATAATAATAAACTTCAGCACCTCGACGTACCATGTGCTTCATCTCCAGTGCCACAAGTTCAGGCGTAATCGAGTTGTCGGAACGGGAACTGACCATAATTTTCATCTTGACACCTCGACGAAGGGCACGACGCATAGCACGACGAACACTAGGCACAAGCGTTGGATAGGGATTGACTATCATCACCTCGTGCTGGGCAGAATCAAATGTGGCAACATAGGCACGACGCATAGCCTTGCTGAGTTTTCCAGGCTCACGATTGATCATGATAGTATTTGTGAGTTTGTGGGTTTGTGAGTTCTGATTTCCGTTTTCGTAGCTAAACGTTCCGTTTTCCTTAATGTCAACATTCAGTTCCTCTCCTGTTGCTTTGTGCCAAATGTGAGCAAAGATGCGGTCGAACTCAGAAACGATGGGCCCAGAGAAGCGAACTTGCAGATCGCGCCAAGTACCGGTGCGAGCTGTACCATGAAGATAATAGTCGGCAATGTTGATGCCTCCCGTCCAAGCCCAAAGTCCATCAACGACCACAATCTTTCGATGGTCGCGACTGAGAGTGTTGGGAATCCACGGAAAGCGAATTGGGTCGAAGAATGCTACATGAATGCCCAAAGAACGAATGCTATCGAGATGTTCCTTGTGCATGGGCAAGGGGGACTTGTGATTGCCATAAGCATCTATGAGAAGACGCACTACTACCCCATCTTGCACCTTCTGGTGGAGGAGATGAAGAACGGCATTGCCGATGCTGTCGCGTCGGAAAATGAAGTATTCGAGATAAATGTAATGTTGTGCCTGCGCCAGATGTTGCATGAGGTCAGCATACTTCTCACGAGCTGACGGAAGCAAGGTGGCCTGACAATCGGCAAAGGCGGGATTGCCCTGAGCAGTGAGTGTCTGGGTAATGGCTGCAGCAGACTGTGCGCTACAGGGCGCAACTGAAGTTGTCGACAATACCAAGCAAACGGTCATCGTCGTCAACCACCAGCACAGCGTGTATCTTATTTTCCTGAAGTATGCGCTGAATCTCACTGATTTTCGTATTGGGTTTAACGGTCTTGGGATGGAGGGTCATCGCGTCGCCCACCTTGACTTGGAAGAAGCGTTCGCGCAATCGTTGCATAGCACGACGCACATCGCCATCGGTGATGATGCCAATGACGTGGTCATCCTCAACAATGACGCACAAACCGAGGCGGCCCTGACTGACATGGATGACGGCTTCGCCCAACGGCATGTCTGCCGAAATGATGGGGAGGTCATCGCTGCGCATGACATCGCTGGCACGCGTGAGCAGGCGACGACCTAGAGAACCTCCGGGATGGAAACGAGCAAAGTCGCGTTCCTTGAACTGACGGCGCTCGATGAGGGCACAAGCAAGAGCATCACCCATAGCGAGCGTTGCTGTGGTGCTGCTGGTGGGAGCCAAGCCAAGAGGACAAGCCTCGCGACGGATGCCGACATTGATGTGACAAGTGGAGTTCTTGGCCAAGAGGCTTTCAGGGTTGCTGGTGATGCCAATGATGGGGATACACTCTTCGTTGAGGAATGGAACGAAGCGCAAGAGTTCGTCGGTCATTCCCGAATGACTGATGGCAATGACCACATCGTCGCGCGATATGACACCAAGGTCACCATGATAGAGGTCGAGGGGTGAAACATAGAAGGCGGGAGTGCCCGTACTGCTAAGTGTAGCAGCAATCTTGGCACCAATGTGGCCACTCTTGCCCACACCGGTTAGAATAACCTTTCCCTTACAGGAATACATGAGTTCCACTGCCTTGTCGAACTGTTCGTCCAACAGGGACAGCAAACTTAATATGGCTTGAGCCTCGTCGCGCAAACATTGCGCAGCTATCTCTCTGTTTGTCATGGGTTTGATATTTTAGGACTCGTCCCAACTATTCTCTGTTAGCAAATGGAAAATAAAGGGACTGAGCATAATATTCATTAAAATTACGAATTATAGAAGTGAGGCAACAACCTTCTCCAAATCACTCAGGTGAAGCATGTTAGGGCCATCGCTGAGGGCGTGGTCTGGGTCGGGATGAACCTCAAAGAAGTATCCAGTAGCACCAAATGCTTTGGCGGCAAGTGCCATCATGGGAACAAACTCGCGGTTGCCACTTGTAGTTCCATTGCCGGCGCCCGGACGTTGCACGGAATGGGTGCAATCCATGATGACACGCGAAGTCCACTGCTTCATGTCAGGAATATTGCGGAAGTCAACGGCGAGGTTATTGTAGCCGCACATGTTGCCGCGCTCAGTGAGCCAAATCTCCTTGGCACCACTTTCTCGGCACTTCTCCACAGGGAAGCGCATGTCTTGACCGCTGAGGAATTGGGCTTTCTTGATGTTGACGATGCACCCCGTCTTGGCAGCCGCCACTAGGAGGTCGGTTTGGCGGCAAAGGAAAGCAGGTATCTGCAGTACATCAACCACCTTGCCCACGGGTTCTGCCTGCCAACTTTCGTGAATGTCGGTCAGCAACGGCAAACCAAAAGTCTGCTTTACCTCGGCAAGCATCTCTAAACCGCGCTCCAAGCCAGGTCCGCGGAAACTGGACAGACTGGTACGATTGGCTTTGTCGAAGGATGCTTTGAAATATATCTCAAGGTTGTATTTGTCGCGAAGTCGCACCAGTTCTTGGGCCACCTCGGTCAACAGGTCTTGCGACTCAATCACACAGGGTCCGGCAATGAATATGGGTGACATGAGGGTTGTATGAATAATTAAATTTTAGATTATGAATTAACCCTTTAATCTTTTACTTAAAGTAATAAACGAATGATGCAAGTCCATCGAGGGCTTTCTTGCCCGTTTCCTCAATCCAAATTGTAATATGGACGGTGGTTTTGATGGCTCCACGCAGGTTTAAGACTTCATCGAGATGGGCGGTCATGAACACATGCTGACCCGAAAGAACGGGTTGGGCATACTTCAACTTATCCATTCCATAGTTCATCTGACGTTCCAAGTTGCCCACCTCCACAATTTGATTCCACATTACGGGCAGCAGGCTCAACGTCAGATAACCGTGGGCTATGGTCTGACCAAAGGGGCTTTCCTGACGGCAGCGCTCTTCGTCGACGTGAATCCACTGGTGGTCGAGCGTGGCATCGGCAAAGAGGTTGATGCGCTCTTGCGTAACGTGGATGGATTCGCTCTTACCAAGTTCCTGACCTTCGTACTGTTTGAAGTCTTCGAATGAATTGATTGTAATCATATCTTTAATACTTAATTACCATTGTTTCTGCAAGCGACGAGGCTGAGATTGCTGCAGTTGCTTCTTCACCTTGTCTTGCGTTTGTCTTTCATTCTGCATAGCAGCGTTCAGCATTTGCTCGGCATTTTCCTTGCTCATTTGGTTTTCTTGCTGTTGTTGCTGTTGCTGCTTTTGCTCGTCTTTCTTCTGTTCTTGCTTTTGTTGCTCTTGTTTCTGCTGGTCCTTTTCTTGCTTGTCGCCTTCCTTATTGTCTTGTCCGCCACCTTGTTGGTTTTGGTTCTTCATTTGGCGCTGACACAAGACCAAGTTGTAACGCGTCTCATCGTCCTTGGGGTCGTTACGGAGCGCTTCCTTGTAAGCCTCAATGGCTGGACCGAACTGCTTCTGACTTTGTAGGATGACGCCCATATTGTGGAAAATCATGTGACGCTTGACTTTGTCGTGTTCCACCTTGGAGGCCTTCTCATAGAGTCGCATAGCTTCCTTGGGCTGTCCTTGAACAAGGAGTGAATTGGCAAGGTTGTAGTCAATCTCCACGTAGTTGGAATCCTTTTCAAATCCCTTTTGGTACTGCACTTGCGCTTTGTCGTAAACAGAGTCACGATACTGACGATTTCCCCTACGGATATAGTCGCGCACATTTTGTGCAGATGCAAAGGACATCGCAAAGAACAAAGAGAAGATGATGAATGATATGCGTTTCATAGTCATTTCTTAAAGAGGTGGAAGTTCTGCAAAATGTGATTCTTGCGCTCGAGCAGGCAGAGGTCGGCCAAAAGCAAGAGCAAGGCAACGATGAGGAAACCTTGGTATTGCTCGTCAAACTCGCTATAGACCTGACTTTCAAGCTTTGCTTTCGCCAGTTTGTCAACGTACTTCGACAATTCTCGTTGGGCAGAACTGCTGTTGTCAACGTAGATGTAGGCTCCATTGCCAGCATGCGAAATCTGGCGGCACATTTCTTCACTGAGTCGGGAAACAATGGGATTGCCTTGATCATCGATAAAGTATTGTGTGGTGCCAGGTATGGGCACGTGCGCACCATCGGGACTTCCCACGCCAAGAACATAGACACGGATGCCCTTCTTAGCTGCTTCCTTGGCGGCCTCCACTGCCCCACCCTCGTTATCCTCGCCATCGGTGATGAGGAAAATCGCACGACTAATGTCCTTCTTCTGCGTGAAGGACTTCGTGGCAAGGTCTATGGCGGTGGCAATATCAGTACCTTGTGTGGCAATCATAGAAGGGTCGATGCCGTCGAGGAACATCTTTGCCGAAACATAGTCGTTAGTAATGGGCAGCTGCACAAAAGCTTGTCCGGCATAGACAATGAG
>JAEEGL010378300.1_pt1 | contig 21476 bp, 12 predicted proteins | sample 9134231 | NCBI WGS metagenome assembly JAEEGL01 (sample SAMN16246548, study PRJNA631951) | gut metagenome | biome: gut microbiome; feature: rumen; material: fiber-attached | host: Bos | place: Iran: Karaj | collected 2018-10
AATTTATAATTGAGTAGATAATGATTTTTGGGATTCCAAAAAAGTTAAAAAATCAGAAATGGATGAGTGGAAGAAAAAATATTGATGGAATAACTCTTATCTCATTTCATATTATGGGCATGCGTGAAAAACTAAATGAATTGATCTGTTGGTTGAAGCGATTCCTCAGATTTTGAAAGAGAATCCTGATTCAAAATTACTTTTTAATATCATTCCATCCAAAAGGAGTGATTTTATAGTTGAAAGAATTAATGCAATATCAAAGCAATTGAAAGCTGAAAATAGAATTCAAGTTTTTAGATGATTTTCTAGGGACGATTTGAGAATTTTTGTAGCATGTGCCGATGTAATTATTGCTCCATCTTTAGCTGAATGATTTGGATCTGTACATTCTGAAGCTTGTGCAATGTGAAAGAATTTGATTACTTCAAACCTTGCAGCTATTCCTGAAGTTGTAAGTGGAAATGTAATCTTGATGTCACCACCAAGTGCAAAGTGAATCTGTGAATCAATTCAGAAAATCAGAAAATGAGATTTTGAAAAAATCCCAGAGAAAAGCTTCAGCTGGGACTGTATGGTTGATAATATTGAAAGTTTGTACCTGAATTATTAAATTATTTACACAATGTATTCCACAAAAATACCTACAACTTCCAAAAATCGAGTTACTGACAAAATCACATAAACTATCAAAAAATGTCAACATTATTCTAACCTTAAATTTTTTCTCGATATTATTACTTTTAATTTACGCTTATTTCAAGTTTTTCATTCCTTAATATCCATAAATCATTCCCATTCAATATTAAAAAATGGATTTATTATATTATCAAAATCTACTGGTCATGTAGATAGATGCGAAAAAATCTCTTTTCTACGTGTTGGATTTTCGTCTCGAGCTTTTTTCCATACAGGATCGTCTAGGGTTCGACTTGCTATACAAATTACTCAATCATCGTTTAATTTATCCCGGTACATTTTTGAATATTTTTGTCGTAGGCTTGGTGATAAATGATGATATAATCATCGAACTAGAATTTTATCAAATTTTTTATTATCTTTTTGGAGATCTGGAGTTAATATGAGTTGTTCGTCTTTGAATCAGAATTGTTTCTGCGCATATTTTAAAGCCTCCATTGAAATATCATGAAGAAAATATTTTTGATTACTTTCTATATTTTTTTGCATCCGGTTTGTCATATGTCCATCTCAGCAAGCTTCATCTAATACATTTCAATTTCAATCTTTAACTTCAGATGTTCAAAACATTGTTAATATTTCTGTAGGTGTTTCATTTAATGAATACGGTAATTCTTCAACCCCTATTCATCTTTCACCTCTATATACAGCATCTCGATTTTCACTCATTGTTAAAGTATCTTCAGTTTCATCTACCGAAAAATCTACATACAATGGATGACTATTTGTTTGAAAATTAATTTGATGCTTTTCTATTTTATTATTACTCATTACGCATAATATATTAATTCAAAAAACAGTTAACACCATATTTTATATAAATCACATTGTTTAATCAAGCGAATTAATACTAAATTGTAATACTTAATTATTAAAATTTTAAATCATAAAAATTATAGTCGTACGTTAGATTATTTCTTGATAAAATCCCAATGTAAAAATTTCTCAAATTTCAGATTAATAGAAAATAACTATCTATGGATAAAGATTTATCATTATTCGTTCAAAATTTTGATTAAAAATATATAATTCTATCACCTTTTTAGTTAATATATTATATATTAGAATTATTGGTATCATAAAAAACATTTAGCGTTTTAATGAATCAACTATTTCATTAAATTTCGAATAAGTAATTTGTTCTTTAATTCACCTAAAATCGATTTCCATATATGGTTCTTTATTCTCTGGATGAGGGTAAAATACAAATTTTACAGATTCTGTATATTCTAACATTTTTGTTCGATCCTTATCTATATATTCATTTAAATTATCCTCATTACCAGATGAATTAATATTATCTAGAAATTCTTGATAACTTATTTCATTATGTGGAAATTTATCAATATTTCGATTATCAATTAGGTCCTCATCTTTTTTATTCAATAATTCTATGTTATTGTTTCAAAAATGTAGTGTCATTAAAATAGATTCAAAAAAAGTATTATGTCAAAAAAAGTATATCGGTGTGTTATATTCTTTTTTTTCTTTTATCTCTTGTAAGTCATATTTTAGTCTTTTTCATAAATGTTTTGCCTGTTTTTTACCATTTTCTGATAAATCTCAATTTGTTCACACTTTTTCTCCATGTCTTGTAGCAATTAAAGTACATATTTTGCTATCTTTAGATTCAACAATTCTTCTAAAAAATTGTTGCATATCAATTAGATATGGTGTTGCTAAATTTATTGGATGACATAATACTTCACACTTTTTATTATCGTAATATGCCCAATTTCATCTAAGAAATTCCGTAACAAAAAAAGGCTCTGGAACATTGTTTATTCTTTCTTCTTTCCGCCTTTTCATTATTTCTTGTGGAAAATATTTATGTTTTGAAAACAAATAACCTCTAACCCTTGGTTTATATTTGAAATTTTTTTCATCAGAAAAAACTTCAATTAATGATTCCCCAGCCATTTCTGCTGTATCTTGGGCTCTTTTAACTTCTGAGGTATATATTTTAACAGGTAAATTGTTTCTTTCCATTTATGTATACTTATGCATAATAAAATAAGCGTATAATAAATTATATGTAAAAAATAATATTTTACAAATTTTCATATACTATTATTATGACTTATTGTAGTTTATTATTTTACTTTTTTATTATTTTTACGATTCAATTATTTGCATCCATTTCAACCATATCTCAATCTTTTAATGTTTGTGTCGCTATTTTAGTTCAAATTATGCAAGGTTTTCATAATTCGCGAGAAATGATTGCTGCATGGCATGTTATACCTCATTCATCGGTTATAATTCATATACATTTTTTTACAGCTGGTGTATATTCTATTCTAATTTTACTTGAAACTAATATTTCTCATCATTCAAATCGTTTAACATCACTTTTATCATGAATAATCTTACATTTTCATTTTACAATTCATTTATTAGCACAATTTCAAGTTATTTCATTGTCATTATGTTTTGAGCTGTGTATATACGATAGTAATTTATCATAATCAACACATATTATATGTTGAATGTTTTTATCAATAATAAATATTGATCATTTTTCATATCTTGTTTTTAGCTCCATTAGAAAATCTGGATTGTCCAGTTTATTAAGTTCAAAATCTGCAATTGTTGCTAAATGCTCTATTGGACATGAATATATTTTAGAAAGTTTACGGTATAGATCAGTTTTCATAATCATAATCTTTTCCATTGGCTCTTTCCTATCGTCACGTATAAAAATACCTGCTTGAATAAAATCTAATAACTTTTTATGAGTTGGATTATCCAACAAGTAATTTTCAATTATTCTTTTATTTTCTTTAATTTTATCCTCCTCTAATTCTATCATTTTCTTTATTTCATTAAAATCTCTTTTTTTCTCTTCCTTAATTTTTTTCTCTCTTTCTTCTAAATCCAGCGGTAAACTGTAGTCACACAAAGACCAAGCAATATCTTCTCCATTTACCAAGTATTTATCTTTTCTTAATATATAAGTTAAATAGGTAGGTAGTGTCGCTATACTTAAGAATCTTTCCGTGTCCTCTATTTTTTCTTCAATACATAATTTAGAAATAAAATCATTGGTTGTTCCACTTGCAAATCGTGGAAGATGTCACATTTTTTCTGCTAATAAAGAAAGATCTTTTATTTTACTTATTATTTCATCTTTTGTATTATATTCATCAATATTAAAATTTTTATATAAATTAATAGCTTTATCTTTAAACTTTATATAATCTTTATAATTTTTACTTTCATATATTGATTCATAAGAATGGTACACTGTCTCGGCAATATCGATTGTAATATTGAAGCTTGTTCAAATGAGTCACTTCATAATTAACAAATAAGGATTATCTGTTGCTGTTGTATATCAATATAATTTATCGAATCTTTCCTTATATAATCAATAACAAAGATCTCAAAAACACATATTCGAAATTCATCATTGAAATTCAATATAGTTGTGGTTATTTTTTATCTTATCGACATATTCAAGGATTAATCTCTTGTCTAAGTCGTTTATTCAATTTACAAAAAAATCGTATTTCTCTAAAAATGGATTATTGCCTATATTATTTAATGTAGTAATCGGTCTAGCCTGTAACATGAATAATTCTCAATTTTCTATAGCCCACTCAGTATCCATAGGTTTTCAATAATGTTTCTCTATTTTTTTTGCTAATTTTGCTAATTCTTGTATATGTTTATCTGATAATTTTTGGTTGTTTTGTTCTTGTTTTGGAATATCTACTTCTTTTGTTCATCATTTACCTGATAATACTATTTTTTTTCCTTGCTGTGATATTGATTTTTTTATTTCTCATGTCTTTTTATTTACTATATAATTATCCGGTGTAATCATTCATGATACTACGGCTTCTCAAACTCAAAATCACGCATCTATCATTATCTCATCTGGATTTTGTGATACTGGATTTACTGTAAAACACACTCATGCACTTTCACTATTTACCATTTTCTGTACTACTATGGCCACTTTGATTGATTTAATATCTATTCATTTATATTCACAGTAAGAAAGAATTCTTTCTGAATTTACTGAGTCATGACATTCTTTTATTTTTTTAATTAAATTTTCTCTTGTTACAAATAGATATGTGTCAAACTGTCATGCAAAACTATCATCTACTCCGTCTTCTTTTGTACCTGACGAACGTACAGCCACAAACTTTGTATTCAATTTATCAAATGCCTCTAATACGTCTTTTTCTCGATCTTTGCTATTTTTTCAATAAGCTTTTGTAGTTAAAACGAATCCATTTGGAATAGGTAATCATGCGTTCATCATTTCTCACAATGATGCTCATTTTCATCCACATGTAGTTACATCATCCATTGTGATTTCAGAAAATCGCTTTAGCATTTTTTATATCAAAGAAATAAAACAACAAATCCTCACTGTTGTACTGATATTAATTTACTTGCAAAAGTAAAGGATAAGGTTATGTTTTCCTTGGTCTATTATCTCATATCCATAAAAATTAATTATGAAAATTGCAGCTGTACATTGTCGATTGTTTCCTGGTTGAGCTTTAGAAGTATTTAAAGATTTACTTCAACAGGAACTTAGAAATGATCCTAAGGCTGAGATCAAAATTTTTACAATGATAGCTGATAAAGATTTAAAATATTTAATGATTCAGATCCCATGAACTGAAAAATATAGAAAAATTCAAGTAATAGAATCTCTCCCTAAATGGTTAAATAAGATATTTCTTTTCTACAGTAAAAAACATATCCCTATACTTTCATGAATATTTGATTATCGTAATTTGATAGTTTTCTACCCAGAAATTATGAGGATATTATCCAGAAAGATAAAAAGATTTTGACCTGAAAAAATTGTTATTTCAAGTTATGCAATTGCTAAAAATGTAAAAATTCCACAAACTTGTAAACATACAAAGTTATACCTACACTCCCCTATGCAATATATTTGGTCACATAGAGAAGAATATATATGAAAGTTTAAATGATGGAAGAAAAAATTATTCACATGAATTATTCCTCGCTTACAAAAACGAGATAAACAATTTACTAAATTTGATGAAGTTATTTTTAATAGCAATTATACAGCTTGATTAGCAAAAGAGATTTATTGAATGGAATGAAAGGTTAAGTATCCAAAAATCAAAGATTGTTTCTATCTTTCTACCCCAAGTAAAGAAATTCAAAATTATTTTGTATGTGTTGGTAGGGTTGTAAACTTCGTACGTGAGGTATGATTAATTATCAAGGCTTGTAATGAGACCAAAACAAACCTTTTAGTAATAGGTTCATGACCCGATGAAGTACAATTAAAAGCGTTAGCTTGAGATACCATAATATTTTTGTGATGGCTACCTCAAGAAGAAAGCCTTAAAATCATCAGAAATGCAAGATGATTAATTAATCTGACTAAAGAATCGTTCTGAATGTGAACCGCAGAATCTCTACTTTTGTGAGTTCCTGTGATATGATTTGCAGAATGATGAAGTAAAGAATTAGTAGATGAAAATAGTGGTATTTTGATTGATAAAAAAAATATATCAAAACTAAAAGATGCTATTCACTCTTTCGAATCTAAGGAGTGGAATAGACGTCTCATTTCTGATTCAATTAGAGAAAAACTTCAAAAATACTAGAAGATTCAAGTAATTATAGAGATTTACTTGAATTATTAAAAATTTTGCATATTAATCAAAATATGCTTTTTATTATTACTTTTTAAAAATGTTTAAGGATATGATACTTTCAAATGAGTTAAAAAATCATATTTGAGAGGAAGTAGAAGTTCGTGGATTATTGCACATACTCCGCGTAGTTTCACCAAATTTAGCATTTTTAATTTTAAGGGATAGACACGGATTATCTCAATCTGTTTTGGAAGATCCTGATGAAATAGAAAAATTAGATGGCTGCTTGCTATGAAGTGTTATATCAACAAAATGAACAGTGGCAGAAATGCCAAAATGAAAGTTTCGCTATGAAGTACAAAAGGCAAAGGTAGATGTTTATAGAAAAATTACATATCCAAGTCCTATTGATATTTCTAAAGATGAGATTCGTGCAGACTGAGAAACTTTATTGGAAAATAAAGTAGTTGCTTTGAGGCATCCAAAACAAATGAATATATTCAAAGTAGCTTGAATTATAGAAAAACATATGAGAAGATTCTTTGAGGAGAATGATTTTACGCAAATAAATACTCCAAAAATAATTTGATTTCCAACAGAATGAGGGTCGGAGGTTTTTGAAATAGACTATTTTGATCGTAAAGCATATTTAGCTCAAAGCCCACAATTTTATAAACAAATGATGATACCAGTTTTTGAAAGAGTTTATGAAATTGGTAAAGCATATAGAGCTGAAAAAAGTAACACAAGTAGGCACCTAACAGAATTCCTATGATTAGATATGGAGATGTGATTCATTGATAGTTTTGATGACATTATAGAAATGACTGAAAATTTTGCAAATTATACAGTAGAAAAAACATGGGAAGAATGAGAGGAACTTTTACTGGTATTATGAGCCACAAAACCATTACTAAAAGATAAATTCCCTCGTATAAGTGTAACAGAATTACATGAATTAATGTTTAAAGAGACTTGAGAAGATCATCGTGGTGAAAGAGACTTAGCACCATCTGAGGAAAAGTTCATATGTGAATATTCAGCAAAAACACGATGATGTGACTTTGTGGTAGTAAATTGATTCCCTCGATCAGATGCTAAATTTTATCACCACCAGAATAAACAAGATCCAACTGTGGCAGATAGAGCAGATTTATTATTTAGATGAGTAGAAGTAATTACATTAACTCAACGTGAAGTAAATTATGATAAGTTAGTAGCTCAAATTTCTGCGCAATGACATGATCCTGAACAACCATGATTGAAGTATTATCTGGATGCATTTAAGTATTGAATGCCAGATGAAGGATGATTTGGTCTATGAATTGAAAGATTTGTCCAAAAAATGATTTGATTAGAAAACATAAAGGAAGCTGAGTTATTCCCAAGAGATGTTCAAAGACTTGTTCCATAAGAAACTTCTAATGCTTCGGGATTATATGTTACTTTAATGAATATATTCCTATCATCAATTAATCTCTACGCTTCTTAGCATCTTTTTATAAATCAACTTTACAATTATTATCAGTATGACCAACCGTAAGATCTGGTATGGTAAGTATGATAACAAAAAGTTTATATCTCACGTAGTAAAGAATTTAGCTGGTCAATATACATAATATTGGAACGGCATAAATTTTGAAACATTTTGCATCCATACTGGGTATATATCTATTGGAAAAAATACTCATCAGAAGATAAAATAGAACTTATTAATAAGCATTCTTATAAATGAACTATCTTCCAACATAAATGCAAATAATGCGATTATTAAAGATACTAATGAAAGCATACAAATTCCAATAATCATAGTTATCAAGAATAGTACGAAGCTTCAGATTCAAAATCGAGGAAATTTTCATAATATTGAAAATATTATTATTCACGATATAATTCACACTGATAATATATTCAACAGATTTCTAAAGAATCATTGAGAAAAATAATATCAGATAAATGAAATAGGCTTATTTAAGTATGTAACAATAGATCATCACTTAATCTAATCTACCATATTTTTATCTTTCCGGTTTGTCATAATCAGCTCAGCTATAAATATATACCATGCATACATTCATAGTTGAATTCACGAAACACTATCTAATCATTGAGATTTGGCTCAAAATGTAACTAGCATAGGTATAATAAACACAAATATTAGCAGATGTATATTATTTATGGCCAGCATATATATGTAGTAGAACATTTCTTTTAGGAAATAAAATCCTATTTTTATGTATTTCAGCATTATTAATATTTATATATAAATAAACATTTACATCTGATGAACAAGATTACCACTAGAGTATCTCTTAAGTCATCTATTGAAAACCCATATTCATAGTTTTAAAATAAATAAAGAAAGCAGTATTAATAATAATCGTTCTCGTAGTGTAGATTTGTTCATCATTATTTGATAAGGCAATATCACTGATGGGAAAAGGAGTAGGCACATAAGAATATAAACTTTCTTATTTTCATTATATATTTCTGGAGGGTAATTAGAGAAGCTTACAAACATACTATTAAATAAATCCGCAATTTTTGATCATCTTTGTAATCGGAATGATACACTTCCAACCAAAATATATAATCATATTATAGCTAACGATGAAACAATGATAACTCAAATTCATTTTACTAAAACAATTAGGCCTGGAGCTTCTGCAAAAGCGAATGCATATATTGTTAGGCATATCAATCAAAATATAATATCTCATAACTCTGCTATTCCAATCCTAGTACTAGCTAGAAACTGTAGTGGCTTAACTGGAAAACTTAAGTAATAATCTAATTTTCACTGTTCAATAACATCTGACAAAGATCCAACATTAAATAACAGTCCGTGCACCACTCCATATCATATGCAACATACAGAGTATAGAATTAAAAAATTTCCTAATGTTAATCCTATATCAGTAAAATATCATAAGAATATTAAGAATATCACTACAAAACAAGCATCATTAAAAATCATAGTAGCTATACTTGCAAAGAAGTTTACTCTATACTGTCGTTGTTCCTTAATCGCATATTTTAGGAATCATAAGTATTTTCTCATTTTCTTTGAATAATTATTATTTATAAAATTCTTCTATTACATCTTCTAATGGTACATTTTCTACTTTTACATCTTCTACATCCTTATTATCGAATAAAAACTTTAAAGTTTTATGAACTACTTCAGGATCATTTTCAATTACTATTTCCTCCCGTTGCAATGTATCCTTAGCCTTATATCTAATAAATTTCTTATTGGCATGAGTTGTCATTAAATCATCAAGTTGACCATCATAAAGGATTTCTCATCTATTAATTATTATCGCTCTATCGCACAAATTTTCTATATCATTTAGATCGTGAGAAGTTAAAAAGATTGTTACATTTTCTTTTTTGTTGATATCGTTTAATATTTCGTAAAGGACCTTTTTCGCAATAATATCTAGTCATACTGTAGGCTCATCAAGGAATATTGCTTTTGGCTCATGCAACAAAGATGCTACAATTTCTCATTTCATTCTTTGACCCAAACTCAACTTTCTTACTGGTTGGTCTAAGAACTCATTTAAACCAAATTTGCTAGCAAACTTATTTAATCTTTCTTCAAATTTATCTTTAGGAATGTCATACATAATTCTGAAGAAATTAAAGCTATCAATTAATGGTAAATGATAAAGCAACTGGCTTCTTTGCCCAAATACAGATGCAGTTTGCTTGGCTATTTCTTCTCTTTCAGACATTGGATCCTTATCAAAGATTCTAATCTTCCCACTGTCATAGTGCAATATTCCCAGAATCGCCTTAATAGTAGTAGACTTTCCAGCGCCGTTTGGTCAAATAAAAGCAACCTTCTCTCATTGTTTAATATTGAATGAAATACCTTTTAATGCATGAAACTTTTCATACTTTGGAGAAAATAAATCCTTTGCCCATTTTCAGGTTTTAACTCTTCTAGAGAAATCTTTTTTTACATTTTTTACTTCTAGCATGTTAGCTCATTTTATTGATAAAGACATTTTTATTATGTATTTACGAATTAAAAGTAAAAGGCCATGGAAACTTTTACATTCCCATAGCCTTTAGTATTCTTATAATCTCACTTTTCTCTTATATCTTATTCAAGAATTCTTCTGCTATGGGAAATTTCAATCCAAGTTGGATTGTATTCAGATACTAAATTCCCATAACAAGTTCTAAAGTTCATTTACATACAGATTCTTAAAGTAAAGTATGCATACATTATAGTGTACGATAACATTTTTTATTTGTGACAAACAATAAAAATCTGACTTCATAATGAAATCAGATTCTTATTTTCGGATCGTTTTATTTAATTGAAATTGTTGTTCAGCCTATCTTTGCATTACCAAGGTTAAGTGCAATATATGTATTTCACTTTTTCATTGGAGTGATAACGATCTTTGCTTCACCATCTTGAACCAACATAACTGAAACTGGATTCATTGAGATATTGGTATTACTTGCAATAGCTGTAATAGGAATATTTAATGCTCAGTTAAATTTGGCTCATGATACTTTATTTGTAACACGGATAACAATCTGTGTTGATTGTTCCAACATGATAGAATCATCAAATTCTTTTTCAATTTCAATATTCCATTTATTCACAAACTCCTTTCAATTAATATCTAATCAATCAAAATTCAATTCAAGTATATTTTTCTTTTCTGTTGCTAATGGTTTGTTTCCCACTGGCTTATTTTCTGGTAGTTCTACTTTAACAACTTCTCATGTTGTATCATTAACTTCTCATGATAAAACAACTTCTCATGTAGATACTCAATGAACTTCTTGTTCATCAATTTTTTCTACAACAGGCTTTTCTGATATCTTCTCTCATATTTGTACAGGATAAGGAGCATCCACTCATTCAAGCATAGCAATTGGATCTTTTGTATATTGGAATAATTGGATTCTACAGTAACCATTCGCGATAATTTCAGAATGTCATTTAGATAATTCAGGGCATCATGAAAATGCATATGCTGGTCTTCATCAATTGTTCTTATCGATTTCAAAGTGTACATGATATCATCCTAATGCTCAGAATGTATTTCAAGTATTTCAAACTTCTCATATCTGTTGTCACTTAGATACTATATCTCATTCTTTAACTGAGATGCTGTTCATATGTGCGTATGTGGCGAATAGAATTTCTCAATTAAACTTAAATTTAATTTTAACAACATTTCAATAAGCAGAATTATATCAGGCTGAATAAACCTCTCAATCTGCAATAGCATATAAAGGAGTTCATTTAGCTGTAGCGATATCTACCCCATAGTGAGCTCATACAGATTGATCCCATGGTTCTTGATAAGATCCTCACCAAAGCGTTGTATAAATATCCGTATATACTTTCTCGTTTACGTATGTTTGATAATCTGCATTATGAATTATAGGTAATAAGATTTTACATGAATCTGACATTGAATTTCGCTCCTGTGTTCTACACTCTAAAGTTGATACTTGATATAATGGATATACTAAAGTTGTATTATTTGTTAAATTGTCTCATGATCACCACATTGTAGCCCGACCAATAAACAAAAAAGCTAACACAGCTTCTCAAGCATACATTCGCCAATGAGAACAATTCTTTGCTACATTATAAATCTTCTCAACTCTTCTTCATCTATGATTATGGGAAATTATTCTCCTTCAAAGAGCTACATTAAACTTTTGATAAGCCTGTTCATAACCAGATCGATGTGCCATTTTGTTTTTATATATGTAAATTAACATAACTTATTATATACTAAAAATAAAAAAATGTCAAATTTTTGAAGACTTTTTTAATTTGAAAAAGACGTATCAATACTTATATTGTATTTGAATTTTTGACTTTTTATTTTTTGTATTAAGTTATGAAGAAGAACATAAAACAGTACTGATCTTTAGTATGAATTTTGTTACTTATCTTAGTGGTATGATATACATGATATCGGTCTATTGTGGCTTACCGAGGAGAACATTCATATTATAACGATGTTATTAACTCATTTCAAAATTGGTGAATAGTATTGGTTGCTCTTTTATCTGCATTTATTTTCCCGATTTTGTATTTCATTATTAGCTGAAAAATAAATTTGAAAAAATTAGTTATGCGACTATGAATCTGAGCATGAGTATTCTGACTTCTACATTCTATTATAAAACTCGTCTGAAGTTGAACTCATTTGGTATGATTTTGAGGCGCTATAGTAATATTCCATACACTATTACTATTTGTTCTCTGAATATATTTAATATGTTGATTCGCAGCATTATGAAGTTGGATTGAGAGAAAAATTATAAAATTTAAGCAACTACGTTGGCAAGAAATTTTGTTAAGTTTCTGATTATGATTGTGCTGATTTATTGTTGTAGTACAAATATTGATTTGAATTGGTTTACTTTATTGAATTGTAAGCCGAATATTGTTTTTATGACTATGATTTATGGTATGGTTAGAAAGAAAAAACTTAAAGAAACGAGAAGAGATTATAACTTGAATACTAGAAAATCTTAAAGGTTGAGTTACAAGTGCAAACTTTTGATATATCATGTTGCTTATATTAGTCTTATTATCATTAGGGTATTTATACATATGAATTCAAAATGCATTTACTCCTTATTCTACAGCGCGAGATGCAAATCATGAATACATGTATACCCCAAAAATCTTAGCAGAAAATGCATGAATATATCGGTGAAATTCTGTTGGTAATACAATGCCTGGAATATGGCATCAATTTATAACGTTCATATTTTCATTAACATGATGTACGAATTGATGGTTATGATTATCTTCGGATAATATCGCAATTTCAATGAATAATATTAGTGCTAGTTTCGTTTTAATTTTTTGAATAGCGATTATATTCCAACTGTTTACATTATTACGTACGAAAAAAGAAGATTCTGAAGATAAAAAATTGACCGAAGAGAAATGAAAAAAAGCAATTATTACTATTAAAGATTTGGATAACCAGAATTGAATAATGATGTGATGGACTACATTATTGTTATGGTTAACTAGTTGAATGTGAGCATTCTTAGTGATTGTTGATAATAAAACTGATTTATGAGTAATGGCTATATCTTTATTGGCATTATTATCTGGATTAATTTTTCTTCAATGTAGAGAATCTAATGAAGATAAGAAAGAATTACTAAAGTATATTATAATTGCATGATTAATGTTTTGATTCGCTGCTTTAGCTAAAATTACTGCGTTTGTAGATTTTGTATTATTTTGACTATTACTAGTTTGATTGCGATTCTCCCCTATAGTATCCTTATGATTATGAGTTATAGTTATGTGATTAGTTAGAAAGTTTAATATTCTAACGTCGGCTTTAATGCTAACTGATACAAATGCAACACGACTTATTATAATTTGATTTATTATTGCTTTAATATGATTGTTTCTCATCTTATCTAAGAGTTACAAAAGAAAAAATATTCGAACTTCTTTTTATCACTTAATAATATTATGAATCTGTTTCCTTGTTCCTTTCTTATTATTTAAGTTACCTCGAACTACTATAAGTCAATTAAAAACTAATACATATACGGTGACAAATTCTTTAAAATCTGTATTCTTAAGTTATAACAATATTGATACTGATAAATTATTAGCACAAAACACATTGAATACTGGCACTTTAACCGATACAGAATCGAGTGAAAATGTTTTAAGTTCATTAGATGATCAAGATAAGATTGATACTACATTCTTGAGTAGTAAACATCAGCAAAATTTTGCACAATGTTTATCAGCCTGAAATATTTATTCTGAAGATGAATTAAATGCGGACTTGCAGGAAGTTGTATGAGATTGAGCTAATGAAGACTTATGAAGATATATTTGATATTGATGGAAACAATTTACTTGAGAAAAAAATTGATTTTTCTGGTTATTAAAGACGATTCGACCAACAAGTTCATCTTGTTATTGACTAAACAATGATGCAAAAGTTCTTTGTAATAATTCTTCTGTAATAGAATCTTTTAAAATAGATGATATACGTGCCATATATGAAAATGGAATTAAACAACAAGATTCTGAGGCTTGAATTTTATTAAAGGAAGCTATAGATGCATATGATGATGCTAAAAAGGCTGGAGAATTATGATTTATAAGTTCTAATAATATTTCATTATTCTATGATGAAATAGTATCATTAAGACAATATTATCAATCGCACAGTATATTATCAGATTCCTGATCTGTATATATTCCTTATAGGTATTTAGTACCATTAAATATATCTTTTAACTGGTCACTTCAGAACTTAAGTAGTTATTATACTGATATATGATTTGTATGGGTTATAATGTATATATTATTAATTATCGCTCTACCGTATGCTATTGTTAAAAAGGATAAGCTTCTAATCTCTGTATCATTAACAACTCTTACTTGATGGTGAATTCGGTGGATTATATGATCTGCTATTTTATGGTATTGAACTGTATTAATATCGCGAACGACGATGACTCTTGCATTATTCCGAGAACATTTATTAAAGAAAGAAGAAGATGTGGAAAATCCAAGGATACTCCCTCGAATATTAATCTTCATTGTCTTTATTATATTCCTTATCCAGATTTTATTAAACTTTGCAAGAATTTCATCACAATGAGCAAGTTCTGTGTTTGTTTGGTATAAATCTAGCGTTGGTAAAGAACAAATAATCGGTGATGATCTTCAAGGTACTGAAAAAGTAAAATACTGATATTGATGGAAAAATATTTTTAATTTACAATTCCCTCAATACAATCCAATTATAAATGCTTTAGCTGATCGTAAAGATGAAGACTGAGTAATTATTGCATGAACATATATACAATACTTCTTATGAAATCAACGAAATATAAAATCAGATGGAATGCTATCTGATTTCTGGGTTAAGGCTTCTGATTGAAATTTATGTAAAACTTATCGAAGATTAAAAGCAGATAATACTCGCTATCTTATTGTCGATCCTAATATAGGTACAGTAACTATGTGAGAATGAAATGAAACATTATTTTACAGGTTCTTTGGTAAATTAAATAGTGCAAAAACAGAAATCGAATTAGACTGAACTATCACTACATTAGTAAGACTAGCAAGAGCATGATATTTAGATGTGCTTAGTACTAATAATATTTGATCTAAATATGCATTTATCGTGGATGATGATACAATAAAACAATATTTTTGAGCGAACTTAACTGATGAACAATTAATCTTAACAAGGGCTAAAATGGCTGTTTTACAATATTTTGATGATGCTGATTCTATATTCCAATCCATTTCAAATATATTTATGACTAGAATCCTGAACGATACTCAATGATGAATTGAAGATATAGCAAATATTTACTGATTAGAAATTGATGGTAAAAAAGTAGCAACGGCAGCTATAAATTATATTAATTCTAAAAATGTTGATACTGAAAGTCTTACTCAAGATGAAAGAGCCGTATTAATCAATTATCTTAATATATATCTTGCTTATAGAAATTGAGAAACAAATAATGCTCGATCTATGGTCCAGAATTTGTTAGTTAACAGTGTTACTTGAGGAAGTCAAATTATAGCATTAGAACTAAATTAACACAGTATATTGTAGATAGATTAAAAAACAGCCAATATATATCGGCTGTTTTTTATAAGTTATAATAATTTATTTAATTATATTCTCTACCTCATTTACAAAGTTTAACACACTCTGCTCTAACCCCAACGCTTTAGTGATGCTACATCATGCTGCATTCGCATGTCATCATCACCCAAACTTTTGCGCTATATCCCTACAATTGTATTTTCATTTTGCGCGCAAACTAAACTTTATACAATCATCTTTTTCCTTTCATAGAATTACTAAGTCTTGATCTTTAATATCACAAATTAGATACAATGCATAATCTGCGCTATCTGGATGTAATCAAAACCTTTCTAGCTCATCTTGAGAATACCAGGAATATATAATATCATCTTTTTTTTGCATTCTTCAGAGAATTGTTTGCATAAATTCTAAATCCTCATACGTTTTGCTGCGAAATACATTATCAATTATCTCTTTTTTCCTCGCACCACTCTCTAATAATAACAAATTATTTTTTGACACACGTATAGATTCTTCTCATTCATCAAAGCGAAAATTTCAACTATCCGTCATTATTCATAATAACAGAAATGTCGCGATTTGAGAATCTATTATATTAGGCCACCAATTCCTTGTAAGTTCAAATATTAGCTGAGCCGCACTGATTGAACTCTCGTCACGAAATTCTACAGCATTCGGCAATTCCCCTGGAAAAATGTGATGATCTATAATTATTTTTTGTTGTGCATCAAAATAGTCTTCATGTCATAATGTGAATTTCTGAATCATATTGTATGTAGAAAAGTCTACTAAAGCAATAATATCGTATTTTCAATAATCAAATTCTGTTTTAAGATTATCTATAGGTAAAAACTTAAATACATTACTTGGGTCATCTGGAGTAAAATATGAAACCTTTTTTCATAATTTCTCTAGCTGTAATCATAATCAAAACATAGATCAAATAGCATCTCAATCTATAGACTGATGTCAAAAAATAGCAATAGAATCAGCTTGTTCTAACTTATTTCTTATTATATCTCATGGCATATTATTTACTCAAAAACAATAGATAAAATTAATCTTCTAACAATTTATTAAGCTCTTTTAATCATTTCTCTGATATCTTCATTCAATTTCACAAAACTTCAATATCTATATCTCACGGATTTCAAGAAATGATAGTCATTAATGTTTTCATTTTTGAAAATGACAGGTTCTCTGCTGTGATAATTAATCATTTCTTTCATTCTTCTGCTTTATCTTGTTGACTATCTTCTGAAACTAAACTAGGTTCTTCATCTATTTCTTCGTCAATAATGTTAGATTCATCCTTTCAGTCATCATCTGAATTAATTTCATACTCTCAATCAGCAGTATCCATTTCTTGCATTAGTATATCATTATCAATCGCATTATCTACATCAGAATCCACTGTTAATGTTTTTTCCGATATTTCTACTTGTTCATTAGCTTTAGCTTCAGCCTCAATTTCAGCTTTTATACGTTCTAGGTTTATCTGCTGTTGTTCTCATGCTCTGGCTCTTTTTACTGAAGCCACAGTATCTTTTTCATCATAAGAACTTCACGCTAATTCTATTAATTTTTCACGAGATGTTTTAACCACTTTAGAAATTTGTAACCTAGTTTTCTTTCGTCATTGAACTATAACTATATCAAATTTTTCAAATCAATATGTATCTGATAAAAATATATCGATACTATCTGAAATATCCTCAATCGTAATAAAGAATCATTTCTTCTTCGCACGACGTATTTCTTTTATATATCACACAATTTCAAAATTTCAGACGTCTGTTTTATCCTTTATATTTGAGAGCAATGTCCTTTTCTTAATAAATTTGTACAATCAATCAAATGGATTTCAAGATACAAATGCCTTAAATACTTCTTGCTCCATCATCAATCTCTCCATTAAATGCGATGGTTCAGCCTTTTTAAGGGGGATTTTATTTTCGAGATCTCAGAACAATCATTGGTTAGCATTTGCTGAGTTAGAAATCCAATCAATAATAATGTCTAAATTCTTCCATAATACTTTACGATCATTAAATTGGTCAAGTGCTCAAGATTTAATTAATCATTCTAAACTTTTTCTATTTAATACCGATGAACATCTCTTACAAAAATCTTCAAGTGATGTATATTTTCAATTTTTCTTTCTTTCTTCTTGTATCATTTCTCAAGTATCAAATCATACTCACTTGATAGATATAAATCATATTCTAACACTATTATCTATTGCGGCAACATGATTGAATGAAATATTTACATCTGGAGGTAATATCTCAATTCATCTTTGCTGGATTTCAGAAAAATAGAAACTTTGTGTATCAACATCTTCCTCTACTGAACGAATTAATGCAGCAGAAAATTCAATTGGGTAATGAACTTTTAAATATGCAGTTTGATAGGCAATCATCGCATAACAGACTGAATGAGATTTATTAAATGAATAAGAAGCCGCTGGCTCTATCATTTTCTCATAAATCTGAGTTGTTGTTTCTGGTTTATATCAATGAAAAGAAGCCCCACGTTCTATAAATTCTTTTTTCAACTGTTCAATAACATATTTTTTCTTTTTTCAAACACCACGGCGTAACAAATCGGCTTCTCAAAGAGAGAATCATGCCATTGCCTGAACTAAGAACATTAGTTGCTCTTGATAAACAGCTATTCAATATGTTTCCTTTAGAAATGGACTTAAGTCTTCTATTAACTTTCTTCTTTCCTCTTCTGCAACTTCTGGTCAATATTTTCTTGTTAATTCAACTTTTAAATCTGGATACATATATTCAATCTCTTCTTTTCCAATTTTTCTAGCAATATAACTTGGTATAAACTCCATCGGTCATGGACGATATAACGCATTCATAGCGACTAAATTATCAATTTTATCTGGGATCAACTCAATTAAATAACGACGCATTCAAGCAGATTCAAACTGGAAAATTCATGTCGTATCTCATTGTTGAAATACTGTTTTATAAGTTTCCTCATCATCAATTGGAAGATCTAAACTCATTGTGTTTAGAAAATCTTTGAACATCTCAGGAATTTCCTCACCTCTCTGATCTGCGCGAGCTTTGATAATTTTTATACAATTTTTAATGATAGATAAATTACGTAATCACAAAAAATCCATTTTAAGTAATCAAATAGACTCAAGTGTTGGCCCATCATATTGACTAACAATTGTATGATCTTCTTCTTTATTATATTGAGTTGGAGTATAAGTTGTTACCTTCTCTGGCGCTATAATAATACCGCAAGCATGTACTCCCATTTGGCGCAAATTTCAAGTAAGCTTATCTCCATATTCTATCGCCTGTTGTATCTTCTCATCCGTATCATACATACTTCTTAATTCTGGAATAGCATCAGCATCTTCTACTTGGGCTTTCAATCATATTTTATCTTGTAACATATTAGTAATGTAATTTGATTTCTCGAAAGGAACTCAAAGAGTCCTTGCTACATCCTTAAATGATGCTTTTGTTGCCATTTTCATAAATGTTCATATAGAACACACCTTTTCAGATCAATATAAATCATAGCAATGTTCAATCACATCTTGACGTAAAGAATCTTCAAAATCGACGTCAAAATCTGGCATTGATACCCTTGCAGGATTCAAGAAACGCTCAAAAAGTAAATCAAAAGGTAATGGATCTATTTCTGTAATTCATACAACCCAAGCCAACAATGATCATGCTCAAGAACCTCTTCATGGTCATACAGAAATTTGATGTTCCTTTGCCCAACGTACATACTCTGATACAATAAGAAAATAGGAATTAAATCACATTTCTTTGATAACTTTTAATTCATATTCTAGACGCTCAACATAATATGACAATGAAAACCTAGAATCTCTTCATGGGAAATCGTTCTGATTTTTTTCTATAAAATCCTTTTTATATTGTGAATAACTTTGAACTGTAAATTTATGCAAATCTTCCGGAGATGTGTCTTTCAGTTCTGTTTCCAACACTCCTTTATTTGTCCTTTTAACAAGATTTGCTATCGTATTTTCATCTCGTGAATATTTTAATCTTCTAGAAAGTCATGCATATGCCCTCCAACGCAATTCAAATTCATATGCTTCCATTTTAGTATCTTGCAATGTTTCTCAGGACATCAAAAACTTGGAGAACAAAAAACTAAAAAATCTGTATATAAAATACAGTTTAAACTTTTAATTTCAAGGAAATAAAAATTCCCATTTTACTTGCATTGTATGTTTATTTTAATATATTGAATTGATGGTGGTTATCATCAAATTATGTGAAATAATTTATCTCAAATATTCATAAATGAAAAAATCATTAATAAAAGTTATTTGTGCCTTGTTGCTTATTACTTTTGTTATTGCTATAACGCAAAACAACGTAGAGAATTATACATTTAACAACAATGGATCTTCAAGTTGAGAGGTTAAAAATTTAGAAAATATAAAAAACAAAAAGGAAGTATCTTTAAACTCTTGGCTTTGACTGTATAATAGCTGAATGTATCAAAGAGTTGAAATAGTAAATGGTGTTGATATGAAATGATATGTATTTTTAGATTCAACCAAAAATACAAGTATACGATCATTATGAAAATCTGACACGATAGATAATTTTTATCTTGTGACTGCAAAGAAGCCTTCTGATACAAGCATAAGCGAACTATGATTAGATTTAACAGGAGGTACACCGATTAAGACAATATATAATGAGGATAGCGTACGACTTAGTTTATTAAAGGAATTTTGATGAATCTTACTTTTTATGATAATATTCATTATATGATTCCGCCTAATGATGTGAAAATGAAATTGAGCATGATGACTTATGGATATCAAAGTATGAAAGAAATCAACAAAAGAAACAAGCAAAACTAGATTCTCTGATGTTGCTTGAATGGAGGAAGTTAAAAATGAACTTATGGAAGTTGTTGATTACCTAAAGAATCCTGAGAAATATCATAAAGTATGAGCTAGACATCCAAAATGAATATTATTGTATTGAGAGCCAGGATCTTGAAAAACATTACTTGCTCGTGCTGTAGCTTGAGAAGCTAATGTAGCATTTTTTAGTGCATCTTGATCTGAATTTATGGAGATGTTGGTTGGATTAGGAGCAGCTAAAGTAAGGACTCTCTTTAAAGAAGCAAAAGAAGCATGAAGAGCTATCGTATTTATAGACGAGATTGACGCTATCTGAAAGAAAAGGTGAAATGGTACAACAGGATGACATCAAGAACAAGAACAAACTCTTAATCAAATCTTAACTGAAATGGATGGTTTTGATAACCAAACAAATGTAATTGTAATGGCTGCCACTAATAGACCAGACATCCTTGATCCTGCCCTATTACGTGCTTGAAGATTTGATAGAAAAATATATGTAACATCTCCTACAGCAGAAGAAAGAACTGAGATTTTCAATTATTATTTGAAGAATAAGCAGATTTCTCCAAGTGTAAATTTAAAAAGCCTTACTAAAAGAACTAGTTGATTAGTTGGGGCTGATATAGAGAATATTGTAAATGAAGCATCTCTTAA
>JAEEGL010785248.1_pt1 | contig 21476 bp, 20 predicted proteins | sample 9134231 | NCBI WGS metagenome assembly JAEEGL01 (sample SAMN16246548, study PRJNA631951) | gut metagenome | biome: gut microbiome; feature: rumen; material: fiber-attached | host: Bos | place: Iran: Karaj | collected 2018-10
GCTGTCGGAAGTACGTGAAAGTTTTTTCATGCTCCTAACTATGGAATTTATGGGAATGATGATGTTGTAATCAGTGATCCAGATCATGAAAGTACATAGAAGGATAAAGAATCCCAAAGAGACGGAAACTATCTCCGTGAAAAAGCTGATGCCCAGATCACGGAGTTTCATCATATCCACATCTGCAATGGCATAGCATGTACATCTGCCGTTCGAATCATAAACAGGTTTTGATGCTGTGAGCAGATATCCGTATTTATCATTTGTGATGAAGGGCTCCACCTCCTGCCCTGCCATCAGTCTGTCTTTATATGGATCGAATCCGGCATCAAAAGGTATGACACTCCCTATCTTATCCGCTTTTGCTCCTTCGGTCTCTATGTCAAATACGACCTTACACCCCTCAGGTGTCATCTTATATACATAAAGGTAAGAGATCTGTGATGAGCTTAAGAGTATCTTCTCCAGCTGCTCCCGGGTATTTCTGTAATCCTCGGAGTTTCCCCTGTTCAGCAGATACTCATCCACCTTGTCTCCGTCCACTATATCCGAAGCCAGATTTGCAACTCCCTGTGCAAGCTGTATATGCTGGTTTACCATGCTCTTTTTATATGCTTTCGCACTGATAAAGGTACAGACAACGGCAACTGTCGAAACGGAAAGCACCAGCATCAGGAGGGTTTTTATACGTACAGACAGAAATCTAACCTCTTCCTTATTTCTCCTGTTATACTCTTCATCCTCCACCGGTGTTTGCAGCCACATATGAAATGAGAACAGACGGTGATACTTCTCCGGTATGAGTCTTACGGCAGCAACTGCAAAAAGGACTGTCAGCACCTTGTCGGGGATATCCATTATCAGGCTTGACAGTATATACGCGGTTTCCAACCTGAAATATCCTGTCTGATACAGCATCCCCTGAAGGGACGTGGCATCGTCAGCCAATCCCTCCATAAACCAGGGTATTACAGCACCTATGCCTCCGCCTACAAGAATAAAGACAAGTACCATGACTGCAGCTTTGGATACCTTCTTATGAAAAGACCTTCTTCCGAAAAATGCAGCCAGCAGGCCGATCAAAACATTAAGAACTCCATAGTACATAGCTGAAGGAGTCTGGATACTCTTAATGACATTGGTCATAAATCCCACAACAACCCCGGGAAGATAACCACCCATTATCGCAGCCATGACCGTGCCAGGCGTGTCCAGATACAAAGGAAGTCCAAGGGCGCTTACAAGAGCACTTAAAAGTAAGTTGATGGCTATGCATGCCGCACAAAGTATAAGAGCTGTGAGATTAGTCTTATTTCTTATTATATTGAGCAGTTTATTATCTCTCATCCGATCCGGTATGCCTCTTTATTTTGATAACCCACAGGCAAGCTTGTATGGTGACAAGAACTTTTGTCGCTTTAATCATATTATCGTAATTTCATATTTTCGTATAAAGATTATTTTCAAAACAAGCGATATTATAAAAAACAAGCTGTAACGCTTTGAGGCAGTTCTATTTCCAACCGTTTGATATGTTTGCTTCTCGCCTATCTGAGCATCCTTGGGGTCTTTTATAGATAACTGCAGTTCTTGATTTTTTCCGATGAAATCGGACATGTTTTTCTCCAAAATCAGGCTTTTTCATACCGCATGTAATCCTGCATTAACTTGCATCTGATTTACATAATGAATCAACAAATGAAGTATTCCCTGCATTTCGCGGTTTCCCGGAAAATTATATGTAACCTGCCATAAACACATCATGTTGTACTATATCAAATGTTATTGATCAATATAGTGTAATAACTAAGGTTATGGTAGTTGTCGGCATCGTCTTTCAGAAAAACCGCATCTCATTGCAAGCCCTGATCCTTGTCCTGCAGGCTGTTAATTAATAACCTCGGTTATAAAAGCTTGCCCTGCATGCATCTTCAATTAGCCGAAAACTGTCTCATCAGGACTCTCTAAGTGAAGAAAGCAGATGTTCAAAGTACTCCGGTACGGGAGCCGTGACCTCTATCCTCCTCTTATCGGAGGGACTGTCGAAGGCTATGTAATATGCATGAAGAGTCTGACCGACTGTCTTGAATCTGCTCTTCCTGGGGCCGTAGACTTCATCACCGAGTATAGGATGTCCCATATATGTCATATGTACTCTTATCTGATGGGTCCTGCCGGTCTCGAGTTCACATTCGATATATGTATGCTCTCTGAATCTTTCAAGGACCCGATAATGAGTCACGGCTCTTTTGCCCTTCATATCCACTGCCATCTTTTTTCTGTCCCTTTTATCTCTTCCTATGGGCAGATCGATGACGCCCTCATCATCCTTTATCACTCCCCATACTATGGCTCTGTACCTTCTGTCGATGCTGTGTATGAATAGCTGTTCGGCTATATCCTTATGTGATGCATCATTCTTGCATACTATGAGTGAGCCGGTGGTGTCCATGTCTATCCTGTGTACTATACCGGGTCTTAATACCCCGTTGATACCTGACAGATCCCTGCAATGATATAAAAGCGCATTGACCAGGGTTCCTGAAGGATGCCCGTTGGAGGGATGTACCACCATTTGTTTTGGTTTGTTTACCACTATAACGTCATTGTCTTCATACAGGATATCGATGGGGATGTCCTCGGGAAGGCACTTCATGTCCTCATTCTTTGGCAATTCAAAGCATATAAGGTCACCTGTATTCAGTATATATGAAGGCTTCGCCGCCTTGTCATTGACAGCGACACTGCCTTCTTTTATAAGCTTTGATATGTAAGATCTGGAGATCTCCTCATACTGCTCAGATATGCCTTTATCGAGACGAAGCCCGCAAAGATCGGGCATCACGGTAAATGAAAGCTCCATCCTTTTATTCTGTATCCTTAATATCGACGCTTCCCGCATCGCCAGACGTGGTGTTTTCCGTGTCCTTTGATCCGCCCTCTTCCGCATCCTTCTCAGGGGCTTCTTTCTTATCTTCCTTTAAGCTCGCTTTAGAACCCTCTTCAGGATCCTCTTCAGCGTCTTTTTCTTTGCCTTCATCTCCTCCGGTTTTGTCATCCATCCTCATGGAGGAATGAAGCTTTGATTCGTAGACCTTTTTAATGTCAAGATCTTCATCCTTATATATGAAAAGGAAGAGTATAACCAGCATGAAAGCTGACAGAGTGACATATATATCGGCCACATTGAATATGGGAAAATCAATATAGACGAAATACAGAAAATCCGTTACATAATCATAAATGATACGATCATACAGATTACCTGCAGCCCCGGCTCCTATCATCACAAGACATACTCTCAAAGCTCTGTATTTCTTCGTCGCAGGCAGTGCTATAAGAGACGCGAGGATGATAACAAGGAATACAACTCCGACTACAATGAACAGTATCCTCTGATCCTGGAGCATACCGAAGGCGGCACCCCTGTTTTCAAGATATCTGAATTCAAAAACATTGGGCAGCAGCCTGTACGGATCCTTATCCTTCAGTTTTGTAAAAGCCATGATCTTTGTTATACGGTCTATGGCAAACAATACGATCATGCATATCAGATCAATGATCAGAAAAACGATCCTCTTACTCTTTTCCATATCCTTATCAGTCAGTCTCCTTCATCATTTATTATAAGCTCACCGATACCATCCAGTATCTCCTCGTCGGTGACATCAGTCTCGATATACGCCTGTCCTATACCCTTCAACAGTATAAACCTGATCTTTCCGCCCTGCATCTTCTTATCGGACTTTGTGTATTCAAGTATCCTGTTTCTGTCGGCGTCATCCGGCAGGGTTATAGGCAGACCAAAGGGAACGAACATATCACGGATCTCGTAGTATTCCTCGGTTGTCAGATACTGCCTTCTGTATGAGATATAGCTTGCTGCGATAGTCCCCAGAGCTACGCATTCCCCGTGCCTGAGACCAAAATCCATATATTTTTCGATAGCATGTCCTATGGTATGGCCGAAATTCAAAAGGGCCCTCTCTCCCATCTCCTTTGGATCCCTTTCCACAACCCCTGCTTTTATCATACAGGATGTTCGTATCATATCTGAAAGGATGTCAGGATCCCTGTCATTGATCTCCGAAAAATTATTGATAAGCCACTCATAGTATCCCGCATCCTTTATGAGTCCGTGTTTTAACACTTCACCCATTCCCGAAGCAAATTCAGCTTCGCTGAGGCTTTTTAAGGTCGATACATTCATATAGACCATGCGGGGCATGTGAAAAGCCCCTACCATGTTTTTGAATTCATCAAGATCGACTCCGGTCTTCCCTCCTATGGAGGAATCAGTACATGACAGCAGGGTTGTGGGGATCTGTATGAAATCAATACCCCTTAAGTAGGTGGCTGCGGCAAAGCCGGCCATATCCCCCACTACTCCGCCGCCAAGAGCCACGACGAGGTCCTTTCTGTCAAGCTTATATCCTATAAGTCCTTTGTAGATCTCCTTAACCGTATCAAGGTTCTTATTCTCCTCTCCTGCTTTGAATATAATGCTTGTCACATCTTCTGTGATCTTTGAAAGCTCCTTTGTGACAGCATCACCGTATAAGGGATATACATTATCATCCGAGATGATGCATATCCTTTTGCCGGAAAATCCGAGTTCCTTCACATAGTCGGAAAGCATCCCGAAATCACTGTGAAACCATATGTCATACTCTCCGCCCCAGGGTATCTTAACCTTTATATTGTTATCTCCCATGATAATCGTTCCTCTTTTTAATAGTCTTTGACCGGATTTAAGGACCTGTCCTGCCATATGATCCTAACCCTGCCGGTAGTCTTTATGCGTCCCGGCTTCAGGCTGCTTCGTGTATTTATTCCCCCAAATGAAACACGATCCGTATAAAGTATGTTGCCGCATAAATAAAAAAAACGGAAAGCTCAAGCTTTCGCTTTCGCTTTCCGCTTTCTGCTCATGATGTCATTTTACTTCGCAATCCCAAACATATCAATATGTCCGGTTCCCATTGCTTCCGAAAGATCTCCCGAGATATCTACGCTTCTCGGTGTTACGATAAAGATGTTTCTCGAGATCTGCTGAAGGTGTCCGTCCAATGCAGTATTAGCGCCAAAGGTTATATCCATTATCCTCTGCGCGGTGTCCGTGGTGATACCCTCGAGATTGACCACTACAGTCCTGTTGTCAAGCAGCGTATCTATAATGACCTGACTGTCCTCTACAGAAGTGGGCTTTACAACACATACTCCCATGCCGTTGCTGTACGAACTGCTCCTCTTCTTGGGCATCTGCATTATCTTTGATCTTGAAGGCCTTCTGTCCTCATCCTCCAGATCTACTGTCTCCCTGAATCTGCGTCTGGGCTGTACAACCTCTTCCTCATCGTCTTCGAAATCGTCATCGTATCCGTCTTCGTCAAATTTCATCGAATTGAGGAAACTGTTCAAAAAGCTCATTACAAAACCCTCCTGAGTAATATTTGGGGGATCATGTTATCTCATAATCCCTTTTGCCGAATATGCCGGTACCGACTCTGACCATTGTAGCTCCTTCTTCAATGGCTACCAGATAGTCGCCTGTCATCCCCATTGACATAACATCTACCCGACTATTATTACTCAAATTATTATTTATGTCAACACATTTTTTACGTAATTTCACAAAATATTCCCTGTTTTTCTCCGGATCATCAACATTTGGTGCAATACACATCAACCCCCTAACGTTTACATAAGGGTATTCTGATATATTTACATAAAGATCATCCAGCTCTTCTATCGGGACTCCGAACTTCGTATCCTCATGGGCGATGTTCACTTCAATGAGTATATCCTGAACTCTCCCGGCCTTTTCTGCTCTTTTGTTTATCTCCTCTGCCAGGGCCTGATTATCCACTCCGTGTATGAGATCCACCTTGCCTGCTATGTATTTTACCTTATTCTTCTGCAGATGCCCTATCATATGCCAATGTATGTCTTTTGGCATCTGCTCCATCTTTTCGCATAATTCCTGAACCTTGTTTTCACCGAACACCCTTATGCCGGCATTATATGCTTCCATAAGATCACTTACGGGCTTGGTCTTGCTCACGGCTATCAGGGTGACCTCCGACCTGTCCCTGCCGCATCTTGCGCATGCTTCTTTTATATTCTCCTCCACCTTTTTTAGGTTTTCAGTGATCATCCTCAATCCTCCTGTGTTTTCTTGAAATCGGTATCCGTGACAAAGTCACTGTCATTGACTCCGTCCCCGTCCAGTACTATATAATCGTATACCTGCAGATCATACATGGATTCGGATTCAACTATGGAATACTCCTTATTGGCATTTATGACCGATATCTTTGTAAAATCAGCATAGCCCTTATTCATGTTATAGACACCTGTGAGGGATTCCTTCGCCCCTATGGTGTATTCATCCTGGGAATCCTTCTTGACGATCACGTCTCCGTTATTAAAGGCAGAGGTATCCACATAGAACATGTCATCCTCACTGTTATAGATGTCAACCGTCATATATTCCGTGGATTCGCTGCCATCCTCCAGATAAGTCTTCCTCAGGAATCCCGCTTCATCCCCTGCATCCGCATTGGAAGCGAATTCTACCGGTATGACATAAAACTCTCTGCTGACTATGGCGGAATTGGGAACCTTAAGACCCTTAACCTCGTCTATCTTAAGCTCTATGTCAACGTATCTGTCTGTGGCAAAATTGATCATGGAATCCTTTAGATACAGGACTCCGTAATCCTTGTCCTCATTTGTGATCAGCTCCACATTGGCAGTTGACTCATAGTCATTCTTCAAAAATCTTACCTTCACTGCCTTATTGTCACTCAGTGCTTCCTTGGTGGTGTCGTCCAAAGGGAATACTATCTGCCAGTTTTCGGAAGTTATGAGCTTGTAGGCAGGGTCTCCCATGGATACCAGCTCTCCGTCTATGAGCTGTTCCTTTGGGTGTTCGGCTTCGTTAAATGTATCCTCCGTAACGCCGGAGGCAGTGACATTCTCCAGCCCGTCATGGTTATACACTATGACGCCGCTGTCGGGAGAATAACCCATATCGATAAGGTCGCTGTAAGCATTGTTGGAAACGGAACGAAGGTTCTCCAGTGCGCTCTGATTTGCCAGCTTTCTTATGGTGTTTTCTATGGATATCTGCATATTGTAGACATCATCAAAATCACCGTCATCATAAGTTGAGCTGAAGCTTATGAGTTCGGTACGGAGTTCCGATAGATCCTCATCGGACAAGACTGTATTGATCGCTGCGGAGTCCTTGATCATTTCCGACAGGACGCCGCTCTCATCAATGGAATATACGAGACCGCTGCGACTGATATGTCGGCTCTCGCCGGCATAATAATTGATGTATCCGTTATTGTTTGCGGATACCACCTGCTCTGTCCTCAATGCTACACCCCTGTAGGTACTGTCTACGGCAAGGGATCCTTCCATTACCTCATATCCGGACAGTTTTGTGACATGCATGCCGGAATATACGATCAATACTATATAGATGAGTATGGCACCAAAGATCAGTGTTCCTGCATTAAGATAATGCTTCTTCTGCGGTGCATGATTATGTTGTGGTGTCTGATTGTGTTGTTCTGCCATCCTTAGCACAAAATACAGGGCGGGATACCCCGCCCTGATAAACTCAAATCCCGGATCACAACGCTACTATCACTTTATCGGCAAGATCCTCGGGAAGGTCCTCCTTCTTAACGGAAATACTTACCGTGACCGTAATGTCATACCTGTTGCTCAGGGTTTCTATCCTCTTCAAACTATCTATATAATCGTCATCCTTAACATACGCTGTCTTCAGGAAAGCATCAATATATAACTGTTCAAGATCGTGATCGGCAGATACTATGCCGGCTACAAATCCGTAGAATTCGTTGGAAGCCATCACGCCGTATTTGCTTACATCCACAAGCCTTATGGAATTCTTAAGCTCAAGGATATGCGATGAATCCTTGTCCACAAATACCAGACTTCCCTTTGCGTTCTTTGCAGCCTCATTGGCTTTGTCCAGCAAGACTTTTGTCTTACCCTTTCCCTTTTCTCCTATGATCAGCTGTATCATTGAGGAATCCTCCTTTATGAAAATATTGGTGTTAATATTATATCTTATGAAGGCACTAAAAACAACCTGAAGGACCTTCTACTGTATCATCTCCAAAAGTGAGTTCGTCTTTGAATAAAGTACATCCACATTGTCGGATTTCATCACCACCGAGATGTATGAATTACCCGAAGCATCCTTTGACAGCATCACAAGATTGGTCCCTGCAGCAGCCGTGGATCCTGTCTTTCCGCCTATCACGGTGACGTTTGAGGGTGCTGTGTAGGCTCCCCTCAGATATCTGTTTGTAGACTCACATTCAAAGGTCACATCCTCGCCGTTTGCATTATGATATACCGACGAATAATCCTTCATACCTATTATCTCGATGAATTTCGCGTATTTTAAGGCATGATCGAACATGAGATACATATCATATGCAGTAGTATAGTGATTTTCATCCTGAAGCCCCGATGGATTTACAAAATTGGTATTGGTTGCCCCAAGCCTTCTCGCCTTCTCATTCATCATATCCGCAAAGCCCTCTATGGACCCTCCCACATTTACGGCTATGAGATTGGCAACATCATTTGCGGAATAGATAAGAAGGTAATGGAGAGCCTGATCGAGGGTCATGGTATCTCCGGGACGGAGTCCCACCTTCTGGATATCATTCTCTGTAAATACACAATTCTCATCTGCGGTAAGGACCTGATCCATGCTGCAGTTCTCCATGGCAATTATCGCCGTCATGACCTTGGTCATGCTGGCAGGATAAAGCCTGGTATATGGATTTCTGTTGTACATGGTGTTGGTATTCCGAAGATCGAACAGCATGGCCGCCACATAGGAATCCGGTCCGTATTCCGTCTCGTTCTCTGATGAGGACTCCTCACCGGGGATACAAAGATTCTCTGCAAATGACGGCGCACACTGCCTCGCGTCCTGAGACTCGAGCCTGAATGCGCTCTTTGATGAATCCTTATCAAAGGGTATCTCATAGGAAAGCTTACCGCATCCGTTAAGAAGCATCATGGTAAGCACCATAAGGATCGTGGGCACCAAAGATCTTATATGGATTTTGACATTATTTATACATCTCACGCCATTCCATATCCCCTCTGTCAAGAGATTTGATCAGAAGCTCCGCCGTGGCAAGATTGGTGGCCAGCGGAATATTGTGTATATCACACAGCCTTATGATATTGCTGTTGTTGGGCTGCTCATGATTTTTTGATGATAAGGGATCTCTTAAAAAGATGACCAGATCCAGTGAATTTGCTTCGATCTGTGCTCCTATCTGCTGCTCTCCCCCCAGATGGCCCGCAAGATATTTGTGCACCGAAAGCCCTGTCGCCTCTTCAATGAGTCTTCCTGTCGTACCCGTGGCAAAAAGATCATTTTTGGCAAGGATCCCCCTGTAGGCTATGCAGAAATTCTGCATCAGCTTCTTTTTTGCGTCATGCGCAATAAAACCGATATTCAATTTACCTACCTCCTCCTTATGACCTTCTACAGGTCCAGATCAAGTGTCAGTCCGGTCTTTCCTCTGACCTCCCTGCCGGTAAGACCCACATTGATGACCAGTCCTATCTCCGCCAACAGGCAGATAAGGGATGTGGATCCATAGCTGATGAAGGGCAGCGGCAATCCCGTATTAGGAAGCAATCCCGTTGCAACCCCAATATTTGCAAAGGATTGGAAGCCGATGTGGGCAGCCACACCGGCACAAAGGAGCGTCCCTGACAGATCATCCACCTTTCTCCCTATGTGTATTATTATACCAGTAATCAGAGCAAAAAGACCAACCATTGCCACACAGCCCGTAAATCCTAGCTCTTCCCCCGCAACGGCCATGATAAAATCGGTCTGGGGCTCGGAAATGAAGTTTCCGTTTTTCACCGAGCCTACCTCGTTATTCTTATAGCCCTTTCCGGTGAGCCTTCCGCTTCCTATGGCTACGATGGAATTCTGCTGCTGATATCCGGCAGTATCCTGATATTTATCGGGCTGGAGCCAGGCAAGTATCCTGGTCTGCTGATAAGTCTCTATGATCTCCTGTCCCGGCTGAAGTATCAGGAATGCACCTATTATGAATACAGGCAGTGCTATGGCAACCACCGCTCCGATTATCCTGTATGACAATCCTCCAATATAAAGCATTGATACGAATACAACAGTTACCACAATACTTGTCGACAGATCCGGCTCGTCAAGTATCAGATAGATCGGTACCGCAGCAAGGATAAGTGCAAACAGTATATTGCCCGGTGTATTTATCTTCTCGCTCCTCTTGGAGATAAAGGCCGCAAAGAACAGTATGAGCAAAATCTTTGCTGCTTCGGAGGGTTGGAACTGTATACCGGCTATCTGTATCCATCTTTTTGCGTTATTGACACTCTCACCGAAAAGCTTGACCAGTACCAGAAGTCCTACCGCAAGGATGTAATAAAACCAGTAGAATTTCAGCAGGAACCTGTAATGGATCAAGGATACAACAAGCATCACGACTATGCCCAGGATCAGTCCCTGGATCTGGTGGCTCTGTACAGATTCCTTGGCACTGCCGATTATCATCACACCGTACAGCGATAGAAGGATGGCAACGATCGGCAGCAGAAAATTGTAGTTTTTAAGATCATATCTTCCCATCAGTCCAGATATGCCTCCCCATCAGGTGTTTCGGCTACACCGGTAATTATATCACTCGGATCCTTAAGCTTAAAGTAGTATGAGATTATATCTCTCGTGGTCTCCGCCGCATTCGAGGAGGTGTATCCGTATGCTATCCTGGTAGCTATGGATATCTGCGGAGAATCGTATGGTGCATAGCATATGAACACCGCATGGTTCGGTCTTGTAGTCGTCTGCTGAGCGGTTCCCGTCTTACCCGCTATGAGCACGGGATAGTTTTCAAATGCGGAATACGAGGCCGCAGCCGCCCTCATACCCTCATGAATGGCGTACCAGGTGGTATCCTGCAGAGTCATCTGATTCCTGATGCCGGGTTTGTAATCCTCCAACAGCTCACCATTGGCGGAATTAAGCCTGTCAAGGATACTGAGCTTATATACCGTACCGTTATTGGCCAATGCCGTTACATACCGCGCAAGCTGGACCGTAGTATAGTTATGGGTGCCCTGTCCGATGGCGGAACGCACCGAGTCCGTGTCGGATACATTGGGTTCCGTCTCCGTTATCTCCACTCCGCTCTTTTCACTCAGTCCGTACAGATCACAGTAATGTCTGATCTTTTCAAGTCCCAGTTCGGAGTTATAAAGCCCTGTCGGTCCCGCACTCAGTCTGTAACCCACCTCGTAGAAGAAATAGTTGCAGGAATGCTCTATAGCTCCCACCACCGTAAGCATGCCGTGGGTACCGTTGGGATAGATCCAGCACTTGGGATTGGGGTCAACCTTGTCATAAACACCGACACAGTCTATCCCCTCTCCTATGTTTATGACTCCCTCTTCCAGACCTGCCGTAGTTGATATTGGCTTGAAGGTTGATCCGGGAGCCGTCCTCTGCTGGGTCGCATTGTTATAAAGAGGGAGCGATAAGTCATTATTGATCTTGTTGAAATAATCCGCATCAACGGAATTCGCCATCTTGTTATCGTCAAAGCCTGGGTAGGTCACCATTGCCAGCACCTCACCAGTGGCAGGATCCGTTATTACGGAGGATCCGGTACAGGGATCGAGAGCCAGTTGAGCCGGAGTGATCTCCAGAGATCTGATGCTCCCGGTGATCATCTGATAAGGGGTCACGGTACCGTTCAAAAGGCCTTCCTTTACCCCCTCCTTATCCTCAAGTATGCCCTGCTCATAGAGTATCATGCAGATCTGAAGACCGTTTATGGAATCATCCTCGATCATGTATTTATAAAGCTTCCTCGAAAACCTGTTATCCCTTTTCAGTTCCTCGCAGATAAAGGATACCAGTGACCTGTATACCTCATCGGAATCGGAATACCCTCCGCCGTTTTCCGTCAGCAGATCCGAAACACCGATATATCCTTTGGATATGGCATTCTTAAGATATTCCGACAGTGATATCTCTCCCGCGGCCCACAGCGCCTCATATTCGTCTCCTTCACCCACAAGGCTCATGTCAAATATCCTGACATTTTCATCCTTGAGCATGGCAACAATATATGTTTCATATTCCTGGTATTCGGGATTAAGATCATTATAGGGTGTATTGCCGTTTATCATCTCGTTTTCCAGAGTAGCGGTCACGGTACCAAGCTTCTGTTCATATATACCGTACACCTGTCTCTCATATGTCTCGGCCTGGTCGGAGGCTATATGAGCCAGAGAGATGACATTATTGTTGATCAGGGCATAATACACATCATCTATGGGGATGACGATATCGGCGGCACTGGTGACCTCGCCGTAATCAACCCTTTTCATGTTCCTTATCTTGGATACGACTATACCTGCGATCTTCTGTTCCAGGATCTTATATACCGCACTCTGCAGTTCATAGTCTATGGTCAGTGTGAGATCGTTGCCGGCCACCGGCTCCACTCTCCTGCCTGTCTCCGTGACACGTCCCAGATTATCCACGAATATCTCCTGGCTCCCCTTAGTGCCCTGCAGCTCATTCTCCATAACCTGCTCTATACCGGCTTTTCCCACCATATCATTCAATTCGTAGTGATGAGGATACCTCTCCTCGGTATTGACCTCGTTCAGTGTGGCAAGCTCTTCATCGGAGATTTTTCCCGTATATCCTAAGATATGGCTCATGGAAGGATCATCTACGTACACCCTTATTGTATCCTCGGCGATATCCACGCCCTGCAGGGTGTCCTTATTCTCCATGATCTCTGCCACGGTATTCTCATTTACATCGGTGGCAACGGTGGATGCTATGTACTTCTGATAGGAATTGGAGAACATCGCCATACGGATACGGGCAACCTTCAGGATCTGTGATTTGGTAAGACCCGCCATGGGCTCGAAATCGTATTTCCCGTCCTTCTTCTCGGTATATCTTCCTATGCCGAACATCTTCTTGGCGCAAAGCTACTCCATCACGTCATCCGGTGTCGCATTCCTCTCCTTTACCAGAAGCTCATCTGTCCTTGTATGGCCGTAGCAGTCGGCTAAGAATCTTAAAAGAGCAGTACCGCTGACTGTGAACTGGTAGTTTCCGTTTTCGTCTATCACGATATCAAAATCCATGGAGTCAAGAGAATCGCCGTTGCTTTCGATGATGTCGATAAGGTTTATTATGGTATCGTTGATCATCATATCCTTGGTGGAATTGGAATCGTAATTATCCTCTATGGTCACGGAATAAGCCAGCTTGTCCTCCGCAAGTACCTTGCCGTTCCTGTCATATATGGAGCCTCTGGTGGCCTTGAGAGTTTTTTCTCTTTCGATCTTTAATGTGAAATTATCCTGATAGGTCTCTCCGTTTACGATCTGCAGCACAAAGAGTCTGTAGATGACAAGTATCATAAAGAAGATCAGGAATATGCCCAGGATAAAGATCCTTGTAGTGATAAGCCCTATGAATTTATCTCTGAAACGCTTGAAATAATCCATGCCTAATCACTCTCTCTTTCGAAGGTCTTGAGCCTGTATATGATACGTTGCAGAGGAATATAAACTATAGTTGCGACAACTATCGTATAAGCAGCCTCCGGAAGGATCACATGCAGGAAATAATAACCTATATCAAATCTGGCTCTTAAAAGGAACCCGAAAAAGTAGGTAAGGAATAGGTATGCCAGATCCGAAAGGGATATGAACAATATGGGGAATTTGATATCATCGGGATAGAATACCCGGTTAGCCACGCCGTTCACGTATCCGATATAGAGGAATATAAGCATGTTGACGCCCAGAAGATCGGCATAGAAAATATCCATCAGCAGTCCGCTGATGAAGCCGGCTATCATGCCGTCGCTCCTGCCCTCCACGAAGCCGTAGATACTGGTCACGATCACCATAAGGTTTGGAACTATACCTGCAAAGGCGATGCTCTGAAACAGAGTGCACTGGAGAAGAAAGCATATGAAGATGAGTAATATCTGTACGACTCTCTTCATTACAGTCCGTTATCCTCTTTCATTTCCGTTATCACAAGAACCACATCCAGATGCTCGAAATCCACAAGAGGTGTGAGCATCCCTGATTTTGTAAGGTTGTTGGGGTCCTTCTTTATACTGGTGATGTATCCTATGGCAATACCCGGCAGATATCTGTCCGAGATATTACTGGTCACTATCTTGTCTCCCACGTTCACTTCATCATCGGGATCACGCAGCTGGCCGAATTCGATGGTGCCGTTGCCTATGGATTCCAGGCTTCCGTATACTATCAGATTGTCGGAGGTGTTGAGCATCCTTCCGGACACATTGCTGTCATCATCTATGATGGACCTTACCTGTGCCCAGTGGGTCCCGGTCTTTGTCACTATACCCACGAGTCCGGCTCCGGAGATCACATTCATTCCCTCCTTTATGCCGTCCTCTTCTCCCTTGTCTATAACGAATACGGAATACCAGTTTCCCGGATCCTTTCCGATGACTCTTGCTCCGATCTTGTCATATTCTTCATATTCGGCATCCAGCTCGAACAGTTCCCGAAGATCGATAAGTTCGAATCTCTCCTCGATCAGCTTATCGTTCTGCTGTGTAAGCTCATCCACCTGTGCCTTAAGTGCCGCATTTTCAGACAGCACCTCCTGTACCTCCCTGAAATCATCTGCTCTTGTATTAACATAGGTGGATATCTCGGTGAGTCCCGCTTTGAAGGGTACAACAGTATAACCCGCTATGTTATTGAACAAAGCAGGTATCACGTCTGTTGTAAAGCTCAGTATCATGAGCAATATTGAAACTACCGTCAGTAATAAAAGAAGGTATTGAGACGGTATGGTGAATTTCCTTCGTTTAAGTTTGATCCTTGCCATAGGCTTTATGCATTATCATGCATCTTCCGACATCTCATTTATGGAGTAGGCCACGGACCTGAAGTTGTGATCCTTTATCACACGGGCGAGACCATATGCCGCGCTTTCCTGAGGGTTTTCGGATTTATTCACCTTAAGCGCCGTCCCCTTGACTATGAGCTCGTCAAGATGAGTCAGTGCTGCAGTCCCTCCTGTCAGGTATATGCCCTTCCTGTATATATCCGCCGAAAGCTCCGGCGGTGTCCTTTCAAGTATGAGCTTAACGTTGTCGACTATAGTGGAAGCTGTTTCTGCGATGGTATTGTCAATAAGATCCGTGGGTATGGATCGCTCAACAGGCAGTCCCGTCACAAGATCCCTGCCGTAGACCACTGCAGGCTCATGCTTGTCCTCGATCTCCTTAAGGCTTATCTTAACCTGTTCTGCCGTCTTCTCTCCGATGACAAGTCCGAATTCTCTCCTTACGACGGATCTTATGGCATCATCGAACTTACGGCCTCCCTGCTTTATCAGCTTTGAAAGGACTATGCCTCCCAGAGAGAGTACGGATATCTCCGTGGTCTCAAAGCCAACATCCACTATGAGTGCGCCCTGTGAAGTCTTGACATCGATACCCATGCCCAGACCGTCGGCCAGTGACTTTTCAACCATCATTATCTTTCTGGGCTTTACTCCGGAATCCTTTATAAGATCGTAGAACGCTCTCTTCTCAACCTCTGTGACATCTGTGGGAACAGATACGTAATAATCCGCTCCTGCGCTGTGTCCGTCGGTGAGTTCATTGATGAAGTGATTTAAGACGGAGGACATATTGCCTATATCTGCGATAACGCCGTTCACCAGAGGATATGAAACCCTTATGTTCTGGGGTGCCTTCTCATACATGTCATAGGCCGAATCCCCATAGGCAAACAGGATGTCCTTCTTCATAACAGCCACCATGTTCTTCTCATTAACGATCATGTCCTTGGCGCTGAAATATATCTTGATATTACCTGTTCCTAAGTCTATACCGAATGCTATGCTGCTCAAAACATCTGCCTTTCTTCCCTAAAACTGTAATACCTTCCATTTCCGATGATGATGGAATCCAGCAGTCGTATCCCTGCGGTTTCACCGGCCGCTTTAAGCTCTCTGGCCGCTTCAAGATCACTGGATGAAGGTGTTGGATCACCGCTCGGATGGTTATGTACCAAAATGATATTAACTGCATCCTGCTTAAGAGCTTCCCTGATTATCTCCCTGACGGGAACCGCCGATGCATTTACCGAGCCTATGGATGCGTGAAAATCGCTTATATGTCTCAGCCTGGTGTCGAGCATCATCACATATACATTCTCTCTTTTAAGATCCCTGAGATCCTGCATATAATGCGTGACAGCCTCATTAACACCGGCTATGGCTATCCTCTGATCCCTGTCCCCGTGCCACATCCGCTTCGCTATCTCCGAAAGACAGATCAGCTGTCTGGCCTTAACCTTGCCTATGCCGTCAATATGGCACAGCTCAGCCGGGGTCATACTGCTTATCCCGTTGATACTGCCGCCCGCCGCTTTTATTACCTTCTCGGCCAGGTCTCTCACATTGCACTCTCTTGTGCCGCTCCTTAATATGACTGCCAGAAGCTCCGCATCGCTCAGTGCTTCGGGTCCATATCTGTCAAATCGCTCGTAGGGCCTGAGACTTACGGGATAATCCTTCATTCCTATATTCATCTTACCTCTCTTTCCCTGATCATCATGCCTTCCTGCCCCTCTCGGAGTCGTGGAAGCGGATCAGTGATGCGAAAAAGAGGTGCTTCTCTCTACAACGTTTTATCTTATCATTTTAAGCATATCACGGTCAATGATTTTGTCCGTAACCAGTCTCTGCAGAGTATTCATTATCCCGAACTTTGCATGCCCCCAGGTCAGGCCTCCCTGAAAGTATACGGAATAAGGTTCCTTGAGCGGTCCGTCTGCCGAGAGTTCTATGGAGGATCCGGATACGAAATTACCCGCAGCCATTATTATATCCGAATCATAACCGGGCATGGGCGACGGACTTGGAGTGACGAAGCTGTCCACCGGTGATGAAGCCTGTATGGCTTCGCAGAATGCTATGAGCGCATCTGCCCTGTGAAATGTCACAGCCTGGATGATGTCGTATCTGGGTTCTTTTGAATCAGGAAGCACATCAAATCCCAGTCCCTCATATATGTTTGCGGCAAATATGGCTCCCTTCAGCGCCTTCGCCGTAACCTCCGGAGCCAGAAACAGTCCCTGATAAAAATCCTTGAGGATCCCAAGCGAGGCACCGACTTCCTTGCCAAGTCCCGGACTCGTAAGTCGTCTGGCAGCGTTCTCGACACACCTGCTGCTGCCTGCGATATACCCGCCTACCGGCGCCAGCCCCCCTCCCGGATTCTTGATCAGGGATCCCACAGCCATATCCGCTCCCACATCTGTAGGCTCTATGTCCTCCACGAATTCACCGTAACAGTTATCAACCATTACGATGATATCCTTCCTGATACTCTTTATGTATGAGATACACTCTCCTATCTGTTCCACAGACAGGGATCTTCTGTCGGAATAACCCTTGGATCTCTGGATGGCAATAAGCTTTGTATCATCCTGTATCGCCTTACCTATACCCTCATAGTCGAAGCCCCCGTCCTTCTTAAGCTCTACCTCTCTGTAGGTGACACCGTATTCGGCAAGAGATCCTTGCGACTCTCTTATCCCTATGACCTCGCTTAAGGTGTCATAGGGTCTGCCGGACACCGAAACCATGTTGTCCCCGGGTCTTAAGTTGGACATCAAAGCCAGAGCAAGGGCGTGAGTGCCGCAGGTTATCTGCGCTCTTACCAGAGCATCCTGGGCATGAAATATATCCGCATAGACTCTCTCAAGAGTCTCCCTGCCGATATCGTTGTATCCGTATCCTGTACTGCCCATCAGACAGGCTTCCTGTACATGCTCTCTCCTGAAGGCATCTAGGACCTTAAGGGTGTTCTTCTCAGCCATGAGATCGATCTTTTCGAATCTCTCCTTCAGGTTCTCAAGTATGAACTCGCAGTGATCATATACATCCCTGTCTATTCCCAGTCTCTCATAATAAGAATAATTATCCATTTATCGTCTCCATGATCTCTTCAGCAATGCTGTCCAATTTATCGTACTTGTCAACATCTATCCAGATAACGTTCCTTTCTCTCCTGAACCATGTCAGCTGCCTCTTTGCAAAGTGTCTGGTCTGAAGCTTTATCTCATATACCGCCTCATCCAGGCTCATGTCTCCCATAAGGTGATCGTACAGCTGTCTGTATCCGAGACCCTGCATGGAGGTCATATCCCGTTTAACCCCCATGTCAATCAGGTGCTTAACCTCATCCAGCAGGCCTTCCTCCATCATACGATCCACACGTTCATCGATCCTTTCATAGAGGATGTCCCTTGGAAGGTTTAATACATAATATGCAAGATCGTACAGGGGCTTCCGGGATCGTTCCATTTCATTCTTTTCGGAAAACCTTCTTCCCGTCAGTTCGTGATACTCCAGAGCCCTGATGATCCTTTTCCTGTTACCGTGGTATTTCCTTCCGGATGCGGGATCCCTGGAATACAGCAGCCTTTCCAGAGAGGTCATGCCGTATTCATCGAACATATCCTCATATTTCTGTCTTACTGTCAGATCAACCTCATTATCCGCAAGATCTATATCGTTGATAAGCGCCTGGATGTAGAATCCCGTACCGCCGCACAGAACCGGGAATCTCTTCCTCTCCTTTATCCCGTTTATACATTTTCTTGCCAGATCCCGAAACAGCATGACATTGTATTCTTCACAGGGTTCAAGGATATCTATCATATGGTGAGGGATCCCCTCCATCTCATCCTTTGTGATCTTGGCGGATCCGATGTCCATATGTCTGTATACCTGCATGGAATCACAGGATATGACTTCGCCGTCCAATAATTTGGACAGTTTAACCGACAGGCGCGATTTGCCGGAAGCAGTAGGGCCGGCTATGACTACAAGCTCTTTACCCATGTCACACTATCCTCTTGAAGAACTTCTCCAGATCCTTTCTTGTAAACTCCACCATGGTCGGTCTCCCGTGAGGACAGTTGTACGGATTATCAAGTTCGAAGAGTTCTGTCAAAAGCTCTTCTGCTTCCATCATGGAAAGAGCATCTCCTCCCTTTACGGCAGCTTTACATGACATCTGTGCCAGCCTGTCACGTATAAGGGATACTTCCTCCGTCTTTTTCGATACCTCCGACAGCTCATCAATAAGTCCCAGGAGAATCTCCTTGTTCTCAAGCTTCATGAAACCCTGGGGCACTGCACGGATCACATAATCGTTTCCATCAAATCTCTCTATCTCAAATCCGAGAGAGGTAAAAGCCTCAAGATTATCCGACACCGTCTCCTCCTGTCTCGGGGTAAGGGTCATCATGACGGGAGGATCGATATACTGTGAAGCCACGGACCTGTCTTTATATTCTTTTACGAATCTTTCATACATCACTTTTTCATGTGCGGCATGTTGATCTATCAAGAGCATCTTGTCCCTGTATTCGGTGATCCAGTACGTATCGAAGACGCAGCCCACAATGGAAAACTCCTGCCTTGTCTCCCTTGTGATGATCCTGTCGTCGAATAATTCCATCTGTTTTGTTTGAACCGGGTTGGTTTCCATAAAAAAAACACCCCGCTCACTTTCGCTGACAGGCTGCGATGCCACATTTTTCGGGCTTTCAGAGATTTTAATAGCATCTGTCACCGGTTTACCGACCTCTGTAAAAAATCTCTCTGAAGGCTCTTCTACTGAAGTTTTTGATGCATTTTCCTCTGCTCGGATTATGTCAACATAGGACCTGTCTGCAGGATTACCTGCACCGCATTCAGGCTTTGCAAGTCCATAACGCACGTTTTCAAACGGCTCCGGTGCCTGCTTCTCAGGCACGTATTCTTCTTTCTTTTCGGGTGCAAGCTCCACGGGATTGATATGCTCTTCCCTCTTAAGCCTGTCCTCAACACTCCTTTCCACAAAGTCATATACTGCCGTGGCAAGTGAGAATTTCACCTCTGATTTTCTCGGATGCACGTTTACATCCACCATCCCCGGATCAAGTGAGAGCATCAGATATACAAAGGGGAATTTATGCTGCATCAGATATGGTTTATATGCTGTTTCAACAGCCTTCTCTATTATCCTGTCGTTTACTGCATGTCCGTTTACGAAAAAGGTCTCCATGCTCCTGTTATTTCTGGCCACCAGAGGTCTTGCAATATACCCGTTTAGAGACATGGCATTATCTGAAGCCTCTATATGCAGTATGGCATCGGCTATCTCTCTTCCGTAAACCTTGTATATATTATCCTTTACGGATCCGTTTCCCGTGGTGACAAGCTTTATGTCATTACCTGTCACATATTTGAATGCTATATCGGATCTTTCTATGGCGGTCTTCTGTATGTATTCGGTGATATATCCGGCCTCAGTCTGAGCGCTCTTCAGGAATTTCCTTCTTGCGGGAACATTGGCAAATATATTCCTTGCTATGACCGTGGTACCGTCTCCGCAGCCCACTTCTTCCAAAGCAATCTCCCTGCCGCCATCGATCCTGTATCTGACTCCCGTAAGCTCACCGCGAACCTTGGTGACCATCTCCACCTCACATACGGCTGCCACGGTGGACAAAGCCTCTCCTCTGAATCCAAGACTTCTGATATCAAACAGATCCTCGGCGGTGCTTATCTTGCTTGTGGCATGGGGAAGGAAGGCTGTACGCACCTCATCCCTTTTTATCCCGCAGCCGTTATCCGTAACTCTTATGAGATCGATACCGCCGCCCTTTATCTCCACTGTGACGGCGGATGCACCTGCGTCTATGGCATTTTCCGTAAGCTCTTTGACCACTGAAAGAGGTCTCTCTATGACCTCGCCTGCAGCTATCTTGTTTATGGTATTTTCATCAAGAAGTCTGATCATCTTAGTCTTCACCCCTTATCCTTCTCGGCGACGGCCTTATCGTGAAGTCTGTATAATGCATTCATGGCATCAATGGGAGTCATGGCCAGAGGATCCATGGAAGCCAGCTCCGATATGATATCCGCATCATGATCCATATCAAAAAGCGATATCTGATTCAGATCGGTCTCATCCGGCTTACCGTGCCCGGAAGGTGCAACATGGGTGACCTTCTCCGGTATCTCGGCTCCGGAAAGCTCCGCCACTATCTCGTCTGCCCTGTCGGTGATCCTCTTGGGTACTCCCGCAAGGCTTGCCACATGTATACCGTAGGATTTATCGGCTCCCCCTCTTACCACCTTTCTCAGGAAAACTATATCCTCTCCCATCTCTTTAACGGCAAAGCAGTAATTCTTTGTGCCGCCAACCTTACCCTCAAGCTCCGTCAGCTCATGATAATGAGTCGCAAAAAGGGTCTTGGCTCCGCAAATGCGCTTGTCTCCTATGTATTCCACAACTGCCCAGGCTATGGCCAGTCCA
>JAEEGL014375058.1_pt1 | contig 21476 bp, 20 predicted proteins | sample 9134231 | NCBI WGS metagenome assembly JAEEGL01 (sample SAMN16246548, study PRJNA631951) | gut metagenome | biome: gut microbiome; feature: rumen; material: fiber-attached | host: Bos | place: Iran: Karaj | collected 2018-10
AAAAATCTTCTTTGGCAGATTTGCAAGGATAACAATACATCCAATATTTTGTACCTTGTTCGTGATTTTGCTATTCTTGAGGATTTGTTCAAAAAGGAATTCGCTGTTCTTGACGAGAACAAGGATGAAAGTTCAAAATCATATCTTTTTTCATTGCGCCAGAAAATAAAGGACGGATATGGACAGGGACCTATAATAAAAACTTCCAGGGCAATCGAAGAAAAAACCGTATTTACTTTCACACCTGCGAAAGGCTATCATTATAAGCTCGTTCTTGTTGAGAACACAAAGACTGACTTGATTCTTCTTGTTCCTGACGATTTGATGAATAGCGATGAAAAGCCTGTTTCCGCCTCAAAAATAGAGCTTGTTTTCGAGGGAAGCGATAATGTTTTCTACAAGCTAAAAACACGCGCCGTTCGGTACGATAAGGGTAAAACAGGTAATCTGCTTGTTGTCGTTCATAGCGATGATATTCTTCCTTTGCAGAAGCGAGGCGCGGAGCGTATAGATGTAAATATGCCTTGCAAATTCGCATCCGTAAAGACCGTTGTTGTTGGAACAGGAAAAAAAGAGAATATAAAATACGAACATTCTGACAAGCTGCATGAAGGCGTTCTGGAAGATGTTTCTGTCGGAGGTTGCCGAATAACAGCAGATTTGCCAATACGGGCCGAGCAGTATATTTATATAGAAGGTCCTATGAATATGCGCGATACAGATTCTGCTATTGGTTCTATTGTCCGTACCACAAAGCGTAGTGACGGAAAATTCATTCTTCACATACGCTTCCTGAAAGTAGAAGTTGCGACTGTTAACAGAATTCTTGCAAAAATTGCAAATTTTAGCTCATAATTCTTTTATTTCTGTTTAAAAAAAACAAAAATTAAAGTAGAATAATATATAATATGAAGGTTTTAGAAATTAATCAGATTCGCACTGATGATACATATATCTATTATAGAAGAAACTATAAAGCCCAGGCTACGCTTGAGCTTTTGCAGAAAAGTTGTCATGCGAATATTGCTTTTACAATTGAGACAAGTCCGTTTGGTGAAAAAACTATATATGTTGATTTTGAAAAAGGAACGAGCATCGACTATCCGATTATTCCTGTAAAATCAGCGTTGAAGAATTTCATTCTCACAATGGATAACGAAGGTAAACTTCCGTGCGCATAGAATATATATCATCTTCGCCAGATGACACTATTTCTTTCGGTACTGAAATAGGTAAGTCCCTTAAAGGCGGAGAAATATTCGCATTGCAAGGAACTCTTGCGGCTGGAAAAACCACAATTACAAAAGGAATTGCTCTTGGTCTTGATATACCAGATAATATAACAAGTCCTACTTTTTGTCTTGTTTCTGAATATTCGGGAAGGCTGCCTTTGTTCCATATGGATGTTTATCGTCTTGATAGCTCTGAGGATTTTATTAATCTTGGGGTTGATGATATGCTGTATGGAAACGGTGTTTGTCTGATTGAATGGAGCGAAAAAATCATGGAGGAATTGCCCGAAAGTGCGATAATCCTGAGATTAGAGCCTCTTTCAGACAGTTCCAAAAGAAAAATCACGATAGAAAACTGGCCTTATGGTGAAATAAAATGAAAGCCCTTGCTATTGATTCTGCGGCTAATTGTATGACGGTTTCTGCAAAAAACGGTAACGAGAAACTTTCTCTTACCGTTGATTTGGGAATGAAGCAGAGCCGAAAACTTTTGTCTGCGATTGACTATGTTCTGAAAGAAACCGAAATTGCCGCTAAGGATTTGGATTACGCAGCCCTTTGTTCTGGTCCTGGAACTTTTACAGGACTTCGGCTTGCTTTTTCGGCATTAAAGGCAATTCAGCTTGCTTACGATGTTCCTGTCTATGGCATAAAAACTTTGGAGGCATATGCGCATCCGTTTTTCGTGTTTAATTCTCCTGTCATATCTGTCGTTGATGCAAAAAAAGACCAGTTCTTTGTTTCTATGTATGACGGAAGTACTCCTCTCCTTGACAACGCGGACACAAACGCCGCTCATGTCATTTCTGAGATAAAAAAACATGGCTTTGGTTCACGGGAGATTTTTATTTCTGGAGCTGATACCAGATTCTTTGCGGAAAAATTACTTGAACTTGATTCTTCACTGCGCCTTAAGTATTTTGAAAGCAAGATTGATATTTCTGATTCCTTGTTTGTCCTTGCAGAAAAAGCCATTGAGAATGGTGAAAGTCCGCTGAAAGATTACGACGGACCGTTGTATTTCAGAAAAAGCGAAGCTGAAATCAATTTGGAGAAAAACGGAAAATAAAGAGCGGCAGGCAGAGAACAGTCTTATGTCTGCTCTTGTTATAAGCCCCCGCTCCGCTGAAATTCTCGGACGGATTTATTTCTGACCGAGAAGCTTGGAGAGATTCTCAAGCGCAATCGTTCCTTGTGCGGCAGCCTTGTTTTGTCTTTGTATGTCATCAAAAACTTCCTGCCGGAATACTTTTATGTTTTTTGGTGCTTCAACGCCTATTTTCACTTGGTCGCCAGAAACACCGATTATAGTCACGGTAATATCGTTTCCGATTTTTATTTTTTCATCGATTTTTCTTGAAAGTATCAGCATCATTCAACTCCTTTTGATTTTAGAGATTTGATAATGTTGTGCTTTGTTGTCCATTTAGAATCAGAAAGTATTACTTGCAGAGCATTGTTGTTCTTTCTGTTTATTACTATAGGGCCCTGAAGATTTGCTGTAACAGGGCTTCCGTCGTTCGGCACGGTGATTATCGAGAAAACAATAACATCGGTCGGAGACTCAATGTCAATTTCAAAAAGAGTCTTGTCATCAACATCCAGCTCATAGTCTTTTTCTATGAGAAACGGGTCAATCAGGAGGAAAGCAAGGTTCGGTTCGTCAAGAGACTGAAGCCACAAAAACGGCTTGTATTCTGCATCAATCAGCGCGTATTTATGATAACTCTCAAAACCTAGAAGACCGTTTGGAAAAGTAAAGATTTTATTTTCTGGTACATCTACGATTCCCATTGCTTTTGTTTTTATTTCCATTTAGTTCCTCCTGAGGAAATTATCTCATGTAGTTTAGAAGTGTTGAGTTGTACATTTTTCCGGCAGTGTTCAGCGTTGCCTGTTGAGTGTACTCAAGCATTTTTTCGTCCGTCAGAGCTTTCGTTATGTCAACATCGCCCTCACGGGACTGCTGCTGTTTCACATTCAAGGCAGTGGCCGAATTTCTTATCATATCATTCTCAAGCCTTTCATATTGGGAGCCAGATTTTGCCAGATGCGTTACAAGATTGTTGATTCCGCTGTCAAGCGTCATAAGACATCTTCCGCCGATTGTCTCCTGATCGCCCGCATACATTGCATCCCGCAGAGTAATAACAGCATCAAAAAGAGAACCACCAGAAACACGCACGCTGTCACCTAGATTGTAAGGAGGTTTCTGAGTAGAGTCCTTTATGATGCCTAAGTCATACATTGAAGTTCCAGAAACATCCTCAATCCAAAGCTGATGGGCATCCGTAGTCGAAAGATTAAGGGCGTGCTTTATTGGGTCAACGCTTGCCTTCACCGCTATTCCAGAGGAATTGATTTTTGATACGAGCGTATAGATATTGTCGCCAGTGTCAACGAAGATTTTCTGACCGTCAATCGCAACGATTCCATCCTGCTGCGCCTGCCAGTTTGATGCATCGCGTCCGCCGAACAACCGCTGGTTTTCGGCCCAGAATGTCCTTGTTCCGACATTATCTACCGTAACGAACTTTCCCTCGTCCACTTCGATTTTGTTCTGGTCGATGGAGCCATTGTAGTGGACGCTAGCGACAATAGGAACAGAAGAGCCAGGAACTGCGCCAAGCTCTACATCGAAAGCCCGGATGTTCGTATTTGTTCCAGCAAACAAGGAGTTTCCTTCCGGAGTAATTGCGTTCGCATTCTGCAAAAGTTCTCCAAGAAGCTGGTCAACCTCAACTGCCATATTCCTCATATCATCGCGGTTATATACACCGTGCGCACCTGTCACAGCAAGCTCCCTTACCCTTTGCATGACTTCAAGGGAGTTTTTCAGGTATCCTTCGCGGTAAGAGAATTGGTCGGTAAGAACCTGCGCGTTTTTTTCAAAATTGTTGAGCCGCGCCGCATAAGAAGAATACTTGACCACATGACCTGCGGCAAGCGGATCATCGCGAAGATTCGCGATACGAGAACCAGTTCCAATCTGGTTATCAATCTTTGCTTTGCGGATTTCCTGTCTGCGAAGATTTGTTTGGGTCTGATTGTTATTATACTGTGAACTGATTCGTGTAGGCACTGTTTTCTCCTGTATGAAAAAGTAGACATACTGTGATAATTTTTTATCACAGTATGTCATTCTTATACTTTAAGCCTGTTGATAACAGTATCCAACATCTGATCCATTACACTTACGAATTTGGCAGCGGCATTGTATCCATGCTGGAACTTTATTATATCGGCAAGCTCCTCATCAATATTTACGCCAGAAATAGAATCCCGAAGTCCACGCAAATCATTCATAATCGTGTTCTGGCTCAAATGATTCATCTCTGCCTGCTCGCCTTTAAGGGCAATGTTCGTGACAGAATTGGCGAAGTAGTCATCAAAAGTCCTGTCCTTGCCAATCATAACATACGAGTTCCTGATTGATGCGATTTCAACAGCCGCGCGCCCGTCGCCGACCATAGACGTTCCCTGCCTTGTAGGATAACCTGCGGCAACACTCAGAACATCCCCCTTGATTGCATCGTTGACCGAAATATATGCGGCAGGGTTAATTACAGGTGAAACTGCAAATTCAGCTTTTTCGGTAAGCGCGTTAACTGCATCCGGCCTGTCAAAACTGTATGCCCCCGCTTCTCCGCTTGCAGCAAGTATTCCTGAGTATCCTGCAAGGAACAAACCAGAGTCCTCAACATGGCGAATTACGAAATCGGGGTTTTCAGGTGACAACGAAGTTGTTGCTTTTAGCACGAGCTTTGAATCACGGTCAAGGTATGCTTTCACTTCCCCGTCGGAATCATTGATTCTCTGGATTACCTCTTCGATTGTGTCTGTCGCATGATAAGGAACTGATACGGTCCCGCTCTTTCCTGAAAGCGTCATCACACCCTCAAGACCAACTTTTTCCTGCGGATTGAGAGCGTTAGTTCCGGTAAATCTGAATATGTATGATGAATCATCCGTACCATCTCCGTTCCTGTCATAATTTCCATTCACGCTGGTAACGAAAGGTCTTTGCACGAAGAAATCAAGTCCTGACACATTGTTTGCGCCGACTCCGTTCCTATGCACATCGTTTACAAGATCCGCAAAGTTCATCGTCATTGTGTTCAATGTCTGAATCTCGCTTCTCACATCAACATCACGAAGCTCAATCAGCGCACCAAGGCTTCCTGCCGAAATGCTGGCCTGCTCCTTGGTGTCCGCCCAGATGACCCTTGAGTACCCAGAATTGTCCGTAACAGCCTCAACATCGAACTGACGCGCGACTTTTCCCTGCACAATAACCTGTCCGTCCATATGAACCATGAACTCATCGTTGTCACGGTTGTCCGTGGTCACATTGATAAGACCTGAAAGTTTCTCCACGAGCAAATCCCTTCTGTCAAGGAGGTCATTCGGATTATCGCCCATTGCTTTTGATTTCACTATCTGCTCGTTCACGGCCGCAATCTGGCGGGTAAGAGAGTTTACCTGGCGCACAGAGCCTTCGATATCTCCGTTTATGAGCGTTCCGATACCTGAAAGACCTTTGAACCGCTCCTGAATGGAGTCTGCAAGTGACTCCGAGCGCGTCACTACAGCCTGTCTTGCGGCCTGGCTTTCAGGATACATAGAAAGCTCCTGCCATGACTGCCAGAATTTATCCATGTTCGTTCTGAGAGAAATATCATCTGGCTCGTTGTAGATTTCCTCAAGCATGAGAATATACTTGTCCCTTGTGCCCCAGTAAGTCTCTTTGCTTTCCTGTGCCACAATTCTCTGGTCAAGAAGCTCGTCCCGCAATCTGTTCACGCTCTCGATTGCGCTTCCTTGCCCAATCTGTCCCGGACGACCTTCCCGCGTCAAATCAGGACGGTAAAGAGGATCAGCCGTCTTAATCTGAACGCGCTGTCTTGAATACCCCTCCGTGTCTGCGTTCGAGATGTTGTGACCGGCAGTCGAAATCTGCATTGAGTGATTAATCAATGCGTTTTTTCCAAGCTCGATTCCTGCAAATGAATTTGCCATTTTTATCCTCCGCTTTTTTAATTACAGAATTTGATCTATGACCAGACTTTTTAGTTCAGGTCGAACTATCTCACCTTTGTTCGAATATACGATGTTCCTTCGCTGCGGAACTACTGAATCGAAAACCCCCTGGAGAAATTTTCTTGTTGTCGTTATATATTCGTTTAAAGCGTGATTTTCTATTTTTGATTTCTGTAGTTTTCCGCGCACCTGCGTCAAAACCGGGGAAATCTCCCTATCCTGAGAAATATTGATTTTTACTGAAAGCGACTCCCTCTCCTCTTCAAGCTCCACGAACTGGTCGCTCATAATCTGGAGATTGTCAAGATCCTTGTTCAGCGTCTCCCATTTTTTGTCCCTCACAAGCTGGTGAAGGACAGTCTGAAGTTCAAGTATCTTGTCTAGAAGCTTGTTCTCTTTCTCCATCACTTGAATCAGTAACTTCTTACACTCAATGATGTCGTTTTCAGCTTCTGAATTAGAATCGTTCTGTTCAAGCCCGTTTTCCATCAAAATCCTCAAAAATAGCAGCCTGTTAAGAAAACTGAAATTTCCGAACAGTCCTAGTCTTTTACTTTATGAATATCGGCAGACAGGCATAGAATCGTTAGAAAAAAAGAAAGGGGAAACAAGCTTCACGCAAGTATGCGCTGCTTGTTTCCCCTGTTCAGGAGCTTGATTTTTTACGCTCGCCCGTATTTATCCTCGAACCTCACAATGTCATCTTCCTCAAGGTAGCTTCCTGACTGAACCTCTATGAATTCCAAAGGCGTTTTCCCCGGATTTTCGATGAAATGAACCGTTCCAAGCGGAATGTATGTTGACTGGTTTTCCGTAAGGATTAATTCTTTATCTCCGTTCAAGACTTTTGCAGTCCCGGAAACGATAATCCAGTGCTCTGAGCGATGATAATGCATCTGTTTGCTCAGTTTCTCGCCCGGCTTTACGATGATATGCTTTACCCTGTACCGCTTTCCAAGCTCTATAGTCTCATATGTTCCCCAAGGTCTGTAACCTACTGTGTTTTCCGTCGCAATAGGATTATTCTCGGCATTGAGCCTGTCAACGATTTTTTTCACTTCTTCTGATTTTGAGCGGTCAGCTACAAGAACAGCGTCCTTAGTATCAACGATGACCAAATTTTCAAGACCGACAGCTGAAATCATGCGGTTTTTGGAATATATGAACGAATTGGACACTTCGCTAGTCACTGCCTTTCCGCGTATTACATTCCCGTTTTCGTCCTTGTCAAGGACATCCCACAAAGAATTCCATGAGCCTACATCGCTCCAGCCTGCGTCAAGCGGAACGACTTTTCCCTTCTTGGTTTTTTCCATGACCGCATAATCGATTGAAATTGACGGATTTCTTGAGAACGACTCTTTCTCAAGGCGTATGAAATCAAGGTCGGTAGCAGCTTTATCAAATGATTCTTTTGTGCTTTCAAAAATCGATTTGTCAAAGGCTTTTACTTCTGAAATAAAGTCCGCGGCCTTGAACACGAACATTCCCGAGTTCCAGAAAAATGTACCTGACTCAACATATTTTTTCGCCGTATCAAGATTAGGCTTCTCCACGAACTGCTTTATAGGATATGCGGCTTCCGCCCCGTTTGCTTTTTCTGCCTGAATGTAGCCGTACCCGGTCGCAGGAAATGTTGGCTTTATTCCGAATGTGACAAGATTTCCGCTTTTTGCTTCGTCCGCAGCCAAAGAAACTGCCTTGCAGAATGTGTCCGTGTCCTTTATGTTGTGATCTGACGGAAGAACTATGATTACAGCCTCAGCGTCAATTTTCTGAGCCTGGATTGCCGCCGCCACAATTGCAGGGGCTGTGTTTTTTGCCACAGGCTCAAGGATTATGCAAGGATTTTTTATTCCGATTTGCGAAAGCTGCTCGGCGATTATGAACCGGTGCTTTTCGTTGCATACGATGATTGGCTCGCAGATTTTCAGTGAGGAAAGGCGTTTTGCCGTCTCTTGTATCATTGAGAAATCCGAAACGAGGGGCAGAAGCTGCTTCGGATAAGTTGAGCGAGAAAGAGGCCAGAGCCTTGTTCCGCTTCCGCCTGATAGTATTACTGGAATCAATGTCATTTTTTACCCCCTATTTTCTTACATTTCCTGACAAAAAATCATCATAAGAAATCTTTATTCCTTCTTTTATATCAACTTTTGCTTTCCAGCCTAGCGAATTGAGCCTTGAAACATCGCAAAGCTTTCTGGGAGTTCCGTTAGGTTTTGAAGAGTCCCATTCTATCTTACAGCTGCGGCCCGGGCAGTCGGAGTAAACGACTTCCCGTATTGTTTCCGCAAGCTCCCTGATTGTAAGCTCTTTTCCAGTCCCCACATTCACGAAGTCTCCGGTCGGAGTGCGTATGTCCTTTGCGTCCTTGCTCTCCATAAGGAACACTACAGCTTCCGCAAGGTCTCCCGCAAAAAGAAATTCGCGCAAAGGCGTTCCGTCGCCCCACAAATGCACAACATCTTCCCCGCTTGCCTTTGCCTCATGGAATTTTCTTATCATCGCAGGAAAAACATGGCTTCCCGAAAGCTCGTAATTGTCGCCAATTCCATACAAGTTCGTCGGCATGACGGAAAGAAAATTCGTTCCGTGCTGCTTGTTATAGGCCGTGCAAAGCTTTATGACGCTTATCTTTGCCAGCGCGTAGGCATCATTCGTCGGCTCAAGCGGTCCTGTCAGAAGTGACTCTTCTTTTATTGGCTGCTCCGCCATCTTTGGGTATATGCAGGTAGAGCCGAGGTTCATAAGCTTTTTTACGCCGTTTTTCCGCGCCGCCTCTACAATGTTGAATCCTATGACCATGTTCTTGTAGATAAAGTCCGCCGGATAAGTTGAATTCGCTCCAATTCCGCCCACATGAGCCGCCGCAAGGAAAACATACTCCGGTTTTTCTGTCTCAAAAAATTCATTCACTTTCGCCTGATTAAGCAAATCAAGCTCTGAGTGCGTCCTTGTAACGATGTTCGTGTAGCCCTTTTCCTTCAGGCTGCGCGCTATTGCGCTTCCGACAAGCCCGCGATGGCCTGCCACATAGATTTTAGATGATTTTTGCATTTATTTTCTCCATAAATTACGCAAGACCAGTTTTCTGAACAATACTGTTGTTCAAAGCATACTCATAAACATCATAGTATTTTTTTATGATTTCGTCTGTGCCAAATCGACGCGCGACTTGGGCGCAGTTTTCAGAAAGCTCTCCATAATGCTCCGTGCAGTAAACGATTCCGTTTGCCAAATCCGAGCTGTCATATGGCTTGGCAAGATAACCGTTGAACTTGTGCTGAACGATGTCGCCCGTTCCGCCGACATCGAACGCAGCCACGGGAACTGAGCAAAACACAGCTTCAAGGCAGATTGTTGAAAGGTTCTCTATCAGTGACGGATTTATTATGCAGTCGCAGGCTGAATATAAACTTGCGAGTATGTTTGTATTCGAGATATAGCCAGAATCAAAATATTGAATTGAAACCTGACTTGTAAAAGCCCCGCCCGCAGGTCCGAAGAGAATGATGAAATAATTCTCAGGATGCGCAAGTTTTTTCAGCGCGTCAATCAGATAATGGCTTCCTTTCATTGATTTTGGATCATCAATATTATATGCCGCTCCAAATCCAATTATGATTTTATCTTTCGGAATGTTAAAAAGTTCTTTCACATAGTTTTTATTCCGCATATAAAATTCATCTTTTGGTATTATGTTCGGAATTACGGTGCATTTTTTCTTTCCGAAAAGCGCGCTTGATTTAAGAATGTCACATTCCCAGTTGCTCGGGGCAACAAAGCTCACATCAAGGTCAGAAAAATATTTTTTTTTCTGATTCCAGACTTTGCGGCATAAATCAATTCCGCTCGTCGTCTTTGGCTTGTTTCCAGAAAAATAGCCCTCTTTCCAGCGCGTATCTCCTTCCGCTATGTTCGGGTGATGCTCCGCCCCGCAACACGGCCAGGAGTCGTGCATAGTCCAGACAATCGGCTTTTTGATTTTTGCTATATCCTTGTTGCATATCGCCCCGTTTATCCAGTGCAAGTTCACCACATCAAAATCAGAATCATTAATCCATTCAACATCCGTTTCCGAGAAAAAATTAGTTGAGTGAAATATTCTGTTCGTCGTGATGAATTTTCTCTTGAAATGCTTTGTGAAAGGAGAAAAAACTTTCCCGAAATACGCGGCGAATTTTCTGGCAATCTTGACAGAAAACTGAGTCTTTTTTTTGGGAAGCTCGAACACATACGGAGAAACTGATTTTTTCTCCGGAACTCCAAGCCTTGCGAAAACTCCGTGCCTGTTCAGTTCTGTTGTAAGCCTCAGACATGAAATCGCCGCTCCCCCGCCATTATCGAATGCATTTATCAATAATATTTTCATTTTAGTCCCCATTTTTTGAGCAGATGCTTTATTTCGCGCTTGATTCTTGTCTTTGCGGGCGTTCTTATGCATCCGTTCAGAATACGCTTGAATTCCTTGATTTTTTCATATTCGTACTCATCGGTTTCAATAATCTCAGGAAATTTCCTTATGCGTAAATCAATAGAGCCTTTTATTGTCTGCATTGCCTCTTCGCCGCAATGAACGCCAGAATTATCCATGCCAATATTCCGAACGAGAGATTTTGCAGGCGCAAGGCAAAGCCCCTTGTTCAGAAAAATTGTCGCAAGCCAGAAAATAGCCCATGTGTTCAGGCGGCCTGCGATATTTTCCTCAACCTGCCACCAGTTTCCGCCTTCCGTTCCGTCCATGTTGAATCTTTTTATCATATCAGGCGTGAATGTCTTTTTCAGCTTCTCCGGGTTCTTCTCGTAGTGCTGCCACCTGTCTTTCCATGTAGCCCAGCTCCAGCAGTCCATGTTCGGGTAGAAAAAAGCCGCGTCCTTTCTTGCCCTTACGGGAACGCGCCATGCCGTGATGTGCCAGACTTTTTTCTCGTCCCTGTATTTTTCAAGAGCCTCGTTCATAAACTCAAGGAAATACTTTCCCGTCACGATGTCGTCTTCAAGGACAATAGCCTCTCCCGCCTCGTTTATGATTTTCGTCACACCTTCCGTAATAGAGGCTGCAAGCCCCTTGTTCACCTTGCTCTCAAAAACAGTGACTTTGCCGCACCATTTCTGCGATTTCGCTATGCTTCTGGTTTTTTCTATCTTGGAAATCTGCTCAGGGCTGGCGTTCTCTTTGGGACCGTCGGCGAATATGAAAAGCTCCGACTCCTTGGAAAGCGTGTTTTCCGACAATGCCTCAAGCGTTTTTTTCGTATGTTCGGGCCTGTTGTATATGAAAAGGATTATGGGAGCGTTCTTCATCAGTATCTTTTTCCTCGTGTGTATAAATCGGTCTCAGACGGGAAGTCCTCGTATTCGTAGATTATTTCCCTTTTTCCGAAAAAACTAACCACATCCTTTGACGCAAAAAGTGTTCTGCTTTCAGGGTCAAACAAAATGTAATTTCCCTGAAAATTGACAAGGGCTTTCGGAAAGCCCGGGTATTTTACAGTAACATTTTCCTCTTTCGATTCAAGAATCGTCTTGTAATTTTCAATCTGAATCCGGTCATATTTTTTTGCAGCCCCGGAAAGAACATCGTTCCATGCAGCCCCCACAAGATATTTGTCTGACACGAACGAAGTGAAAAAAATGCTTGCGGCAAGGACAAAAAAACAAGCCAGCTTGGTAAAATCAAAGGCGCACGGAATCAATTCCAGCCTGAAAGTTGCGGAAACGAATCTTTGCGTAAATTTCAGACTGGAATACAAGAACAAGACCGTAATCATAATGAAAATTATGTCGAAAACATTCCGCACCGTAACATAGAGCGTGAACCAGAAAAGACCGCTGTAGCAGCCTGACAGCGACATCAAGAGGATAACAGGATAAAGGGCGGCAAGGCATATAAGTTTTTTTGCCGTGTACGATGATTTTCTGAGCTCGGTTTTTTCGAGAAGATAAAAAATAAAAATCAAAATCGGAAGATTATGAAATGAAAGAACCTTCTTGATTTCCTGCTTCAAGAACTTGAAGTTGTATTTGCTCCACGGAATAAGGTTGCCAATTAATATTGCCATATCCGATTCATGTTTTTTTGCTGTAGCAAGGGCTGGCTGGGAAGATTTCTGAGCAGAAGCAAGTATTGCACGCACGGCCATGCTCTGGATTTTCCATCTGGAATGCGACATTCCATGAAAAAAAAGTTCCGTTTTCGCCGCTACTGATTTTTTCTGACTGTACTTTGCAGAAATCATGCCTTTGTTCACCGCAAAAAATGATACGAAAATCAAGAGCGAGAACATGAAAACGAAAAAAAACACTGGGTTCCTTTTTCCGCTCTCCGACCTTTTTATGAACAAGAACGCATAGAATGATATGAAACCTGCGAAAAGAACAAAAATCTCTATGAATCCTGACAAAATAAATGTTGCGACAAAAAGAAAAACCGTGGAAATGATTTTTTCTTTTCCGCCCTTTGAAAAATTCACTCTTATAAGAAGCCCCAGAAAAAGGAACGAGAACACAACGCCTCCCGTGTAGCCGCTTGTTGCCGGGTGGCAGTAGAAAAGCGTTGACGAAAGGTTCGTGAAATTCAGGAGAAGGAAAAGGGAGGCTGAGAAAATTCCAAGGAAAATATTTTTCGGAGCTTTGATTATATTCCTGTTAAGCTCGCGCATCAGGAAAAAGAATGATGCGACGAAAAGGATTATGTATATGTAAGAAAAAATCCTGTGATTGACAAGGATTTTCATCATAGTGCCAAAAGAAAAATTCTCCATTGACGGATAGAAAAACGCATTGTTGAACTGCGAGCTGAACCGCTGCCCGAATGAAATCGTGGCGGGAGATTTAAGAAGCTCCGCGAACGCCTTGAAGTCGTCCCAGCAAACAGGGTGGTTGTAAACCGCCAGAACAAGTAGCGGGACAAGGGCGAGCGCAAGGAGCGAGAGTGAGAATACGGCAAGGCAGCGTGATTTTATTTTTTCTGACCCGAAGATTTTTTGAAAAAAGCCCATGCCCGTCATTTTCCTTTCCCAAAGTCGGTCAAGTGCCCGAGCACTTTTCCTGCAGCGCGGAACAAGAACTTAACATCGGCAAAACTTCTGATTCCAAGAATTCGTCTTATGATGAATTCAGGGCTGAAAGCAACTTTGTATACGGACTGAACCGCCTCCTTTATCTTCTCGCTTCCCATCGGGGTTTTCATTACAGGCATCCGCTGGTCAAAATCCTCGTAGTTCTCCGTAAGAAGCCAGCCGTTCTCCTTGCACTCCTTGTAAAGCGGAGTTCCAGGATAAGGAATGAGAACCGTTCCCTGAAGCGTGTGCGCCCAGCCTTTTTTCAGGATTTTTCTTCCAAGACATACCGTATTCTGAACTTGCTCCTCGTCCTCCCACGGATAACCGAACATGAGCGTTATGTGCGGGGAAAGCCCTGCCTTTTTTGCCATCTTGCAGCTTTGCACCATGTCCTCGATTTTCTCTGCCTTGCAGATTCTGTCGAGCGTAGCCTGATTCGCGCTCTCAAGTCCGAACAGGACGAACCTGAAGCCAGCCTGCTTCATCATCTTGTATTCATCGAAAGACAAGGCACAGAATCGCATATTGCAGTCCATGATGACTTTCTTGTTGTAGCCGCGCTCAATCATACCTTTGCAGAATGTGTGAAGCCATTCCCCGATTGGGAACGCCCCCGAGTCGTCCATGATTTCTTTCACTCCGTACTTTTCGATGAGGACGCCGATTTCATCAAGAACTTTTTCAGGTGAGCGCACGCGGTATGCAGGATAAATCGTAGTCCAGCTGCAGAATGTGCATTTGTGGTGCCAGCAGTCGCGAGCCGCCATAGTGTATGTGCCGGGAAGCTTTGAGTAGTTTCCGTTCTTCTCGCTGTACAGCTTCCAGTTCGTAAGCTCCCTGTCAATCATCGGAAGCTCGTCCAAGTTCTGGTTCAGAATGAATTTTCCTGTCGTCCTGATTTTGTTGTCCTCGCGGAAAAAAATGCCAGGCTCAAGCGCGGACGCATCCACCTTCCCGTATGTGCCTCCGCCGTTTTTCCGAAGATTTTCGCACAGATTCGCAAGAAGAAAATCATAATTTCCGCCCGTAAGTATAAAATCTACGGGGCAATTCTCCATGCTCTCCTCAGGGAAAGCCGTCACATGGTCGCCCACAAGGACTATGAGCGTTTCAGGCTTGATTTTTTTAAGCTCCCTGATGATTTCCCAGTGCATTTTGACGACAGGAGCTTTTGTTTCAATCATAACTACATCAAAGTCCGAGTCTTTGTAAAAATCAATGTACTTTGCGTAAGTCCATTCCTCGGCAATAGCATCGTTCCAAACGACATCGAAGCCTTTCGACTTGAGGAGCGTAGCGGCTGATGCCGGGACCATAGGATAGATGTAAGTGGGGTTGTTGAACCACTGGAACTGCCTGTTCTGTCCCAATAGCGGGATTCCTTTTTCTGATTCGAGCGGCGGATAAGATATTGCGACTTTCATTTTTGTTTCCTCCATTTTTTAGAGCTGCCCTTATCGTGTCAGTTTTTTTTGGAAAAGACCGACTACAGTGAATATTCCATAAGTTATGTGCGTAAGAAAAAGCGCGATGAACGCAAGGACGCTGCTTGCGATATACCTTGCGCTGAATGTGGTGGCAAAATCCAAAAGCGCGTACAGTCCCAGGACGGACGCGTAGATGTACCAGCAGACCGGGAAAAAGTGACTCACAAAAGGCCCCAAAATGATTCCCAAAAGAAATAAGAGAGGCATCAGGTACGCAGGACGAAGAGATGTTTTTGGCAGCTTCTTCATAAAAAATCCCCTGTGGCGAGCGTAATTTGAAATCTGCCTCAGGTGTTTTCTGAACACGGGTCTTCTGTGATGAAAGACAAGAATCTCAGGGTCATAGACAATCCGTTTTCCGGCTTTTTGCGTTATGTCAAGACAAAGCTTCGTGTCCTCTCCGGGATAGAAATTAGAATCGAATCCGTTCACGCTCTCAAAGACCGAGCGGCGTACAATAAGGTTTACGGAAGGAATGTCATCGTCATCGCAGAGCTTTTTCGGAACATAGCGGCGTACATACTTTCCGCTGCAAAGGACGGACGAAAGAACGAACCCGCCTGCCCGCTCAAAAACGCCCACATTCTCTGGCGTTACGGCAGGTCCTCCGACAGCTCCTATATCTTCGTCATCGAACCAGCCGGCCGCATTTTTGAGCCAGTCCGCCCTAGGGAAAGCATCATCATCTATAAAAGCAAAAACATTCCCAGTTCCGAATTTCATTGCCATATCGCGCTTTTGTGCAGGTCCGGTCTTTCCGCTTGCGATTATTCTCACTTTCGGGTGTGACAAGCTGTCCAGAACTGGCTTTTCCGGAAGCTCATCGGGAAAAATCAGAACCTCGTAATCAGGATAATCGATTGAGGTCAGGTGCGGAAAAGCCTCCATGATAAAATCATTTATCGCCCTTACGGGAATGACGACTGTAAACTTCACTTTCATAGACTAAAAATGATAGCAGTTTTCCGCATGATTTTCCACAACATGATTTGACTGGCTTATTGATTTGACAATGTTTTTTTTGCTTTTTCGGCAAAAGCGGAGAACATTCTCATCACTAAAGGCTCAACAATCTTTGCCCGGGCAAAATCGACGGCAGAACAAATCGAAAGGACTGCCAGGATGCTTACCGTAAGCGTCAGAAAAAAGTGGCTTTTCGCGTAAAGCTCCGTGCCGCAGAATATTTTCATAAAAAAAAGATTAATCATTATGTTTGAGCGGTGGAAAATGTACGCGCCGAGCATAGTGGACGCAATTTTGTTTATGATTCTGCTGTTTCCGACATTCAGGCGGGCAAAGAACAGAAAGAGAAAAAGCGCGGAGAAAGGAACGCACACCGCCCCCTGAGCCGCATACAAAAAAATTCTGGGGAAAGGAAACGCATAGCTTGATGTGTAAAGAATTTGAAAATAGGAGGCAGCCAGATAAAATAAAAGGCCTAAAAAAAGGCTCACGGGCTTTCTCAGAAAAAAGGCATTTCCCGGCTCTATTTTTTTCCTGACAAAAAAACCCATAATATAGAAGAAAACAGCCTTTTCAAATGCGAAGTACGAGAGGATTCCCTTGTAGCCGTTCGCAACTGAGTACCAGAAAAACCACAAAGCAAAAAGAAGAATGAGAAATCCATGCGTGTTCAGCTTGTTCAAAAGGATGTTTATTTTGTCCTTTACGATTATGAGCGGTATGTATGCCGTAAGAAACCACCATGTTCCGCTTGAGTACGGGATTACTGCGTCCACAAGGCATTCTGTAAGCTCTTTTCGTGAGAGCCGCGGAAAATCATAGAACGAGAAATATTTTGCGAGCGCGTAGATGATTAGCGAAAGCCATGCGTAGAAAAAAAGCTCCGCGACGATTTTTGCTATTTTGCGGGGCTTGGGAACGCTTGACTCTCCGAAGAATCCTGTCAGAATGAAGAAAAGGGCCACGCCCACCTGTCCGCCCGGGAAATATAGCGCGATTACGACATCGTTTAGGAATACCTGAGTTTGCACAGGATAAATGTTGCATACAAAATGGCAGCCGATAATAAGGAACATTGCGAAAATTCGCATAAGCTCAAAGTTCGACTGTCTTTCTAGTGAGGTTTCGCCCATGTTGCCCCCTTACTGTTTCCAGTTCGTCCTGTCGGCGATTTTTGCCTTGACGAACATGCTTTTTACTGTTCCCCAGCCGTAAACCCAGAGCGTAATCCAGCAGGCGGGAAAATGGAACGCCCATGCTTTAGCATCGTGCTTCCGCGAAAATCCGATTATCGACTGCACTAGAAGCGGAATGACGGTGATGCAGCACAAAGCGAACAGGATGATTTTTCCTTTTCCAACGCGGCTCCACGGGTATTTTCGCCCCTTTGCCCCGGAAAAATACAAGAAATCCATGATTCGCCTGTTCTGCTTACGGCAGAATGTTTTTGTGTCAGGGCAGAACAAATGCACGATTCCTGTCTTGACTTTCGCCACCCTGATTTCACTGTCCTTCTGCAAAAGCTCCCAGAGAACATCAATATCAAAAAGATAGTCGCCCTCAAAGTTCTCGCACAGCTCACGCCTCCGCATGAAAAATCCGTTCGCCCCGATTGTAGGAATCATCCTGGGGTTGAATTTTATCGATATGTAGCCGCCCCTGTCCTCCTCCTCGCGCTCAACCTCCGTCCACTTGTTGGTGACAAGGCATTTTCTGTCATAGTTCCCCGTGAACATGCAAAGCGGGTCGTTCATGCCGATAAGGGCGCAGTAGCGGTTTATCACGCTGTATTCCTTTCTCCAGGTGTACTCAATCGGCTCGGAGGCGATGATTTTCTCTTCGTCGAACGGCTTCATCATGCGGGAAATCCAGAGCGCGTCAGGGATTATATTGTCGCTGTCAAGGAGACATACGACTTCGTTTCCGGCTTTCCTTACGCCAACGGCTTTTCCGGCCTCCGCCGTCCGGAGCTTGTTCTCAAAAACCGATATTTTTATATCGCAGCCTTTTAGTCCGTTTTTGTACTCGCTGATTTTTTCAAGCGTTCCGTCCGAAGAGCCTCCGTCCGCAAAAACGATTTCGATTGCGTCGTGCGGATAGTCCTGGGCTGTGATTGCGTCCATGTAAAGTTCCAGCGTGCGCATGGAGTTGTATGTTGGCGTTACTATTGAGAGCGTTGTCATGTTCATAGTTCCTTAAAAAATCAGATTTTATAATAAATCTTAAAGAAAATATCCTGCAATATCCTTGAGGCAAGATAAAAGAAAAATCTTGGCGTAAATTTCCAAAGAATATACTGCAGCTTGTATACCGACGGCATTTTAAAATCTTTCTGCTCCTCGTCTTTCCAAGGAGATGCGAAATAGTACGAGTCGTATAGCTTTTTCATCGGGTGGACGCTGTTTTTGAACCACGGGCGCGTGAATGTGTTCCCGTTGAAGTGGAGAATCGCGGGATTTTTGGCCGAAAGCCTGTAGTCGTCTTTATTCGGAAGGAAATTTTTCAGCCCGAATATGAACGACACTGCCCTGGCCGATTTGTATAGGAAGAAGGCCGAGCAGAAATTATATCTGAAAGAATATTTTGCGATTTTCCCACGGAGGCAGATATTAAGAAAGTCCTGGTCAACGAACGGATACGAAACGCCCTTGTGGATTTCCTCAAGAATCAGCCTAAGGCATTCGTCCTCCTTCCATTTCTTTGTGTCAAGGACAAGAACGCCAGAGTTGAAATAAGGCGAGTCGTTCGGCATATTGATTACGCGCTTGTACTTGGCGTTCGTGCAGTCGTAGCTCATCGCTACAGGATTTCCGCCCATGTCAAAGGAAAAAAGCTCCGTGATGTTGCCCGTAACGAGAGTATCGCAGTCAATGTACACGATTCTCTCCGCGTCGTCAGGAACGAATTTCTCGAAGAAAAGGCGCGTGTAGGCAGTGTACCCACCTCCTGAGAGTGCGTCCGTAGAATTGTCATAGCCTTTGACATAGTTTTTTATGTCAGAAACGATAACTTCGCTGTCAACGAAGACAATCTCCGACAAGTTTGAAAAATCATTTTCTATTGATTTCAGCTTTCCGATATTCTCCGCGCAAACTTTGTCGCTCATAAGGAAAACCCTGAACATGGAGTCCGGGTTATTTTTCAGAAGAGAGATAATGCTGATTCCGGCAAGTTTCGCATAAGCATCGTTGCAAGCATAGATTACATTGTACATCAGTATTGATTATACGGAATTTTCGCATTTGTGTGAAATGACTTTTTCGTATATGAGCATTTCTTTTTTGACACAGCTCTCCCATGTGAAGTTTTTTGCCCGCTCAGCCACTTTTTCTTTCGGAATCGGATTTTCAAGGTACGATATGACGGCAGCCGAAAAATCCTCGGTGAAACTCTCCGACTCAGGAACTACCGCTCCGTTCTCGCCGACGGCCTCTGGGATTCCGCCGTTAGCCGAGCCAACCACGCCCACGCCGCAAGCCTGCGCTTCCAGTGCGACGCAGCCCAGGCCTTCCATGCGACTTGGGAACAGAAGCACATCGAATGTCCTCATGTACTCGGGTATATTCTCAGGAAGGACGCGCCCGGCAAAAATGATTTCGTCCGCCACTCCAAGCTCCTCCGCCCGCTTTTTTAGCACAGGTGTCAAATCATCTTTCGGATTTTCCGCAAACCCCACGACGCAAAGGCTTGCGTCAGGAAACCTTTTCTTCACTGAAAAAAGCACATCGGCAAGAATCTCAGGGCGTTTCACGCGGATTGTATGCCCCACGAACCCGAGCACAGGAAATTTTCCTGAGCCGGACTTTTCGGAAGGAAAAAAAAGATTCGGGTCAAATCCGTTGAAAACGACGGAGCAATGCTCCCCTCTGAATCCGAACGAAACGCATGTTTTCCTGAGATAATCGGAGACGAACAAGGTATAGCTTGCTTTGTTCAGTATTTCTGCATATTTTTCTTTGACAGCAGGCTCTAGTTTTTCTGTGTCATGCACATCGCTTCCGTGGGCGGTGACTACATAAGGAATGCCGAATTTTTCTTTAAGCTCAGGAAGAATATCCGCATACCAAATGAAATGAGCGTGAATCAGGTCAAAGCCCTTTTTCCTGAACCATTTGTAAAAATCTTCCAGCGATTTATAATCAATCTGGTTGTAATATATGTAGCTCGTGCCGTTCCGCGAGTACCGCATTTTGAATGCGAACACCGGGAAAAAAATCTTTTTCACTAAATGGAGCGGAATCAGAATCATGTTCTCAATTATCCTTGAAATTCCCTTCCTTCCCGAAAAAGACAACTTTCGTTTCCTGAGATTTCCGAACTGGAGGACTTCCACATAAACGCCCTTTTTTTGAAGCTCCCGTATGCGCCTTAGAATGAACGGAGCCATGTTCGGATTCCGAAGGCTCGGAGCCGGGGCAAAGAACAGTATTTTCATTTTACAATTCGTGTTTTTTTGTCTCTTCGTCATAGTTTATGCTGTTGTGTGTTGTTCTTGAAAAGATATATTCCCATTGAAAGCTTTTTTTGTCACGGATTACATCCAGAATCCGAAAAGAATCTTGAACAAAACTTTTTTTGCTTTTCCCAAGAAAGTATAGTTATTCTTGGCTTTAAGCATATTCAGCATAAGCTGTTGCTGATTTGTATACATTTTTTCATATCCGAAAGGCGATTTTCTATATCTTTTTTCTTTAGGTTGCTCGAATATATGAAAAAGCCATGAAGAAAACTCATCATCAATATTTTTGGAAGTATTTTCATAATTTAAGACAGCAGGCTCGTTAAGCATGGAAAGATAAAGCTCTTCGTCATTATCAATCTTTTTTATATATTCAATTGCGCTTTCGATATTTTCAAAAGCGTTTATATTGATGAATGATTTTTCATTAAAATAATCAGCTATTTTGGGGTCTCCCCAATAAATAGGAATTGTATTGGCGGCAAAGCTCTGCGTGATTTTTTCCGTACAGTAGCCAGGGTGACTTACATTCTCAAACGCAAAACTGAATTTATAATTTTTCAGAAATTCCAGCTTGTCAGGAACTCCAGACGGCAAACCAATATTGTTCAAATGCTTTCCGCCAGAATCAACTTTCTTGTACTTGCATAGTTCATGAAAGAAATTATCACGGAATCCGTCTGTGTAAACTACATTGGAGACAACCTGAGCGCAGAATTTTCTTTTGAACGGATTTTCAGGAATAAATGCGTTTTTTTGTTCCATCGCCTCATAATCTTTGTGAAAATCAGCCAAAGAAACTGGATAGCGAAAAAATCGGTCTCCTATTTCATGCAACTCAAATCCTATTCCATAATCGCATATGTTGAAATCAGGAAAAGCGTTTTCTCCTGTGAAAAAAATACGCGGACAATCATATTCAAGACAATGAAAAGAATAGACGGAATAAAAGAGTGCGTCGATATCGTTTTTTTCTCCGACAGGAAGGACTTCCACATCAAAATGAGTTTTTAACGCACGGAGAATAAAGTTGTCATGCGGATTGAATGTCCGCCAAAAACCGTCAAAAACAATTCTTAGTTTTTTCATAAAAATCCTTTAGTGTTTTAAAGCACGATAGCATTTATTTAACAGCATGAAAAGCTTGTAAGGTATAATTCCGTATTGGAATATTACATATTGCTTCCAGAACATATCTTTTCCGAATTCAGTTATTTTTTCAGAAAGACAT
>JAEEGL013684639.1_pt1 | contig 21475 bp, 27 predicted proteins | sample 9134231 | NCBI WGS metagenome assembly JAEEGL01 (sample SAMN16246548, study PRJNA631951) | gut metagenome | biome: gut microbiome; feature: rumen; material: fiber-attached | host: Bos | place: Iran: Karaj | collected 2018-10
AATAAAGCCTTCATCCGGAAAACTTCTTTCTTCAGTAACAGTTGCTGGAGATGACGACCTTATTGCAAGCAATATAAAAGAAGGAGTTCAAATTTTTGGCGTAACAGGAACCTATAAGGGAGGTCAGGTAGATGTATCAAAACTTAAAACTACTGAGCCTGTTATACTTCAAAATAGTAGTGAAAACGAGACGTTTACTATTTCATACCAAGTACCCAAAGCTGGGAACTTATACTTCGCTGTTAAGTGTGAAGACGACTGTAATGGTATTACTGATGCGACTGCTTGGTGTTGGCTATCTGGGGGACCAACTTTTGGTAAAAAGGTTAACAAAGATCAAACCGTAACCTGGACATTTACCCGTGATGATAACGGCAAAGACGGACACAGGTCGTTAGATCCCAAGGCTATTGTCACAGCATTTGTGTTGTATGAATGATTTTTCATAAGTTATAGTAAAAACTATCGCGTCGGTTATTGCCGGCGCGATTTTTGTTAATCAGAATGGAGTTTTTACACATAATTTAGTAAAAATATGTTAAATGGGGAAAATAACATTCTCACGCCAAAAGATGGAGATTCATACGAGTTCAGTATGCCCATATACGGCTTCCATGAATTTGAGCATGATGGCCAGACTTGTCTGGATATCCTTACGGACAGTTGCCCGTTAGAAGAAGATAAAGAAGAGTGAGGGAAATTCGATGAAATATTTTTGTTCTTATGACAGAACCTTTATATCAGACACATTTAAGGGTACTTTTACGGATATTACTGGCAAAACTATATCGGGAGATATTAGCGGTGCATCTGTCTTGATAGCGGTTATCCCACTGAAACAAAGTACCGGAGAACCGATATATTACGATAAAGAAACTGAAGGCTCATATAACATTAACTTTTTTGATGCCAGTATCAACCCTAATCTAGGGGCTGTCATCATACCCAACACAGCAGCTTTTTGTACTTTGCCAGACGACATTCTTATTTCCGGCAGGATCGTTGAATACACGATAGATATATGGGAAAAACCATATTTAACCGCATCATGTGCTGTTACTGAAGATACTTTCAAGCAGTTTATTCATGATAATTATAAGTATTTTAACAATAGTAATAATTATTATGCTCAGACAACGTCTTATAAGTGTTTCCCGGTAGACAAAGAATATTCCCGGACATCATATCGCATAGGGTATAATGCAAAATCTGAGCCTGTCATTGAAGAATACGGTCAGCCGCACTCAGATATCGTGCACTTTTACAGTTCTGCAAGGACAATGGAAGCGGCTCAGGAAAGAGCACTGGAGTTAAAAGGCAAAACACCGGATGAAATGTATGTCCAGGTTCAACGGAGAAATCAACAAATAGCAGAGAAGACTTTGCAGGATTATTCAAAATCCTGATATCTGGCTATTCTTTCCAGTCGTTCTTCTCGTGGTTCGGCACTCCATTTTGAAGATACATGAGCCTTACGGAGGATTACGGCATCTTCATATGGGATTAAGGCACATGATTTACGAAAATTCAGGTCACTGACAGTATTTCCATGACAGGACCAGCCGCAAAAATATATTTTATCTCTTTCAGCAGGTTTTTCATCCATATTTACTATTTGTGCTATATCAGCAGGACGTGGGCGATGATCACATTCTACCGGAAGAAGATTGTTGAAAGCTTCAAAAAATGCAGTGGGAGAAAAAGGACTACCAGTCTGAAATGTCAGACTTAAATAACGTATTAGAAGACTGTATTTATCACCGAGAAAAGAACTGAAATGAAACTCGGAATCGCCAATAAGCTTGATCGTAAATGAGTTTTCACCAAGAGAAGATATATACAGGATAGGCTCTTCAAGATTATTGATATACAGGCAATTAAAAGGATGGCTATTATAACGCACAGTAAAAGATACTGAATATCTGTCGTTAGCAACCATATATTCTGACAACTGTTCAAGATGTGACATGTATACCATAGAAGCCTCCCTGAATTTCAAATAATATTTATTATAGTTGCACTAAAGCAACGATACAAGAGGTATAAATGAACGAAAAAAAGATAGCTGAACTAATGGAATCAAAAGGATGGAGCGTATCACAGTTGGCCAGAGAATGTGGAAAGAGCAAGAGCATTATCTCACGTGTACTGAACCATCAGGTAGATGACGTGGCTCTATCAACAGCGGTAGCAATAGCAGACGCCCTTGGAGTATCTGTAGATGGACTTGTAAAGAGGTGACGTAAGAACATGGCAAACAGAGAAGCTTTAATGGTATAATAATTTTCACTATTTATATATACTTTGAGTTTTGAAGTGTTTTGTTTTTTTGGAGGCTTTATGCAGAGGATAGTTAAGAGAAGTCAACCAGTATCTTCTGAGGAGTTGTATAATGGCTTGCTTTTTGGAACAAGCGAGGATGATTATAGTTGCTTTATAGATAGGAAAGATATCTCCTATGGAACTTTTTCTCCTAGATACTCTGAGGATGAGCTGAGGGAAATGAGCTTTCGTAAGCTACGTGATTATATAGGCTGATATTGAGAAAGGAGGAAAGCCGATGGAGGGAATAATCATGGCTGAAACAGAAAGATTATCATGGCAAGAAATATGTAAAAAATATCCAAATCAAAAAGTTGCAATCGCTGAACCTGAGTGGGAAAACATGGCCACGATAAAATCTGGAATAGTTAAATATTCAGAATCCGACGGATATAGTCGCATGGAGATAAGAAGCCTTGTCATAAACAGCAAGGGGCAGCTTCATGCAAAAGGAACAACAGGATTATCATCTTTTGTCGGTCTGGTTGATGTATAAATGTCTGAATTATTAAAACCCGATTTTGCCTCGGAACCTGAGCATGTTCGATTTAAATTATATAACAGATTTTTGATTACCATGCCAATAAAAGACTGGGTTTTTATGTGCAAAAACCGCTGGTTTTCTGATGAGCCTGAGATTGCGGATGTTGAAGCAGAGTTTGGCGTATGCGGAGCAAGACAGGCTAAGAGTGATGAAGAGGCTAATGAAATTGTTCGTAATACAGTCAAAACATATAGGCGGATCATGCACGCTGACATTGAGACAGAATGTCGAAAATTCTTAGATTCTACAGTCCGAACTGTTGCAAGGATAGATGAAAATGGAAAAATATTTTTTGAGGATGTTCTTGATTAAAACTTAGGAATTTTGTTATTTATGATGATCATGATAATATAGATAGACACTAACTTTATTTTTTATTATATTGGAGAAAAACTATGGATATCAACAATATTCGGCAGCTGGAGAGATATAAGAACTTTACGTATCTGCCTGAGCCGGTACCTTTTAAGTTTTTCTTTTTTCTTTGTATATATGTTGACATTTTTTACTAGTTTTTATATAATTAAATAACCAACTTGATTTGGTGTTGTTAATACTGCTCTAGGTTGTACGTCTCTCTAAATATGAGAATGACCGAACCCTAGAGTTTTTCAATTAGAAGGGAGAATTTAGTGAAAACAGCGATACTTGTAGATGGTGGATTTTTGTAGATGGTGGATTTTATAGAAGACGTACCCAAAAAGTTTTTGGTGATAAGAACGCCACTGATAGAGCTGATGAATTAGAAACTTACTGTAAAAGGCATCTCAAAACGCATGGACAAAATAGTGAATTATATAGAATCTTTTATTATGATTGCCCTCCATCTTCGAAAAGAATATACCATCCGTATTTGAAAAGTCAGATTGATTTAGGACGAAGTGATTTGTTTGTTTGGACTAATGATTTTCTTGATTCACTAAAGAAGAAGCGGAAATTTGCTGTAAGATTAGGAAAACTTGCAGAAGAACAAGCCCATTATACTATTAGACCGGAAGTGGTAAAAAAGTTGTGTAATGGTACAATTTCTTTTTCTGATATCACTGAAAGAGATTTTTGCTTAGAGATAGACCAAAAAGGTGTTGATATGAAGATTGGTTTAGATATAGCGTCTATTGCATATAAGAAACAGGTTGATCAGATTGTCTTAATTTCTGGTGATAGTGACTTTGTATCCGCTGCAAAACTCGCACGTCGAGAGGGAATAGATTTTATCCTTGATCCGTTGGGAGCACATATCAAGCCTGATCTATTTGAACATATTGATGGATTGAGAACTTGTGATAAATCATATACTGATGGTGTTGTATGAAATATAAAAATGCAGAATTGCCTACAAAAGCTAGCATAAAAGCATCAAGCTGATGAGATTTAAGGGCTCCAGAGATGAATCTGGAGCTCTTTTTCTGTAGGGATTTTGCAAAGTCCTGATTGGTTGGACCGGGTGATGTACAGGGGTATATTTGGCTCAAACCCGCATGAATACTGCATTTGAGCTAAAGTAGATGACGATACCATCCCCACATTTTTCGTTTATGAAATCTGATTATTTTGAGTGAAAAACTATCGCGTCGGTTTATGCCGGTGCCATTTTTTACGCCCAGGTAATTTTTATTTCTTTAGGGAAATGCTATAATAAAGGTAGATACTTAAAGAATGATTACTACGGAAGAATAAATGAAGTCCATTAAACGGGCTGTAGCAGGATTGCAGCCCAATAAAAGGCTGGATTCTGATCATTATAGATACAATTGATGAAAGGAGGAAAGTCTTATGTTAAAGGAGTTTGTAATGGAACATAAACCATTGTTATCATTTGAAAACGGGCTTGAGGTTACCTACTCGGATCTAAAACACCATGATGACGGAAAGGCATTTATCACTATATATTTTGAAAAGCCCAATGCAAACGGTTTTTTTGACTCTGCACAGATAAATTTTCCTGGTTCAGATTTTGAAGCCGTAAAAGGCTTTACAGACGAAGATCTGAAAGAGTTTAGGGAATATGTCGACCGAAGCGGACATACAGCATTTGAGTTTTCAAAGGAAGATGCCTATGCCTAGTTTCCCCAAATTGTTTGGTTTCAAAGTGTTCATATGGTCAAACGAAGGTATGCCACTCGAACCTGTGCATATCCATGTATCCCAAGGCATACAGTCAAAAAATGCAACCAAGTTTTGGATTTTAAGCAATGGAAAAGTTGAGCTCGCTGAAAACGGGTCACATCTATCAGACAAAGAAATATCAAGACTTAAAAGAGCTTTGGAAGACTATACGGATGTGTATATAGCTAAATGGGAAGAGTTCTTTAATGTAAAAGCTACATTTCATGACAAACAGAATTAAGAATACAAACGCGCTCGCTTATGTGGGCGCATTTTATTTGCCTGTATTTTTAACAAACGATAAAACAAAACCGGTCAAACAAAACAAGCCCCGGCACCTGCCAGAGCTTATCATTTCAATGATAATACGAGCGGGAATCTCCTGACTTTAGTCAGGAGAAGTTGACATGGCAAAAACGCTCATCATTAATATTGCACAACCTTTATTTCCCTGTCTAAATATCGGGCAACAATTTCCGAAATTCTTTCCGGGCCTATCTCATCTAAATGATTAAGCGGATCAGAGTATTTCTTTCCTAATTCGCAACACATATACAGATCAATCTCTTCTTGATCAAACGGTAGGGCTTTGTGAAATTCATATTTATCTACTTTATCTTTATCAACTGTAATAACAAGGCCTCGATACTGAAATTGCATTATTATATCCTCCAAATAATCATTTAAAACCAATTTGTACGCTATACGCTTTCATGGTATGAGTATACCATATGTAACAAATTATTAGTTTTTTGCACGACGCAAATATAAAACAGATACCCCAGGGCTTCGAAGAAAAGCTCCCAAGGCCACCAAATTGCAGCAACCCGCGTCGGGAAACCGGCGCGATTTTTTGTTAATCAGAATGGAGTTTTTACACATAATTTAATAAAAACATTTGGAGGTGTTATAATGAATAGAACCAATATTGCAGATACAACAGGCCAGGTTTTTCAGAATTCCGACATGAGTGCTGTAGGATTTGAGCCAATAATTAATCAACTTTATTTTGAAATGAAGGATAATCATCATATATTTCAGTTAGGACTAAGTACCATACTTGAATGCCTTTTGTATGCTGAACAAAAAGGTGAGGTACCACAACTTCCGGGAGACTGGAAAAACACCGTGTCAGATATTTATGGCATTCATATTGAGTCAGATATGGAAGAGGATATTGATTATGAAGATCTTCAAAATTAAGACCGGGCCATGTGAGTCATTTGATATTTCCAAAGAAAATTTTGAACAGGCAACCGCAAAAGACAAAAAATATATTACCCGCTTTGGTACAGAAACGAGATATTACGCGGTATGTCCTGCATGTGACAATCCAATTACGCTTCTTGGTATGTATAAACCCTTAAAAGACGGACGTGAAAATATTGGGGCACATCAGAAAAATAATATTAAAGGCATCGCAGATTATGAAGAAACAAGATATTTAAGATGTCCTTTAAGGAGTAAGAATGCCGGTTCACTAAGAAAAGAATTCCATAGAGAGCCAACAGTACTAGATCTTAATATCTATAATATGGTTAAAGAATACTATGATAAGATTATTTTTATGGTCGAAGATATTCTTGGATTAAAGGTGTCAAGGACTCTGGCAAAAAGCTTTTTGGAGTTTTACCGAGACAGCGATGGCTATCTATATAATTATGCGACGATGTATAACATTCCATGGGTTATACCATATATGCATCCAGCATTTAATCTGTATAAAAGACAGATCATTCCGGATGGTCCTCTATATAATATCCTTAAAAATATTGAAGGGGTTACTCTTAAAGAAGTCAAAGGCAAAGAAAATAATATTACAGGATACATAGTAGAGCCTGACAAAAAGACCTATATCCAGCTTGCAGTAATGCTTCATAAGACACGTTTTGAAAACGATATTTCTTATGAAAGCATGACAGCGAGAGTCATTAAAGAAAAAGTCAAAAGAAAATCAGAAGAGTATTACGAAAGAACTGGAGAGTGGGAAAAGATAGGTGAATATCAGCTTGACATCAACCTAAAAAGATTTCCGACACTCATTGAAAAACATGGTCAAGAGATTTGGAATAAAGATTTAATTGAGCTTGCACATGGACTATTACCTGAAATAAAAAATTAGAGCATCATAATCCAAGGCTTCCTTCGGCCAAAAAGACGGCGCGATTTTTGTTAATCAGAATGGAGTTTTTTACACATAATCTACATATATAAATCCAAAGGAGTATGGTATTTTGAAGAACATTACCTGCTATAATAAAGCCCTCCCAAACTTACCAAGTAAACTGCTTAATGAAGTAATTTTTGAAACTACAAAATCAGTTTCGTATAAAGACGAGAGTTATTAAGGAAACGGTGTCCCGGGAAAGGCAAAAGTTCCTACTCGGGGCGGCGATGCACCCGCACCTGCCTGTTGTTAGCTAAGATGTGGTGATATACTCCGCGGAGTATAGAGCTAAGTTTTAGCCGTATCCGCAGGCACTGGAAGTTCTGAACCTAAAGAACGGGAAGCGCCTTCCGACGTAAGTTGGTAGGTGAGGCATCACTTTGAAGTGGGAAAACCAACAGTTTTTCGTATCAAAAAAGCACTCTCCATATTTGGAAAGTGCTTTTCGTTATGTATATGTATACATTTTTCTTTTTTTATGTATACATAATTCTTTTCTTATGTATACATTCTCGTGCTTTATTTCTTGCTATCTTTTCTAACGCATTTTTCAAGAATGCTTTCGTCAAGTGTTATTATCTCATCAACATTTCCGCGTATTCTTTGGACATTCTGACCTGTTATAGCTACAACATTAACTAACTTACCTAAGTTTTGTATTGTTTCATATACTTTAAGGTAATCAGTATCCGCACTTGCAACAAATGCAACATCATAAGCATTGTAAAAAGCTTTACTCAATGCATAAAGAGAAAGATTGACATCTGTGCCTTTCTCAACTTTGTAGTATGTACTATGATCATTTATGTCCATTTTGGCATCGGTCACTTGTCTTGCAACATAGTTCCCTTCGACTACATCTACATATGGAGTATTGCAAAGTTTCGAAGCCCAATTATAATACTTGTTTAGCTTCTCGTCCTGCATCAAAAATACATCTGGTTTAGGAATAAAAACGTAGGTTTTTATAAGTTCAGCATTCGTTCTTGATAGCTTTACAATTTCTTTAAACAAGATATTATAATCCAATTTCGGAGTATATCTGCCTAGATTTTTGTAATAATTTTGAATAGCAATATCAAAATTCATATGATCCACAAACATTATTGCTCTAAGCATAAATGACTCCTTAAAATCTAAGGGGCTTACGCCGTATAGACATAAGCCCGTTTGGTATCTAATAGAAATTTGGCTCATTTCTGAGTCCCAAACTTCTGTATGTACATTGTATTATGAACATAGTTTCTATTTTTGTCAAGAAAAAATATATTAACTATCTCTAAATACATTATACTCTTAAAACAACTTAATATCCACACTTTCCACAATATGAAGTTGTCAAGGTGCTACTTATGTGTACATTTATCGCTTCTTATGTATACATCACTCTTCCCTCATTCGGCTTATTCCTAACGAGGCCATAAATGCATCAGCTTTCTTAATTGTTTCCTTTGGATAGTCTGTTAAACAAAATAATATATGGTTTGGTTTTGTGGCTCTAACAGAGTTACCATTGTTACTTACTAACGTAACCGAGCTCGAATTCCTTTTGCTTGAATTTTGTGGAATATAATAAGGAATGTTTTTCGATTACTGGTTGTTTCGCTGAAAGCTAACATGTATTTTTGTTCTGCCTTAACTGCAGAGGACTGCAATGAGATTATAAGTTTTGAAGAAGACAGCAAAATTACGTTTGATAATGTAGGACAAATTGATGAGCGGCGGGAAAATGAAATTTTATCACACGAAAACGCTTAGGAAGCAATACTTTGATGCTAAAACGGCCATAAAACTTGCGTGCAGGAATATCAAAGAAGATAGTAGTAGTATATAATTATTTTTGTTAGAAACGTTTTATTTATGCTAAGTATCTCAATAATCATCATTGGTAACCATACATGATAGATTAAGAGAAAGGAAGTAAAATGAAAAAATTAAGATATAAGTTTTTGATATTAATGAGTATTTTGTTATTCATGAATAGCCCGGTTCAAGCCTTTGCCGGCAGCTGGCTTGAGGATGAATATAATAATTATGGAAACACAGCATCAGAAAAGTCTAAGTATGAAGCCGAAGCAAAAAAGATTGTTTCAGGGATTAATCCAAATTGGCCTGTGGAGGAAAAAATCTTCTATATTCATGATTATATAGTCACTCATACAACATATGATAGTACTTTACTGAGTTCAACAATGCTTACACAGAGAAGGAGAGCATATGATATCATTGTAAACCATAAAGGAATGTGCCAGGCTTATTCAATGGCATTTGAAGATCTATGTAATAGGGTAGGAATAAAGGCTCTCAGACTTGACAGCAATGCTACCAATCATTCCTGGAATATAGTAAAAGTCAATGGGGAATGGTATTACGTGGACTGTACCTGGGATGATCCAACAGGCGATAGCCCATTAAGCAGTACAGGCCTCTGTATGCATGCAAATCTCCTAAAGAGCGAAGCTGGGATGAGAAATACCAGGCATGTAGGTAAAGACTGGGACCTACTTCATGACGAAAACGGTAGAGGGTTTATGATTATAGATGGCGAACCTGATGACAAGACATTAGATGATTTGTATGATCACAATAAGTATACATTATATGATCCCGCGAAAGTAAACATAAACGGAAAATACAACGATACACGTTATGACAATATGAACTGGCATGACTCAAGTAGTCCATTTATTTATTTAAATAAAGGCGTTATATATTATAATGATAATGATCATGGGATCTACCGCTATAACTGTGACGGAAGTAAACCTAAATTGCTTGTAAACATGCAAAGTGTCATGGATAAATATCCGGGTCAGTCATATGACGGATATCTAACGGGAAATTCAGAAACGCTAGTTCTTCACACACGGGAGAGAGATTTCCAATACACTCTAAATACTGGAAAAGTAAAGATTGTAAAAGGTTCTACGCAAACTAACGAAGATATTAGAAAAGCCCAGGAAGCTGAAGAGAAAAAAGCATGGGAAAGAGAAAATTACGTTTTCTTAAAGAATGGCAAAGCTTATTATAATTCAAATAACAACAGCGTATACTTTCAAAAAGATGGAAACAAGGCAAAAAAGATAGTGAATCTGATGGCCTATACTCTAAAAGTTCCTCAGAACAACAGATGGGGGTCTTCAAGAACAGATTGTCTATCAGGCAATGGATATAAACTGACTATAAAGACAGATGTATTTGATCTTGAATATAACACGAAAACCGGAAAGTTAAAGCAGGTCAGAGGACATCTTAAGACGGCTTCAAAATTTACACTTAAAGATCTGACTTATAAAGTAACAGGATCAAAACAGGTTTCTGTTACAAGTATAAAAGGGACTAAAGTTACTATTCCCGATACAATTAGTCATTTAGGTGTGAAGTATAAGGTAACAGGAATAGAAAAGAATGCTGCATCTGGTGGTAAAGTCAAGACTTTGACCATAGGAAAGAATGTTAAGTCTATAGGACAGAAAGCCTTTTACCAGTGTCCAATTACCAAGATAACTGTTAATTCAACCGGGATTACGTCTATTGGGAAGAATGCTTTTGCGATAAAAGGTAATAAAGTTACAGCTAAGGTGCCAAAGAAAAAGCTTTCAAAGTATAAGAAGTTATTTATGAATGCTGGATTTCCGAAGAAAGGTACGGTTAAGTATTAATTTTAGAAGAGCTTCAGAGATTGATCTGGAGCTCTCTTTTTCTTTGTTTTTACTTCCAAGCCCTGGGGCTGCGCCCCATCGCTTGACCCTCCCTGCTGGAAATTTGTTATTATACAAAAGATTAGCCAGCCTATGTCCACCCTGTCCACTTTCCTACAAATCCAGTATTCATGCGGGTTTTGGGCGGACATGCCACTTTGTCCACTGCCAGGTCTAGTAAGCTGGGATCTGTTGCCACTAATTTGCAGGATAATAGACCTTTGTGTCTTGATAGGCTGGCTCTTTAATATGTAGGCGTTAAAATATCTTACTACTGAAATTGACATGAAGTGGCAGAGTAGCTTTTAACGAAACGTTATAAGCCTAGGTTTTATGCGGCTTTGAACGCATGTTAGACACTATGTTCACATATCTATATCCTGATTGAATGTAAACTTATGCCTTTGCTCCGCAGATGTTTTCAAAGCTTTTCATAGTCAGCTTTGAGATCCCTTTTGTATCTTTCGTAGGTCTTCTTTTTCACACCCAAATTGTTTATACAATCAAAATCATCTAAAGTTCCTTCAAAATCTTCGTTATTTTTCCTAATCCATTCTTTATCATTATATTCTTTAATAATTCTATATACCGTGGCCCTCGACAGGTGCTCATTAACTACATTGGCTATAATAGATGGCTTAACATCATTGTCATATAGGAATTTGACTATATCTTTGTTATCTATAACTTTGTTAGCTATATTTTTGCTAAAACCCCACAAGCCCAGCTCAACCTTTACACCGCTCCTGGTATACATGAATTGATTCCATTCTGGATCGTAATCTGTAGTCTTGATTTTTTTCTTGGTATCTTTATTGTCGACGCGCAGCCTGTACAATCTACTCTTGCTAATATTTAATCTCTCAATTATTTCATTGGCGTCCATACCGGCTTCTATTAGTAAACATATATATAGTCTTAATTCATCTTTTTTGCGTTCAGAAATATGCTTTTTCATTCAGTAATCCCTCACCTCAGTTTCATTTCGGCAATATTTGGCGACTTTTTTGGGGGGTTAAACGAATTTAATTTCAAATTAATAATATCAGAATTCGCACTGGTTTAAAAGAACTAACGATTTTTTTTGAAGGCTATTTTTGAAAAAATGTGTGAGAGGATGAGACAGTTTTTACTTCGAGTATCCTAATATTCAGAACATTGAAAAAAGAATATAGAGAACCAATCACAGGAGCCATTCATTATAGGACACCGGGGTGGAATAGCCTGCTAGGAGGCGGCCATCTATGACGTGCGGTTAAATTGCATAAGGAGCTTATAAACAGTAAATGCAACTATCAATAACAAATAATACAAGGAGAAAAATATGAATATTTATAGAAATGGGCAATTCATAGGAATAATGCAGAAAACTCATAGAATAGTGAAATGGGAAGACATATTTGAAACACTATGGAGTGGCAAGCTTATTATGGGAGCTGACATAGAAATGACACCACCTTTTATCTCAGTAATACCACAGAATGCCTTCCAGTTGGATAAAAAACATAATATTTTTAATATCTATGTAGGAAAAAACAACGATGCTGATCCTTCAAAAATAGATCTGTATGTTGATTTTGAAATTTATCTTCCTGCTGGAATGAAAGAGTCAAGAGAGATTCTTAAGTACTATGTTGAATCGTTCCTGTTACAATACTTTGACGTATTCTACCTGCCGGATAATATTCTGTCAAAGAAGAAACCATCCAAGCCAATTCCATATGTCGTTTATCACTAACTAGTGGTTTGGCCTTGACAGCTAATATATGAGCGATAAAATCGACAGTTCTACGTGAAAACGCTGGATGATCTAATATCCCTGACTTTCCGTCGCCGGGCACACATCATCGCGCATATGTTAGCAGTCAAGCCTGGCATCCATGTGGTCGTTGATCAGCACTCTGTGACAATTAATCTGAATCTCCGTGAAGGGTAATCTAATCTGCCGTGCAAAATGGTCTACTCGGATGGAATATTCAAAAACTCTCAGTTGGTCAATTAATGCATGATCAATAACATGGCTCACAACGACTGGAAAGCAAAAAATTTTTGCAGGCGAAAATTTTAAGTACAAATTTAAAACGCAATTATTTAACAGTTTTTATCCATATTAATATAATGAAGATTTACACCTGAGATAACAAGAAGAAATCTGTGCAGAAAAAATGGTTATAAAAAATCTATTATATAATACAACATGAAACAGGAAAAAACAATATTCATGAATGGATTTAACAATGCTACTGGATGCATATAGTAGCATTACAGAAAGGAGTACACAAAATGGTTAATATGTAGAGCGTTTAATTTGAGGAATATCTTTATAAAAATCTGTATAAGAACAGCAAAAAAGGGAAAGGTTAATATATGAATACAGAAAAAAATTTATATCATAGCAAAATAAATACAGCAACCCGCCCTGAAGACCATAAGGGAAAAAAACATGAGTTAACAAAATCGGAGGACAAATTAATGAAGAATACATTAAAAAAAGATGAAGAAATTAGAATTGGTACAAGAAAACTTGTATGTGGTGGAATAACCTTGGAAGCGGAGCCGCTTATGATTTCTAACGCAATTCAGATTAACATAAGCAGTTGTGTTGAACCTGATGACAAAGGTGAAGGCTACCATGTAGATACATCCAGAGCAGTAAAGTCGTTAAGGATGAGTTATCCATCTAAAACCAGGGTGTCTACCGAAGAGGACATACCCAGCACAAAGACCCTTTATCAGGCAGTGTGCGATGAAATCATGCAAAGAAAATCTGAAAGGGTAAGCTTTTTCAAAAATTGCCTTGTCAGTGTTGAAGACCTGATGCTGGCTGACATGGAAGATGCCCTTTTGGATGCAGCTGAATTCTATGAAGAAAAGGCTGACAGGTACGCATCTTTTGTCAACGCTGCAGGCGTCAATTTTATAGGCCTCATGGAGTATGAATCTATTATCAGTATGCTGAACCTGTATTTCGAGAAAGCATATCCGCTGCTGACGGCATGAGACGATAAAACAGTTGAAGTAATATCACCCGCCTGAGAGGGTTATCCTCTCAGGCAACAAAAGGAGAACAATTAAATGGCCCAAAAAAGAATTAAAGTAATCAGTGGAAGTGAAATCGATCCCGTCTATCTGACACAGGATAGACTCCATGTATACGAAGTTTCAACGAACAATATTAGTAAAGGTTCTGATTACCGTGATGACACAATATATGTTCATATACCTTCAAGTAGTATCAACAATAATATAGCGGATATAGATTACAGCCTTGTAGAAATGTATGCATTCGAAATCTTAGATGAGTACAGGATAAGAGGTGAAAAATATTGTCCAAATTGCAAAGTGGGTTATGCTGATCCAGCAATGGATGAGCTTCATATGGCGTATGCACTAGCTGATGCAGTTGAGCCCGATCTATATATGCGTGATAAAGGATTTTCTATGGATGATATTAAATATACGTTTGTTTTTGAATGATATAGAAGAAGTTGCTTATCGTATTTTGCGATAAGGGGCAATAGTACTAATCACGTAAAGTGCAATGACGGGGCGCTGTTGCTCCCGTCATAACGGTCAAATTAAAGCGTGACTATAGAAAGGATAAAAAATGATAATTAATGTTTTAGTTTTAAAGGAAGATGAAATCAAAGCAAAGATTCGAGAAACTATGGACACGGATTGTGTTTATGATGTCAATATCCTTTACAACCCAGATACAAATGATGTGGAATTTGAACAGGATACTGGATCATGGTACGAAAATGATAATCGTGTATTCTTGGCTAAAATTAGGCGCGGAATATCAGACGAGGATGGCGTAGCTCTCATGGAGATGACTGGTCTCGAAGAGTGGACCTATTTGGAAGATTTTGAAAAGTTTGAGAACGCAAGGGATTATATCAATGATCTAATTGAATTGGAATATAGTCTAGTTTTGGATCAAATTATAGAGGCAGAAAGTACCGCAAATTCATTTTACTGGGTAGAAGAATTCTAAACAACAGGCATTTTTATAAAGTAGAATATGAACAGCTCTTTCTAATAGCGGGAAGAGCTGTTCTGTTATTTATAGAAGGTTCGTAATTAGCTTGAAATTCGTTTGTGAAATTTGACAGATTAATTTTGGGTGGATTTAAAAAGGCGTAACTATTAATTATGTAAAAAAACATACATTTTGTTTATACATTTTATTACAGAATTTGCAGTCATTATTTTTTTCCATAGTCCTTTTAAGAACACAAAAAACGAAAGGACTAAATATTATGTACGAAGAATATGAAAATGAATATGATTACGCAGAGCAAATCATGCATGAAGAATTTTGGGGATCCAGGCCGATAACATGCATGCTCTTAGAACCCGGAGAAGCCCCTCAGATTATCGAGGTTAATAATAACGATGATTCATGGTCATCGCTTATTGGCCCTGACTATGTTATTCACTTTGTCACAGAGGGGATGGGCGTGGTTATGCACGATGAAAGCGGCGATATCTTACAAACCAATGTAGGCCTATATCTGCCTTCTGAAGATAAAGAGATCTTAGTCCGGGGAAATATTATAATTGTCGGCATGACATTCTCTAATGACGGCGGAATGCTCCCTACTGAAGGCGATCCCTGGTTATGCAGCCTTAGTGAGTATGTTATTGAGAATGTCATTCCAGACTATATAAGATGCTTGGATGACAAAATTAAATTTTAAATCAAAGGGGTATCATCATGACAACTAATGACGAACGTCTGTCATATACCTCTTTGGGGATATCTGACAAACAATGTAAAGCCAGAATACTCAAGGCACTTAAGACTCTTTTTGATGAAAAAGATCTATTGAAAAGAAAGCTTGAATTGGGTATTATTGAACCGGACAGTGCTAGAGAAGAACAAAGCTTGACTAATAAAAAAATACAAGAGCAAAAGGAGAAATTTGTACTTGCGTGCCATGTCACCGCTGATGGAACACCACGTAGCATTCACAAGCATGCAGCCACTTCGACCTATCCAAATGGTTATTACATTACAAAATTGCCTGATGGCAGCAAATTAAAGATAGTATCCCGGGAAAAACTGTTTGATAAGCTGTTTGGCTATTATAATGATGGTCCAAGAGACTATTCTGTAAATTCAGTCTTTTATTCAGCACTTCATCAGAAAGAAATTACTGAAAATCCCAAACAGAAAACCCTTGAAAAAAATGTAATAGACTATAATCGTTTGATTGCCCCTACGTTTAAAGATCAGGATATTAGGACTATAACAGAGATCACACTTAAGCAACATACTCAGCAATGGGTAAACGAAAAGCATCCCAAGCGAAAAGAATACTATGCCTATAAAGGCATATTAAGACTCATTTTCGACTATGCTTTTAACCGTACGATCATTTCGTCAAATCCTGTTTCCAAGCTCAATAATAAGCCTTATATGAAATCTTGCGACACAAGAAAAGTCAAACCAGAGGAAAAGATTCTATCATCCGAAGAGATTAATACAATAATACAGGAAGTAAAAAGGCGCATGGAAAAGAAAAGATGGGGAAGCTACTACATCAATGGATATGCTGTGATGTTTGCCATAGAAACCGGAGTTCGTGTAGGGGAATTGTGTGCCTTGAAGTGGTCGGATATTTCCGAAGATGAAATCCATATTCACTCCCAACAGCTTACCAAAAAGGTGAATGGCAAAAAAGTCTACTATTACGACAATCATACCAAGAATGAGAAGGGTATATCAGAAGACGGAAGGTACTTTCCTCTCACCCCAAAGATTAATTCTATTCTTTCCGAACTTCGCTCAAAGCAGAATGATATTGGTATAAAATCTGAGTTCATCTTTTGCCACGAAAATGGAGAGTGGATCAAAACTGATGCATATACTACTTTTTTGAGACGACTCTGCAGGTCAAAAGGCTTTTCTGTGACAAATAATCATGCCCTTAGAATGTCACTGAATTCTAACGTCTTTATACCTTTAGGCATGGATGTCGCTGTAAGGGCATCCTTACTTGGTCATTCTATCGAAACAAATCTGAAATACTATAGCTTTGCCAGGAAAGGATATATCAAAGAAGCCAGAGAATTACTGTCTTCTCAGGCATCGGGAGCATTTAGTACCCCCGTAGTACCCCTGAAAATAGTATCATTTCCAAAAGAAAAACCTCAAAGTGCCAATTTATAAGCGCTTTGAGGCTTCCAAAAACTATGCGGAAGAAGGGACTTGAACCCTCATGTTGTTGCCAACACATGGACCTGAACCATGCGCGTCTGCCATTCCGCCACTTCCGCGAACGACAAAATTAATAATAATATCTTTGAGGCAATATGTCAATGCTTTAATTTTAAAATCATCACTTAAAGAATCCTGTACCCCAGAACCCTTTACCTTCTTTCCGTGCTTTTTCCTCAGCAGCGACAAAGCGGCTTTCATGCATGTGGTTGGGTTCGACAGTCATTACTCTGGCATATCCCTCTTTTACAATGAGTTCATTGAAAAGAGTCTTGTCAGAAGCAAGGTATACATAGCACAGCTTCCTTCCGTAGGTGTCATACTGGTCCTTGTCATACTCGAGGTAGACTCTCTGATCTTCGAGTATATCTTGTGTATATTTGCTGGCTTTTATTCCTTCCTCGGTGTTCTGCTTATAACTCTCATCAGCCACACTTTCGGGCGAATCTACACCTATGAGTCTTATGTTACGCTCTTTTCCCTGAATCTCGACTACAATAGTATCACCGTCGACAACTCTGATAACCTCATAAGGACCATCGAGGTTGGGGATATTCTCACCAAACATCCCCTTGGTAAAGAAAAATACAAAATAGATTATTGTTGTAAAAAGTATTATAAAAACAAGTCCGGATATATAAGAGTTTTTGCTGTTTGGCCGCATTGTTGATCCTCTTGAAGTTATGACTGTCTACATACTATATAACCATTATAAAGCAAAAATGGCACATAGAAAAACAGGATAACAAAATGTTATTATAATGCTGATAATAATGAAGAATCGGAGAGAAATAAAAATGAGATACAACACAGTTATATTTGATATGGACGGAACGCTGCTCAATACAATCGAGGATATAACAGACAGCGTCAATGTGATACTTAAGCGGCACGGATATGCGACCTGGACGATTCGCGACATTATGCACTTTGTGGGAAACGGTGCGGAAGTGCTTATGGAGAAGGCGCTGCCGCAGGGAAGAGATAATCCCGGATTTGATGAGATCACGGCTGAGTACAAGGACTATTATGAAAAGAACTGCAACATCAAGACCGGGCCGTACGAGCATATGATGGATCTTCTGAAGGCGCTCAAAGAACAGGGGTACAAGATTGCGATCGTGTCCAACAAGCCTATGGGAGCGGTTAAAGAGCTGACAAGGGCATATTTCGGCGACTATATAGATGTAGCGATAGGAGTGACCGAGGAACTTAGGAGAAAGCCCTATCCGGACGAATGCATAAGAGCCATGGAGGAACTCGGCAGCACGAGGCAGGAGAGCATATATGTCGGAGATTCTGAGGTGGACTATAAGACGGCACTTAATACAAATCTTAAGTGTATTTCCTGTCTCTGGGGATTTCGGACTAAAGAAGAGCTGATAGAGGCAGGAGCAGGAGGTAATATCTTTGTCGAAGATCCGATGGATATCCTCATGGTGCTCAACAGGCTTAACGGGTGAACCGATTACGTCAATTTAATAAAATCTTAATAATCATAGGTCCTTTTTTATGTGGCAATAGTATTATCGGTATTTATTGCAACATGATAGTTTGTTAAGAGTTTTTTAAAAAATACATTAGTGAATATCACGCAGAAAGGAGAGGAATATAGAGCTTACAAGCGTGGGAGAAAAGAATCTGGAGTATTTTTTGCCATTTCTGGGAGATGAAGTGAGACCGGAATGGGGAATCATTGGAGATTTCATTGTCTATTACGACGAGAATGAAGAACTGACAGCATTTCTGAATAGTGAGGGATTTTCCTGTGCCCAGTCCGATCCGGTATATACATATCCCATTGATCGCGCATTGGTATCGAAAAAGATAAGCCGTATTATGGACATGGCATCTTCCAGGGACACGCTGTCCTTCGGAGAACTTAGGCCTGAGATGATGCCGAAGATTCGAGCTTTTTGGGAGCAAAAATCAATAAGCAGCTCAATGCTTGATAGTGGGAGTTGCCATGATGACTTTTCGTTCGTATATATAAAAGACGGCAATATCATGGGAGTGCTTCTGGCACAGCAGGATGATCCTGATGTATATCTTAATCTCCTGCTTACGGATGAAGCAGATCAATTGGATTCTGCATCAGCTTGTCGGCAAGAGCGTGACCAAATTAGACGGAGTCAATGAGATTGAGAGGCTTTGGGAAAAGAAGCAGACCTCTGAACAGGAGAAGGGTCATCCGGTAAGTGACAAGCTCAAGAAGACAGTTTCCGACATCTTTTCTTCCTGGAGAGAGTCTCTTGGCGAAATTGATAATGAGCAGGAAGTAATGAAAACCCAGATCAAGTTGGATAAGCTTAGGTCTGCGAATAAGATGAAGATAGCTTACAACAAGTACAACAAGGAAAGGCCAAAGACAGGAAGAAATACCGCTATACCATTGCTGGACCGAGTCCCAAAGAAGGTGGAATTTCCAATGCAGGAGATTACAGCATAGACAATACCACGAAATATATCCTGGAAATTGGTAAGAATCATCTCAAGGACGTATTCTGGAATTAGGAGGTAGAGGATCTTGCCTGGGAGAAGAATAAGAAGGGTGAGAATCCCGCAGAAAAGAGGCAGAAGATTGACTTCCTTTTAAGGGGACACAGCCGAGGCGGCGTAGGGTCTGTTTTGGGTGCAATGAAGCTGAACTACTGGATCCACAAGAACTATCACCAGTATGCTGATAAAGTGGATATTCATCTCACACAGTAAGTCACGGGGACGGTTCTTTTGACTGGTTGATTAAACAGTTAAAATGAACATATCTTGCAAATATCAAAGATAAATATCATTTTGCCAAAAACCATCTGCCCAGATCAGGCAGGTGGTTTTCTGGTTTTTGAGGCGCAGTCAGGGTTACTGTGACTTGTAAAAAAGGTGTTGACTTTTATGAGAAATTTTGGTATCTTATAAAAGTCGCAACAAGCTATTTGCGATGGAATGCGGAAGTGTCGGAATTGGCAGACGAGCAAGACTAAGGATCTTGTGATGCTTACATCGTGTGGGTTCAAGTCCCATCTTCCGCACGAAACAAAAAGGAATCGGTTCAAGGAACCGGTTCCTTTTTTGTTTTGTGCGGAAGGGGACTCTCACCCAGCAGCTACGCTGCGTGGGTTCAGGGATTCACACTAGACTCGAAAGAACCTCGTCAAGTGTTCACCCATGGCTCGCACTAGGCTCGAAAAGACCTCGCCAAGTGCTCTGCTCAAAGTCCCATCATTTCTTATCACAGAGTCCCTCTCACCCAGTGGGTTTCCTGACATGAGCCTGTGGCTCCTTACAGGACTAGGAATGCGCAAGGGCGCATTCCGTTGCCTCCCATCTTCCGCCGCTGCGTGGGGTCCCCAAAGGAAGTCACGGGGCCGTTTCTTTGCTTGCTTTACAATTATCAATTAAGATGATATAGTGACTAACGGAATTTAAATATCTATCCCCACTCTGGGGAACTGAATAGAATTTGTTCTATTTGGCAGATTTCCACATTTTGTTTTTATACTTGGCATAGGAGGAATAATAATGCCGCGTCGAGCGCGAATTATGAGTGCATCTCATTATATGCACATAATTGTAAGAGGCATTGGAAAACAATTGCTGTTTGAAGATGATCGTGATTACAGATATTATTTAAAAAAATTAGAACTTTACTGTATGGATACTGAGGTCAGGGTATGCACCTATTGTCTTATGGATAATCATGTTCATCTTTTGGTAAAAGGAGAAACTGAATCAATAATTCTTTTGATGAAAAAAATCGGAGTGAGCTATTCATGGTATTACAATAAAAAATATGATAGGGTAGGGCATCTTTTTCAGGACAGATATAAGAGTGAACCTATAGAGAGCGAAGCCTATTTTATGAAGGTATTCAGATATATCCTGAAAAATCCACAGAAAGCCGGAATTTGCAGGGCAACACAGTATCCTTGGAACAGTTACAGGTATTATGATAACCCACTTCCATTCATGGATTTGACAGTGATCCGGAGCCTGTTAGGTGATTTTGAACAGTTTAGAGATTTTATTGAGGAAGAAGACAATTACCAGGGGCTTGAATATTCGGAAGCCAGACATAGTGATACCTGGGCAAAAGAGGTAATTACAAGCTGTCTTGGAATAACAAGCGGCACAGTTTTGCAGAACTATAGTAAAACAGAAAGAAATGCTGCCTTAGTCAGGCTTAAAGAATGTGGATTATCGGTCCGACAGATATCAAGAATGACTGGAATAGGCAGAAACATTGTCCAGTTGGCAGGAAAGATTGGGGAAGAAGAATAAGTCAGTTACTGTTCAGATATTTGTGAGAAAGTGATTCAGTAACATAAGTCAAAAGAACCGTCCCCATGACTTACATTAAAATTTGTACCCTCTGATAAAAACAAATGACATAGGCATCCGGGAATGATCTGGGA
>JAEEGL013855586.1_pt1 | contig 21475 bp, 12 predicted proteins | sample 9134231 | NCBI WGS metagenome assembly JAEEGL01 (sample SAMN16246548, study PRJNA631951) | gut metagenome | biome: gut microbiome; feature: rumen; material: fiber-attached | host: Bos | place: Iran: Karaj | collected 2018-10
ATCTCGGCCAGCTTCAGGAATGGCTCGAAGACGTTGACGACCCGAAGAACGAGCATCGCCACGTGTCTCACCTCTACGGCCTCTACCCCGGCAACCAGGTTTCTCCCTACAAGAACCCTCAGCTGTTCCAGGCTGCCCAGCAGAGCCTCATCTACCGCGGCGATATGGCCACAGGCTGGTCAATCGGCTGGAAAGTCAATCTCTGGGCAAGGCTCCTCGACGGCAACCACGCCCTCAAGATTATCAACAATATGCTCACCCTGCAGCCGCGTGACGGCTGGGGCCGTGCCAGCGGCAGGACCTATCCCAACCTGTTCGACGCTCATCCCCCGTTCCAGATCGACGGTAACTTCGGTCTGACTGCAGGTGTGGCTGAGATGTTGTTGCAGAGCCACGACGGTGCGCTCCATCTGCTTCCGGCTCTTCCTGACGCATGGGCGAAGGGCAGCGTTTCTGGCCTCAAGGCCCGCGGCGGCTTCGAAGTGGCCATCAATTGGGACAATGCCAAGCTTGCAGAGGCTACTATCAAGTCTCTCATCGGTGGAAAAGTGCGCATACGCTCATACGTTCCGCTCCAGGGTGCAGGCCTGGTAGAAGCTTCCGGCAGCAACCCCAACAAGCTGATGGAAAGTGCCGACATCGCTACTCCGCTCATAGCTGAAGGTTTTGACGCTCCGATGCCTGAACTTCAGAAGGTCTATGAGTACGACCTCGAGACGAAGGCTGGCAAGACATATAAGGTAACGGCCGTTAAATAAATTCTGCGATAAAGTCTACAAAAACTCTTAGCCCCTCTGGACACTAAAACGTGGGAAAAGTGTCCTGAGGGGCTAAGAGTTTTTGTAGACTTGAAAGACGGAGCTACTCTACGAAGGCGATGATCTCGTTCTTTTGAACTTTGTCGCCCTGGGCGGGATATACGGCTACTATCTTGCCTGAATAAGCGGCTTTCACGTCTTCGAGAGCGTAGTTGGTCTGGATGCGGCAGATTACGTCGCCGGCCTTCACAGCCTTGCCTACGCGCGGAGCCATCGACTTGTCGACAACGTCATACTCCCAGATAACCTGTCCGTCGGCCTCGGCCTGGACTGCGTGGGCCTTCGGGTGCTCTTCCTGGAATTTCGGGGCGTCGTTCTTGGGAACTTCCACAACCGGACGTTTTACGATGATCGGAGCGCCGGCCTTTGCCTTGGCAGCCTCGAGGTCCCTGTTGAAACGCTCGGCGGCAGCGCCGCTCTTGTAGTCGCGGTACTGGGTGGGGTGCATAGCCAGCTCGAAGAGCTCTTCGTCGTCTTGTCCGAACTCCCAGCCGTTATCCTGCATCTCCTTGCGGTACTGGTCCATATCGTCGGGATAGAGAGCCTGTACGTCTCCTTCGAAGAACTCCATACCCTGTTTCTCGGCGAGTTCCTTGATTTCGGGAGCGACGGGACCGGGCAGGACACCGCTGCGGCCCAGGATCATACCCCAGATGCTCTTGTCGGTGAGCAGGCTGTAGCGGGGTTTGCCCTGTGCCTCGGCCATAATGTTCATCAGGGCGATGTTCTTCACATACTGGCTGAACGGAGTTACGAGGGGCGGATAACCGACCTTCGGCCATACGTACTCTACTTCTTCGAAAAGTTTTACTACCAGGTCGTCGAGGGCGACCTCAGGCTTGCCGTTGTTGCGCAGATACATATTGACTGCAGGATGGACGCCCTTGAGGTCGGCCATCATCGAACCCATCATACCGCCAGGCAGACCGCAGCCCACGAGCAGTGATGTGAGATGATGGTTGGTCGGCTCGATGAAGTAGCCCAGGAAGTCGTCGATGAACTTCTGGGTGAGGGCGCGAGCCTCCATATATGCCTTCATATTGATGTCCTTGACAAGGAAACCGGCGTCTTTGAGCATAGCGCTGATGGTGATTACGTCGGGATGGATCTTACCCCAGGACAGGGGCTCGATGGCAACGTCAAGCACGTCGCAGCCGGCTTTGGCGACTTCGAGCATCGAAGCTACCGAGAAACCGGGACCGCTGTGTCCGTGGTACTGGATGACAGTCTCGGGATGGCGCTTCTTGATGTTGGCGACAATCTGTCCGAGAGACCAGGGACGGCCGATACCTGCCATATCCTTGAGTGCGATTTCCTGTGCACCGGCCTCGATGAGTTTCTCAGCCAGGTTGGTGTAATACTCAACTGTATGGATGGGTGAGTAAGTGATGCAGAGCGAAGCCTGGGGGATCATACCGCCTTCGATGGCATATTTGATCGAGGGGATGATGTTGTTGGCGTCATTCAGACCGTCGAAGATACGGGTGATGTCGACACCCTGGGCGTGCTTCACCTTGTACATAAGTTTGCGCACATCCACCGGGCAGGGATACATACGCAGGGCGTTCAGGCCGCGGTCAAGCATATGAGTCTGGATGCCGGCCTTGTGGAGGGGAGCCGTGAAGGCACGCACGGCCTTGTTGGGGTTCTGTCCGTAGAGCAACTGCACCTGCTCGAATGCGCCGCCGTTCGTCTCGACGCGGTCGAAACAGCCCATATCGATGATTACCGGAGCTATTTCAGCTAGCTGGTCGGCACGTGCGGTGTATTTGCCGGATGATTGCCACATATCTCTGTAAACCAGAGAGAACTTTATTTCTCTTGCCATATTGTATTATTTGTTGTTTTGTTGGATTCTTCGGGAAATTCGGACAAATATAAAAATTGTTTTTCCAAAATGGAAAAGATTATTACCTTTGCCGCCGGAAGCCGATTAGGCCTCCATATATGGTGCCCGTAGTTCAGTTGGTTAGAGCGTCAGATTGTGGTTCTGAATGTCGTGGGTTCGAGTCCCACCTGGCACCCACAAAAATAAAACCGATGGTCGCCCATCGGTTTTTTATTTTTGTGGGTGCGTCGGATGCAAAGCATCCTCCTTTTCTGACCCCTCCTTTAAAGGTTCCCTCAGGGAACCAATTGCTTCCCGTCCAGAACGAATCATTAGTTATCATCCTCTTTCATCCCACCACTTCACGGAGCCCCTGCCGAGGGGGATATGCCGGAACCTACATCGCAGAAAGCGGGTGGCTCCGTGGCTCAATGTCTTCGACATTTTTTTTCGTCGGACGTCACGGCCGGGAAAAGGGGCGTTTTCCCGGCCGAGCGCCGATCGTACAGATTTTGTTTGCTAGATGCCGCCGTCGACTTCCCAGGTGCGCCACTGGTTGTCGTTGCGCAGGGCCAGTTTCCTTTTGATTTTTTTGCCGTCGGCGAGCTGGATTTCGCAGGGGATGAAAAGTCCGCCGTAGGTGCCGGATTTAAAGGCTTCGCCTTTCCTGATGAGGACGCATCCTTTGAAGCCTTTGGCCTCGAGCTGCTTCAGGGGGTATGAGGGGAGTATGGCTTCCAGCATCGGCTCGTCCCACTCATTGAATGCTTTGAAGAGCTTTTCTACGGCCTGGTCTGCGCTGATGCCGGTCAGTTCGCCCAAAGGAAGGGTTCTGGCTCTCGCAGCTACGGCTTGCCTGGTGTGGTCAGTCCATTCTATATTGGCAGGCAGCGTGAACGTCGAGGCCGGGAAAGCCGTGTTGTAATCGATGGACTGTGCGCGCAGAAGAGTTCGTGAGATGCCGAAGAACCGGGCGTCGATCTCAGCGGACAGCAGGCGGCCGTCTTCTTTATTGAATACGTATGTCTGTCTTGTGTCGCTGTCGCCGATTGAGGACAGTTTCAGATAATCGTTGCCGTATTCGCCCTGGGCGGGAACCTTGATGATGAGTTTGACTGTACGGTCATCTTCCACTTTGCGGCAGTCTGCGCCCTTTGAACTTGCGGCATAGTCTTCCAGCCATCGCATCATACCGCCAAGGTCAAGCAGGTTGTCGAAGGGGGAAATGATGGCGGTACGGTCCGCATCGTGCTTCCATCCCCATCCCTGGTCGGGAAACCAGACGTAGATGTTGCTCCCGTCAAATTCTGCGACCCTACCCCCTTTATCAAGTTTCCAGCGGCCGTCAGATGCGACATTCAAGGTATGGGTTACAAATGGTTTTGCGGGATTTGTATAGGAGAACTGCTCGGTGGCATAAGTGCGCACTTCGTAGTTGAGAGTGTAACCGTTTACCGCAGTGAAATAGTCGGCGGCACGTGCAAACAGCTTCTCGGCTGCGATTGCGGGAGTCCCGACAGGCTTGACGACGATGAAGAGTGCGACTATGGCTGCAACTGAGGCGGCGTATGCAAAGGCTTTCTTCCAGCGGAAGTCGACAGTCACCTTTCGTGACGGCTGCGTTTCCGCTGCCGCAGCGCTCATAACCCTGTCCAGAAAGTTTTCTGAAGCGCGGTACTCACATTTCGGAGCGAGCTGCCGTTCTATGTCGTTGATATTATTCTTTTTCATAGCTCTGACTTGTTTTTCTTAAACTGTTTTTGATGTGCCCGATGGCATAGCGGTACCTGGATTTCGCCGTCGCTTCGGGGATGTCGAGAATCTTTGCGATGTCACGGAACTTCAGTCCGTCCGTACATTTGAGCCTCACGACTTCCTGCTGTTCTTCGGACAGGCCTTCCAGAAGTTTGCTGATCCTGAGGAACTCTTCGTGAATAGGCTTGTCATCTTCCGGTATCGGAATCTGGCCCGCATCGTCTATCGGCAGAATATTGTACTGCCTGGCCCTCTGACAGTCCCTGCATCTGTTGCAGACGCTGCGTATCAGGTAGTGCTCCAGATTGTTGACGTGCCGCAGGTTTTCTTCGGAGCGGAACAATTTCAGAAAAACATCCTGCAATATATCTTCCGCATCCGCACGGTTGCCTAAACGGACATACGCAATGGCGAAGAGCTTGTCCTGCTGACTCCGGACCAGTTTTTCCAGTTCCCGCAGCCGGGTGTTTGTCTTGTCTTTTTGCATTTCGTTTGGATTGTTATTGGGATGCATCCGATAATAAGACGCAAAGAAGCAAAAAAAGATTTACTTTTTTCTTTCCGCAGTATGCGTGCAATGGCAGCAAGACGCATACTATGGAATAATCACAAAACGTGAAGACGTATTTGGATGATCTTAGTGTTTAGATTGTGAATGATATAATTATATTCGCAATATGAAAAAGTATCTTTACCTATCCGCGTTGTTATTTATTTGCCTGCTTATGCTGGCCGGTTGCGAAAAAATGTCGCAAGACGGGCTGCAGGGCAGATGGAAACCAGTATACGCCAGTATCAGTTACGAAGATGCCGTATACAGATATTCCTGCGACGGCAGAATCGATGAGCACGGAAACATCCTGATGTTGCGAGTGGGTATCGAGCACCCGGATGTGAAATATGAAGAACCCATACTGATTACCGGCATCCGCTTTTTCAAGAAAAACGGAGAAGATGTTTTCACAACCTTCTTCCTGGATTCTCCGAAGGAAGATATCGGTAAGCCTCTCCTGTATAGAATTGAGAACGGCAAACTTTACAGAGAATGGCCAATGGGTGCACTTATCGACTGTGATCCCGATGTTCTGAACGAAGGCTCCGGCCAGTTCGACGAAGGGAGTCCCATCTCATTCCTGCCTGACGGCCAGGTTAGAATCGGCGACATCACCTTCCAGCGATTCTAGCTGCGCCTCCACATAAAGCCATTTAAAACAAGGCTGTCAAAGCGTCGGGTGGACTGGGACTATGGTGCCGTCCGGGTTGAAGGACATCGGGTCGATGCAGATTTCGCGGTTGTAGCCGCCGGAGAGCCCCATCTTGATGCCTTCGGGACGGGTGAAGCGGTGGTAGACCATATACCACTTGTCAGTGCCCGGGATGTTCAGCACGGAGTTGTGGCCGGTGCCGAAAATCTGGAGGGACGGGTCCTGCTGCAGGATGATCTGCTCCTCCACCCTGGCCGGCCGGCCGTTGCGGACGAATTCGGTGGGCGAGTCGGAAATCAGATAGCGGATGCAGTAACGGGCCGAGCGGGTGATGTTCTCCGACCACATAAAATAGTACAGTCCGTTGCGTTCGAAGACATAGGTACCTTCCAGATAGTGATACTCCCCTATCCTTGAGCGCGGGATAAGCTCGTGCATCGTGCCGGGAACCAGCGACACCATATCGTCGGCGAGTTCCGCCATCCAGAGGTAGGAATTGCCCCAATACAAGTAATACTTGCCTGTCGCAGGGTCGCGGAAGACATCAGGGTCGATGACCTGGTTGGGGGCCCCTATCTCCTCCTGGGTGAGGAGAGCGTGCCCAAGAGCATCCTTGAAGGGGCCTTCCGGACGGTCAGCTACAGCCACGCCCACGCTCTTGTTGGCCACGAAATAATAATAGTACTTATAGCTGTCTCCAACCTTCTTTTCTATGATGCAGGGGGCCCAGGCGTATTCCTTGCCCCAGTCCAGGTCCTGAAGGTCGAGGATGACACCTTCGTCCTTCCAGTTCACCAGGTCGGAAGAACTGAAGCATTTGAAATCGTGGTTGTGCCAGCCGAACGCGCCGTCGGTGGTGGGATAGATATAATACTTGCCGGTCTGCTCGCTGCAGAGCACTTCGGGGTCTGCGTGCAGGCCCGGGAAGACAGGATTATGGACAGAAGGAGCCAGATGTGCAGGTTCCGCAGCGTCGCTCCATTCCTGCAGCCGCTTGTATTCGGCTTCGCTGATGCGCAGGAAGGACCCCTTGTCGGGACCGTAAACCCCTTCAAGGTATTGCGGCCGCCTCATCTGCGTGAACTCCTCGTCGGCAGTGCATATTCGGTACCTGCCCGTGGCGCCTCCGTCAGGATCGACGTATCCGACCTGCCAGCCCGGAGTTCCGGCCAGACGGAATGCAGCAGGGCCTTCTATGGCCTTGTCGCCGTCAGGTGCAAATTCAGCAGGAGCTGACCACCGACCGGCCAGTGATTTCGACTTTGACACGAGTATCTGATGCCTTCCTTCTTCCTGAAACAGGATGCTGAATCCCCCTTCGGAATCGGGATAAATGCCGGCATCCTTGATGCCGAATCCCCAGTCTGCAAGCGGTCCGGGCCTTGACCAGCGCTTCATATTCAAATTGGAGTGAACTCCGAACAAGCTCGGGTGAGAGCTCCTTGCAGATTTGAGCATAGGGAAATATACAAGATAACCTCCCTTTGACCCGTAGCTTTCGTCCCAGATGATTCCAGGATCTCCGACCCGGTTGTCTTTTGGCATATTCAGAGTGGTGACCAGGGTCCAGTCCAGAAGGTCATCGCTTCTGAAGATTTGTATTCTGGAATCTCCCGAGCGCGCGGCCATCAGGAATCCGCCGTCATACGCCCTGCACAGGAAAGGAGCACTGCCCCGGACTGCATCGGCGGCGCCGTCGGGGAATATCGAATCTCCGCAGAGCAAATCGTGAAAATGTATGCCGTCCTGAGACAAGGCATAGGCCGTCCAGCCGCCGTGGGCAGACTTATGGCAGAAAAGATAGCCGTAGGTTTCGTCGTCTGTGAGACCGGGATTTTCTGTCAGGGACTGGGCGGAAACGAACTGGGATGCTACAATCAGAAGGAGGGACAGGAAGTATTTCATAGCAGGCAGGATCTGTATTCCAAATATAGTAAACTTTCACATTTTTTTTGACTTTCCCTGCCGGCGTGTTATATTTGTTAGAAATTTCTAACATTTCCTACTTATGCAAGAGAATGAAGGCAAATACATATTCGGAGTAGTGAAGGTCGGCGACAAGGGCCAGATCGTAATTCCCAAGGACGCAAGAAAAGTTTACGGTATCGAACCGGGCGATGCTCTTTTGCTGCTCGGAGACCAGAAAGGGATGGTGCTGCTGAAGACAGAAATCTTCCAGAATGCCGTGGACCAGGTTATGGGAGGTCTCACGAAATGAGAAAGCATTGGATTGACAATCTGCGCTGGGTGACAGTTCTCCTTGTGCTTTTCTATCACGTTATTTACTTCTACAACAACAAGGGCGTCTTCGGCGGCATAGGCGGTTTCGGCGACGGGCCGCAGTACCAGGATGTAGTTATGTACATCCTCTACCCTTTCTTTATGCCGCTGCTCTTCCTGCTGGCCGGCATCAGTTCCCGCTATGCGCTGCAGAAGCAGTCCGGCAAGGAATGGTTCCGGGCCCGCACCCGGAAACTGCTGGTACCCGGCACCATCGGCCTTTTCGTAATCCACTGGATAACGGGTTATTTCAATACTGTCGTGGCAGCCAGGGAGGGGGTCTTCGAAAGCGTTCCGGCCGTGGGCAGATATTTCATTATGGTATTCAGCGGCATCGGACCTCTGTGGTTCATCCAGGTGCTGTGGCTGCTCTGCCTCGCGCTGCTGCTGGTACGGGCGTTGGACCGTAAGGACCGCTTCTGGAACTGGTGCGGCAAAGCCGGCATTTTCTGGATCGTTATGCTTGGCGTACTCTTCTGGGCAGGCGAGCAGACTCTTATAAAGAATCCCCGCCCGGAGAGCGCTGACGGCTTATGGAACCTGTACAAGCCGTTGTTCTATATAATCCCCTTCCTGCTGGGCTACTTCGTTTTCTCCCACGACGAGGTGCAGGAGAAAGTCAAGAAGGCCTGGATTCCCCTTGTTGTCTGCGCTGCTGCAGCAGGAATAGCACTGATCGTCACCACCTTCGGCCAGGACAATACCTCGCCGCAATATCTCGGCAGCCCTCTTAACTGCATCTACGGCTGGCTGGCCTGTCTGGCGATGATGGGCTGGTTCAACGCCAAGTTCGACCGCACGGGCCGCTTCGCCTGCTATATGACCCGCAGCAGCTACGGCATTTACATAGTCCACTACATTGTAATAGCCAGCCTCGGCTATATGATGAAGGTTTACACCAGCCTGCCTCCGGTAGCGATATACGCCATCCTCACAGTTGCCGTGTTCTCACTCTCGCCCCTGCTCTACGAGCTTCTCCGTCGCATCCCCTTCGTCCGCTGGGCTACACTGGGAATCAAACAGAAGTGTGCGCAGAAGCCGGACAATCAGATGGCTGGCTAAATTTGTCCTGCCTTTTCTGCTCGATGCTGTTCAGGGTGTCGAAGAAGCGTTTGGTGGCGATAGCGGGGCCCATCAGCGGCAGGCCGAGGGTGTTCCATCCGAACATATGCCACCAGGATGTGTATGGACCTTCGATGCCCATTTCTATCGCTATTGCCTTGAGTTCTTCGGCTATCCTTGCCATCCATATCAAAGGATAGATGAACAGCGTCGGGATTCCGAGCAGATAGGCCACCCAATAGCGCTGGGTTCTGCGGCCGAGGATGTAATCGAGTTCATCCTGCAATCCGCCCAGCGGCATATAGAACAGGAAGAACATTCCGGCCGTGAAGAAATCGATGAAGCCGAACCAGAATCCGGGTCTGTGTGTATGTTTGAATTCCACAGCTGCGTCTATCTATTCAAATAGTCCAGGTATCTGGTGATCTCTTTCTGCAGGCTTTCCGGACTGGAACAAGGCTCTTCGCGAAAGAATCGTGTGCTTACGCTGCCTCTGGAGGCAGACCAGTTGCCGACGACTTCGCCGTCATAAAGGACCACGGGCCAGAAAGTGCCGCTCTGGTCGTGAGCGTGGTGACGGTGTTCCAGAGGAAGGACCACGCCGCGGCTCTTGTATGATATGAGGTATTCGTCGAAAGGCGGCAGGAAGATGCAGCGGCCTTTCTGGAAACCGCGTGTGCGGGCATCGGCGGTCAGGTAGAAATCCGTGCCGCGCCATTTTTCGCAGTGGAGCCAGTCCCCAAGAAGGGCTATGCCCCTGCGGCAGTCACTCACATTCAGGCCGCTCCACCACACGAAGTCTTCCAGAGTGGCGGGCTGGCTGCTGCGGAAATATTTGCGGGTGAAAAGCTGCAGCGCCTCGTCGCGCTCGAACGGCTTCCTTGCGGGCAGTTTGTCGGCCGAAAGGGAGTAGCTTGCTTTGTTGGACAACAGATCTCCGCTGCAGAGCGTGCCCGAGAATTCGGCCATACGGATATGGTAAGACAGCCGGTGGTCATCCATAACGATGCCTCTCTCCGCCAGGCCATCCACAATGTCAGCCTTCGTTGCACTCCGTCTGTCCCCTACTATCCGGCACAGAAGCTCCCTTATGCGGAAAAGCTCCTCGTCAGGAATGTTGATCTTGTTGCTTGCCATCCAGCCTTTTGTCACCGCAATGGCCTTGGGGCCGCAGAGCTTGATCCAGGGCCAGTAGTCTTCGGCCGACACCAGCTGCCAGGTGCCCCGCATCAGATGGATGCGCACGATCTCCCCGCTGTTGTATGCTTCCCTGAATGCCTTGAGGGACGGTTTCTTTGTGCGCATAGCCACAGCCCAACGCATTCCCTTCTGATCCTGAGCCTGCACGGCCCCCATCCAGTCGACCACCTCTTTGCAAGTGGAGAACTGCGGGCAGATAAGCTGTTGGCCAAGCAGGCGCTGGGAAATAGGATTCATTCAGGGTGTCAAACTTTAATTGGCGGGTTTCTTAGTAAAAGAAATTCAGCTCCATCACAAAATTAATGAATTAATGCATATCTTTAGAGACTGAAAAAAGTATATCTAATTCAATCCATTTCAAATCAATGAAAAAAATACTGTTATTCGCAGCTGCCCTTCTGACAACTGCAACCGTCTTTGCCCAGCCCAAACTGACCAAAGACAACATTGACGAAGTCCTCAAGGCTATGACCTTGCAGGAGAAAGCCACCCTGCTGGTCGGCGGAAGCCGCGCCGCAATCGTTAACGGCGTCACCTCCGGCACTACTTCCCTCGTTCAGGGAGCTGCCGGCCGCACCCGCGCCATCGACCGCCTCGGCATTCCCGCCACAGTTCTGGCTGACGGCCCTGCCGGCCTGCGTATCAGCCCGACCCGCGAAGGTACTGCCGAGACTTTCTACTGCACCGCATTCCCCGTAGGTACATCTCTGGCCTCAAGCTGGGACATCGCCCTCGTAGAGGAACTGACTACCGCTATGGGTAACGAAGTAAGAGAGTACGGCGTCGACGTGCTCCTCGCTCCCGGTATGAACATCCACCGCAACATTCTCTGCGGCCGTAACTTCGAGTACTTCTCTGAAGACCCGCTGGTAAGCGGAAAGATGGCTGCCGCCTATGTACGCGGCATCCAGAGCAACGGCGTCGGCACTTCGATCAAGCACTTTATGGCCAACAACCAGGAGACCAACCGTAATATGAACGACGCCATCATCAGCCAGAGAGCATTGCGCGAGATCTACCTGAAGAACTTTGAGATTGCAGTCAAAGAAGGCAAGCCCTGGACCGTGATGTCATCTTACAACCAGATGAACGGCCAGTTCACCCAGCAGAACCGCGAACTGCTCACCACCGTCCTCCGCGAGGAATGGGGCTTCGACGGCATCGTGATGACCGACTGGGGCAACAAGGAAGGCAAAGTGAAAGCTGTCATCGCCCAGAACGACCTGATGGAACCCGGCGCCGAGTCTGAGATCGAGCGCATCATCAAGGGAGTCCAGGACGGCACAATCTCACAGGCCGACCTCGACCGCAACGTACGCAATATGCTCGAGTATATCGTCCGCACTCCCCGCTTCGCAGGCTACAAGTTCTCCAACAAACCCGACCTTACAGCACACGAGGCACTCGTGCGCAAAGCCGCTCCGCAAACTATGGTTCTTCTCAAGAACGACAATGCAGCTCTGCCTCTCAAAGGCACTGAGACAGTCGCCCTCTTCGGTCTGACTTCATACGATATGATCCCCGGCGGTACCGGTTCCGGAGCTGTCAACAAGAAATATGTCCGCAGCCTCAAGGAAGGTCTCGAGATGGACGGATTCAAGGTTGACGCCGACCTGGCAAACCTCTATGCCAAATATGTAGACTACCAGAACGCACTCCAGCTGCGCACTGCAGGCGGCGGAATGTGGGGCCGTGCTCCTCTGGCTGAGATGGCAGTTCCCGAGAACTATGTCACCCGCGAAGTTGCTGCAAGCGACGTAGCAGTCATCACCATCGGCCGCAACTCAGGTGAAGGCGCCGACCGCAAGGCCGTTGCCGGCGACTGGGCCCTCACTGATGCCGAGCGCCAGAATCTCGAAACTCTCTGCAACAGCTTCCACGCTGCAGGCAAGAAAGTCATCGTAGTGCTCAACATCGGCGGCGTAATCGAGACCGCTTCCTGGAAGCATATGCCCGACGCCATCCTGCTCGCCTGGCAGCCCGGTATGGAAGCCGGTGCATCAATCGCTGACGTTCTCTGCGGAAAGGCCAACCCTTCAGGCAAGATCGCCACTACTTTCCCCCTGAACTTCTTCGACAGCCCGTCTTCAGTGAACTTCCCTTACAACTACACCCGCAACGCTCAGCCGGTCAACGCATTCGGCAGAGGCAACCAGCAGCCGCAGCCTGTAAAGGATGTTGACTACACCGACTACAACGAGGGCATCTGGGTAGGTTACCGCTTCTTCGAGACAGCAGGTCAGGAAGTCTCTTATCCGTTCGGCTTCGGTCTTTCATATACTACTTTCGAGTACAGCAAGCCCGTGGTCAAAGCCACTGCTAACGGCTTCACCGCTACCATCACCGTGAAGAACACCGGTAAGGTTGCAGGCCGCGAAGCTGTCCAGCTCTACGTGACTGCTCCCGCAGGAGGTCTCGAGAAACCTGCCAAAGAGCTCAAGGCGTTTGCAAAGACCCGCGAACTCGCTCCCGGCGAGAGCCAGACCATCACAATGACCGTTGACAACTATTCTCTCGCTTCGTTCAACGAGGCCGCCTCACAGTGGGAAGCCGCTGCCGGCAACTACACCGTAGCATTCGCTGCTTCAATCAAGGATGTACGCGCCACTGCTTCATACAGCCTCAAGAAAGCCCAGAACTGGAAAGTCAACAACGTTCTCGCTCCTACCAAGACCCTTGCTGGTATTTCAGTAAAGTAGTCTTGATTTCATAAAAACAGATAGTCCTGTCTGCAGGTAGCAGACAGGACTTTTCTTTTTAAATTTGTTGAAAACTGTCTGTCCGATGAAATTCAAGTGCTTTTTAGTTTCCGCTATTCTGATATGTGCCGCTTTTGACGCCAATGCCCAGGATTGGCCGCCCGTCAGGCCCGAGATGCACCCTGCCGCAAGATGGTGGTGGCTGGGCAGCGCGGTGGATTCGGTAAACCTCGACGCATTGATGAGCGAATATGCCGCCGCAGGCATAACCGAGCTTGAGATAACGCCGATCTACGGCGTTCAGGGCAATGAGGCTGCAGACATAGCTTTCCTTTCTCCCGAATGGATGCACGCCCTTCAGGTATGCAATACAATCGGCGACAGGGTCGGCATCAGGATAGATATGAACACCGGCACCGGATGGCCCTTCGGCGGCCCCGGGGTGAGCGAGGAAGATGCTGCCACGAAAGCCGTGGTCGAGGTATCCCCCGATGACCCGCATCAAATATCCGTCTCGGCGGGAAAGACCGGACAGATGGTGAAACGAGCCGCTCCCGGCGGGGAAGGCCTTGTCATCGACCATTTCAACCGCACGGCAGTGAAGCACTATCTGGACAGGTTCTCCAAGGCCTTCAAGGAAAGCGGAGCGAGGGTGCCTTACAATTTCTTCAACGATTCCTACGAGGTGTACGGAGCCGATTGGACTCCCGCGATGTTCGAGGAATTCGCCCGCAGGCGCGGCTACAGGCTAGAGGACCACCTGTCAGAGTTCTACAGCGAAGACAGGGACGACATATCTTCGCGTATAGTCAGCGACTACCGCGAGACGATGAGCGAGCTGCTGCTCGAGAATTTCACGGAGCAGTGGACGGCCTGGGCTCACAAAATGGGCTCGAAAACCCGCAACCAGGCCCACGGCTCTCCCGCCAACCTGCTTGACATCTATGCCGCCGTGGATATACCCGAATGCGAAGGCTTCGGCCTGTCGTTTTTCGGCATCGACGGCCTGAGGGTGGATTCGCTGGTCAAGGAGAACCAGTGCGACCGTACTTTTATGAAGTATTCTTCATCGGCAGCCCACATCAGCGGCAAGCCGCTGGTTTCATCGGAGGGTATGACCTGGCTCACGGAGCATTTCCGCACATCGCTGTCCCAGTGCAAGCCGGACTTCGACCTTCTCTTCCTTTCCGGCGTGAACCACGTGTTCTTCCACGGCACTGCCTATTCTCCGGTCGACGACCCGTGGCCGGGATGGAAATTCTATGCAAGCATAGATATGTCGCCTACCAACTCCATCTGGAGAGACGCTCCCGCGATGTTCGACTACATCACCCGCTGCCAGTCCTTCCTGCAGATGGGACGACCTGACAACGACCTGCTTACTTATTACCCCATCTACGACGTCTGGAACGATGTCCCCGGTAGATATCTGGCATTCGAGCAGCAGAAAGCCGGAAGCTATACACCGGTCTTCAAGAAGGCCGTGGAGGACATTCTGGCGACCGGCCACGACACCGACTACATCTCAGACCGCTATCTGAAGCGATGCAAAGTCTCTGAAGGTGCGGTGGTTTCGGCCGGTACTGCCTATAAGGCGCTGGTCGTACCTCAAGTCAGTCATATTCCGGTCGAAGTGCTTTCGCACATCGAGAAGCTCGCGAGGAAGGGAGCCACGGTAGTTTTCGTCGGAGGTTATCCGGAGACAGTGCCTGGCTATGGCAAGCTGGCCAGGCGCGAGAAGCGGCTTGCCCGCATAATCCGCAAGCTTCCGCCTGTTCAGGACGCAGCCGCATCAAGAATGCACAGATACCATCGCGGAAAAATCGTCACCGGGCCTGACTATGCCTCGGCAATCGCATTGTGCGGCATCCCTACCGAAGAGATGAGCAACAAAGGCCTGAGTTTCATCAGGCGCAGCAACGCCGGCGGCCACCACTACTTCGTCTCCGTCCTCCAGCACGACGGATATGAGGGCTGGGTGAAGCTTGCAGTGCCGGCGGCAGATGTGATGCTTTTCGACCCGATGACTGCACAAAAAGGCAGGATTCCTTTCAGAACTGCTCCCGACGGCTTCCCTGAAATCTACCTCCAACTGTGCTCAGGAGAAAGCGTCATCATCCAGACCTTCGACCACACTCTGACAGATGCTGAAGTATGGCAATACTACGAAACTGACACGGAAGCCCGGCAGATAGAGTTGGACAGAGGGTGGAAACTGACCTTCACTGCAAGCGAACCTGCCGTAGAAGGCACTTTCAACATAGACAAGCCAAAATCCTGGACAGACCTGCCCGTTCCCGCGGCAAAAGTCACTATGGCCACCGGGCGTTACTCGAATAGCTTCACGATCGATGCTGACGCAGCGGACGAATGGCTGCTCGACCTGGGTGACGTGCGCGAAAGCGCAGTCGTGAGAATCAATGGCAAGGAGGCCGGCACAGTCTGGGCCGTGCCGTTCACCCTGCGTATCGGAGAATGGCTGCGGACAGGCCTAAACACCATCGAGGTGGATGTCACCAACCTGCCTGCCAACCGCATCGCCGAGCTCGACCGTCAAGGCGTCCCGTGGCGCAAGTTCAAGGAAATCAACCTCGTTGACGTAAACTACCAGCACACCAAGTATGACTGGTGGGCCCCCGTCCCCTCCGGCCTCAACGGCGCGGTGAGGATCATCCCCCTGCGGATAATCGAATAGTTATATAACTACTTCACCTCGCACCAGCCGCCGGGAACTGAAGCGCCTATTCTCTCGTCATACATCGCCTCGCAGATAGTTGACGGACGGTAGAAGCGGCCCTTGTATGTCGCAGTCAGGCGAGTGGTGACTGTCACGCTTGTTCCCCTCCTGATATTGAGGTAAGAGTACACGCGGTCGTCGCGGAAGTCCTGATACATATCGTCGGTGCGGTTGACGTGGATCTCCCAGCCTGAAGGGAAGATCTGGGTCAACGCCACGTTAGTATAGTCGGTCGTGGCACTGGTGTTGGTCGCTGTTGCCGTAACTATGAAATCCGTACCCTGAGGCAGAGATGAAGGATCTACCCTTGTGCCGTCAGGCAGAGAGTAAGTAACCGTCAGCTGCATTCCGTCAGCGCGTGCCATTTCCTCGCCTTTTTCAGGGATGCCCGTAGAACTCAGGACAATATAGGCGGGAGCCTTGGAGTTGTTGGTCACCTCGACGTCGAGAGACCTTCCTACACCGGCGTCAAGTGAGCCCTGGGCGATTGCCTTGGCGCTCTTCAGGGTAGTTCCGCCATAGGCCGTGCGGAAGTTTACATTGATGCCGTCCACTGAATTGTTCTTCATATAGTCAGCCACAGCCCTCAATGACCAGGCAGTGCTCTGGGTGCTCATAAAATGGTTGCGGTCGTTGAGCCAGCCTGAGAGTTTCTCGATGCATTGGAATGCAGCGGCTTTATCGCCGAGTGCAGTATAGACCATCGCGGCGATGGCCTGCTCGCGCTCCTCGCTGTCGTAATTGTCTGAGAACAGGTTGTTCACCTCAGTGCCGACCTTGGTATCCTGCAGTATCTTGCGCGCCACATCCTTCTTTCCGTCAAGGGCATAAGCACCGGCAAGCAGCATCTTGCAGGATTCCGGCAACTTGGCCAGATCCTCGCGGAGCCTGTTCATATCGCCGCGGTCAGCCGATCCCGCAAGTGAGAGTACGTACAGCGCATAAGCGCGGGATTCCGCATTATAGCTGCTGCCGGACGCCACGCTGCGAAGGAATGACAGGTTCGACTTGCGCAAAACAGCAGGAACGGCGTATCCCGCCTTCTGAGCCTCGACCATAAAATGTGTGGCATAAACAGTAGCCCATACATTGGCTCCTGCATAAGAAGACGTGCCGGGCCAGGTCGTCATACCGCCGGCAGGGATTGCGAATGAACTGAGCCTGTTCAGGGCTGACTTCACGTGATCTGCAGTCTTGTTGACATCCCTGCTTTCAAGATCCACCAGGTCTCCCAGATAGAGCTGCGGGAACGCTGAAGAAACAGTCTGCTCCAGGCAGCCGTGAGGATATGTCGTGAGATATGACAGGCGGAAGTCGAGGTCTACCGGAGGTATGGTAGATGCTTCAACCGACACGAAGCTCGTCCCGGGGCGACCGGCGAGGGTGAAAGGAACCTTCACGCTCTTGCCGCCCTCTACCAGCTTGACCTGTGAGTTGGTGGTTACAGGGTTGGGGTCGCGCACGTCTATTTCGAGATCTTCAGATGAGCTGTCACCCGCCCCTTTGGCCACGGTGTGGATAGTACCGATGCCGGTAGCTGCGTCAGCCTTCAGAGTGAAGTATGCAAGTGCTTCGCCGGCCTTGGGCAGATTGACCGTAGCAGTATTGCTGCCGGCGACAGAAAGCGCACCGTCAGCCTTGAGTTCGACTGTCACTGCACCGACGCCGTCCTTGTTGGCGAAGACTGTCACGGGGAGTACAACTTCCTCTTCCGTGCCGAGCACCCTGGGCAGCGTAGCCTTGACCATCACGGGTTTGGTCACCAGCACGCTCTTGTCGGCTGAGCCCATAGCGGCTCCGTCAGTGGCTACGACCATAACACGCATATTGCCGATATACTGGGGTATTTTCACAGTATGCTTGTCGGAACCTTTGGCTTTGACCGTGAAAGGTCCAAGGAACATAGAAACCGGTTTGAAGCGGTCAGCCTTGCTGTTTGGCGTTACGACACCGTCGCCCTCGGCGTCACCGCCGATGGCGAAGAGCTGTTCCATCCGGGCGCCATAGGCTCCGAGTATCAGATCGTAGAGGTCCCAGGTGCGGACTCCGAGCGCTTCCGTAGCATAGAAGCTCTTCCAAGGATCGGGAGTCTTGAAGCGCGTAAGGCTCAGAAGCCCCTCGTCGACAAGAGCCACGACGTAGCTCATCTGCCTGCCGTCCTGCTCTTTCACGGTGAATGTGACTTCCTTCTCGGGCTGGACTTCGGCAGCTATGTCGATGACGGGATGCAGATGGGTGGCCGGTTCCTCCACGAGGATGCGCTGCACGCCGAACAGGCGTATCGGAGCGTCATTCTCCGTATTGTTGTACGGTTGTATCAAAGTGACGGCGGCATATACGTTTGGAGCCATTCCCGCTTCTATGGGTACTGAAATGTCGGTCTTGTCGCCTTTGCATTCAACCCAGAAACTCTTCAGCACGCGCTGGCCTTTCTCTATGGACACGAGTGCGCGGGCGCCGCTGGCTGAAGGGATGCTGATCTGTGCAGTCTCTCCGACATTGAAACGCTCTTTGTTGATGGACATAGCCAGTCGTATCGCCGCGTCGGAGCTGCCGGCTCCTGCTGACTCATAGCTGTTGCGGACCATAGTCACGGCAGATGTCGCGTGGCCTCCCTTGGGGTCTGTCACCCTGATGAACCAGAATCCGCTGTCCTCAGACGAGAAGTCCATCCTGAACTCTCCGGAGCCTCCGGTCAGATTGACTGAGAATTCATTGCTGGGCTCGTTGTATGAATCCTTGGCGTATGAAGCCAGGCCGTCGGATGATGAACTCCACCACCAGCTCCAGCCCATCTTGTAGATTTCCACATCGACTTTGACATTTCCTTTGACAGGATTGCCTTTGCCGTCCACGGCTACTAGGCGGAAGGTATGGCTGCGGGCCTTGTCTAGGTAGCTCTCACCCCATTCGTCTTCCTGCTCGGGAACATCCAGTCCTATATATGTGTCGAAAGGAGAGAGAGTCGTGGTGTAGCGGTCTATGCTGAAATCGCCGCTCTTTTCAAACACGCGGGAGGTGAATGTCGCGGAAATCATACCGGGCACGTCGGTGCCTTCGGCAGTGAGTGAAGTGCGGAATGAAGTGTGGCCGCTTTCGTTCGTCTTACCTTTGAAGAGCTCCATATCCTGGGATGAGAAGCTGCGTGAGCGGTCTTCGAATACATAATCCTTGTAGCTGTCGAAAGCAGTCTTGCCGCGCGACAGGGCTACCTCCACGCGGGTTTCCAGATCTGCTGCCGGATTACCGACCAGCCAGCGGGCATCTATGTCGCCGCGGATGTCCCTGCCTTCGAGGACAGGCTTGTCGTTAAGCTTCAGGTCTATGACGATATTGTTGGGCTTGACGGTCTCGATCTTGACAGTCTTGTGCCAGACTATTCCTCCTGCTATCACTACCGCCTCCCAGTTGCCGGTAGGCGCATCTTCGGGAGTCGTGAATGTGAAACTGTACATTCCGTTCTGTCCGGAATTGTTTACCAGGGTGCTGATCACCTGGCCCTGGGGATTGTTGAGAGTGGCTGTCACGGGGTGGCCGGACGGCAGCACGCCGTCGTCCAGCATTGAGATGAACGTCAGATGGATGTCATCGCCGGGACGCCATACGCCGCGATCTCCAAATATGTAGCCTTTCTGTCCCTTGCGGGAAGCATTACCGTCGACTTCGAAGCCGCTCATCGAAATGGAGCTGCCGGATGCCATCGTCAGATAGCTCTTGTCCTCACCCTTGGTGATGACAGCCGTCTGCACCTGGTCGTCCTTCACAGAGCAGGTAAAACGGCCGCCGGAGGCGGTCGTACCCTCTCCTATCACCTGGTTCACCGAGTTGTACAGGGTCACCTTGGCGCCGGAAACAGGCTGTGCTGTGAGTATGTCAGTCACGAAGACGGTATACTCTCCCTTGTCCGAACCTTTGCCGATGACAGAAAGGTCTGACACCAGCAGGTTGCGCACGCGGTTTTCATAGTCGTAGTAGCTGCCGAAATAATAATCGCTCTCATAGCGGTCTTCGCTGAACTCCTTGAGCGGGTCCACACCCCTTATCTCAAGCCTGTAGATAGCCCCGCGCTGGACCTTCACAAGGTCCGCCACGTGAAGTCCGTAGGTGTTCAGGTTGCGCAGCTTCGCCGAATTGGTCTCGCCGAGCACCAGGGTGGTATCCAGGATCACGCGTGCCACATTGTCGGTGTAGCACCAGGTGTCGCCGAGCTTGCTGTCCTGCAGGAACTGCAGCACGTTGTTCTCGTATATCTGTTTTACGCGGACTCTCACCTTGCCATAATTGATGGCCTGGAAAGGAATGTTCATATCGCCTGACGAAGGAATCACCACGCCGCGGGAAATGAATTTCACCATAGGTTCGCCGCTCGGGATGTCTAGCCAGCGCTCGAAGTCAGCTTCCAGCTTGCTTCCCTTTTCGCTGCGGATGCCTTTGCTCACAGAGATGAACTGACGGTCTTCAGCCTGAAGGGCGGGAACTATCCTCAGTACATTCTCAACTGCAATGAAGGAAAGACGGCCGGCACCCGGCATAGATACCAGGCTGCTGAAATCTTGCTTGGTGTCGAGAGATGCGGAGAAAGCTATCTCCACACCGTAGGGATCCGAGCTGACTTCACTGTCCACTACTTCGAAGACTCCCTTGGCCGGCACCACGAAACTGCGGGAACCCTCGGCCGCATATTTCGGCCAGTTGTGGACCAGTTCCACCTTGCCTTTCTTATCCGCGGCCTGGATGCTTCCAACTGTCACTGTGTGGGCGCGTCCGTCTTCCGAATGCACCCAAGCCAGCTGGGCTGCCGCTCCTTTTACTGAAAACCCATTTTCCAGATACTTGCTGTCAAGGGCTTCGGGAGAAGTTATCTCAAGGTCGATATGATAGCGGTCTTCGATGCCTGAATAGCAGGACAGCTTGCTGTAATCGAACAGCAGCACCGGCGCCAGGGTCTTGATTTCGAAAGTCTGCTTGCCGCCGGGGTTGCCTGCCACGGCACCGAAGTCGGCTGTAACTTTGTAAGTCGTATTATACTCCAGAGGCTGGACAGGAACGATACAAAGGGTCTGATTGTCCACCACCTGGACGTTGAAATCAACCTTGGGCGTGATTGATATCGCCTTTCGGGCTGCCTGTAAGGTCTGGTCGTTGTCCTTCAGGACATAGGAATCGAACAAACGGACGGTAACAGGATCGTCTACACGGATTTCTTTAGAGATGTCGGCGACACAATCAGCTCCGCTGCCGCAAGAAACAAGAAATACTGATGTCAGTACAAGACTCAATGCAACGAAAATCTTTTTCATATCGACTATATTATTTTGCCTAATTTTGTTTGAGAATACTAATGTAGGCAAAATTTCATTGTCATTGCGCAAGAATATCTGCATACTCATCGGCATTGTGGCGGTCGCAGGACTGCTGGCGCTGGCGCTGCGTCCGCGACAACTTTTTGACGACCCGGTCAGCGCAGTGCTGGAAAGCAGCGACGGCTGTCTGCTGAGCGCCCGCATCGCAGCGGACGGGCAGTGGAGGTTTCCCGCATCTGACGACGTTCCGGAAAAATTCGCCCGTGCAATCGTCCGTTTTGAAGACAAGCGGTTCTGGCATCACCCCGGTGTTGACCCGCTGGCGCTGGCAAGGGCGCTGCGGCTCAATCTGAGCAGCGGCGAGATCCGCAGCGGTGCAAGCACGATCACTATGCAGACCATACGTCTGAGCCGTGGCAATCCGCCCCGCACCATAAGTGAGAAAATTTGGGAGATGGTCCTCGCGCTGAGGCTGGAGCTTTACAAGAGCAAGAAGGAAATCCTCGCGATGTACGCATCCAACGCCCCGTTCGGCGGCAATGTCGTAGGACTCGAAGCTGCGGCCTGGAGATATTTCGGTATGCCTGC
>JAEEGL010984342.1_pt1 | contig 21474 bp, 10 predicted proteins | sample 9134231 | NCBI WGS metagenome assembly JAEEGL01 (sample SAMN16246548, study PRJNA631951) | gut metagenome | biome: gut microbiome; feature: rumen; material: fiber-attached | host: Bos | place: Iran: Karaj | collected 2018-10
CGCCCTTGATCACAAGCTCGTTGGCAGCATAGACGTCGGGCTTCTCGGCAAACTTTGCCTTGAGGAACTTCTACGGAGCCTCCATGGGGCGGTTGAAGAGCCAGCACACCAGACCCAGGGCAAACATGTTGCGGCACTTGAGTTGAGCCTTCAGGTCCATGCCGGTGTCCTTGAGCGCCTCCTTGACCATCGTGGTGATGGGAGCCTCGATGACCTGTGCCCTGAGGTTCAGTTCCTCATAGGGTTCATTGGTCGTGTAGAGAGCCTTGTCGAGTCCGGCCTGAGTGAAAGTGTCGATGTCGACAATAGCGGCACCACCCTTGCGCAGGAACTGTGCATTGACCTTGAGGGCGGCGGGGTTCATCGCCACCAGCACATCACACTCGTCGCCCGGAGTGTGCACACCATGTCCGATGTGAACCTGAAAACCAGACACACCGCCCAGCGAGCCTTGCGGAGCACGGACCTCGGCGGGATAATCGGGGAATGTAGAGATGCGGTCACCAAGTCCCGCACTCACGTTAGAGAAAATGTTGCCAGCCAACTGCATACCGTCGCCGCTATCTCCCGAGAAGCGGACGACAATGCTTTGACGAAACTGGACTTTTGCTTTTTCTGCCATGTCGATAAATTGATGTTTAGATAAACTGCTGCAAAATTACTATTATTTTCTTTATCGGCGCATCGTTTTTTGCATATATCTAACCATTTAAGTAACTGAATACAGAAACGTGGGCCGCAATTCTGCCAAACCCGTTGCTGGACCGACTGAGATACAGAAAAATAATTTTTCATCAGATTGTAAATATTTTTGTTATTCATTTGTCAAATTAAAACAATCTTTTTATCTTTGCGTGTTAAATAGTATTTTGAAACGTCTTATTCACTTTTCATATATCATTCATTTAAACATTTATGTCTATGAAAAAATTCTGTACACTTTTATCAATGGTAGTGATGCTAGCCTTCTCATCTCAGGCAGCATGCTACATCGTGGGTGACGCCCCCTTCGGCGGTTGGAATCCCGGCGAGGGCGTAGAGATGACGTTAAACGGTGACGGTTCTTACAGTTACACTACCGCCGTTAACGGTACGATTTACTTCGTGTTTGCCACGGGTCTTGACTCAAACTGGGACACATTTAACTCCACTTACCGTCATGGCCCGTCGGGCAGTGACGCAGTGGTAGTCATCGGCGAATGGATGGATGCACCCCAAGGCGGTGACAAAGCCTACAAACTGACCGGCAACGGCAGTGAGTATGTGTTTACCTTCAATCCGTACATCAACAAATGCAAAGTTGATGGCTATGAGGTTCCTCCCGTGCCCATCGAGACCTATACCGTAGCCGGCACCCCCGCTGCGATATTTGGTACCGAGTGGGATCCCACCAACGTCGAGAACGACATGGCTCAGCAGGCCGACGGCACGTTTGCCCTGACCAAGTACAACTGCCAGTTGGCCGGTAGCGAGTTGGAATTCAAGGTAACTGGCAACCATTCTTGGGATAACGCCTGGCCCGACAACAACGTTGTTGTCAGTGTTGAAGAGGCAGGCCTGTATGATGTCACCTTCATCATCAATCCCGAAAACAAGGATGTTACTTACAACGTTGTTAAATCCGGCGAATTTGATCCCCGCACCGGTGAACTCTACATCCTGGGCGAGGTGAACGGTAATGGTTGGGATCCGAGCAACGGCGTGAAGATGGACACCGAGGATGAGAACATCTTCACTGCCCAGATCGTCACTGCTGGTGAGAATCCCGATGAGGACGGTACCGGTTACAGTTTCTTCTCGTTTACTACCAAGTTGAGCGAGAGCAGCGAGGACTGGTCGAGCATTGGCGGCTACCGTATCGGTGCCCTTGAGGATGCTTATCTGATGAACGACGACATGATGGGCATTGAGGTTGGTTTGAGCAACTTTGGCCAGACCAACAGTTTCAAGATTCCCGCAGGCGAATATGAGGTAACCGTGAACTTGGATGCCCAGACGATGCTCATCACCAAGGTTGAGCCCGTCGAGGAGCCTTACAAACTGGAGAAGATCTGGGAGATCACTGACCTGTCATTCCTGCCCACCAACGACGCACGTCAAGGCTTCGGTATGAACGGTAAGTTCTACATCAACAACAAGGCTGACCAGACCATCATGGTTATTGGCAAGAGTGGTCTGACCGAAACCACCTATCCTGGTGGTGCCAACTGCGGTATCACCCGTGACGAGGCCGGCAACCTGGTTGTCAGCAATGCTGCGTTCCCCGGTGAGTGGACCGAGGCTACCATCAAGGTCATCAATCCCGAGACCAATGAGATGAAGGAATATGCCGTTCCTGAGGAGTGCGGTGTTGGCGGCCGTTGCGATATGCTCGGCTTTGCCCAGGGCAACCTGATGGAGGACGGTGTTCTCTACCTGACCGGTGCTACCAACACTGGCGTTTCGGTAATGACCATCGCCGGTGGCGAGGTTAACACCGACGAGTGCTTTGTTGCACCTTGCGACGGCCTCTCCCCCACCACCTCGACGGTAATCAACTACTACACCGACCTGGCTGGCGAGGACGCTCTGCTGTATGTTACCCGCAACGCTACCCCGCTGAAACTCGCTGCCGATGGTGACGGCTTTGTTGCCAATGCTGTCGCACTGCCTGGCAAGGGTGCTTGCAATGGTGTGTTCCCGTTCGTTTGGGACGGAATGGAACTGTTTGTATATCCTCAGGAGCCTAACTATCAGAACGGCTTTGCCATTGCTGAGAACGGTGCCGAGGAGCCCATGATGGTTGTTCCCACGACCGTTGCTGCCAACGCCAACGGCTTCCAGTGTGACTGGCTCAATGCCGAGGCCGATGATGCCGGTGTTACCATCTATCAGTACTATCCCGGCGGCAATATCACCGTTTACCGTCTGTCCAAGAACGAGCCCGTTCTTGAGCCCACCGATGCTCCCGTAATCACCACCGAGGAGACCGAGGATGCTGTCATCATCACCGCTACCGGTGAGGGTGAGGTTCACATGTATGTCAACGGTGAGGAAGTAGAGAATCCCTACACCATCGCCCGTGGCGAGGAGGATGTGACCGTTGTTGTCACCGCTACCGCCCAGGCCGAGGGTATGGCTATCAGCGAGACGACTACCCTTGAGGTTCTCATTCCCGCCAAGGTGGCTGTTCCCGAGGATGGTTACGTGATTGAGAAGGTTTGGGAGATCACCGACCTGTCGTTCCTGACTGTTGGTGACGTTCGTCAGGGCTTCGGTATGGACGGCAAGTTCTACATCAACGACAAGGCTAACCAGAAGGTTATCGTTGTCGGCGAGAATGGCCTGACCAACACTGAGTATCCCGGCGGTGCCAACTGCGGTATCACCCGCGACGAGGCCGGCAACCTGGTAATCAGCAACGCTGCCTTCCCCGATGCTTGGAGCGCTGAGGCTACCATCAAGGTTGTCAACCCCGAGACCAACGAGGTGAAAGAATATGTTGTTCCTGAGGAGTGTGGCATGGCTGGCCGCTGCGACTTCATCGGCTTTGCCAAGGGCAACCTGATGGAGGACGGTGTGATCTATCTGACCGGTGCCACTAACACTGGCGTTTCGGTAATGACCATCGCTGGTGGCGAGGTGAACACCGACGAGTGCTATGCTGCCGCTTGCGACGGCTTGACTCCCTCGACCTCGACCGTGATCAACTACTACACCGACCTGGCTGGCGAGGACGCTCTGCTGTATGTAACGCGCAATGCCGCTCTTGCCAAACTCGCCTTCGAAGGTGACGATCTGGCCGCTACGACCTTCACCCTGCCCAACAAGGGTGCTTGCAACGGTACGTTCCCGTTCATCTGGGACGAGAAGGAATTCTTCGTATATCCCACCCTGCCCAACTACCAGAACGGCTTTGCTGTAGCAGAGGCTAATGCCGAGTCTCCCATCGCTGAGATCGAGTCGACTGTTACCGCCAATGCTAACGCCTTCACCTCCAACTGGCTCAATGCCGAGGTTGACGAGACCGGCGTTCTCATCTACCAGTACTATCCTGGTGGCAACATCGCCGTTTACCGTCTGACCAAGGTCGGCGGTGGCGTTGAGGAACTCATCAATGACTCTGAGAAGGTTGTTGCCGGCGTTCGCTACTACAACATCATGGGTCAAGAGATGAATGAGGCCAACGGTATCACCATCGTTGTTACTACCTACACCGACGGCAGCCACAGCGCTGTTAAGGTGATCAAGTAAGAACAAACTTGGACCTTAAACCATTAAAAAGGCGGTGCCCATAAGGGGCATCGCCTTTTGATTTGCTTTGTAGCGGCTGTCAGCGCTTCACGGTGGCATAGGTGTCGTCGTCGAGATGCTCGATGAAACCCTCGTCAACGAGGAACGATAGCATCGAGATGACCTCGTCACGCGGGAAAGACAAGGTGCTGAGAAACTCTTCCAGACGCCGGGGACGCAGGCCTGCCATATACAGGATGCCCTGCTGGACATCACCGGGCGCGTGGTCTTCACGCTTGCGCATATCGATGCACAGGTCACACTGACCACAGGCATCGGCCCGCCGCTCGCCGAAATAGCCCAACAGCATGCGCTCGCGGCAACCCGTGTCGCTGTAGGCATAGTTGATGGTTGCCTCGATGCGGTCGGTCATGCGCTGTCGCAGGTCTTCGTAGATGGCCTTGGGTATCAGCACATACTTGGGTTCCTCGCGAGAAGTAGTATATATAATATAAGGTGTGCGCTTGCGGGGCACATAGTGAAGGATGTGCATCCTGGTGAGTTCAAGCAGCGATTTGTAGATGGTCTCCTGATCAAGGCCGGTGCGGTATGAGATGACATCCTCGTTGATGAAGACATAATCGGCAAACAGCCCCGTATAGAGTCGGAGGATGGCCTGCAGCACTTGGTCGGCACCAGGTGTAGTGGTGTCCAGGTCATACAGTTGATCCTTGCGTGCCAATATCATCACGCGGGATTGGGTCTCGATTTCCTCGACAAATTCGATATAGCCCGACTGCGTCAGAATCCTCAGCGCATTGTGCGTTGCCAGCACGGGAAGGTTGAAAGTCTGGCAGAAGAGGTTGAAATTGAAGTCGAACATCTGCTGGTAGCCTTCGCCAATGCTCACCCCCAGGAAGTTGCCCACCCGCTCGTAGACGTTGCGGATGAAATCCTTGTCGGGGAAGGCCTCGGTGATGTGACGCCGCAGTGTGCGTTGGTCGGTGTGCTTGACGAGCAGCACCGCATAGGACCGCTTGCCGTCACGGCCTGCCCTGCCGGCTTCCTGATAATATTCCTCGAGCGAATTGGGTATGTCGACATGCACCACAAGCCGCACGTCGGGCTTGTCGATGCCCATGCCGAACGCATTGGTTGCCACCATCACGCGGCACTGGTCGGTAGTCCATTTGTTCTGTTTGTCCTCCTTGTCCTCGACATAGAGTCCCGCGTGGTAGAAGTCGGCACGGATGCCCAGTCGGTTGAGTTCGTCGCTGATTTGCTTGGCACGCTTGCGGGAACGCACGTAGACGATGGCCGTTCCGGGCACCGAGCGCAGGATATGTGCCAGTTCGGTGGCTTTTTCCTCGGTGTGGCGAACGACATAAGAGAGGTTGCTGCGCGCGAAACTCATCGAGAACACGTTCGTCTCCCTGAATTGCAGGCAGCGCTGAATGTCCTCAACCACAACGGGGGTAGCCGTTGCCGTCAGTGCCAGCACGGGAACCTTAGGGAAAAGTTTGCGCACCTCGGCGATGCGCAGAAATGATGGCCTGAAGTCATATCCCCACTGTGAGATGCAGTGGGCTTCGTCGACCACGATGAGCGAAACAGGCATCTGCCTCAAGCGCTCCATGAACGATTGTGACTGAAGGCGCTCGGGCGAGACGTAAAGGAACTTGTAGTTGCCATACAGACACTTCTCATAGGTGCGGTTCACCTCGGCGCGTGTGAGTCCCGCGTAGAGGTATGTCGCCTTGATATTCAAGGCCCTGAGCCGGTCGACCTGGTCCTTCATCAGCGAAATGATGGGCGTGACGACAAGTGCCATGCCGTCCATAGCCATCGTGGGAACCTGAAAAGTGATTGACTTGCCGCCACCTGTGGGCATGAGGCCCAACGTGTCGCGGCCATCGAGAACCGACTGGATGATGTCCTGTTGCAACGGCCTGAAGGCATCATACCCCCAGTATTGATTCAGGACATCAAGAATTGGCCTGTGCTGAGTCGGCATCGTCGTGCAGTTTTATGGCCTTGACCATGAGTTGCACCGATGTGCTGGTGCGATGACGGGTCTCTTCGATAGTATAGCAGATGTCGACAGGGTTGCCAGCCTTGAGTGCGTCGCTGAAACCCGCCATGCCGAATGCGATGGCGTTCATCATCTTGTTGCCCTCCTCGTCGCGCAGGTCGAGTTTGATGTGCTCAGACTTCTTGCCCACCACCTTGCTGGTACCGATGTCATAGACCTTGCGGGTGACAAAGACCGGCTTGTTGTTGCCGGGACCATAGGGGTTGAGCATGCGCAGGTAGCGCAACAGCGAACCATTGATGTCGCTGAACTTGATTTCGCAGTCGATGTCCATCGCCGGTGTCACCTGTTCGTCCTGGATGTGCTCCTCGACATAGGCGGTGAGGCGGCGGCGGAACTCGGGAATGTTCTCCTCCTTGATTGACAGACCCACTGCATTGGTGTGTCCGCCGAAGGTTTCCAACAGGTCGCGGCACGACTTGATGGCCGTGTAGACATCAAATCCGCGCACCGAACGCGACGAGCCCGTGGCAATGCCGTCGGCATAGTAGGTAAGCACTACCGAGGGACGGAAGTACAATTCCGCCAGGCGTGCTGCTACGATACCGATGACACCCTTGTGCCAGTTGCGGTCATAGATGACGATGGGCTTCTTGCCATCGAGCACCTGAGCATGGCTCTCGATGATCTCGTTGGCCTCTACCGTCACCTGGCTGTCGAGTTCCTTGCGGTCACTGTTATACTGGTCGATGCGCTTGGAAATCTCCATCGCGCTCTGCATGTTGCGTGTCACCAGCAGTTCGACGGACTCCTGTCCCGACTCCATGCGTCCCGACGCATTGATGCGCGGGCCAATCTTGAAGATGATGTCGTTGATGGTGAGTTCATGCCGATTGAGGCCACAGGTGCGGATGATGCTCTTCAGCCCGACGTTTGGGTTGTTGTTCAGCCTGCGCAGGCCGTAGAACATCATGACACGGTTCTCACCGGTGAGCGGCACGATGTCGGCAGCGATGCTCACGGCAACAAGGTCGAGCATGGCGTCGAGGTTGTACATCGACCCCAAGCCGTTGCTCTTGGAAAATGCCTGCATGAACTTGAATCCCACGCCGCAGCCCGACAAACCCTTGAAAGGATAAGTGTCGTCAACGAGTTTGGGATTGAGGATCGCCTCGGCATCGGGCAGGACATCGTCCGGCACGTGGTGGTCACACACGATGAACTCTATGCCCTTTTGCTTGGCATAGGCGATTTCGTCAACTGCCTTGATACCGCAGTCGAGCACTATAATCAGTTTCACTCCAATCGACTCTGCATAATCGATGCTCTGCAGTGATATGCCATATCCGTCGTCGTCACGGGTCGGGATATAGTACACCAGATTGGAATAAATGTTCTGAAGATACTTATACACGAGCGCTACCGCCGTGGTACCATCCACGTCGTAGTCTCCGTACACCATGATCTTCTCTTTGGCCCCTAACGCCCTGTTGAGCCTTGCCACTGCCTTGTCCATGTTCTTCATCAAGAACGGGTCGTGCAGTTGCTGGAGCGACGGGTAGAGGAAGTCGTGGACTTCGTCCGCATCCTTCAAGCCCCTGAGCACCAACAACCTGGCGACAGCGGGGCAATTGGGGAACTGGGCCGCCAACTGCTCCTCGGCAATGCGTTCGTCGGATGTTAGAGGTAAGTAATTCCATTTACTTATCATTTATGTTTGTTTTTTTTGATATGCAAAAACAGGGGCTCACTACCGCAGAGCAATGAGCAAGTGGAGAAATATATGTATATAATTGGTTATCAGCGCGGTAGGCTACCGGTTTTTAAGAAGCCGCCCCTGTGGGATGCCACCAGTAGGCGCCTGATACCAATTTTGAAGTGCACAAAGTTACTTAATAATGTGTAGTTCTCAAAGAAAACATCACTGAAATTCAGCGAAATTAAGTGTTATTATAGAAATTTAACAGGGAATTATGGCCTCAGTAACTATACAGCCAAAACACCCGCCACTAAATATCACGCTGAGTCGCAAAGACGCTAAGAGTTTTGATTTTCAGACAATTATCATAGTCAAAACAGGAAAACCTCTTGATAGATTGAAGCACTTCATTTCGTCTGACATGTCATAAACAAATTGCGTAACGGATTAAATATTAAAATCTCAGCGACTTAGCGCTTAAGCGTGAGGGGAATGGCTGAATAGTTACCAGAGCCTCAAGCCGTAATGAAGTGAAACAATGGCCAAGTAAAAAAGTTCAAGTATTACTTTAAGTGTGCTTCTTGTGTCCGTTTCGGACGATACTGCACGGCCATGAATGGGCAACGGCGCAGTTTTACCCTCTGCCGTAATTATTATTTCCCCTTGTCAATGGCTAATGTCAAACGATCAAAATAAGAGATTAGCGTATTAGTGGTACCTGGGCGACATGCCGGAAAAAACAAACGCCAGCCAACCTTAACGGCCAACTGGCGATGTTGAAAACTGAGGTCGCTAGCGGACTCGAACCGCTGTGCCCGGTTTTGCAGACCGGTGACTAAACCACTCATCCAAGCGACCTTTCGTGTTTAGCGGTGCAAAATTACTGCTATTTTTCGACCTGTGCAACTTTATCGGCACATTTTTTCGCAGAATTCTTCTCGGCCTTATTACAGACATCCTGTAACTTGCAACCAGTACAGGCAGTTAGCGCCGATTGGCGGTTTTTCATCGTCAAGACAATGGTACGCACCAGGGCAATGACTGCACCCATAACGATGATGCCAGCAAGCAGATATTGTACAGTGTCGCTCATCAGTTTATTCCGTCTTTTTTTTCGTTTTGAAGTTTTTCTTGATCATGCTGGACAGTTTTGCTGGAGTCAAATCGGCAGGATACTGTTCAAAAGGCAGCACAGTTTGGCATCCATTCCTGAACTCACTGCACCCGAAGCCCGTATTGCCCTTCAACAGATGTCCCTTGCCGCAGACGGGGCAAACAATGTCCTCATATTTCTTGACACGAGGTAAACGCTGCTTCTTGGGCTTTCCTTCCCCACCCGCCGCTGTTGGTGCTTTGGGCTTTGCCGGCTTGCCCTGCTCGACGGCGATGCTGCCGCTGTTGTTGTCACGCAGCACATTCAGGACAATCTCACCTATCATAGTTTTCAATTCCTCGATGAACTGAGCGGCGCTGTATTCTCCACGTTCTATCTCACGCAACTTCTTTTCCCACAAACCTGTAAGCGATGCACTTTTAAGTAATGGTTCATGTATTGTATCGATGAGTTGGATACCAGCCAACGTGGGGGCCAGGCTTTTGCGCTCCTTGCGGATGTAACGCCTCTTGAACAGCGTCTCGATGATGGCTGCGCGTGTCGATGGTCGTCCGATGCCATTCTCCTTCATTGCGTCACGCAGTTCATCGTCGTCGACGGTCTTGCCGGCCGTTTCCATGGCGCGCAACAGGGTACCTTCGGTGTATGGCTTGGGCGGCTGGGTGGTGCGCTTGAGCACAGCAGGCTCGTGGGGGCCGCTCTCGCCTTTCTCGAAGTGCGGCATCACACCATTGTCCTCATCATCAGCCTTTTCCTTGGAATCTGTATCTTCGCCAGCCCTGTCGCTGGGCTTATTATAAAGGTCGCGCCATCCCGGCTTGAGAATTTCCTTGCCGGTGGCCTTGAAGCCGTATTCGCCCACCTGGGCCATCACCGTCGTGGTATTGAACTCGCAGTCAGGGTAAAAAGCGGCGATAAACCTGATGGCAATCAGGTGGTAGACACGCTTCTCCTCGGGCGTCATATTCACCGTTGCAGGGTTGACATTGGTAGGTATAATAGCGTGGTGATCAGTGACTTTGCTATTGTCAAACACCTTCTTGCTCTTGGGGATTTTGGCCAAAGCCAGCACCGGAGCCGTCAGATTGGCATAGGGTGCCATCGCACGCATGATACCGGGCACCTGGGGATAGATGTCATCGCTAAGGTAGGTGGTGTCGACGCGCGGATAGGTCGTCGCCTTCTTCTCGTAGAGTGACTGGATGGTCTTGAGGGCATCGTCGGCCGACATGCCGAACTTCTTGTTGCACTCTACCTGCAGGCTAGTCAGGTCAAACAAGCGCGGAGGGGCCTCTTTGCCCTTCTTGGTCTCGACCGAGGTTACCTCTAGAGGTAATTGCTTGATTTGCTGTGCGATATCATTGGCTTCGCCTTCGGTCTTGAAACGTCCACGCGTGCTGTTGAACGTAACACCCCGGTACTTGGTCTTCAGTTCCCAGAAGTTTTCGGGCACGAAATTCTCTATCTCGCGTTGCCGTGCCACAATCATGGCCAGCGTGGGCGTCTGCACCCTACCCACCGAGAGCACGTCGCGCGACTGCGAGTACTTCAAGGTGTACAGGCGCGTGGCGTTCATGCCCAGGATCCAGTCGCCGATGGCCCTTGACAATCCCGCATAGTAGAGATTGTCGAATTCCTTGGCGTCCTTGAGTTCCTGAAAGCCCTTGCGGATGCTCTCGTCGGTCAGCGATGAAATCCACAACCGCTTGACGGGTTTGTTGCATCCAGCCTTCTGGTAAACCCATCGCTGGATGAGTTCACCCTCCTGGCCGGCATCACCACAGTTGATGACCTCCTCAGCCCCGGCAATCAGGTGTTCAATAACCTTAAACTGTTGCTCGATACCTTTATCGTCTTTTAACTTAATACCAAATCGTTGCGGTATCATCGGCAACTGCCCGAGACTCCACCTTTTCCACTGGTCGGTGTAGTCATTGGGCTCTTTAAGTTCGCACAGATGTCCAAAGGTCCACGTCACCTGATACCCATTGCCCTCGAAGTAGCCTTCATGCCTGTCGTTGGCACCAAGCAAGCGGGCAATGTCTCGTGCCACACTGGGTTTCTCGGTCACACAAACCTTCATATCAAAGCGATTTTATAAGTTAACTATTAATTGATTTTGACGTAGTACTTAAAGTAATACTTCAAATTTTATTCGCCCAGGTGTTGTGCCTTGGCCTCGTTCCACAGTTCATCCATCTCGGCCAGGGTCAGTTCATTGACATGCCGTCCCTGCTCGTTGGCCTTCTGCTCGATGTAGTTGAACCTGGCAATGAACTTGCGATTGGTGCGTTCGAGCGCATTGTCGGGCCTAACATCGTAGAGGCGGGCCGCATTGATGAGAGAGAAAAACAGGTCGCCAAACTCCTTCTCGCGGTCAACCTCGTTGTTGCCCTTGAGTTCGGCCTCTACCTCGTTGAACTCCTCGCGCACCTTGTCCCACACATCCTCGCGCTGTTGCCAGTCAAAGCCCACATTGGCAGCCTTCTCCTGGACGCGTTCAGCCTTGATGAGCGACGGCAGGCTGCGGGGCACACCGCTGAGCACCATCTTGTTACCGTCCTTCTCGCTCATCTTGATCAGTTCCCAGTTCTTGAGCACCTGGGCAGCGGAATCGGCCTTTTCATCACCAAAGACGTGAGGATGGCGATAAACCAGTTTTTCGCACAAGGCGTCGCAGACATCGGCGATGTCGAATTGGCCCTTCTCGTCACCGATTTTGGCATAGAAGACGATATGCAGCAGCACATCGCCCAATTCCTTGCGGATTTTATCGCTGTCCTCGTCCATGATGGCATCGGCCAGTTCCATTGTTTCCTCGATGGTGTTGGGCCGCAGGCTTTCGTTGGTCTGCTTGCGGTCCCAGGGGCACTTGACGCGCAACTCGTCCAGAATGTCGAGCAGGCGTCCGAAGGCCTCAAGTTTCTTCTCTCTCGTGTTGTTAGGCATTGTATTGTTGTCGTTGATTGGTTTTCTGCAGTGCAAAATTACATAAAACTTTTCAGCCGTCGGGGCACAACAGTCAGTATTTTATCGTTTTTCCGTCCTGGCAAGTGTAAGAGTTGGAGCATGCTGTGTTTTTTTTGAAATATTTTGTTGTTAATATAGGGGGAGAACGGCAGAAAATGCTTAATTTTGCAGAGGTAAAACTAAATTGTAATCTTGTTATGGCTGAAATGAAAGTATTCTCGGGCACTAATTCGCGTTATGTGGCCCTGAAGATTGCTCAACAACTGGGTGTAGAACTGGGTAAAATCAACATCGCACACTTTGCCGACGGCGAGTTTGAGGTCTGCTATGAGGAGCCGGTGCGTGGCGCCGAGGTCTATCTCGTGCAGTCTACGTTCAACGCCAGCGAGAACCTGATGGAGTTGCTGCTAATGATTGATGCCGCCAAGCGTGCTTCGGCTCATTCGGTTATCGCCGTCATCCCCTACTTCGGCTGGGCCCGCCAGGACCGCAAAGACAAACCCCGCGTGTCGATTGCCGCAAAACTTGTCGCCAACCTGCTGATTGCCGCCGGCATCGACCGTCTGATCACGATGGACTTGCATGCCGACCAGATCCAGGGTTTCTTTGACATCCCGGTTGACCACCTGTATGCCTCGACAATGTTTGTCCCCGACATCGCCTCACTGAATCTGAAAGACATGGTTATCGCCTCGCCTGACGTGGGCGGTGCTAAGCGAGCCAATTCCTACGCCAAATACTTCAACGCCCCACTCGTGCTGTGCCATAAGCACCGCCTGCAGGCTAATGTGGTCGAGAGCATGACCATCATTGGTGACGTGAAGGACAAGGATGTTATTCTCATCGACGACATGGTGGACACCGCCGGCACCATCTGCAAGGCTGCCTCGCTGATGAAGGACAACGGTGCCCGCTCGGTGCGCGCCTATATCTCGCACGCCGTGATGAGCGACCCCGCGAGCGAGAGGGTCATGGCCAGCGGCCTTGATGAACTGGTCATCAGCGACAGCATCCCCTTTGACACCGACAAGTGTCCCAAGGTAAGGATTCTGAGCCTGGACAAGATGTTTGCCCATGCCATCAAGCACGTGAACATCAAGCGGTCAATCAACGATCTGTTTCTCTTCAAGTAATTTCTAAGAGACTGAAATGATATCACCGACAATGGAGGGCGCAAGTGCGCTCTCCATTTCTTTTCTTATCTTATCAATTATCATAATCCTGCAGCCACGAGCGCCATTTTAAAAATTTTTAAACAGATTTTATTTGTTTTAAACATATTTTTGATTAAATTTGCTGCATTCAATCAGAAATCCATCCTTTCCTATAATTTCATATTATTGTTTAACTTATTAAACCATTAACCATCATGATGAGAAAACTTCTTTTAGCATTGGCGTTAGGTTTCTCGATGAGTGCAATGGGCCAGGTACTGAACGTGACCTCGATTGACAAGGTCACGTTGCCAGACAAGGCATCGGTAGCGGCAATCAGCCCCCAGGGCGATTACCTGCTGCTGACCAGTGCCACCAACCAGGGCCTCGTCAAGTATGACCTGACGAATGGTGAAAGCCAGACACTGAGCACTGCTCCCAGCGCTGGCCACAACGTGAAGATCTCGCCCGACGGCCAGACGGTCGTTTACCGCGAGGGCTCATTCAACGACAAGCACCTGCGTCTGTCGACGCTCAAGAGCGTCAACCTGTCAAGCGGCGCGAGCCAGATTCTTGTGAAACCCACCCGTGACCTGCAGGGTTACTCGGTCGACGCCACCACTGCCGGCGCCGTGAATAAGGGCAAGTTCAGCAGTAAGGCCATCGGCAGCGCCAAGACACAGAAACTGCCCGTCCTGTCGATCAACAGGGGCCAGTTGATGATTACGCTCAACGGCAAGACCCGCCAGTTGTCGCCCAACGGCACCGAGTACAGTTACATGTGGCCCTCGCTGTCGCCCGACGGTACCAAGGTGCTGTTCTATCAAGCCGCCCATGGCGCCTATGTGTGCGACCTTGACGGCAAGAACGTGCGCAAGGTAGGCCAAATGCGTGCTCCCATTTGGTATGACGACAACACGATTGTCGGCATGCTCGACAAGGATGACGGCGAGTTTATCTACGCCTCGACCATCGTTGCCGCCACGCTTGACGGCAAGACCCAAGTGCTGACCGATGACAGCACTATCGCCATGTATCCCCATGCCACCACCGGCAAGATTGCCTTCAGCACTCCAGCCGGCGAAGCCTATATTATTAATGTAAGCACTAAATGATGACCGCTATGAAAAAGATCTTATTACTTGCCGTAGCCGCCATCATGGCTGCAGGCGCAATGCAGGCGAGAACCGCCGATGAAGTACGCATCTACCTGAATCCGGGCCACGGCAGTTGGGGTCCCAACGACCGCCCGATGGCGACCATCTCCTACCCCATGTTGCCCGAGACAGGCCGTCCTGACACTTGCGGTTTCTACGAGAGCAACACCAACCTGTGGAAGTCTCTCCAGACCCGTCTGACGCTTATCAATATGGGTGTGAAGCCCGAGAACATCACCATGTCGAGATGGAAAAACGGCCCGTATCCCTACGTTGCCGGAGCCGAAGATGCCGAAATCTATAACCGCCCCCTGTCAGAAATCTGCGAGGAAGTCGAGGTGGGCAACTATGACATGTTCCTGTCGCATCACTCCAATGCCACTACCGACGGCAGCGCGACCAACTACCCGTTGATGCTCTATCGCGGACATGATGGCGTGGGCGGAGACCTCACTGCAGGCAGCCGCGACAGGGCCACGACCTGCTGGCCGTTGTTCTACACCAACGAGATCGACCCGATGTCGCATTATGGGCCCAACAGTCCCAACATCCGTGGCGATATCGACTTCTATGGCAGTTCATCGCCCCGTGTAGACCCGAATACCGGCATTGAATACGTCGGCTATCTGGGCGTGCTCAAACACGGTGCTCCCGGCTTCCTGGTTGAGGGCTACTTCCATACCTACCAGCCTGCCCGCCACCGTGCGCTCAATATGGACTACTGCCATCAGGAGGGTATCCGCATCGCCCGTGGTATCGGCGAATTCTTCGGGCTGAATCCCGAGAGCAAGGGCTACATCATGGGTACCGTCAAGGACCTCCACAACCACCTTGTCCACAACCTGTACAACTACAGTGCAGGCACGATGGACCAGTGGGCTCCCGTCAACGGCGCCGTGGTTACCCTGTTCAAGAACGGACAGGCCGTGGGCACCTACACCACCGACCAGAACTACAACGGTGTGTTCGTGTTCGAGAACCTGGAACCCGGCACCTACACCCTGAGTGTACAGGCCGAGGGTTTCAAGCCCCTGGGTGATTATACTGCAACCGCTGTTGACAGCGAGTGGAAAGACCTCATCGCAGCCGCAGCCGGCAACATCGTTGTCGAGGCCAACAAGACGACCTATGCCGTTCCCCTGCTTGAGTCCGAGGACTATGTAGTTCCCGAGGGCCTGTATCCCAACTATCCCGAGCCCGAATTGCCCGGTTACGTGAATGCACCCGAGAAACTCTACCTCGAGAATGACGGCGGCACCGATTATGACCTGGCAGGTGAAGTGAAGCGCATGCTCGTGCGCGGCGACAGCACTGTCGTGCTGACCAACGACAACGGCACGCCCCACGTATACCTCATCAACAACATCGACAAGGCCATTGTCAAGGAGTTGAGCATCAACGGTATTGCCGAGGCTGAGCCCAATAATGCAGGCTTCTACAGCCGCTTGACCGACATCTGCTTCACCGCCGACAACCAGTTGGTGGGCATGAACAGCGTTCAGACCCAGTTCGGCCCGACCTATGTTGACGAAGGTTTCGAGCGCGGCACGCTGCGCCTGTTCAAGTGGACCGACTTTGACAGCGATCCCGTTGAGTGGGTAACCACGCAGAGTTCGGCCAACTTCTACCGCTACCGTCCGCAGGCTCTGGCCATCGACGGAGGCGCTGATGACTGTCTCGTGACCGTTATCGGTACCAACGGCAGCAGCGCCGTGGGCGGCATGAGGTTCCTGAAACTCGCCGTTGCCAACGACCAGATTACCAGCACTGTTTACACCGAGAAGACCATCAACGCCAGCAGCAACTTCACGTTGCCCAAGATTGGCGAGCCCGTGCTGACACTCTCGCCGCGCAACGATGACTACGTGGTGCTCGACGGTGACCAGACCCTGCCGTTTGAGGTGGCTACTGCCAAGACCAACGGTACCGACAGTGAGGTGGTTGGCCGCTTCGAGAGCGACGAAGACGATGTTGCCGCTGTGGGTGTATCGTTCTTCAAGTATGCCCAGCACCAGTACATGGTAACGCCCTACATGGAGGGAGAAGCCGTTGGTGGCATCAAACTGTATGACATTACCGCCGGCATGGACCAGACGGCGCTCATACCGACCACCAACACCGACTTGACCCCGCTGGCCAGCCAGTTCATGTCGACCGGTGCAGCCGTCAAGGGCGAAAACATCTACTTGTACCTGATGCAGGACAAGAAGATTACCAAGTGGCAGGCCCTTCCCAGTCAGCAGCCCGCTATTCCCGGCATCTACGCCTATGGCCTGGAATTCAGTAACGACAACGATAATTATGTATTCACGTTCAACGCCTACGATGATGCCGACAACGCCTACATCACGTTCACTGATGCCGACGGCAACGTAGTGGCCATCATCGATGTTCCCGACGTGAAGAAGGGAGAGAACAGTGTCAGCCTGAACATCAACTCCCTGCCCGCCCAGGGTGGTGATGACCTGAACTGGAGCGTAACCCTCGAGGGACAAAACATCACGACCATCCAGCGCATCAACCCGACCGGCCAGAACTACAGCGGCCAGTTGTTTGTCGCTGTCGACAAGTCGCCCGACAGTCCCAACATGGGTACCATCTATGCCGGCAACCGTACCGGTAGCGGTGCTGCCACCAACGGTGTATACGTCTGCGATGCCATGGGTCAGCGCGTCAGCGAGGAACTCTATCGCGGTGGCCACAACTGGGGCAGCAACTACCGCATGGGCATTGACGCCCTGGGTAACCTCTACGTTCCCGATTGGGGCGATGGTGCCTCGGGTGTATACATCGCTAAGCCCGGCAAAATTGACGAAGACTGGACCGAGTTCTTCGTAGGAACCCGCCAGAGCAGCGGTCTGATTGTCAACAACGGACAGAACGTCGGCTCCTCGACTCCCGGCGTTGGTATCGGCGGCAAGGGTGCCGACACCAAGTTGTATGTATACCTTGAAGACTTCGGTAACGGCGTGGGTGTTTACAACATCGGCCTGGAGAACGGCGAGGTGGTTGACACTTGGGACACCGCTCCCACCCAGTACTACGACATCGGCGCATGGCAGGCCAACACCAACGGTAACGTGGTTGCCGATCCCGGTGGCCGCGGTGTATGGGTATCGCAGTACCGCAGCGCAGGCAACAATGCCTCGGGCGTACCTTCACTGATGTTTGTTGACAATGACGGCAACGTGAAGTTCAACTCGGGCAAGGCTCCCTACAACGAGATGCTCAACGGTAGTGACCGTGCCGGCTTTGCCGTCAACGATGCCGCCGACATGCTTGTCGTCAACGACGGCAGCGGTATCCTGCAGTTCTTCGACCTGACCTGGGACGGTACGACACCGATTATCGCACCCAAGTACTCCTACAAGGCCGATGCCCGCAACAGTGCAGGTTCCATCTTCCAGATGGCATTTGACTACGCAGGCAACCTGGTATGTGCCGGTGGCAACATCGGTATCTACTCGCTGCCCACCACGGATAATGTCCACACGACTCCGGCCAGTGGCCAGTTTGCCGTGGTACATATTCCCACTGCAGTCAACGAGACCCAGGTGACCAAGACCGTTCTCAGCGAACGTTACTACGACATTCGCGGTATCGAGTACAGCGAGCCCGTGAAGGGTGTGAACATCATCGTCCGCACCTACAGCGACGGTTCAACCCAAAGCGTGAAGGTCATCAAGTAAAGCCCTAAGACGACCTTTCATTGCAACGGCAAGCGGTGCCCACAACGGTGGGTGCCGCTTGTTGTGTTATTTTTGATTAAAAAGGAACGATGGTGTGTTCAATTCAATGGTTTTTTGTACCTTTGCCAGCCAATTTGGGCGATTATTGCCCCAAGATAAAGAATGACAACAAGATATGATAGATTTTCTTGACAACATAGATGCCGATATGAACGATGGCGGAGCCCGTGTGGTGCCTATCTTTACCGAGGTCCACGAGAGCGATGACAACATCGACATCGTCGGCGACAAAGCAGAAGATATACCCGTGCTGCCCCTGCGCAATATGGTGCTGTTCCCGTCGATGACGATGCCCGTCTCGGTGGGCCGCGACTCGTCGATGCGTCTCATCAAGGACGCTACCGAGCGCCATCAGCCCATCGCCGTGTTCTGCCAGTACGACAGCCACGTTGACGACCCAGTGGAGAAAGACCTGTACCGCACCGGCACCATCGCCACCATCATCAAGTTGCTCGAGTTGCCCGACGGATCGACCAACGTCATCCTGCAGGGACGCTCGGTGTGTGAGTTGGAACGCATCACCAGTGTGAGCCCCTATCTGCACGGCTCAGTCAATCTTGTCGAGGAACGGCTGCCACTGGCTGGTGACAAGGAGTTTGAGGTGCTGCTGCAGTCGATTGTCGAGGTGACGATGCGCATGCTGCGCAATATGGGCAACAACGGCCGCGACCTGTCGTTTGCCATGAAGAACATCGACAACCCGTTCTATCTGCTCAACTTCCTGGCCACCAACATCGCCTTCGAGCCAGAGCAGAAACAGCATATGCTCGAGGAGCACGACATCAAGAAACGCGGCTACCTGCTGTACAGCCTGCTCTCACGTGAAGAGCAGTTGGTGGAAATCAAAGCCAATATCCAGTCGCGCACCCGCGAGGACCTGTCGCAGCAGCAGCGCGAGCACTTCCTGCAGCAGCAGATACGCAACATCCAGGAGGAACTGGGTACTGACATCGACGATATCGAGGAACTGCAGGAACGCGGCAAGAAGATGAAGTGGAACGACAAGGTGCAGAAGCAGTTTGAGAAGGAACTGCGCAAACTGGAGCGCCTGAATCCCCAGACGCCCGACTACTCGGTCCAGTATGCCTACCTTGACAATATGCTCAACCTGCCGTGGGATTCTTATACCGAGGACAACTTCGACCTGAAGAAGGTGGAAGAGAAACTCAACCACGACCACTACGGGCTCGAAAAAGTCAAAGACCGCATCCTGGAACATCTGTCGGTGCTCAAATTGCGCGGCGACCTGAAGGCTCCCATCCTGTGCCTGTACGGCCCTCCCGGTGTGGGCAAGACCTCGTTGGGCAAGTCGATTGCCGACGCGCTGCACCGCGAGTATGAGCGCATCTCGCTGGGCGGCCTTCACGATGAGGCCGAAATCCGCGGACACCGCCGCACCTACATCGGTGCCATGCCCGGCCGCATCATTGCCGCCCTGGCCAAGTGCGGCAGCAACAATCCTGTGATTGTTCTTGACGAGATCGACAAGGTGGGCCAGGACTTTAAGGGCGACCCGTCGTCGGCACTGCTCGAGGTGCTCGACCCCGAACAGAACAGCCATTTCCACGACAATTACCTTGATGTAGACTATGACCTGTCCAAAATCCTGTTTATTGCCACGGCCAACAGCCTCGCCACCGTCAGCCGTCCCCTGCTCGACCGCATGGAGGTCATCGAGATCAACGGCTACATCCCCGAGGAAAAACTGGAAATCGCCAAGCGACACCTGATTCCCAAGGAACTGGAGGAGAACGGCTTCAAGAAAAACGAAATCAAGTTTGGCAAGCAGGTGATTCTCAAGATGATTGAGGACTACACACGCGAGTCGGGAGTGCGCCAACTGGAGAAGAAAATCGCCACCGTGCTGCGTCGTGTTGCACGCCACAAGGCTACAGGTGACCCCTACCCCACGAGCATCAAGGCTGATGACCTGAAGGAGTATCTGGGTTCGCCCGATTACAGCCGCGACAAGTACGAGGGTAATGAGTTTGCCGGCGTAGTGACCGGTTTGGCATGGACTGCCGTGGGCGGTGAGATTCTGTTCGTAGAGTCATCGCTGGCTCCCGGCAAGGGCGAAAAACTGACCTTGACGGGCAATCTGGGCGACGTGATGAAGGAATCGGCCGTTATTGCCATGCAGTACCTGCGGTCGCACTGCTCGCTGTTGAACATCGCACCCGAATTGTTCGACAAATACAACGTCCACATCCATGTGCCCGAGGGCGCTATCCCCAAGGACGGCCCGTCGGCCGGCGTGACGATGGTCACGTCGCTCGCTTCCTCGTTCACGCAGCGCAAGGTTAAAGACCACTTGGCCATGACAGGCGAGATTACCCTGCGCGGCAAGGTGCTGCCCGTGGGCGGTATCAAGGAGAAAATCCTTGCTGCCAAGCGTGCCGGCATCCGTGAAATCATCCTGTGCAAGGATAACCGCAAGGATATTGAGGAAATCAACGAATTGTACCTCAAGGGCTTGACATTCCACTATGTCAACACCATCAAGGACGTCCTCGACCTGGCACTGCTGCCCGAGAAGGTGAAAGACGCCCTGACGCTCTAAGTCCATAACAGGCCAAATTATCGCATTTATTTAGGCGGCGTTTCGGCAAAAAAAATGAAAAACTTTGTTTTTCTTTTTGTTCTGCGCTCAACTTGCACTAATTTTGCAGATTGATTGAAATCAAACTATTAACCGACTAATAAATAGAACTGAAAGACATGGGTAAGAAATTGACCGAGCGAGTGACTTGGGTTGGTAAGGTGGACTGGGAACTGAAGACGTTCCACGGCGACGAACTGTCCACACACCGTGGCTCGAGTTACAACTCCTACTTGATTCGTGACCAGAAAAATGTGCTGATTGACACATCGTGGCTCCCCTACAGCCGTGAGTTTGTCAAGAACCTCAAGCAGGAAATCGACCTCAACAAGATTGACTATATCGTGATGTGCCACAACGAGATCGACCACAGCGGTGCCCTCGTTGACCTGATGCGTGAGATTCCTGACACGCCCATCTACTGTACCGCCAAGGGCGAGGCCATCATTCGCGGCCACTACCACATGGACTGGAACTTTGTGAACGTCAAGACCGGCGACACGCTGGAACTCGGAGAGACGACGCTGACCTTTATCGAGGCAACGATGCTCCACTGGCCCGACACGATGTTCTGCTACCTGAGCGGTGAGGAAATCCTGTTCAGCAACGATGGTTTCGGCCAGCACTATGCCACCGAGTCGCTCTACGATGACCAGGTGTGCATGGCCGAGGTGCTGCAGGAGGCCGAGAAATATTACGCCAACATCATTGCCCCGTTCAGCCCGTTGTGCAACCGCAAGGTGAAAGAAGTAGTGGCCATGAACCTGCCGCTGAAGATGATCTGTCCA
>JAEEGL015384498.1_pt1 | contig 21474 bp, 17 predicted proteins | sample 9134231 | NCBI WGS metagenome assembly JAEEGL01 (sample SAMN16246548, study PRJNA631951) | gut metagenome | biome: gut microbiome; feature: rumen; material: fiber-attached | host: Bos | place: Iran: Karaj | collected 2018-10
AGCGCGGGATTTGGCCTGTATGTGAAATTGGAAAGCCAGCCATGTCCCGTAAATCGCACAGCCCACCGCATAGCCTGGTCTCGCATCATCGTGCAGTAGAAACCTGGGCCAAAGTCCTTCGTGTACCGCGTCTGGAGAATACGCGGTGCCTTGACCACGACTTGGCTGCCATGACATACGGAGCAATCCGTCGTCCCATATATTGTCCCAGTATTTTCGTTCATTTGTTGTCCATTATTACCACATATTATACCATTTCCAGCAAAGTCCTGCAATCACCAGAAATGCAATCAACGCGCGCATTTTCCTGCACGACTACGGCCTCGTTCGACTTCCCATTGGAGACGGAAGGAACGCCTCGCAGTCGCCGAACCTGTCGAAGGCGCAGTCGATGGCGGAGGCGGAGTGCGCGTCTGCGCTCAAGATGAACTTCACGCCGCGACCGCGTCCGCCGTCTGAACAAGCTCCTCCATGTATGAACGAGGAGTATATCATTTGCATTGCCCAAAATCAACCGCGATTCAAGGGTAAATGCGACTTCCGGGCCTCAGATCCAGGCTTTTCAGCCGAAATGGCCTTTCTTGACCCGACAGACATCCCCAAACCCTTTTTTTCATACGGTCTTTTTGGTATAATACGTGTCTTATGAAGAAGGAATTAGTGCATCTGAAAATCGACGATGTGGAGGTGGAGGCTGAAGAAGGCTCTACCATTCTCGAAGCGGCGAAAACGGCGGGGATAGAAATCCCCAACCTGTGCTATCTGAAGGAGCTTGGGCCCTACGGCGCGTGCGGAGTCTGCGTCGTGGAAGTGAAGGACTGCCCCAAGATGCTCCGCGCCTGCGCGACGAAGATTGCGCCCGGCATGGTGGTCTACACGAAGAGCGAAAAGGCGCTCGCCACGCGCAAGCTCGCGCTCGAACTTCTGATGGGCGACCACGACGGCGACTGCCAGGGGCCGTGCAAGCTGAACTGCCCGGCGCACACAGACTGCCAGAAGTACGTCAAGGAAATCGCCGAGGGGCGCTTCGCCGACGCCGTCGCGACAGTCATGGAGACGTTCCCGATTCCCGCCTCCATCGGCAGGGTCTGTCCCCACCCGTGCGAAAAGGCCTGCCGCCGCAGGCTCGTCGAGGAGCCCATCTCGATCGCGCAGCTCAAGTACTTCGCGGCCGACGAGGTGCGCAAGGACGGCAACGCCCGCCCGATCAAGGTCGCCGCGCCAACGGGCAAGAAGGTCGGCATAGTCGGCGGCGGCCCCGCCGGCCTTACCGCCGCGTTCAAGCTCGCGCAGTGGGGGCATGACGTGACCGTCTACGACCAGATGCCGGAAATGGGCGGCATGCTCCGCTACGGCATACCCGAATACCGCCTGCCGAAGGCGGTGCTAAAGTACGAGACGGACGCAATCGCCGCGCTCGGCGTCACGTTCGTCAACGGCTTCAAGATCGGGCGCGACGCGACATTCGAGAAGTTCCGCTCGTGGTTCGACGCGGTAATCGTCGCGAACGGCGCATGGAAGTCGACTGGCATGCGCGTCAAGGGCGAGGAACTGAAAGGCGTATGGGGCGGAATCGACTTCTTGCGCGCGGTCGTCACGGGCGAGAAGCCGGAAATCGGCGAGCGCGTGGCGATTGTCGGCGGCGGCAACACGGCGATGGACGCCTGCCGCACGGCAGTGCGCGTCGGCGCGAAGGAGGTGTTCGTCGTCTACCGCCGCACCAGACGGGAAATGCCGGCAGAGGACATCGAGATTACGGAGGCCGAGGAAGAAGGCGTCAAGTTCAAGTTCCTCTGCGCCCCGGACGAGATCCTCGGGCGCGACGGCAAGGTATGCGGCATGCGCCTCCAGGTGATGGAGCTTGGCGAGCCCGACGAGCGCGGCCGCCGCAAGCCGGTGCCCGTCGAGGGCAAGTTCGAGGAGATTGCGCTCGACAGCGTAATTGCCGCGATCGGCCAGCGCAACGACCCAGAGGGATTCGAGGCGCTGCCGCAGACGCCCAAGGGCACGATAGCCGCCGACGAGGGCAACTTCGCGACCGCCCTTCCGGGTGTCTTCGCCTGCGGCGACACGGTGAACAAGGGCGCGGGCATCGCGATTGGCGCGATTGCGCAGGCCAACGAAGCCGCGCTTGCCGTGAACGCCTTCCTGAACGGCGGCGAATACAGGCCCATGAAGACGATCCTCTCGGAGCGCGAGCTTACCGAGAAGGACTTCGCCGACCGCCCGCGCATCGCGCGCACGAAGATGCCGCAGCGTCCGCCGCAGGAGCGCCGCGGCGACTTCAAGGAAGTGAACCTCGGCCTTTCAGTCGAGGCGGCGCAGGCAGAGGCGAAGCGCTGCCTTGAGTGCGGCTGCCACGACTTCAACGACTGCTCGCTTGTGCGCCTTGCAAATCTCGTGCAGGCGGACACGCGGCGCTTCAAGGGCGAATTCCACCCGGGCTTCGAGGAAAAGAAGCTCGTCACTATCGAGCGCAACCAGCGAAAGTGCATCCTCTGCGGGCAGTGCGTCCGCGCATGCGAGAAGATCGCAGGCAAGGGGGTCCTGGGGCTGGTCGGCCGCGGGTTCAAGACGGTCATAAAGCCAGAGTTCCGCGATGCCGACATCACGTCCGTCTGCGGCAGCTGCCGCCTCTGCGCCGAGACCTGCCCGACGGGCGCGCTACGTATAGTTCAATAGCGCGGGAATCACATGAGCGCGTATTTCGCGACGAAGACCGCCGCGAGAACGTACATGATCCAGTGGACGCGCCTAAAGCGCCCGCTCAGGGCGTTTATCACCGTATAGGAAATAATGCCAAGCATAATGCCATCGGAGATGGAGTAGGTAAACGGCATCCATGCCAGCGTGACAAACGCCGGTATGCCTTCGCCAACGTCGCTCCAGTCAATGTCGGCAACGGACGAAAGCATCATGTACCCAACCGCCACTAGCGCGGGCGCAGTGGCAAACGCGGGGACGGCAAGAAACACCGGCGCAAGGAGAATCGCAATGGCGAAAAGCCCGGCCGCCGCGACGGCCGCAAGGCCAGTCCTGCCGCCAGCCGCCACCCCCGCCGCGGACTCCATGTAGGTCGTCGTGGTGGAAGTGCCAAGCGCCGCGCCGACCGAAGTAGCGACGGCATCCGCGCAAAGCGCCCCCTTGATGCGCGGGAGCCTGCCGTCCCTGTCGAGAAAGCCAGCCTTGATCGACACTCCTATCAACGTCCCGAGCGTGTCGAATAGGTCCATGAAGAAAAACGCAAACATCACCACGAAGAAATCAAGCGACCTTACGAGCGTCCAGCCGGAGCGCACCGCCTCTCCCGTTCCGTGCGTCCAGGAGGAGGGATTGAAGATCGCGCCGAACGTCTGGCCGAACTCGCGGAAGGAATCTGCAACGCCGGCGAAAGTGACGCTCGGGTAGAGCGAGAAACGCCCAACCGCCGGGTCGGGGACGTAGAGGCCAGTCGCCTGCGCAGCCATGCCAAGCGCCCATGTGGCGACAATGCCAAGCAGTATCGCGCCCTTCATCCCCCTTGCAAGCATGCATCCGGTGAGAAGCGTGCCGACAATGGCGAAGAACGCGCAGACGCCCTGCGAACGGAAAGGCGTGGAATGGAAGTCTATGAAATCGACAAGCGTCGCCGGGTTGGCCACCACCACGCCGGACGTGTGGAGCGCAACAAGGCAAAGGAAAAGCCCTATCCCAGCCGCGACCGCCTTCTTGAGCGAAAGGGGGATGACGTTGAATACGCTCTCCCTGACAGGCGTAAGCGAAAGCGCGAGAAAGACGATGCCCTCGACGAAAACGGCGAGAAGCGCGAACTGCCAGCTGTAGCCCATGCCCAGCACCACGCCGTAGGCAAGAAATGCGTTAAGGCCCATTCCCGGCGCAAGCACGAACGGATAGTTCGTCAGGAACGCCATGAGAAGCGTGCCCATTACAGCGGCGACTGCCGTCGCGACGAACACGCCGCCACGGGGAATGCCGGCCGCCGAAAGGATGTTCGGGTTCACGGCGAGGATGTACGCCATCGTCATGAAAGTGGTAAGGCCGGCGGCAAGCTCCGTCCTTGCCGACGTCCCGTTCCCCCTTAACTTGAAGATCCTCTCCAGCATAGTCGGCAGACTTCCTTCTACTTCGCCATGGCGACAAAGGAGCGCTCGGCAAGAACAAACTCGTCACCTGCCGGATGCGCGGCAAACGACTTCGAGGCAATGCCGAACGAAAAGCACTGCGAAACGGCCTGGAACGGCGAGCCTTCCTCCGCCACGCATAGTGAAAAGAACTGATTGTCGATGTGCGAGGCCGCGACCGGCGCGCCAAGCGAGAGGTCGATTGCCTCAAGCGCCTCCGCTATCTGCAGTTCGCGGGGCCGCCCGTCGGGACCGGTGCGGTCCCAGTCGTAGAGCCTGAACGTCGTGTCGCTCGGCTGCTGCACCTCGAATACCGACACTCCCGCGCCAAGCGCATGCACAAGCCCGGCGGGGATGAAGTATATCTCGCCCGCCCTGGCCTCGTGACGAACGAGAAGATCGACGAGCGCGGCGCTATTCGCGGCGGCGGCAACCTGCCCGCGCGTCACGCCTTCCCTGAAGCCTGCGTAGATCGTGCCGTCGTGCACAACCCCCCATGCCTCCGTCTTGGGGCGCCCGCCTGTGCGCCCGACGCTCGCCTCGCCGGGATGCACCTGCACGCTCAGGTTCTGCTCGGGCGCGATGCACTTCACGAGAAGCGGCTCCTCGACAAGCCACGTCTCCGTTCCCCAGAGAAGCTTTCTTTCGCGCGTGGCCGAAAGGGACAGCCCCTTCTGTGCATGTTCTGCTGTGCTGGTTTGTTCCATCTGCCGCGTAGTATATCATAATATCATCCAGAGATGCGCGATGGGCGATGGGCCGGGGAGCGTTCAGAAATGCCGCGGCCCGCTTGATTTTGCATGGGAGAAATGCTACAATTGCGCCTATTTTCCAACCCCTTGAGGAGAAAACGTCCGATGAAAAAACGCTTCATGCCGTCTTTGGCCCCGGTGTCGATTGCGGCGATGTCCGCCATTGCCGCCTTCATGCTCGGCTCGGCAGCGGGCTGTGCCTCGCTGCGGCCAAGCCGCCAAAATGGGTTCGTGTCGCTGGCCGAAGCCGTGCCGGACGCCATTCTGGAGATCAGGTACTATTCGACCTACAACTTTGTCGGGGACCGCATCGACGGATACGAGCAACCGTGCGCGATCCTCTCGAAGGAGGCGGCGAAGGCGCTCAGGGCCGCGAGCGACGACTGCGTAAGGCGCGGCTACCGGCTCAAGATCGACGACGCCTACCGTCCGCAGCGGGCGGTCGCGCATTTTGTGCGGTGGGCGGACGATGTCGGCGACACGAGGATGAAGTCGCACTTCTACCCGAACCTCGACAAGTCCGTCCTTTTCAAGCAGGGGTACATCGCGGAACGTTCGGGCCACAGCCGCGGCAGCACGGTTGACCTGACTCTGTTCGACATGAAGACCGGCAAGGAAGTCGACATGGGCGGCACGTTTGACTGGTTTGGCAAGGAGTCGCACCCCAGTTACCGCAACATCACGAAGGAACAGTTCGCCAACCGAATGCTGCTCCGCGAAATCATGACCTCGCACGGCTTCAAGCCGATTGACGAAGAGTGGTGGCACTTCACCCTGAGGGACGAGCCGTATCCCAACACGTATTTCGATTTTCCCGTCGCTGATCTAGCCCAGTAGCGCCCTCTCCGGCATCGCCGTCGACTCGGGCACTGCAGGATGCATGTCGGATACCTCGCCGAACGACACGTTCGGCCTGCCGCTCATTCGGCATTCACGCGGTAGAACGCCTGCTTGCCGCGCTTGGGAAGGAGGCACACGGCGGGCGTCTTGCCGCTGCCGGCGGCGGCAGACGGCGCAAGGCAAGTCCCGTTTACCACCTTGGCCATCCTCCGGACGGCCTCCTCGATCTTCGCGAGCGACGTTGCGTAGCTAAGGCGGAGATACCCGCGCCCGCTTTCCCCGAACGCGCTCCCGGGAACTGCCGCGACGCCGCCCTCCTTGAGGAGCTTAAGCGCGAAGTCCTCGTCGGAAAGGCCGGTGGAGGAAACGTCGGCGAAAACGTAGAACGCGCCCTGCGGCATGGCGGTCTTAAGACCAAGCGCATTCAGCTCGCGCACAAGGTAGTCGCGGCGGCGGCGATATTCCCCGCGCATGCGCGAGACGTCGACGTCGCCAAGGTCCATCGCCTCGACGCCCGCCGCCTGGCTGATCGTAGGCGCGCTCATTATGCCGTACTGGTGAATCTTCATCATCGCGTCGATGATGTCCCCAGGGCCGCATGCGTAGCCGAGCCTGAAGCCCGTCATGGCCCAGCTCTTCGAGAAGCCGTTCAGCAGGACGACGCGGTCGCGGAAGCGCGGGAACGACGTGAAGCTCCTTATCTGCTCGTCTGGCGCGATGTCGTACCTTAGCTCGGAATAGACCTCGTCTGCAAGAAGCACGATGTCGCGGCGCTCGCAGAACTCCAGCACCTCCAGCATCTGCCCTTCCGAAAGCGTCGCGCCAGTCGGGTTGCACGGGAAGTTCACGAGAAGCGCCTTGGTGCGCGAGGTCGCCTTCTTCTCGATGTCCTCCACGCGAAGCGCAAAGCCGTCTTCCGCGCGCGTCGCGACGGGCACGGGCACCGCGTGGGCGAGCGCGATCGTAGGGGCGTAGGAGACGAAGCATGGTTCGTGGTATATGACTTCGTCGCCTGGCGAGCAGAGCGCGCGCACCGCAAGGTCGATGGCCTCGGAAACGCCGACGGTGACGAGCGTCTCGCCGCGCCAGTCGAAGTGCGCGTCGAAGCGGCGCTTCAGGTAGCGGCATATCGCCGCGCGGAGCTCGGGAGTGCCGAGGTTCGACGTGTAGTGGGTGCCGCCGTTTTCAAGGCACGTCGCCGCCGCGCGCGCGATGTGCCACGGCGTATCGAAGTCGGGCTCGCCGACGCCGAGAGATATGACGTCCTTCGACTGCGCGACGATGTCGAAGAACCGGCGTATCCCGCTCTTGGGGAGCCTCGCGACGTGCGGCGCGACTCTGGAACGCGCCTCACCCATTCTTGCGGAAGCATATCCTGTCTATTATGCCGTCGAAGTGCTCGCGCCCGGAGAGGATCTCTATCGCGATGCGCAGGTAGAGGCACTTCACCGGCGCAGTCTCGAGGCGCGGGAACCTCACGGCGTCCTTCTCGGTGGTGACGAGCGCGTCCGCGCCCATGTCGGCCGTGCGATTCAGGGCGTAGAGGACCTCGGAGGAGTCGTAGCGGTGGTGGTCTGCGTAGCGTTCGCACCACACCACCTTCGAGCCGAGGGCGCGCAGCTGGTTCTCGAAGCCCTTGGGGCTGGCGATGCCGGAAAGCGTGCAGCATGTCTTGCCGTCGAGCCACGAAAGCGGGAACTCCTCGCGGCTCCACACGTCCTTCAAGGTGCGCGGCGCGTGGCTGCACTCCACGATCTTCGCCGTCTTGTTCAGCCTGCGCACCTCCTCGCGCACGGCGCTCACGTCGCCGCGGCACTTCGTGAGAAAGACTATGTCTGCCCGCTTGATGTGCCGCGCCGGCTCGCGAAGGACGCCGCGCGGCAGCATGTGGCCGTTCCCGAACGGGTTTGTCGAGTCGACGAGCACGACCTCTATCGTGTGCTTCAGGCGCTGGTACTGGAAGCCGTCGTCGAGGATGAGCGTGTCGCAGCCGAGCCGCTTGATTGCGTAGCGCCCCGCCTTGACGCGGTTGCGGTCGACGACTACGGCGACGCCGGGGAGGTTCGAGGCGAGCATGTACGGCTCGTCGCCGCCTGTCGCGGAATCAAGGAGCACATGCCGGCCGTCGGAGACGACAAGCGGCGGCTCCACGACCTGCGTGAACATGCGCCTGTACCACGGAGCCTCCTTGCGCCTGTAGCCGCGCGAGAGGATGGCGACCTTGCGCCCTTCCGCGGCGAGCGTACGCGCGAAAAGCTCGGTGACCGGCGTCTTGCCGGTGCCGCCGGCCGTGACATTGCCGATCGAGATTACCTGTATGCCGAGCGGGAACCTGCGCAGGATGCCTGTCTTGTAGAGGAAGTATCGTATCGAGACGGCGGCGGCGAAGAACCCGCTCAGGAACCGCAGGAAGCCCAGCAGCAGCCTCACCCCCGCCGAATGGCCGAGATCGGCGCCAGGCTCCTGGATAAGCCTCACGAGACTGTTCTCGAGACGCTCGAACCCGCTCTGCCTCGACTTGCGCATGCGGGGCTACCTGCTGAACGGATTGCTCCGCGTGGGCCCGAGGGCGCGGAGATAGACGAAGAACCCGAAGCGGAAGTCGTCCTTGTCGATGCTACGGTCAACTCGCTCGTATTCCTCCTCGTATGTGAACGAGAACCTGAAGCCGAGGCAGTCGGTGCGCAGGTCGACCCACGTGCCGACTTCGGAAAGCTCTCCCTCGTCGAAGTCCCACACGACAAACGGCGCAAAGGCGAGCGCGTCGCACACCTCGTATTCGAAGCCCACCTCGCCGAACTTCTGCCGCGCATGGTTGAACATGTCCCTACGCATAAGCTCGGCGTCGTACGGCATGACGGAGTAGTCCCAGACTCGGTGGTCGCGCCCGTTGTAGTCGACATGCCAGGAGAATGAATCCGTCACATGGTGGACGAGCGCGACATCGGCGTAGGCGAGCGTCGCGTTTTCGCCGTCCCATTCGCCGCGGGCGGAAAGCGAAGTCTTCTTCGTCGGGTTCCACGAAAGCCGCGCCCCGGGCATGGCGCACGCGCCGTGCTTGCCGTATGTCGGGTCTTCGACGTTGCGCACCTGCCGCTGCCAGTTGGAGGCGCCGTCTGCATAGTGGGTGTCGTTGAGCTGTATCGCCGTGTAGACGTCAAGGTCGAGCACCGTACGCGACTCCCCGTCCGCATCGGTCTTCCGGAAGGCGTTTCGCAGGCCGGGCGTAAGGCCATACCACGAATAGGGCAGGTTCCTGCTGCGCCCTGCGAACTGGTCGAGGTAGTCGCGGCTCGCCTCGACGCGGTCGAAGACATAGGGCCGTGCGCCGGAACGAAGCCCGTAGTACTGCGCCTCCTGCGCGAGCACGTCAAGATACGGCTCGACGACGTGGCGCCAGCCGCCCTCGAAGTCCGCCGCACCGCGCGCGGCGAACGTTACGCCGCCCTCGAAGATGCCGCGCCATGCGCCGTCGCCTGTCGTGCCCGCCCTCTCGTAGCCGGTGGGCGCGTAGTTGCCGCTTTCGCCCCAGTAGGTGCCATGCCAGCCGACGCGCGGCACGACGGAGAGGACGTCCGCGACCTTGAACGGCAGCGTGAGGCGATGGTACGTGTCGAAGCGGAACGTGTTGTACTCCGCCCATGCGCCGGGCGCATAGCGGAACGCGAGATCCGTCGTGGAATCGCCGTAGCGGGCGTTGCGCCTGTCGTAGTAGCCAACCGTCGCCGAGCCCTCATAGTTGACGGCGGTGCCGAAGACGGGCTGCGGCACTGCGAGCACGCCAAACTCGGGCAGCCGCGCTACCCCGCCCATGAAATCCTCGATCGGCCCCGTCACGCTCAGCTGCGTCAGGAAGTGGCGCTCAAGGTGCTCCCACGCCGCCTCGTTGCGGTTGTCGCGGGCGGTAAAGCGGTTGCCGCCCCGGAAGATCGAATCCTGCAGGAAGTCGTGCTCCATGTGCGAATCGCCGAACGCCGCGACGCTCGCCCTCACCGTGTCGCGCTCGCCTATCTCCATCCTGTGCTCGAACATCGCCGCCCAGCGCTCGCGGTCGACCGTGCTGCCCCAGTTGCGGTAGTTCCAGTGGCGCGGCGACGTCCAGCGCTTTTCATAGCGGTCGTAGTCGAGGTCGTCGGCGTAATACGCCTTCACCTTGCCGAGCCCCCAGTCGCCGAGCCGCCAGCTGACGCTCTGCCCGCCCGCGACGCCGTTCTTGAAGCGCGCATCGAGGCGCGTCGCGCCGCCGAGCCCGTATTCGCCTGGCTCCATCGACCCGGCGATGCTGTAGACGTACTTGGCGAAGAGCCCTGCGCCGTTCCTGCGCGAATAGCCGGGCATGAGCCGCCAGCCGTAGTCGGTGTCTATCGGGTAGTACCAGAACGGCAGCCACATCACCGGCCACTCCATCGCGAGAAGCGAGCCGTTTGTGAGCTTCACGTATTCGCCGTTGCGGTAGACGACGTGGCCTCGCGCCGCCCAGTGGCGGTGGCCGGGGGCGTTCGTGCAGGTCGTCACCTCCGTCGGGTAGCCGAACTCGTACAGCCCGTCGGGGGACTTCTCGACCTTGGCCGAGCGAACGGAAAGCGGCGGAAGGCCCGCCGTGACATTGCCTTCCGCGCAAACCGCGCCGGTCTTGCGGTCGGCCTTGATGTTGTCGGCCGATATTCTCAACTCCTCGCCGGCCACCGCCGAAAAGCACGCGACCGCTGCGAAAAACGCTGTAATCCTAACCATGAAATGTAGTATAACACATAAGCACGGCAAAAAGCAAGAGCCTAGCAGACCCTGTCGCCCCAGAGCGCAAAGGAGACATCGGAGCAGTGCGGGCGGGCCTTGTTCAATGCGCGGCGGACAAGGGGCGCCTTGAGGCGGCCCGAGACGTGCCCAAGCTCCCACAAATGGCCGAACACCACCCGCTTTGCATTGACCCTGGAAACCGCCTTCGCCACGTCTATGCCGCAGCCGGGGAAGAAAAGCCAGAGGTCGGGACGGCCCCAGGCGTGGACGAGCTTGGGCTCGGTGCCCTTGCCGCTGTCGCCGGTGTGATAGAGGCGGAAATCGCCGATCTTTATCTCGAACGCCGTCGTGTAGTCGATGAGGTAGTCGTTGTGGTCGATGAGCGAAGTCCTCACTTCCACGTCCTTAAGACGGAACTCCTTCACTCCCCTTATGTAGCCGCCGTTCTTCCTCCACCCGCGAACGCCGTAGTTGTCGAGGAAGTTCGATATGACCGTCTTGCCCGCCATGTTCATTGAACTGTAGAAGTCGTGGCGCCAGTGGTCGGCGTGGTTGTGGGTGATGAGCGCGAAGTCGAGAAGCGGCGCGAACTCGACGGCGCGCCGGTGAACGAGGTCGATTGAAAACATCGCCTCTCGCGTCTTTACTATGTAGCCCATGTTGTAGACGCTCCACACCGCCGGCCTGTCGCCCGTCACCGTCGTTTCCTGCGCCTCGCGCAGCACCTTCTCGAACGCGGCCTCGAGCTTTTCAAGCGAGGCGTATCCGCGCGTCTGGCCGTCCTTCAGGTACTGTACGTAGACATTGGCCTCGGCAAGATCCGTTTCGCCCTGCCAGAGGTCGAGGACTGCATCCTCTTCCGCCGTCACGAGCGACTGCTCCGCCTCCGCAGGCTTGCCCGTAATGCACCCGCCAAGCGCGCTGGCCGCCGCCATGCAAAAGCCGCCCCTGATCACATCCCTTCTTGTCGTAGTGTCCATTGCGTTCATTCCCAGTTGCAGTTTTTCTAGTTGACTGGCGCCTGCTGCATTGACGGCGACAGGGCCACGTCGACGGGGACGACAAGCCCTGGGAGCGCCTTGTCCAGGTCGGCGCTTTTCATCGCGACGAGTATCCCCCTGTGCCCGGCGTTTATGTAGATCTCCCCGATGTCGTATATCGTCTTCTGCACATAGACCGTCATGCGTCTCTTCGTCCCGAACGGCGACGTGCCGCCGACGTGGTAGCCGGAGTGCCTGTCGGCCGTCGCCGCCTCGCACATCGAGACGCTCTTGCATCCGCGCGCCCGCGCGAGGTTCTTCAGCGAAATCTCGCAGTCGCCGTGCATCAGGCAGACAAACGGCTTTTTCGCCTCGTCTTCGAGAATCAGCGTCTTTATCGTGGCGTGGTGGTCAAGCCCGAGCCCGGCCGCCGCCTGCGCGGTTCCGCCGTGCTCGACGTAGTCGTAGCATCTCGCCTCGTAGGCGACCTTCGCCGCGTCAAGCGCCCTGAGCGCGTTCGTCTTCGGTATGGCCGTGGGCTTCATTCGCCTTCCTTCGCGGGGCATTTCAGCCGAAAGCCGTAGAAGACGTCTGCCGTGTCGGGCTTGGCGCAATGGCGCGACGACGCCCTGCAGCCAGACGGGCCGCTGTACCACGAACCGCCGCGGAGGACGCGCCTGCCCTCGCCCTTCCTGCGCTGCACGGCGGGGACGAAGTCGTCGTAAAGGTCAAGGCACCACTCGAAGACGTTTCCGTGCATGTCGTAGAGCCCCCATGCGTTCGGCGCGTAAAGCCCGACGGCGACGTGCCGCCTGCCCTCTCCGCGCCCGTCGTCGACGTTCTCCGAGTGGCGGCCGAGCTGCGAAAGCTCCATCTCGCCTGCAGCGCCCAGTCCCCAGTCGCCCTTGCCCCCGGCGCGGCAGGCATACTCCCATTCCGCATCGGTCGGGAGGTCGAGCCGGAGCCCCGTCTTGCGCCGCAGGACGCCGATGAACGTATCCTTGCCCGGTTCCGCCCCGCCGCCGCGAATCGCATTGAACGAGACGCACTCCACCGGGTTCGTAGGCCCTCGCCATGCAGACGGGTTTGCGCCCGTCACAAGCTCGTACTGCCTTTGCGTGACCTCGAAGACGCCAAGGTAGAACGGTTTCTCGCCGGGAACGCGCCTTAGGACGAGCTTTCTCGTCTTCGCGTCCGTGCCCCAGCCGCCTTCAGGCGCGGAGGCAGCCTTTTCCACCCGGTAGCGTGCGGCCTCCGGGCCGTCTTCGAGATCGATGACTATGCATTCTCCGTCCGCAGGCGCAAGCCCGCACTGCAGAAGCGCGATTGCGCATAGGAACCATGTGCGTTTCATGCTGGCGGCCTCCCTTCGCTACGCCTGCACCGCAGTCGCGGCGACAGTGCTGACGATGTCGTCGACGGAACATCCGCGCGAAAGGTCGTTGCACGGCTTTGCAAGCCCCTGCAGCACCGCAAAGCACTCCACGCCGCCAAGCCGCTGCGTTATCTTGTAGCCGATGTTGCCGGCCTGAAGGTCGGGGAAGACGAACACGTTCGCGCGCCCCGCCACCTTGCTGCCCGGCGCCTTCAGCGCGGCGACGGAGGGGACGACTGCGGCGTCGAACTGGAGTTCGCCGTCAAGGAGCAGGTCGGGCCTGAGGCCGTGGGCGATCTCGACGGCGGAGCGCACCTTCTCCACGAGCTCGTGATTGGCGCTGCCCTTCGTGGAGAACGAGAGCATCGCGACCCGGGGCTCGGCAATGCCGCAGAGCTTCCTCGCGGTTTCCGCTGCGGCAACTGCGATGTGCGCAAGCCCTTCTGCGTCTGGACACGGGTTCACGACGCAGTCGGCATAGACGAAAAGCCCGTCTTCGCCGACGGCGCGGTTCGCGCTCTCCATTATGAAGCTCGAAGAGACGAGCTTCATGCCCGGTGCGGTGCGGATGACCTGGAGCGCGGGTCTCAGCATGTCTCCCGTGGAATGGACGGCACCGGAGACGAGGCCGTCCGCGTCGCCCTCCTTCACCATCATCATGCCGTAGTACATCGGGTCCATGACGAGTTCCGCCGCCTTCTCGCGCGAGAGCCCCTTCGCCTTGCGGATTTCGTAGAGGGCGTCGGCATACGCCTCGAGCTTCGCCTTGTCCCCGGCTACCGACTCCGCCGTCAGGAGCACCGTCTCGGCTATTCCCTCTCCCCGCACGATCTCGGCGGCCTTGACCGTTCGCGGCTCGTCGCCCTCTGGCAGGACGATTCTCCTTTTGGCGGCTTTCGCCTTCTCCTTCAGTATTTCAGTCAGCCTCATTGCGACTTCCTCCCAATGCCGTCACGCCCCGCAGACGAGAGACTCCGTCTCGCGGCAGCCAATGGCGAGATTCATGTTCTGGATCGCAGCCCCCGACGCGCCCTTGCCGAGGTTGTCGAAGAGCGACACGAGCACTATGCGTTCGTCGTTGCCGTACGCGCTTACGGTCATGTCGTCGCGGCCCGACATCGCCATCGAGGAGATCACCCCGCATACGGATGGATCCGGCGAGAAGCCGACAAGCCCTTCGCCCGCGTAGTACTTCCTGTAGCATTCCTTCACGTCCTCCAGCCCGCCGCCCTTCAGCGTCGAGGCGTGGAGCATGACAACCGTCTCCATGCCGGAGTAGTGCGGCACGACGACCGGCGAGAAGACGGGCGCGCGCTCAAGGCCCGAGTAGCGGACCATCTCCGGCAGGTGCTTGTGGGCCTGGCCAAGTGCGTACTGGCAGCCGCCGTTGTCGCGCTCGCCCGCCTCGTATTCCGCTATCATCTTCTTGCCGCCGCCGGAATATCCCGTAAGCGAATACGCCGAAAGCTCGGCGTCGGCGTCAATCAGCCCGTCCTCGACGAGAGGGGCCACGAGCGCGATGAAGCCGGAGGCGTGGCAGCCCGGGTTCGCGATGCGCTTCGAGGAGACGATCCTCTCGCGCATTCCCGCAAGCTCCGCAAAGCCGTACGTCCAGCCCTCTTCCGTGCGGTGCGCGGTGGACGTGTCGATGACGACCGTCTCCGGGTTCTCGACGAGCGAAACCGCCTCGCGCGCCGCCACGTCCGGCAGGCAGAGGAACGCGACGTCGGCCGAGTTGAGCGCGTCCCTTCTCGCCGCCGCGTCCTTGCGCAGCTCGTCCTTGATCTGCACGAGCTCGACGTCGCCTCTCATGGCGAGCCTCTCGCGTATGCGAAGCCCGGTCGTGCCGGCGCTTCCGTCAATGAACACCTTCTTCACTTCCTTCACCTCCTGGTGCAGGCGCGCGCAACCTCGATCTCGATTCGCGCCACGCCGGCCTCCGTTCCGGAAACCACGTCCTCCCTCAGCGCCGCCATGCGATGCCGTGCACGGCGAAGCTCCTGCAGCGTCCAGCGCCGCGCGGACGAGGAAAGCCTGTCGAACTGCCAAGGCGAAAGCGAGGCAGGGCAGCCCTCGCCGCGCGTCTGGGCGTCCTTGACCGTGGCAAGCACCCTGAAGCACCTCTCCACGGCCGAGGTCATCATGACGGCAAAGCCGCTCTCGCCTTCGAATGGCCGCATCGCGTCGACCGCAGCCGCCGCGTCGCGCCTTGCTATCGCGTCGGTCACGCTCCATATCGCGCTTTCCGCGCCTGCACCCGGCGAAGTCACGGCCTGCACGTCGGAGCGCATCACCTTCCTGCGACCCGGCCCGAGATAGAGGTCGAGCTTCTCGACTTCGTTGAGGCAGCTGCGCGCGTCCTGGCCGACGACGGCGACGAAGGCCTCCGCCGCGCCGCTCTCGAACTGAAGGCCCTTCTCCTCCGCGTAGTCGACCGCCCTGACGGTCGCCTCGCGCACAAGGGCGGCCGCGCCGCGCTTTCCGCGCCCCGCGTCGAGCTCGACGACTTGCGCGCCCTTCTTCAGGGCCTTCGCGACGATCGACGCCGGGAGAAGCGATGGAGCGGAGAGGATGAACTTCTGGTTTTCCGGGAGCTCCGTGCGCGCAAGCTTCTCCGCGAAGCGTTCAAGCGACTCCTTCACCTCCTCCGAGCACTGCTTCTTGCCGGCAGAGGGGAGAAAATGCACGTTGCGCCACCACGTCGTCTTCTTCGGGTAGAGGAACGGAGCCTCCATGAGCGAGGAGTCGGCGCGGCCTATGTCGGCAAGCTGCGCCTCGGCGGCTGTCGAAGTGCGCGAGTCGATCGTCTCGAGTCCGGTGTCGTCGCCCATTATGCCGCGCACCGCGCAGTCCACGATGTAGTCGTCGGCGCCTATTACGACATGGACGTTAGCGCCCATCCTTGCCCCTCCTCGAAATGGCGTACGACATCGCAGCGGCTCCAAGCGCGCACATCCCGACCGATATCGCCTGGCCTATCGAAAGCGGCCCCACGGCCGCGCGCGGGTCGCCGCGCAGGTATTCCAGCGCGAACCTGATCGCCCCGTAGCCGGCGAGATACGCGCCAAGCGTCATCCCCGGGAGGCCGCGCGAGCGGCGGTGCACGGCGAGGAGCACTGCGAACAGCGCAAGAAGCGCGGCGCTTTCAAAGAGCTGCGTCGGCAGCACGGGCAGCGATTCCGCCGCGGTGCGGGAGAGCTCGCCCGAATGCACCTGCTCGCACCACGCAGGCGAAAAGCGCGGGAACCTCACGGCGAAGGCACTGTCGCTCGCGCGCCCGTAGCAGCAGCCGAAGAAGAAACACCCTATCCTGCCGAAGGCATGGCCAAGCGGGATGACGGCGGCGAGGTGGTCGCCAAGGGCTATGGGGTTCTCCCTCTTCGCCGCGCACCATGCGACATAGACGACAAGCGCGAGAATGAGCCCGCCGTAGAACATGAGCCCGCCCTGGTCGACCCGGACGACGGACAGCGGCGAGGCCGCGAACTCGGACGACCAGTGCTCGACGACGTAGGCGATGCGGCTCCCGACGACTCCGCTCAGAAGCAGCGCGAAAAGGAGGTTCGAAAGGTCCTTGCGGCCGCAGAGGCGCTCGAAGAGCCACCAGCATACGAGAAAGCCCGTCGCCATGCAGGCGCCGTAGGTGCGGATGTGGAGGAAGCCGATGTCTATCAGGTTCGGGTACATAGCCGGGCGACGAGTTTCCAGAGCCATGCGGCGGCGGCGCCTACCGAGGCGTACGCCGAGACGAACCGCGAAAGAAGCGACGACCAGAGCTGCCCGAACGTCATCGGGGTTGCAAGCACGAGCCAAAGGAGGACAAGCGCGACGTTGGCGAGGAAGATGAACGTCCACGAGAAGAGACGGCCGTATTCCTTGATGTCCGGCTGTCGCTGCATCAGCGTCTGCACCGTGAAAAGCGCGTGGAACGCCCAGGTGAAGCCGACGAGGAACAGCCAGAGCGGCAGGTACGGCAGCGGGCGGAGGAAGGCGTATGTTATGAGCGCCACGACGATCACGACGAACGTGTAGAACGGGAAGAAGTACGGCGCGAGGGTGATGAGCATGTTGCTCTTCGTGAGCCGCACGCTCCCGCCGCTCTCGGTGACGCGCACGTCGGAGGCCTTCGCGCCGAACATGACTCCCCAGATCGCATGCGTGAGCTCGTGGCCGAGGACGTACGTCTTAACAGGGTGGGAAAGCGCCATCCAGCAGAACGCGAAGGCCGCGATGCCGCCAAGAAGCGAAAGCGCCTCGGTGGTAAGCCCACCCGTGGCACCGGCCGCCACGACTATCGCGTCCCACAGCGAAAACGCCGCGGCGCAGCAGGCGGGTACGAGGCATAGCCCGAGCGTCAGTCTGGCGGCCGCTTTCACGTCAGTCTTCGAAGATGAAAACGAGTTCGCCGGGGTAGACCCTGTTGTTCTGGCGCGCTATCGACTCTATGAACTCGTTGTCGCCATGGAAGCGGCGCTGCTTTTCGCGCAGGGCGGAAATTTCCCTGTTCACGCGCTCGATGCTTTCCGCGCATTTTGCTTCCTGGGCCTTCAGGTCCTGGCTGCGGCGGTACGTCGGAACAAGGAAAAAGACCCCCGTGCCCAGTATCGCCAAAGCCATGGCAATCGAGCCGTATCTGAATATCATGTCTTTCAATGGATAACCCATACTGCGTATTATACCATATTCTCACACAGAGTCACAGAGTTTTTAGACAGGATTTACAGGATTAACAGGATTAAGCCACCGCAGGGTTTTCAGCCACAAAGAACAGGAGAAACAGGAGCAAAACTCTGCCTGTCAGCGCATCACGGCGGCGCGCTCGGCCAGGAGGCACGGCGAGTCGTACACCGGCACGTCCACGAACGTCACGCCTTCGGAATGGACAAGCTGGTTCTTCTTCGGAAACGCGTATATGCGCCCCGTGAGCAAGTCAACCCATACTGGATCGGCAAGCGGCGGCGCGGCCATTTCAAACACTCCGGGGGCGGTGTCAAAGGAATCGCCTGGCGCGACATGCTCCTTCTTGAGAAGCCCGCCCTTCGCCCTTTTGCCGGGGTTCGAGACGGCCGCCGAGCGCCAGAACGCGAAGATCGGCAGCCCTTCCCTGTTGCGGTACTCGTAGACTTCAAGCCCGAGGTCGACCGTCGAAAAGCACGGCTTCTTCACGCGGGAAAGCGTGTCGTCGAAAACCGCCGCGACGTTCTGCACGGCATAGTACGCCCGCTTGATCGCAATCACCTCGTGGCTGCCGTTGGCGCGGACAAGCCCCTTGCGGTTCACCTCGTGGCGCACGTGGTTGAAGTCGCAGATGGTGAACACGTTGCCCTCGACGTCGTGCCCGAGGTCGCCCAGCATCCGGCGGATGTCCCACTTCGCCTGCGAGTATTCGCTCCATGACCAGCTGTTGAGCGCAAAGTACGACGTGTATTCGCTCGGGCAGCCGTTCTCGCCCTGTATCAGCACCGCCTTCGGGCTGTACTTGGCGAGGACTTGCCTCTGCCTCTCGACATTCTCGTAGGAGCTTTCGGGCGCGGGGGCGTAGCCGTGGTAGACGATGGCGTCGAAAAGCCCGAGGCCCGCGCCCATCGCCTTGAGGCACTTCTCAAGGAACATCGGGTCGTTACGCGCGAGTGCGAGCCCCGCGAGGCGCGCCTTGCCGGCGGGGACGTTCTTTCGCACCGCCTGCGCCGTGCGCACGTTGAAGGCCGCGATGTCCTCGGGCGTCTTGGGCGAAGCGCCGCCCGGGGTTGACGGGTCGCAGATGTCCGGCTCGTTCCACACGCACCACGTGGCGACCTTGTCGGCATAGCGCTTCGTGATGGCATTGACCCAGCGCTCCCAGCCGGCAGTCCCCTCTTCGCCGAAAGGGAAGCCGCCAGAGAGGTCCCAGCCGCCGCCGCCCTTGTAGATCGGGTTGCCGTAGGAAAGCTCCATGAATATCCTGACGTCGTTCTTGCGGAGGTAGTCGACGATCCTGTCGAGCCAGGAGAAGTCGTAGACGCCCTTCTCGCGCTCGGTCTTCCACCACCCGCCCTGAAGGCGCACGGTCTTTAGGCCAAGGGGAGCAATGAGGTGCTTGTATTCGTCAAAGTCGGCATAGTCGCGGTCAAGCGTCTCGCACCCGAGCATCCAGTTCGACCCGGCGATCTCCGAGACGTTGCGTGGCCTGATGGTGCCTATCCGCTCCATCCGCACGGAAAGCGGCGTCTCGACCCTGTCGTCGGAAGTGTCGGGAACGACCCGCGGCGCTCCGCCGAATGCGGGCGCGGCGAAAAGCGCAAGGAGCGCGGCTGTCATTGCGGGTTTCATCTGTCCCGTATTATACCAAATTTCCGCGGCGGTTTCAGCAATTTAGTTAGGTGGTGCGGTGGTTTGGTGGTGCCTGGCGCCTTCGCGGCTTCGCCGCTGGTGCATGGTGCTTGGTGGAAATGGAATTTTACAATTCCGCTCTCGAACTCGAACTCCAACTCGAACTAATCTCCAACTCCAACTCGAACTAATCTCAAACTCCGACGGCTAACAAAAGGGCTACGCTAACGCTCCGCCTAAACGCTTCGCGCCACAGAGCCGCCCTTTGGGAGAAATTTGGGGTCTGTCCCCAAAGTGTCCGTCACGATGCCGCCCGCTCTTAATTGTCAGCGTATATCCGTGAAGTTATCCTCATTTACATTCCCGCGCGCAGCGCGCCGACACCACGCCCGCGTCGAAGCCGGGCTGGCCGCCGCCCGCGAAGAACGTGTACTCGCCTTCCGCAAGGCTCTGCTTCCCATCCGCGCCGAACTGCATGATCTGCTCCGGCCTTAGCGAGAAGGCCACGGTCTTCTTCTCGCCTGGCCCGAGGGTCACGCGCCTGAAGCCCTCGAGATGGTGGACGCGCCTGTCGCCGCATCCCTCCGGCGAGCGCACGTAGAGCTGCACGACCTCGTCGCCGGCCACCTTGCCGGTGTTCGACACCTCCACCTGGAATCTCACGCCGTCTCCGTCCTTTTCCGCCTTCGCGCCGGAGTAGGCGAACGTAGTGTATGAAAGCCCGTAGCCGAACGGGAAGAGCGGCTTCTTGGCCGCGTAGATGTATGTGCGCCCTGGCAGGCTGTAGTCCTTTATGTCCGACTCCTTCGAGTAGTCCTCCATGAACGTGACGGGAAGGCGGCCTGCGGGGTTGCTGAGGCCAATGAGCGTGCGGGCGATGGCGCGCCCGCCCTGCTCGCCCGGATACCACGCGAGGAGCACGGCGTCGGAAAGCTCGCAGGCCTCCTTGAGCTCCATCGGGCTGCCGCCGTAGACGACGGAGACGATCGGCCTGCGGCGGCACCTGCTCCGCATGGTGCGCAGCATCTCCATCTGCGAGGCCGCGATCCTGCAGCCGGCCTTGTCGTCGAACTCGCCCTCGTCGGCAGGCGTAAGGCCGATGAAGGCGATGAGGACGTCAGTGTAGTCGCGGAAATCGGTGCCGACGGCGACGCCCGGGCCGAGCTCCGCCGCAAGGCCGGCGTGTCCCGTCGTGTATTCGCCTGCGGAACCCTCGTAGTTTCCCGCAAGCGGCGCTGCTTCATCGTAGCGGCCCCGTATCATGACGCCGCGGAGCTTCGCCCTGTCGAGCGGCAGGACGCCGTTGTTCTTGAGAAGCACAATCGACTCCTCGGCCGCCCTGAGCGCCAGCGCCTTGCTCTCGGCCGTCGCGACGTCCTTCGCGCCAAGGCCGTCCCACGGCGTAATTTCGCCGCCGATGTTGCCGAGGAGGAGGCGTGTCGTGAGGATGCGGACGACCGGCGCGCGCAGCTGCTCCTTCGCGACGCGGCCCTCGCGGACCTCGGCGCGCAGGCATTCGTAGGTCTCCTCGCTGCAGACGTCGAGCCCGGCCGCGATTGCGGCAAGGCAGGCCTCCACCTTGTTCGGCTTGTACTTGTGGAACTTCCAGATGTCGTTCACGGCGCCGACGTCGCTCACCACCGTGCCCCTGAAGCCCCACTCTCCGCGAAGGATGTCGGTAAGGAGCGTCTTGTTCGCACAGCACGGGACGCCGTTGACCGCGGAGTACGCGCCCATCACCTGCTCCACCTTCCCGTCCACCACAAGCGTCCTGAACGCGGGGAGGTAGTATTCGTAGAGGTCGCGCCCGTCGAGGTCCACGTTGAACTGGTGGCGAAGCTTCTCGGGGCCTGAGTGGACGGCGTAGTGCTTGGCGCACGCGGCGACCTTGATGAACTTAGGGTCGTCGCCCTGAAGCCCCTTCACAAACGCCGTGCCCATCGCGCCGGCGAGATATGGGTCCTCGCCGAAAGTCTCCTGCCCGCGCCCCCAGCGCGCGTCGCGGAGCATGTTGATGTTCGGGCTCCAGTACGTAAGCCCGGTGTAGATGCCGCGCATGCCCCTTGCGCGGAAGATGTTGTGCTTGGCGCGCGCCTCGGTCGATATGACTTCGGCCACCTTGCGCTCCAGGTCGACGTCGAACGTCGCCGCGCGGCCGATTGACTGCGGGAACATCGTGGCGAGCCCGGCGCGGGCGACACCGTGCAGGCCCTCGTTCCACCAGTGGTAGCGTGGAATCGCCGGCTCCTTGACCCTGGCGCTGTCCATCATCAGCAGGGACACGGCTTCGTTCGGGGAAAGCCGCTCGAAGATCGCCTCTGCCCTGGCCGCGCCCTCCGCGCGGCGCGCGGCATCCGGCA
>JAEEGL014474770.1_pt1 | contig 21472 bp, 21 predicted proteins | sample 9134231 | NCBI WGS metagenome assembly JAEEGL01 (sample SAMN16246548, study PRJNA631951) | gut metagenome | biome: gut microbiome; feature: rumen; material: fiber-attached | host: Bos | place: Iran: Karaj | collected 2018-10
CGTGCCCACATCTTCCCGTTTGATGACATTCACGACTGTCATCCACAGGATTTTAATATCGATCCAAAGGGTAAGATGGTCCACATACCAAACGTCCATTTCAAATTTCTTGCTGAGTTTGCAGTGGTTGCGGCCATTCACCTGAGCCCAACCCGTAATGCCGGGGCGCACTTCCATGCGACGGGCTTGTTCCTTATTATAGAGTTCCACATAGACGGGGGTCAGTGGTCGCGGACCGATAAGTGCCATGTCGCCTTTGAGCACATTGAAGAGTTGCGGTAACTCATCCAACGAAAGTGCACGGAGGAAACGGCCTACCTTGGTCAATCGCTGGGCATCGGGCAACTTACGTCCATCAGGATACCGTTCGTCGGTCATCGTTTTGAACTTGATGCACTTGAAAAACTTGGCATCCTTGCCGGCACGGTCTTGGGTGAAGAACACCCCTGCGCCCTTGTTGGCGAAATGCAACCAAATTATCAAAATCAACAACAAAGGAGAAATGCATATCAAGGCTATAAACGATATGCAAAAATCAAAGAAACGTTTGAAGAAATGCTTGTACATAAAAATATCTATTTAATAAGAAGAATAATCCACTTGCGGATAAACTACAGATGATATTTTATATCAAAGCTCTGTTTTTTATATCATTGAAAACTATAATAAAAATACCCAATCCAAATTAATCAATGTGTTTCTAGCATAATTGGCATTAAACTATGACTTTGATTATAATATGAATAATCTTCTAAATATCGTTTTGCCAATTCACTATTTATATCAACCTCATCGAGATTGTTTTCACTGAATAATCTATCTAGTCTGCGATCCCCTTCTCCAGAATAATCACCAATAAAAATCCGAGTTCCCTTACTAATAATTTTAGCGGGAACACCACCAATAATACATGCTGTTGCTTCTTTTGGAAAGGGTTTATTGACCAAACTATGGGTTGAAATAACAGAATAAGATGGAATAACAGAACTTTTCAAAATTGAAACGTGATTTCCTACCCAAACATAGCTGCCAATTAGTACTGGTGCTGAGTTTTTTTTGATAATTCCACCTTGCTTTAATATGTAATGGAAATCGGTATCAAACAATTGACAATCCCAAGAAAAACGTACTACATCATTGATTACAATACTTTTTGCGCATTGAATTCTAGCGTTTGCCCCAAATTTAACAATGCTTCCCGTCTCAAAAACCGCATTATTTAGTATTCGAACAATTCCGCCGTTTTCAATATCACATCTTCCTTTTAATATATGGATACCATAATTAGTATAAATTGTATTATGATGGGGTTTGGTTCCATAATAACCATAGGAGGCACCTATTCGCAAAATATCAGTTTTTCTACTCGAATCAATTACAATACTCCCCCTTTTTACATCATATTGTATCTTCCCAAATAATAATACTGGAAAACGAATAGCGACCTTTGCAGGAAATGCTTTAAAATTAAATGCTATTGTTTTTCTCAAATTGAATCTTAACAATATCAATTGACGGATGTTTTTTAGGATACCCATAATTACAAATATTTATAGTCGTATTTGTATTATAAACACTATAAAACAATCAATTTTTTCCTGTCAATTTTACCATTGTATGTTTTGGGGATTTCAGAAATACATTCAACATATTTTGGTAACTTATAAGCCTCTAACTTCGTCTCTAAATAAGAAACGATTTCTTCAATATTAAAGTTTTCCCCTTTTTTCATTACAACAAACATTTTCAGCACTCGCCCAAAAGCTTTGTCATCATAAGGGACACAAGCACAATCTGCTATCTTATCAAACCTAAGTGCGATGTCCTCCACTTCTGTAGGAGCTACCTTTAGGCCACCAATATTAATCACATCATCACGACGACCAACTAAATACAAGTAGCCTTCATCATCAATATAACCTAAATCTGTCATATAGATTATACCGTTTTGAATTGTTTGAGCCGTTAACTCAGGTTCACCCCAATAACCTGCAGTTACAGTATTACTACGAATTGCAATAATACCAGGATTATTCTTTGTCGCATGAATTGGTTTATAATCTTCATCTACAATAAAAATATCAACTCCTGGATTTGCTTTTCCAACACATCCAATTTCCTTGTGAACGCTATTATAATCTATATAACAAACTGCTCCTACTTCCGAACCACCATAAGCATCAAATTTCCTAACATGAGGTAATAATTCTATTAGCTTTTCCTTATCTCCACCAGGAAGAGCTGAAGAAGAAGAATACAAAAAGTCTAGTTGACTATCTAGTTTTGCTAATTCTTTAGAAGCAAGCATTAGAACATAATGAACGGCTGATGGTGGCAAGTATAATGAAGTAACATTGTATTTATTGATATTCTCAAAAAACAATTTTAAATTTTTGAAACCATCCATTAAAAGAACCGTACTACCTTTAACCATAGACATGTGCGTTTTTCTTAATCCAGCAGCATGATTCATAGGTGTTGGGATAAGCCAAACATTGTTTGAATTATAATTTAATATGGCATTCTGTGACTCACACATATTCATCTGAGCATAATGTGTTATCATCACGCCTTTAGATTTACCTGTAGTACCTGTAGTATAAAGTATTTCTTGCAAGGATTGTTCCTCTGGAAATTCTAAGTAATCAACAGTGTTTTCTATAAGTTCATCAATAGAAACACCTAATAAAGAAAGAGGATGTTCCCCATTAAGTATCAGCTTTGGATTAATATCTTTTGAAATCTCTTGTATTCTGTCTAATGGAGCTCCTTTTTCTACTGGAACATGTATGGCACCTACCAAATGTATACTATAACAACAAGCTAAAAACTCGACTGTATGAGATGCTTCCACAATAACACGGTCTCCTTTGTTGACACCCTGTTTTTTAAGGAGAATAGCTACTCCAGAAATAAGCTTCCACAACTTATAATAATCCACAATACGATCAGAAGCTATAATTGCTGTCTTATTTGGATGATTACAGCTATGACTATAAATGCAATTTACTATTGAGCGCATATAAATGAGTTTAAGAATTATGTTTATTATAAAACTTGGTCCACTCGGCTTCCGCCATCTCGTCAGATAATTCCTGATTTTTAAATTTAACAGTTTGTCCCTTGCTCATTTTTCGAAGTGCGACAAACATATCAAATCGACCTGTAGGTTTTGCTGGATTACCTGAAGCAAGTGAATTCTCAGGAATATCTGAAGTCACAACACTTCCAGAAGAAATAATACAATTCTGATTAATTCTAACATTTGACATTATTGTACAATATGCTGAAATGTAAACATTATCCATTATCTCAATACATCCAACTTTCTCCCAATGTCCAAAATCAGAATCAGGATATGCTGTTTTTAAAAAGCGATTAATGACATCATGAGGGACAATATGTGCTGTTTTATGAACAATAACATTATTGTGCAATTTGATAAGTTTAGGATAAAGAGGCAACAACCATGGTCCCCATCTGCAATTTTCACCAATTGCTCCAAGAATGTCATGTTTTTTTAAATAAGCCGCTCTCTTATCTGCAGTTCTGCATAATAAAAGACGTATACTATGGTATAATCTTTCTCGCCTCATCTCATTCAATCTTTTTTAAGTGAATCAACCATTTTGGATATGGCATCAACAGAATTGAAATTTTCAGGTATAAGCTCCTCAATTGTAATTTCAATACCAAACTTTTCACTCAAATTTGCCACAAGTGACATTAGTTCAAAAGAATCTATGTAACCTTTTTCAATAATATCAGTTACATTCTCCAAATTCTTTGTAGGCTTGATTTCTTTTAATATGGCCAAAACTTGTTCTCGTGTAGTCATAATTATTTTCTCCTATTTATTGATTTATTTTAGAATTCATTTAAAATCTATTTCATACGTTATAATTCCACACTCGCCTTTCTCGGCTCGAAGCAACAACAAGGTCTCAATGCCACAATGCGAACACCACTAGCACGTTGCGGACCTACTTTAGCGAAAGTCGCTAAAACGCTATGCTTTCCTCCTAATCCAAGAGGGCCAATGTTAGCTTCATTTACTTTTTCGGTTATCTTTTTTTCAAAATCAGACTGCTCGTTGAAGTCACCATAAACCATGGCTTCCATCATCATACTTGTGGCTTCAAATTGTGAACGGCCAACGCCTATGGCAAGCACACAAGGACTGCATCCTAATTTGGAAACACCTTCTCTCGCCCGATTGACAATTTCATCTATCACCACATCTACATTATGTTTATGGAAAATACGCTGTGTGATACCACGTATTGCAGGACCACCACCCAGCATTAATATTGTCAAACGAATGACATCCTCATCAATAGGCTTAATAAGGATGGGCGAAGGTTTCAAAGCACCTGAATCAGGATTTAGCCCCCCGCTTTGGTCAATACGGGCATCATCGTCTCCCATAATGGCCATCGGACGACCTGGGAGTTGGCGGAGTCCCATCTCCACACCTTCCATGATCTCATGCAACATCTCGCCCGAGACGGAACGGTTTTTCCCGACTTCGATGAACAAATGCGGAATACCCGTGTCATCGCACAAGGGACTTCTCCGTTTCTCGGCAACGATGGCATTATCCAACACTTGCTGCATCACCCAGCACGATTGTGTGTTTGCTTCATCGGCAATTGCCTTGCGATAGACTTCTTTCTGGTCTTCACGGAAGGTAGAGCCTGCACGAACCAAACAATCTGCCACTTTTTCCTGTATGCTAATCATAAATGCTCCTTCCTTTTGCTGCGCCAATAATGGCTTGATACTTAACCACTTTCAACCGATTCATAGCTTCCATACCCAATTCGGGGAAAGCCACTACTTCTCGTTCCTCGGTTTGGCTCTCCAATAAGGCCGTAACTGGCGGAATCACAGCGAAAACAGCATTGTTTTCGGCTAATTTTTTCACGGTTTCCTTAGAGATGGCACCCTTACCAAGGTGCATTTTCACACCATGACGTGACAATGGCTCAAATGTACATTCAATTTCAACCTTGTTACTCGAAGTGGGACCAACGCCTGCGGGACTAACTGCAGTATGGAAAATGACCGCGCCTTGCAGGTCGATGCCCAAGTCTTTTACTGTTCCTTCCTCTGCGGCTTTCACGATTTTAGGCAGCACCGCGTCACGGCCAGTATAAATATACCCCGTAAGTGTCACCACATCGCCAACATTCAGTTTGCTGATGGTTTCATCGCTCAAAGGTGTTGTTAATTCTATCATAGTTTATTTCTTCAAATGGTTCATCAAAGCCACTTTCTGTTTTTTGTGATCAATGTTCAATTTCGGCATATCGGGACGTATCCCTTGGCGCACATGCACATCGACAAAAGTCGGCATAACACTACTGCCAGGCAAGGTTTTCAACACGTTTTGCAGTTCTTCTTTGGTCGTTATGGAGTGGCCAATATTGTGATAACCACAAGAGTTTGCCACCCCTGTCAGGTCTATCAACTGACCAGCAGACTGTTGTCCGCCCACCGATTCATTCACGCCGTTGTTCAGCACAATATGGATGAGGTTCGAAGCCTTGTAGCGGCAATTGGTAGCCAATGCTCCCATGTGCATCACAGCGGCAGCATCGCCGTCGAATACGACAATCCGTTTGTCTGGACAGCCTAAAGCCAATCCCAAACCGACCGATGAAACATGTCCCATCGAACCCACATTCTGCCACTCGTGGCCTTCGCCGATACCGTGCAATTTCAATTGTTCGTTCACTTCTCGTGTGGCGCGACCCGTTGTGCCAAGATACACTGCATCTTCGCCAAATACATCGATAACTGCAGCAATGGCCTCTTCGCGATTCATCAGCGGACTTTCGGCATAGGTTTGTTTTTTCTCCTTTTGCGTCAGAATGGCTTTCTTCGCTATCAAAGCCACTGGTGAGGAAATTTCACGAGCTTTGTTCACTGCCCAAGTGAATTTCTCGATGACAGTTTCGTCGCTGTCGAGGATTTTGTATGGGATGTCCATGTCTTTCATCAAGATGGGGGTCAATTCTCCTTGTTTCTTATGTTGGGCATGATCGTTGATAGACGGGTCGCCACGCCAACCGATGACCAACAACATTGGGATGCCATACACACAATCGTGCGTGAGCGAAAGCAAAGGATTGGTCGCATTGCCGATACCTGAATTCTGCATATAGACTAAAGGCAACTTGCCCGTAGCCATATAGTGGCCAGCTGCAATGCCAATAGCATTGCCCTCATTGGCAGCCATAACGTGTTGTTTGGCCGTTAAGTTGTTGGTCATATATAGACAAAAGTCGTTTAACAACGAATCGGGTACGCCTGTGAAAAAGTCAACTCCCATTTCGCTCAATGCATCAAATAATTCTTTTTGGTTTACCATTCTTTTACAAGTCTTTTATTAATTCCGAAACCTTAGCGTTCGGTTTACTAACCATTTTATAAATTGATTCAAACACCGCTCTGTCAACTTGTCCGTAAGCCATCAAGTCTTCGTATCGTCCACGAAATTCTTCTTCACTCATCGGATTTTCCGGTTCCCCTTTGGGAAAATCAACACGGTCAGAATAGGTGTTGCTATGGGTTGTCACGGTAAGCATTGCACTTTGTTTCTCAGGGAAAATGCGACTCATTTCTTCATCGGATACCACTTCAACTTTTTTTGTCAATGCTTTAACTGTTGCATCCGTCAAACATGCCTGCTCGAACTCTTTCAAACCCGCTTTGCCATAGATTAAAGCAACAGCCGTACTGTAAGGGGTACTCATCTTAGCCGAATAAGGGCTTGCAATATCCGTATGGTCATGACCAGAAACGGCAAGACTATAAGTCTCCACCTTGATTTTCTCTATTGCCTCAGGCTTCAAGCCAAATTGGTTTCGCAAATGAATTGCTGCTTCGACTGGAGGATGGGTATAACGGCAGGAAGCATACGGCTTGGTATAGCTTTTCATGATGGCGTATGTGCCATTCAGCAAAGTCGACTTTATGGGTGTATTCTCATCACCAGTCATCATTTTCAGAAAGCCGCGATAACCGCCCATAGGGTCGACATGGCCTTTGAAACCAGCCTTGGCTAATTGAAGACTGGTCAACGACAAAAGCGCCGTCTTAGCCACATTATATGGCTTCAACTCCGAGCCATCGTCAAGCACCTTCAGCATTCCTGATGCAGACACACATGATGTGGCAAAAGCTTGATAGCGTTCTTCTTCTGTAAAACCAAGCATGTAGGCCGCAGCTAAAGTCGCCCCTATCGTACCGCATGTTCCCGTGGCATGAAAACCCATGGCCTTGTGTTGAGGCTGAATGGAAACCGCCAAAGTATAGGAAGCCTCATAACCGATAATAGCCGCTTTCAACATTTCATCAACTCCAATGTTGTACCTTTGGGAAAGCGGTATCAACAATGAAAAAATAGGAGAACCAAGATGTATGATTCCCGAATTGGTTCCATCGTCAAAGTCCAAAGCATGGGCATTGAGACCATTCAAGAAAACAGCTTCTTTCAGAACAAGGTTTTTTCCTGTGCCTATGGCTTTGAAATCTCCCTTTTCAGAACAAGCAAAACTTAAATATTCTTCAAGTTTTTCCTTCTGAAAGGCGGTTCCCGCACAGGTCACTGCCAAATAGTCAAGCAGCGAACGCTTTGCCCTTGCCATCACAACAGATGGAATCTCCTGATGAACTATCTTGTCGATTCCGTAGAAAAAAGATTGTGAGACATTCATTACCTTTAGAAAAATTTGAAATAAGCCGGACTATCGGGCTTAGCTATCTCCCAAGCTTCGTCCATAGCTGCAACGATGCTTTCCGGCAATGGGCCTTTCTTTGCCGCAGCTAAGTTTTGTTCCATCTGCTCCTGACTCGAAGCGCCCAACAAGATGCCATCATCTAGCTCTGATTTCATGCAAGAGTGGTTCACCATCCAACGATAAGCAGACTCAACCATCACTATGCCTTCCTTTTCGCAGGCCAAACGGATTTCCTCAATGGCATCGAAATAGGAGTTTTTCCAATAGCGATCACGATAGCTCTTCAGTCGGGCAAAACGACCCGGTTGGGGCGTGTCTTCAAAATGATGGTGCTTGCCGGTAAGTAAGCCTCCCGCTAAGGGATTGAACGCATAAAAACGCATCCTCAACGAACGGATTGCTGGAAAAAGCTCAGGATCCACATTACGGCAAAGCGCATTGTACATGCCTTGATACACGGTAGGACGAGGGCAACCGATTTTGTCACATTTGTAGGCGATGTCAACCACTTGCCAAGCGGGATAATTGCTAAGACCAAGTTCCTTGACCTTGCCCTGCTCATGCAGTTTCGCAACAGTCTCCAAGGCTTCCTCTATAGGAGTCTTTTCGTCGGGAAAATGGAAATAGAGCAAGTCGACGCTATCGCGTTTCATGCGACGCAACGATTCAGGAAATTCCAGCATGATGGTGGCTCTATCCAGTTTCCCTGTAATGCGTGGATGCACTTTCGTCGCTATCTCATATCTTTGCGGATCCAACTTTGGCAGAATCTCACCAAGGTAGTTTTCCGTTGTACCGTTATTATAGACGTATGCTGTATCCAGCTCCCTTCCACCTGTGGCAAGGTAGGCATCCACCATGGTGCGGCTAGCCTCCAAGTCCAACTGCGGACCGAAGTTCATGGTTCCTAAAACAATCTTCATGACATTTCCTTTAAAAATGTTGTAGTAAAGGCATAGCGCACTACGTCTCTACTATTCCTTTTCACCCAATACAAGGCTCAAGACTGAATCCTCATTTTTGACCACACCGTAAACTGCGGCCCGTTTGACAATCTTTTCCGCCCAGCGACGGTGAGGTCCAATTTCATTCATCTTGTCACCATGGGCACTCTTGACTACACCGCCCGACGTGTTCAAAATCTGCACTGCATCGTTGTACTCTTCTTCTACCACGGTAAACATCGCATTCACGAACCGAGCATGAGTGGGATGGATGATGGTCTTGCCCACAAAGCCGTTAGCGCGATCAATAAGCACTTCTTTCATCAAACCATCAATTGCAGGATTCACAATCTCCTGCCCCTTGATGAGCGCATTATGGAAATTGCGTTTGATGACGTCGTTGATGTCATCGTCCTTGTAAGCGCGGAAATACTCCCATACCGCAGCCGATACACAATAGTCGTTATAACGGTTAAAGAAATTGAGCACATCACTCAATGCATCACGTACGGGCATTATGTCATAAACCGTCGAGTTGATACCACGGCGCACACCGAACAAAGAAGACATATCAGTTCCCCCAACACGGATATTCAGAATCAAATCCCTGTAGGGTTCAAGGATGTTGCGCAACAATAATAACTCCTGCCCACGAAGCTCGCGGAAAGCCACCTCAGGTCCTTCCAAAATGGGCATACCATACAACACCACACCAAGCCTATTGTTGACTTTCACCAAGGTCTGCAAGACATGCAGCGCATTCTTGCTGCTGAACTTCGGGAAGTTGAATCCTGTCAACACCGAGGCTTGTTTGACCGTCATGCGACTAGCGAAACGCTCAAACTGTTCGGGATTGCGGACACGGACAAAAATCAACGGAATGTCATCGTGGGTGAGCTCACCAGCAGCTATCTTGTCGGCAAAGAAGTCCATGTGGTCGAGGATGTTCTGCTCGGCAATCGGCAGGTCTTCCTCCTTGATGGCATCCTCACAGCACATCACCAGCGAGGTGACATCCAACTGATGGTGCAACACCTTCTCCTTGATGTCCTTGGTGCCAGGCATGTAAAGCGTCGCTCCGAGACAATATTGCAGGGTGTCGCGGTCGGTGTATTTGTTGAATTCAACGGGGGCTTTGACGAAGTTGAATCCCGTGTTGTAACTATGATGACGCATAAACAGTTGACAGTTTTCAGTTAGCAGTTATTTTGGGGAAACGATGGCTTCGGGGTAATAGGTGTCAATAACGCGCTTAACTAACAAGACTTGCTTGGCACGCTGCTTGGCTTCTTTCTCTGTGGTGTCGTAGCTGTGATTGGCGGCTACACTGCCTCCTGTCTTCAGATAGACAGGTGCGGCCACGCGAATGAAGTCAGGTACTTCGTAATGACGAATGAAACCACCGCTCGATTTTGGATTCTCGGTGTGCAGGTCAATCGGAACATCAATGGCAGCACGCATGGCGGCCAGCATCTGCACTTGAATGTCACGCACTGGATTGATGCTGTCGGCACCCAAGGTCTCCAACACATGAGCAGAACACGGATTGCCGTGACCAGAGTGGGCACTCACCTTGAAATGGCAATCAGCGGGAATGAAGCCCTTCTTACGGGCTTCGCCCAAAGCCCAAAGCAGGCCTTCGTCGTAGACAAGGAAGCCGCGCACGCCCAGGCGGGCACCACGACGGATTTCCTCAATGCCACGTGCAATCTGTTCTTCGCCGCGCAAGCGATAGCCCATACGCTGGCCTTCTTCGGTCTTTACAGAAGCAGAAGTGTCGGTCGTAGCACGCGGGCCACAAGCCAGCACAAGCTGTACATTCCATTTCTTAGCATATTCAACCATCTTGCTGATTTCGTCATCCGTAAGGAACATAATACCCTTGGTTTGGGTGACACGATGAATCTGAATACCGTATTCGTCCAAAGCCTCGAGCAAAGCCTTCATTGGGCCAGGTCCCTGAATACCTGGAACCTCAAAACGATACTGGCCTCCATCGGGGAAGCGCTTTTCGGATGTAGGTAAGTCGTAAAGGTCGCCACCTGGCATACCTATACTTTCAAGAAACCCGCGGGTTTCTGGCATGGTGTAGTATTTCATGATTGTTGATAATTTATTGATAATCTGATTAAAAAATTCGCCATTAATGAAAGACAAATCCTTACCATGTCTATAACAATAGAAATGATAATAATTTATTTGATTATGCAGCCCAAATAACGGCTCCTCGTTCTTGAGCCCAGTTAGCAACAGTCTGATAAAGCTGAGTAGTTTTAAAAAAGTCCATAGTGCAAGAATTCCTCAAAAGCATCTCAATGGCATCATATCCTATCTTCGGACTACAGCCCTTCAAATGGGTCAACTTGCAAACTACTCCATGAATAACATCATGCCCACAAGAAAGTTGATAAAGATTCGTAGAAGGGAATTGAAGTTTCAAGTTGTCAATATCTGATTCTGTTGGGAAATGCCCAAGACTAGTATTATTGCCATAATTCTTAAGCTCACGCAAACTCACATCTTTCCTACAGGGATTTGTACCATCATATACTGTTGATATGGTGAAACCTTTGAATCGTATACCATCCAAATTCTTTCCGCACACTTCAACCGCATTGTAAAGCTTAATATACGAGTAATCTATCAAATCGTTCATTACTTGAATAAACAAACCTGTTTCCTGTCTATCAAGTGCTTCTATTGCAACGTTATTTTCACACTCTTCGGTCATTACCATCGTTTCCCAATCGTGGGTGTCTGTCACAAAAAGATTACTAACTGTGGATTTCGTTCCAATAATGTGGTCAAAGTCTGCATCCTTGATACCGATTACCTTATCCTTTAACGTTTCAAGACTTTCGGTCATGGTAAGTATCTGAGGCATATAATAACATCCTTCCAACACATTCATTACAACATGGTTATGGCTAACAAAGTGGGCATAGAATTTCCTGTCATCCAGCCCTTCCACCAACAAGATTCGTTTATCCTTATTGGCATCTGTGGAAAGCATCATTCTCAATTCAGACACCTTTGCACCAGGTAAATCTGCAACACTGGCTGTAACAGTACTAACCGCCATATTATCCCCTCTGTAGATAATACAAATCAAACACCTTGTTTTCTGGTGTATTGCTAACAATTATAGACGAATGTGAAGCTACCACAATTTGAAGTTCCTTGCTTCTTGCAATGGTTTGCATATCGTTTACGAAATCATTTTGCCATGCTACATGAAGTGAACTTTCTGGTTCGTCTATCAGCAAAATACTTCCTTTTGGGGTTTTAAAAATAAGGTCATAAAGTAGTACCAACTGATTCTGTTCTCCTGTTGAAAGCATATCTGCACTCAAAATGTCACCATTATCCGACTCGATACGAAGCCCATGCTGAGGAGAGAGCTTGATGGTTTTGTTGGCAAAATGCTTTTGAGCTACATTCTTGCTAAACAGCCTAACTAATGGAAGAAAGTCCTTATAATACTGAAGCTTCTCATCCATCAATGCCAGATACACATCTAAAACCTTGGCATTCTCACTTTGATAGGCTGGTAGTGTCTGTTTGTTAGTAAGGCCAAATGAAGTCAATTCCTCAATGGTGGCAGTCAATCTATTTGCTTTTTTGTTATAGTCCTCTTCGCTTATGTCGCCCCCTTTACCCATAAGCAACATATCAATAAGTTTAGAATCAAGCCGTTGGAAATTATTTTGGAACTCATTCACCCTCTTGGTGAGCATCTCCTTCAATTCATATACAACCTGAAGCACAGGTTGTTCCTGCCGCATCCTCGAATTTCGTTCTTTACGCGTAACCTTATAAATACGATTAGCCCCTATGAAATTTGTCTGTACGGTAGCCAACTGGAGCATAAATTGTTCCTGTTTTTGAATCTGCGCAAGTTCCATATTAAGCATTTCTCCTAATTCGCCACTTGTAAAGAGCTCGACATCATTTTCAGACAGTTCCATTCCATAATGCCAGATAGCAGACACTTTTCTCTCCACGGTCTGCTTAGCCCGCTGAATCCGATCAGGGTGGTAATCAAATCGACAAATATCCACATCTCCTGCCGTCCAAACCAAACTAAGACCATGCCGTTTATTCTTACGTGTATCTGTCTCGTCTATTCCTTGTTCCTCACCACTCAGCTCCTTAGCCTTTAGATGGCTACCGTCATCAAACCAGAATGTTAATGTGTTGTACTTCAGCACATACAAGTAAAACAATCTGCTAACATGTAAACTATTGATGATACGCAACAATGTGGTCTTACCATAGCCATTAGGACTGGTCAAAACAGTAAAATCCTCACCTTGGCAGCTGAAATCTATATCGTAATTATATAATCCGAAAAGACCTTTTACTTGTAAACGTGTTATTTTCATCGCTCCGATGTTATCAGTTGATGTTATACATTCTGGCCAAAGTATTGCGTAGCACTTCGTTTACGGTGAACTGGCCATCAAGATGCACATTCTTGTTACCGTCAGATTGTACTACCACTTTATAATCTGGATAATCTTCACCTTTTGATTGGTTATTCTCCCATTGCATGGCACGTAAATTTGCCTCATCGTCTCCACCGCCAAGCGATTGAGGATAGACATGGTCAATTTCCCATCCATAGATAGAATTGCGTTGACCATAATGGTTACGAATAATCCATGCACCGCATGCATCTTTACGGAACTGATTTGGATCGAAATTGTCCACTTTCTGGGCTTTCTCCCATACACTATTGATAATACTCTCGTCAAACATGTCAATAATACGTTTGTTTTATACTTAATTAGTATAACTATTTTGAAATCTGCGAAATTACAACTATTTCTGAAACAATATGACTATTCAACCATTTTAATTAATGATTATTACGAAAATCGTCATTTTTTAATCGCATAAAACAAATTCCCTTTTAACTCGAAGTCAATAATTCTGCTTACCTTTACGAGTAATGCCACCATCCCGGTCTCCCCAGTTTGAAATACTTGCCAGTCGCCACCTGGCATCCCTATACTTTCAAGAAACGCACGCGTTTCTGGCATGGTGTAGTATTTCATGATAATGTATTTTTATATTTTCTTATTTAATAATTATATCTTGTATTCTTTCTAGGCCAAATTTCTTTGATGATCCTTTCGGTGTATTTTCCAAATCCAGGTCCAAATGCAGACTGACTTAATTGTGGAGAATTCCATTCAATAATAACGGGATCGCCTTCTTCATCAATGGCAACATCCCATCCAATCAAATTAAAGAATGGTAACTGATAATGCAACTGTTTAACAGTTTCTATTGCCTTGTGGTAAGACGGAATTTCAAAGCCGTCTAAAATAGTTCCTGAGTCAGTTTTTTCGACCTTGTCATCTGAATAGCCACCAAATGCATACTTTCCTAACTTACCATCTTCTCCAATAATAGTACTAATTCCTCCAGCGCCTTGGTTATCAATAACCTCACCACTTCTTCCAATTCTCACAACTGAATAAATTACCAAAATCTCCATATCCGAACGGTAGGTAAGTATTCTAAGTGTATTTACAGAAGTTGCATTAAGCTGATTCATTTTCTCATGTTGCTTAAGCCTCTCCTGTATCTGAAAATCACTGCCATAAGCATCAAAGAGCTGTTCGATTGTCATTCCATTAATATTTGTCTTTCCATTATTCACCTCAAGACCTTTGATGCCTTTTCCACTATAGCTCAACACCGGTTTAATAATAGCATAATTGATATTTTGACATAAATCAATAGCCTCTTGTTTTGAAACAGGTTTGTTTTCATAATAGAAATAACCGTTCATCCTTTTGAGAATAGTATGTGGATGTTTCACATTAGGAGCTAAAATATCTATCATATTTTTATCTTCATACGCATCATGATATGCCATATTATTGGCTTTTGGAAGCAATTCTGCATGATAGAGACTTTTAGGAATATACTTTTTTGAATAAATACCAGTACGTGAATAAAAATACTCATGACAAATAAGAGTAACTTTTTTTCCAATCATACTTTTGTAAAAACTTTGTATTTCCTTTTTTTGTTCTTTCGTGAGTTTCTTTTTCTCCGAAAGTTCATTATAGCTGTTTCTAATAAGTGTGTCTTGATATTGATAGGCATGCCTTATTCTCAATTTACACACTATTTTTTCAAATAATTTAAATGCATTCATGATGAATAGAGTTTAATTCTGATATTTATTTTTTATTCTGTTTACCAGCTTGTTGGAATCTGATGGAATGCAACAAGATATTTCTTCTTTGGTCATTCAACAAAAGACATCTTAAAACATCATCATTCGTAAAGTCTCTTTTTCTTATTTTATTATACCAATGTTTTATAACCAATAAAGTGCATTGTGACAAGCTGTTTGGATGAAATGTTTTGTCAATGATTTGCATTTCTTTTCCGAGCCCTAACTGTTTACATACTTTCTTAAAATAAGTATGGTATTCTTCTTTGTTAGAAAGATAACGACATATCTGCTCATTATGCTTGTTTCTTTCCATAGTGTGGTCGATCTCAATGCCAATGTTATCGACATTTTTTGTATTCACCACTTCCCATGATAGTTTTCCATCAGCAATGGCTAAAACAACGCACAGACCTTCATACCAATGCGGATTACTTGCCCGAAAATCGTATGTTGCTTTGCTATTGAAAAGAAAATTGCCAAGACTATAGAATATCGGTTTCCCTTTATATTCTTCCCAGCCCTGAGGACAATGCGGATGAGCTGCTATTACACCATCGGCACCATAGTCGATAAAATCGCGATAACGGGCAATAGTCTCAGGCATAGGTACATCAATGTATTCAATTCCATCATGTGGCAAAATAAAAAGGTAGTCCACAACCTTTTTTGCCTCCATGATATCATGATTCACACGCAAATCATTGATGTAGGCACAGCCTAAACCATCCAGTTTGGTTACATCATCAAACACGCCGGTATAGGCCGCAAATGAAAGAGCGAGAAAACCTATTTTTACCCCTTGCACTTCCACTATTTTTACTCTATAGGCCTCTTCGTAAGTACCAGCGCCAAAAGCGGCATCACCCAATGCTGTTTTGGTTTTCTTAAAACCCTCATCTTCCCAATCAAAAGCATGGTTGTTGGCCTGCGAGAAAAGATTGAATCCCAAACCGCGCAAAAAGTCTGGAGCATCATCGTTTTGAAAAAAACGTTCTCTACCTTGTGGAGGCAATTTTACTTCAGGTTTTAAAGGCACTTCAAAATTCACCACTTTCAAATCACAGGATTGAATCAAATTTTTCAATTCATCCGATACGGTGATCTTTGACGTGGACGGCTTAGAGCAAAAGTCGCCTGCGAAGAAAATCTTTACATCATTCATAATTCAAAACCATGGTAATAAAAACTACAATTGATTTATTTCGCTTTGATAAAACATTTTTTATCCCTAAAATGCTATTTATCAATCAAATCAAAATATTTTTCAATATGTTTCAGTCCTCCCACAGCCGCCTGTGTTCCTGATACTTCCCACAAGCTGTTGCCTTCAATAAACGTAGGACCCTCTGGGGTTATTGAAATATCCCAACCTACCGAATGGATTCTATATAGTTTCGAATGTAATTCTTTTGCCATTTCAACAGCTTCTTTGAAAAATGGGATTTCAAAGCCTTCAAAAACAACACCATTGTCTGGTTGCTGATAAACAATCTTTCCATGAGGCGGCTTGATGATACCTTTTTTCATCAATTTTCCCGTATTCAAATCAATGCCAACAAATATACCACCCTTAGCACAGTTGTCAACACAGCTTCCCTCTCTTCCAACACGCAGTCCGGCCCTAACAGCAATGACTTCTTCGTCTGGAGTAAGCAAGGTTACTAAACGTATCGTATTCACTGCTGTCGAACACAATTTGTTCAATTCAGGATGCTGTTTAATCCTTTCCTGGATGATGTAATCTGAAGTGGTAAATGTCTTTAATATCTCATCTGTTGAAGGAACCAATTCGTTGTTGACATATACTTTTGAGTCTTGAACCTTGATAGCGAAAGCCCCATTCCCTAATTGCCCGTCAAACTGTTTCGCAAAAGCATCCATGTCATGATTGAGAATTGTCGAAATCTGTTCGCCATCATGATATTCATCATAAAACAATTTTCCGTTTCTCGTGTAATAGAGAATTTTTGGGGTTGGGAAATTTAAACTTTTAAGAAAGAGGTAAAAATAAAATTTGTCTGTAACTATACAATTGGCAGAGACTATCCTTTTTTCATAATCAAGATAATTATTGTTTTTGTAAATCTTGTTAAAAAAAGCTGGTTCGAATACAATATATTCATCACAAATTTTCTTGCGATCCATACTTTTTCTGTCAAATCCATACAAATAATAATATTTTTCCCATCCACCGAATTTCCAAATGAAACATAATTGATCACAAAAAACCTGCCATGCAGACTTATGAGGTTCGTTTGGATAATAAGATTTTTGTTTACAAATCGATTTTGCCCTAAAAATCAGAATCGCTGTATCTATTACTTTTGATGTTTTTATAAAGTTTTTCATATAATTGTGTTGTTAATAAATTACTAAAAACAAACTTAAAACGCCTAATTTTATCTTTTTCTTATTCCAACCTTACGTAAAAAAGCTTTACTGTATCTTCCGATTAATACTATCATAGGATAAGGAGAGTACCTAATCAATTGCTTTCTATGACTCAAAGTAGAATCTATTTTCTTTTTGTGATTTTATAATTAATTACCCGATAATCTTTATTGAAACACAAAACTTACTTTGGCCAATCAGGATGTCTAGTGTTTTTTCTTGGCCAGAGCTCACGAATAATTCGTTCTGTATAGTCACCCATTCCGGAACAAAAAGCCGACTGGCTCAATCCTGGTCGTGCATTCCACTCTATCAATATAGGTTCGCCGTTTTCTTGTATTGCCACGTCCCAACCAACAAGGTTGAAAAAAGGTAAATAGCCATGCATTTCTTTAACAAAAGCTATTGCCTTGTCATAAGATGGCAACTGATAACCATCCAGCACAATACCAGAATCTGTCTTTTCCACATTGTCAGTACTATATCCACCAAAGGCATATTTTCCCAATTTTCCATCTTTAGTCACCGTAGTACTAATTCCTCCTGCACATTGATTATCAATTACCTGTCCTTTTCTACCTATTCTTACTACCGTATAAACAATCAACACTTCCATTCCTGATCGATAAGACAAAATCCGCAATGTATTAACTGAAGTTGGATTCAACGCACTCATGCCGATATGTTGTTTCACTTTCTTTTGTATTAGCCAGTTTTTATCATACTTTTTGAAAAGTTGATCTATGGTTAAATTATCAATATTTGTTTTTCCATCTTTTACCGAAAGAGACTGTACCCCTTGACCACTATATGACATTGAGGGTTTGATGACTACATCATCGATGTTTCGGCAATATGACAAAGCTTCTGCTTCGGATACTGGCTTACCTTCCAAATAAAAATAACCATTCATGTTCTTTAAAACATTATGTGCCACCTTGTCTTTGGGAAACAAGATATCACACATGTTTTTGTCCCCATATGCGTCATTAAAAGGATGCATATTCGCCCGAGGAAGAATCTCACAATGATAAAGGTTAGTAGGCACATAGTCTTTTGTAAACACACCAGTACGTGAATAAAAATACTCGTGACAATAGAGGTCTACTTCTCGACCAATCATACTTTTGTAAAATTCTTGTACTTCTCGCTTTTGTTCATCTGTAAGCTTTCTATGTACTTCAAGATCTTTGAAATTTTTTGTGATTTTTTTCTTGAATGAATCCAATTCTTTCTTTCTTGAATTCAGCATATATGCTCGATGTAGAAATTTCAACATGATTTGTATATTTTATTGATTTCTTATTGTTAGTTAGTAAATAAATACTTTCTTGTGTCGTTTCGTAATTTACTATTTTTACACGTGAAAATAGACTATGATAAAGAATCATCTTCCCACGATATAAACTCAGCATTTCCTATGGCTCTCAAATCTTGTATCTGGTCTATCATAGGTCTTCGTTCATGTTTAAGATAAGAAGGGCTATCATCCAAGAACACACCCTCTTTATAGTGCGGGTGACAGTATAATTCGACGATTTTACAATCCTTAAACAACTCCTTTTTTGAAAGAAAATAATCAATATTGGTGGCTGGAATACCTTTAACGAGGGGATTCCAACTAAGAATCCGACATCTTTTGAACACTTTATTATTCTTTTGATGTTCACCAATATATCTGACTGTCTTAATGTTATGGAAAACGGTAAACAAGTTGAGTGCCACGGAAACAGGATACGTCAGATTATACCACAAATGAAAGTCAATATGCTTATAATCAGCCCGTCCCTTTGTCACTTCCTTGAATTTCTTGTATTGAGCAACCATTTCGCGATAAACAATCCTCCATTTTCTGATGTCAGAAAATTTATGTGGCAATCCTTTGTAGTTTTTGAACTTACCGTCTTTACAAAAAAACGGATCTTGTCTCATAGCTTCAGTAAGTGGAATATCATCAGAATCTTCTTCCAATAAATTTGCAGAGAAATTCACATGCAAATGAATATTCTCTACATATCCACCTTTGTTGATATAATCTACAGCTTCCTGAAGATGCTTACCTGTTACAATTAAGCCAGCAGAACAAATTAGCCCTTGTTTGAACGAATCATCGATAGCTCGATTCCGTTCAACACTTTTTCCAAAATCGTCCGCATTTAGTATTATCTTCATCAATGTTCATATTTGAAAACGTACTATAAAATCTAATTAGCATACATCCTCCCAAGCAACAAACTCCAAATTCTCCAATTCCTTTAGCTTTTGAATGTGTTCAATTAAAGGTTGACGGTCATGTTGAAATAAGGAGGGCGTGTCATCAAGCAAAATTCCATCTTTGTAATTAGGATGACAATATAATTCAAAAACCTCTTCTTTACTTAAAGATTTGCATTTTGTAAGAAAGTAATCAATGCTTGAACAAGAAATCGATTTTACCCGAGGATTCCAACCAATAACTCGGTATATTATGTACTTGGATAGATTCTTATTATGCAATGAAATTATTCGTACCGACTCTATTTTATATTTCCTAGTGAACACATTCAACGCAACAGAAACTGGCCATGTCAGATTGTACCACAAGTGGAAGTCAACATGTTTGTAGTCAGCTTTCCCGTTTGTTATTTCCATGAACTTGTTGTATTGGGCAACCAACTCATTATAAACCAATTTCCACTTGATCACACTTTTTGGATTGGTTGGCAATCCTTTATAATTTTTGAATTTACCATCTGCACAGAAAAACTTGTCTTTTTTCATTTCCTCCGTAAGTGGAGTATCTTCTGAACCTTCATGTAGTAAATTCGCTGAAACATTGAAATGAATATGGATATTGTTCACGTAATCGCCATTATTGATATAGTTCACCGCATCTTGCAAATACTTGCCAGTTACAATCAAACTAGCAGAACGAATCAATCCCATCTTAAATGCATCATCAATGGCTCGATTTCGCTCTGGACTTTTTCCAAAATCATCCGCATTTAGTATAATCTTCATCACTATTCAAATTTAAAAATCACGCAATATCACTTTTGGGTCTTCTTCTTATTTCTTTCCCAAACCCTGAACTTTGCAGGAATAATAGTTAAAAAATAGGTATAGGCATCTGGTTTAAAGATGAAAGACCACCCCAAATAAATGGCAGCATAAACAAAAAGCTTTACTAAACCATCAGGATACATACTTAAGTGAAGGAGATAACCCACTCCATAACTAACCGCTGCCGCTACCAATGAAGTTATGCCAACAGGGATCAAATCGCCAATTTGCCGCCAAAACTTATAGCCCACATGCTTAGAAACAAGACTGATATTCACAAAATAGGAAAACCAATAATTGATGATTACACCGGCTAATAAACCTTTCATTCCAAAAAATATTAATCCCAAAACGACAGCACCGATGCCCACTGCACGTTTCAGCAAGGTCCAAACAAACATAGTTTTACTTTTTCCAATGGCAGAAATAGCTTGCAGATTCACTGCTTGTAAACACCCTGCCAATCCAGCAAAACAAAGCACCTGAAAATAAGGCACACTCTGCACCCAACGATCAGAATATAACAGAACAAAAATTGGTTTAGCACAGAGCAATAATATAAACATCAACGGAAAGGTAACGTAAGCCAAGGTCATGGTCAATCTCTTAATCATGTTGGATAAAGCGGCTTTATTGTCTTGCACTTCAGCATAAAGAGGAAAAGTAACCTGTGTCATAATACTAGAAATACTGGTTGAAGCCAGTTTTTCAGTTCCTTCAGCTTTTGCATAATAGCCCATAATAGAGGCATTATAAAACCTTCCTATTAACAATCCTTGAATCTTTTGACCAAACTCATTAATAAGATGCGTTAGGAACATATAAAACCCAAAACTAAACAATTCCTTGAATGACTTCCATGAAAAGGTCCAAATGGGCCGCCATTTGATATAAAACCAAAAAACAAAAGCAGGAATTGCTGCTGTAATCAGATACTGTGCCACCAAAGCCCATACTCCAAAACCTTTATGTGCCATAACTATAGTAACAGTTAATGCAATAATAGAGGTGGAAATTGAAACTATTGATAATATTTTGAAATTCAGTTTTTTTCTCAACTGATTCTTCTGCACAATATTAAACGCATAAATAAACAGCACCAAACCTTGTACTCTTAGCACATTACACAATAGAGGTATTTTATAGAA
>JAEEGL013358047.1_pt1 | contig 21471 bp, 17 predicted proteins | sample 9134231 | NCBI WGS metagenome assembly JAEEGL01 (sample SAMN16246548, study PRJNA631951) | gut metagenome | biome: gut microbiome; feature: rumen; material: fiber-attached | host: Bos | place: Iran: Karaj | collected 2018-10
AAGTTTAGGCTGTCTTTCTTCCAGTTCCTTAAGCTCCTCGCGAGCCATTTCCTTCATCTCGGCATCATCTTCTGCCGTAATCATTTCCTTAGCGTCCTGGATACCGCTCAAAACCTTTTTGTATTCGTCATAAAGTGCACAGACTTCTGTAAGGTATCCGTGTTCGCGCATTGTGTCCTTGTACTTTTTAGGATCCTTTACAAGATTTGGATCCATAACAAGTTCGCTTACTTCTTTAAAGCGCTTTTCGCATTCATCAAGCTTTTTCAGTAAATCCATAATTTGAGTATATTATCATAGAAAAGAAATAGTGAAAAGGTGTGTAAAAAGGAGGGAGGAGCCCCTCCCTGCGCTCCCAAGTCCTCACTCACGGTGGTTTCGCCACGGCTTCACCTGCTCAACCACCGTTCGCTCCGGTCTTGTCCGCTACCCACCCAGCGGGGACACCCCGCAACGCCCCGTCGCCTCTCCGCGGCCCGCAAAATCCCCGACTCGCCCAATTTAGCAGGCTTCCCCAAACACCCACCCGCGCGCGAAGCCTGCTAAAACACAAATTCTCCAATTTTACAGGCCGCCTTTTTCCCAAAATTCCGCACCCAAGCCTGCAATTTCCCCGAAATCCCGTTTTAGCAGGCTCTCCGTGTCCTCCAAGCCTCCCGCCATTCCCATTTCAGCCTGCTATTTTCGCATTTTCCGTTTTTTACAGGCTCGCGTAAAATTATAAAAGCCCGCAATTTCCAGATTTTCCAGAAATAGCAGGCTTCCATCCCCACCGGCTCATAAAATACAGGCCTGCAAAATCACCAAAACCGCGATTTTAGCAGGCTCAGTTCATATTCCAACACCCTCATAAGCCTGCAAAACCACTGAAATCTTCGATTTTGCAGGCCCTACACACCAAATTTCTGACACTTACACTAATTACTGAAGTTAGACACCCCTATCAGCGCTAAATTGTCTTTTTTGTTCTATTGTTATATATTGTTCATTATGAAATACTCACTAGCAATTTTCGACATGGATGGAACCATCCTCAACACACTTGATGACATGACAGATTCTCTTAATGAGATTCTCACAAAATATAACCTTCCGCTTCATACCGTAGATGAAGTCCGCTTTATGGTTGGAAACGGAATCCCAAAACTCGTTGAACGCGCGCTTCCAGATGGCCGTAACACACCAGACTTCGACAAGATTCTTGCAGATTTCATTGCTTACTACGAAAAACACTGTGCAATTAAAACAGCGCCTTATGCCGGCGTTGTAGATTGTATCAAAAAACTCCGTGCTGCAGGCCTCAAAATTGCCGTAAATACAAACAAGGTGGAGCCGGCTGCAATTGCCCTTTGTGATGACTATTTCCCAGGACTTTTTGATATTATTTCCGGCAGCCGTCCGGGTATGCCTCCAAAGCCAGCTCCAGACGGAATTTATGAAATCCTCAGCCGTGCTGCAATGGATGGAAAATCAGAAGGGCAGCGTGCTGTCTTTATTGGCGACTCCGATGTAGACATGCAGACTGGAATGAATGCCGGCCTCGATGTAATTGGAGTAGACTGGGGCTTCCGCGGTAAAAAATTCCTCGAAGAACACGGCGCAACAGTAATTATGATGAACGCCGCAGAACTCGCAGCTTATCTGACAAAATAAAAAACATTCGATACCCCGAACTTGTTTCGAGGGCTTTTTTATGATATATTCTCCCCGTGTATTTCAATGGAATCAGGTGCAAGGCCTGAACTGAATGCGCAACGGTATGAAGATTACGGTGCATATGATGGTTGACTAGCCCATAGGGCGTATCAAAATCATCATATTAAAAACACCACACGGATTATTTCAACCACTGGAACTGTCTGGTTCTGGGAAGGTTAATCCTGATTGCTTCAAGTCCGGAAACTTTGGTACACGCCTTTCGTATGAAGGGATATCTCAACATTTGGGAACTGCGCAGTCTCGGTTCCCGGGTAGGAAATAATGAAAAATTTTAAATTTTCACGTCTTTTTGCAGCAATGATGTTTGTTGCTGTTCTGGTATTTACTGGATGTCAGTATCCTGTAAATAAATACAATGTATCCATTATTGGAACTTGGGTTTCTGACTATGGAGAAACATATGAAATAACATCAACTTCTGTTGCAAATTCTGGATCAAATTATATTTCTTATGCTGGTAATAATCTTGTAGTTGTAATGGATGATGATAACAGTGGACGTCTTTTTATAAAATACACAAGAGCATATGAAAAAAGAACAACCGACCCAGCTCCTGATACAGGTTGGGCACATGTTGCTGCTTCAACAACAAATCCAACAGAATATTGGTGGAAGTATACTAATAATGCACCAGATGTAGGAAAATGGTATGCAATTAAATATACTGATTTGACAAATACTTCAGTAAAACTTTCTGGAGCAGCAGGAACAAGAACTTCATGTGATACACTTGAAGAAGCAATTACTGAATTTACTACTGCTAAAGGTTATTTTTCTTGGGATTCAATAGTTACCAGACAGTAAATAATAACAATAACAGGGTGGGTAACCACCCTGGTTTATTTATAAAAATGAAAAAACATCTTATCCTTATTTTATCCCTTTTATTTCCTGTACTCAGTTTTGCACAGGAAGCAGAAATTAAACTTCCTGAAGTTACAACATATATTCCTTCCACAGTAGAACAGAAACTTGTAATCACATCAGAGGATATTGAAAAAGCTCATTACGAATCAATCGGCGAATTATTGGAAAGAAACGGAATTCAGATGCTGTCCAGCGGAGGCGCTTATGGACTTGATACAAAAGCGAGTATCCGTGGCTTTACAGATGAAACAGTACGTGTCGTTATTGATGGAATCTGCGTTAATAATGCACAGTACGGAACTTTTGATTTTACAACAATAAATCTTTCGGCTGTAGAAAAGATTGAAATTATCAGAGGTGGATTTACAGAAGGCGTTGAGGATGAAGGTGCAGTTGCTGGTGTAATTTATATCACTACAAAAAAAATGGATTTGGAAAAAACTCTTGTTGCAGATGTAGGCTTAAAAACTTTCTTTAATAAAGAGCGCTTTCTTGATTCCTGTTTTCAGAAATTAGCCTTTTCCGGACGGCTTGCAGAAAATACCTTCCTTAGTTCTTCAGGTTCCTTAAATTATGCAAATAACCGGTATTTATATAAAGTAACTCCGAACTTATCTTTGGTACAGGGCGCATTCGGTGGAGCTGCAACAAATGGTAACTGGAAATCTCTGGATAAAGCAACAGTTATTGATGGACATGCAGATGCAAATCTGACACAGTATTTTGGAAATGGAAATTATTTTTCTGTTTCAGATTTATTTTATGCAGGACATAAGAATTGCCCTGGTGTAGTTAATTCAAATAATCCAGGCTTACAGAGAGATTACAATAACAATCTTTCATTTACACTCTGGAATCCTGCAGTAGCGCAATTATTTAATTTGAAAAATAGTATATGGTGGCTTTGCAATAACCGCTTCTATAAAAATACAGCAGGCACAGAAGACAGCCAGCATTTTATAAATACAATAAAATATACGGGAAGTGCAGATTTTACATCACTTGCACATGGACGTATTCGACAACTTGTTGGAATTACTGCTGATTATACAAATCTAAAATCAACAAATGATGGTAACCATCAGCAGTTTTCTGGAGTAATTAAAGAAACAACAAAATTTGCAATATCAGAAGAATGGACAGTCAGTGTTCCTCTTGCAGTAAAGTTTTGTATTAATGATACTAAAGTTAATTTTGCTTTTGTTCCAAAAGCAGGAGTTGCATGGGAGCACGGGCTTTTTTGTGTTTCTGCAGATATCTACCGTATGGTACAGTTTCCAAACATGGATGATTTATTCTGGGAAGGCGGCGGATATCATGGAAATCCGAATTTAATTCCAGAAAGCGGGTGGGGTGCAGATATTGGTCTAAGTCTCCGGGACCTTTCATTTAAGCATTGCAAACTGAATGCAAACTTCACAATTTTTTCTGATTATTATAAAGATAAAATTAAGTGGAGCACCTATACAACACAAAATCTTTCATCAGCTTTTTATCTTGGCGCAGATTTTAATATACAGGCAGATTTTTTTGAAGGATTATGGACACTGGATGTAAACGGAGAATATCTGTATAACCGACTTCTGGATAAAGATTCTCCATTGACTTATGGCAAACAGATTATGTGGACACCAGATTTTGTCTGTTCAGTAACAAATACCTTAAATTTTGAACTCCTGCGAATTCTCATAACCGCAACATATACAGGCCGGCGATATCTGGATAATAAAAATAGTTATTATCTCAAACCATATATTCTTGTAAATCTTTCTGTAGAAGGAACAACAATAAAAGGCAGGTTTACGCCATATCTGAAAATTGATAACTTATTAAACTGGCAGTATCAATCTATAGATAAGTATTCAATGCCGGGAATATCATTAACAATAGGCGCAAGATACAGCTTTTTATAACAACTCTTCAGCATGCAGTTCATTGAGGCGTGCAAGTCTTGCCTTGTCTGGCTCAATACAGAGATTTTTTTCCTGAGTTGGAAGTACAAGCCCCTTTGGCCCATTCTTTGCTCGACGCAGATATTTTACGTGAGTGTAGTAAAGATCTGTCTTACCGGCGTTACGAGCCTTGGAATAATACACCGCAAGATTAGCCGCATCCAGCAGAATATCAAGAGGAACAGTTTTTCCTTTGCGTGCTTTTATAAATACATAGCCGCCTGGAAAATCCCGGACATGCAGCCACATATCATCTCCACGAACATGATGACGTAAAAGTTCATCATTTTCGTTTGCGTCGCGGCCAACCAGAATATACCAGCCGTTTACAGTGTAGTCCAGACCAGGGTGAGTTTTTTTCTGCTGCTGTTTAGGAGTTGTATCACGACGAAGCAGTTGCTCAATCTTTACAGGATTCTGCTCATTCTTGATTTCTTCATAAAGAGCGTCGAGCTTATCGAGCTGCTTTTTCATTATTTCAATATCGCGGTAAAGCTCATCAGTTCCAGAAACAGCCTTCTTATATTTTTTATAATATTCAGCAGCATTTTCCTGTGCAGACTTTTTCGGGTCAATTAAGAGCCGAACTGTCTTCCCTGTTTCATAATCTTCACATTCAAGAAAATTACTTGAGCCGTCAATCTGATATCCGAAAGAAAGAATTAAATCTCCCTGGTGTTTAAGTTGCTCCGCATTCTTAAATGACTCAAGCTTTGTCTCAAGATTATGAAGCGCAGATTCTTTTTTTGAGCGCGCAGAGTTATACCATTTTTCTGCCTTCTCAAGCAGTGCCTCGCGCGAAAGTGTATCTGAATGTTCTGAATACCACCAGTCGATATATGAGTTAAAATTTTTGAAGGCGGGGGAAGTCTCCCCCTCGCTGCAGCCGGCTCCGCCGTCTTCCGCTACCCCCTCTCCTAGGGGAGCGCCCCTAAAACCCCCGGCCTCCCCGTGGTTCCATTCGCGCACCGGGAACCGCATTACAGCCTCGGCCACCTTCGCCTCATCCGCCGCGGGCTCCACAAATTTTTCGTCCTTTACTTCCTTACGTTCAGGTCTTCTGAACATCGGTTCAAGAATAGTTCCATCAACATCACAAAGAAGTACATTAGCTGCATTATTCCAAAGCTTAATATATAGAATATAATTCTCTTCAATTTCAGGTGCTTCGCCCTGAGCCTCAAGCTCCTCTTTGCTAAGCACCGGCTTTTTCACGAGTGAAATATGCACCGTACCTTTTGCCGCAGATTTTGGCTTTTCAGCAACCATCCGGCTCAGTTCTATTTTTATAACTCTCTCAACACCAATCTGTGCAACAGAGTTAATGCGGCAACCCTTAATCCGCGAGCGCAAGAACTCCATAAAACGAAGCGGCTTATCATTCTTCGTAATTTTTCGTCGGGTCTCATTAATACGCACCGAATTCTGTGCAGTACAAATCAGAACAGTCTTAGCAGTTCCTTCTTTATAAGTATAAAGCGCAAGCGTATCAAATCCCGGCTGAATAATTTCCTGAATAAACGCCCCTTCCAGGTTCAGCTCTTCGAGAATTAAGTTTATTTCGTTACAATTTAAAGACATTTGTTCTAAGTATAAAATAATTTAAGTGAATTGTCATTTGCAAACAAAACTAATTTTATTCATCATAAAGAATATGAACCTTTATATTTTGTTGTCTGCAGACAGAGACAAGAGAATTCAAGAGCCATAATAATTGAAATCTGACTATACTGTTTTCTGTAGTTTTGTCAGATTCTAATTTCTGCATATGACTTAAGAATGTTTCTTTTGTTAAAAAGTTTATAACCAGATATATATCTTTTGAACCATTTAGATACATTCGTATTTTTTTTAGAGCAGAAATAACATCTTCAATGTCAGGATTATTATTTTCTTTTGTAGGACGGAGTCGTTTAATTTTCGTATTAGGATAGTTACTATCCCATTTTGCTTTTCTTTGTTCAATAAATTCATCAAATGAAGTCATGGTTCCAATGTTTTTTATTGCCTGTGCAACTACTTCTTCAAAATCTTTTACAGAAGCAATCGTATCTCGTTCTTTTTTTTCTTTGCTTTTACAATGTATAAATGAAATATTTTTCTTTTCTTTATTAATGCTTATAAAATCTGCAAATTCAGCATTTAAATCATCACAAATCAAATAGCTGGAATCAGAAAAATATTTTTCAACAAAATGAAATTCAGATTCTTCAGGAAAACTTGTATTGAGTTTAAGTTTTTCTATAGAATCTTCTTCTGAAAAATTGTTATATCCCTTTTCACTGGTTATAGTAAAATCAAAAGGCATTTTCGATTTTTCAAATAAATCAGCAAAAATTTCATAATCTGTTAATAAATCAGTATTTTCGAAAAACTGTCCATTATAATAACGTATTCTAAGTTGATCAGAACAAAGAATGAACCATTGTTTTTCATTTATTAAATCAACAAGTGTACCTAACTTGCTCCCTGATTCATCCTTTAAAGTATATTTTTCATAGTCAAAAATTTTCTTGATTTTATATCGATTGTCTTTTTTTTCAAGCTTTAATTCTTCATTATCGTTTAGATAACAAAGTGCTGTTAGTTTTTCATATATATCGTTCAATGTTTTTTTATCTATTATTTCATTTCCCTTTTGAAGATATAGATTCTTATTCATTTCAAAATAGTTTAAAAATTCATAGGCCATAAAATGAATGTATGTTGGATCAAAAGAATCATCAGGACACTCAATAATTTTTGCAAATTTATTAAAGAATAAATTCGATGGTGAATTGTGTTTAATTGCTTTATTAATTAGTTCTTTTGATTCTTTTATAATTTAATTAAAATTATATCATCTAAAATATTTTTGAATTTTTGATGTTACAGGATTTATAGAAATTGTGTCTTTATTATTAGCACTTTTTCCTCTGAAACTGGCAACCATATAATTATTTGTCATTGAATCTGTGAGATTGTAGTTTAAATCTTCGGCTTCTAATATTTGACTTCTTAATGCCTGGTCTGAAACATCAAGGTTTTTTAATGAAACTTTCTTAAAGTAAAAAGCTTCTGGAATGAAAGAATTTGAAAAAGAAGCGTGTGGTATTTGAATCAGGCAAGATTTTATTAAGCTATTATACAAGATATCTTTTGAACATATTGTAATATAATCTTTGTAACGAATTATTAAAATATAGGCTAGAACCTGCTCATGGATTTTTTTTTGTTTTTCTTTGTTAGTCATATTTTTAATGCATCGAGGTGTAGATTCTTTTATGAATGCACAAAAATAATACCTTGTGTTTTTGTCAAAAGTCTTATCAAGAATTTTGCATAAATGAGTTTTAGCGTTTTCAGAGATATTAGTAAATAATTGAGTAATATGTTCCTTTAAGTTTGTGCCGGTTTCTTTTTTAATTTCTTCTTCGTTTTTGATTTTGAATAGGGCAATACTGCTATAAAATTCAAAATCCTGAATATTCAAGGTTTTAGAGGTAGTTGAAGATTTAGACATTTTTATTTTGCTCCACTAAGTTGAACGAAAACAACTTTTTTTTATTTTATTATCTCGTGGTTTTGTGCAAAATGTCAAATTCTTTATAAAAAAAGTCCTTAAAAAATTAAGGACTTTTTCAAAAAACTCAATTAATCTCTAATTGAATCGATATTGGCTTTGCCGCCTGGAACAAATGGAAGTACATTTTCTTCCGAATCAACGCTAACCCGTACAAAGCAAGGTTTGTTCTGGCGGTTATTGTCGAAGGCTTTTTTATACCATTCAGGATCGCTGTCAGCATCAATTGCTTCAATTCCAAAACCGCGGGCAATTTCCAGAAGATCTGGGGAACGTCCAAAAACAGAAGCACTGTAATTCTTATCAAAAAGGAATTTCTGCTGCTGGTAAACCATACCCAAAGTTCCGTTCTGGAAAACAATTACAGTTACCGGAAGATTAAGTTCTGCAAGAGTTGCCATTTCCTGAACATTCATCATGATAGAGCCGTCGCCGCTAAAGCAAACAACTCTGCAGTCCGGATTAGCAACTGAAGCACCAATAGCAGTAGGAAGTCCAAAGCCCATTGTACCAAGACTTCCTGAAGTTAAGAAGGAACGAGGTTTTTCAACAGGATAATACTGAGCTGCCCACATCTGATGCTGTCCTACATCGGTTGTAGCAATCAGTTTGTCTTTTGACATTCCTGCTGCTTCTGCATATTCAGGAACCTTAGAAATCAGTTCACGAGGATTTGTAAGCTTTTCATTCTTTGGACGTCCGCATTCAAGAGAGAAGTGCTCCTTGCGCAGTTTTGCCATCTTCTTAAGCCAGCTTTCATCACTTGTGATTTTCTTTTCTGCAACAAGCTGGGCAATTACAGGGAATACAGATTCAACATCTGCAACTACAGAAATAGAAGCTGGAAGAATCTTATCAACTTCTGCGGCATCAATATCAATATGAATAATTTTTGCATCAGGACAGAACTTTGAAACTACACCTGTTGCGCGGTCATCAAAACGAACTCCGGCTGCAATTACAAGGTCTGAATCATGCATTGCAACATTTGCAGCATGATTTCCGTGCATACCAACCATACCAATATACATCTCGCTGCTTTCTGGAATACATCCAATTCCCATAAGACTTGTAACAACAGGAAGTCTGTAGTTCTGTAAAAAGCTTTTGATTCCGCTTACTGCTTCTTCGGAATTACATCCACCACCACAATATAATACAGGACGTTTTGCCTTTGAGAGAGCTTCTGTAATTAAGCCCATCTTTTCTGAATACTCATCAATTGGAGTATGGAATTTTATATCATGAAGGCGAACTTTCTTAATATCCGGCCAGGTATCAAAATCACATTCCTTAAGCTGAACATCACGAGGAACATCAATAAGAACAGGACCTGGTCTGCCTTTCAATGCAATCTCAAAAGCTTTTGGAATTGCTTCCAGAAGTTCATATGGATTTTTAACCATAATAGAATGCTTTGTAATAGGGAAGGAGAGACCAAAAGTATCTGCTTCCTGAAAAGCATCAGTTCCAATTAAAGTTGTATTTACCTGACCTGTAATTGCAATGATTGGGATAGAGTCTGCACGTGCATCTGCAATTGCTGTAAGAAGATTCATAGCCCCAGGACCGCTTGTTGCAAGACAAACAGCAGGTTTACCTGTTGAACGTGCCATTCCCTGAGCAAAGAATCCGGCTGCCTGTTCGTGGCGCACAAGGACGTGTCGGATTGAAGAACGATTCAGCTCGTCATAAAGAGGGAGAATAGAACCTCCCGGAATACCTGCAACGGTTTCAATTCCGTACATCTCGAGTAATTTAACAATGATTTGTGCGCCTGTGTATTTCATTTGTAACTCCTGATACACCGGTGGTTGAACTTGTCGAAACCACCTTTCTTAAAACAAAAAAGCTCCCCTAACCGGAGAGCTTCTTTTATATTGTTTGCTTATCACAAAGTATATAACATTCACTCTCTGGTTATTTATTAACCACAACGACGAGGACTGCTACGACTTTGACTAAAGCATTAAATTTCATATCGTTTATTTTGCAAATTTTTAATTTTCTGTCAAGACCTTTACTTTTCAATTGTAAAGAACGCTATCTCGCTCTTCCATTCAAAAATGGTGCGGTCACAGGCGGCAAGCATAAGATTTACGATTTTTTGTAATTCTTCTGTACCGCAAGCTTCGTTTATTTTTGCACCATATGCAGAGCTTTCCGGGGTGAACCATTTTTCAATTTCGGCAGGTGTGATGCGGCGTTTTTCTGTTAGCTGCTGTGACGCAACCTTTACCTTAAATCCTCTTTTTCTAAAAAGATTTGCAATAAAGAGTCCGTCCCATGAGAACAGCGGATTATCTCTGTCGCCAAAGAACTCCTGTTCTGCTGCTTCCATTTTATCCAGGGTTTCGCGGAAAGGCCCTATGCTTTCAGCAGAAAGAATCTGTTTACGTACAAGTTCGCTTATATGCTGTCCGTGACAAGGAATTCTCTGCGAAATAACAACCTTCCATCCATCGACAAGCGGACATTCATATGCAAAATCTTCATCTGCAGAGTCTTCATGCTTGTCCAGATCTGAATATGGATAAGAAAGAGTATTGTGAGAATCATCATCAGAATCTTTTTGAGGAGTCATAATTCCCGAAAGTGCATCTGCAAGAGCAATAATAGAAGGTTCACTTGCAAATGGATCTGTAAAGAACATTCGGTCAAAGATAACTCCGTTGTACTGGAACTTTACGAGAATATTATAAAAATCTTTTTGAGTAAGGAAGTCTGTAGAAATTGAATCTCCACGATGCTGTAGAATCGGGCGGTCAAGACTTCCGAGGGTGCGGCCATACTGCTCAAGAATCTGCATACCTTTTTCTGTACGACAAACGCCGCAGGTTACACCTTCCGGAGTCTTACGGGCAATATCCCACAAAAGAAGTCCGCTGTCTGCATTCCAGATGAGTGAACGGTGGTGTCGTAACAGCTCTGCCATAGAAGTCATTGTGTCTCGGATTCCAAGCAGAACTTCAGCGCGGTTAGAATCAAGTCTCTGCTGCCAGAATCTGTCGGCGCGGTCAAGAACAACCTCTTTGGCAGGATCTTTCGGGCTGAAAGTAAGGTTTTCTTCTTTCTTTACATTACCGCTCTTAAAATGCTCGTTTACCCACCATTCAGATATTGGGTTTTCACCAAACTCTGATTTTTCGTTACCATCTCCAGTTCCTGACTTCTTTGCAGAGAATACATTGATAGAGCCTGTAATTTCAGGAGAAGAGGCAAGTTCATCTGAAGTATATTGTTCGTGGCTTTGAGCTTTTTCAAGAATTGCTGCAATCTGAAGTTCACGTCTGGAAAGAACATCTTCGCGGATTGTGGCCTCGTATCCCTGTGTACTAGGATTGTAAAATACACGTCCGGTTAAAGTATCCGGCAGATACTGCTGTGCAACCCAGTGGTCGCGGTAAGCATGAGGGTAAAGATATCCGGCGCCATGTCCAAAGCCTTCTGCATCACGGTTATTATCTTTAAGATGATTAGGAACATCAGAATCTTCTTTTTCTACGCTGGCAAGGGCATCAAAGAATGCCATGCTGCTGTTTGATTTAGGTGCTGTAGAAAGATACAAAGCCGCGTGAGCAAGAAAATATCGGCCTTCCGGCATACCAACACGGTCAAAGGCCTGAGCACAGCTTTCTACAACGCTGATAGCCTGAGGATCTGCAAGACCTGTATCTTCACAGGCAGAAATCAGCATGCGACGGAATATAAAATGAGGATCTTCACCGGCTGCAACCATTCTTGCAAGCCAGTACATTGAAGCATCCGGGTCTCGACCCCTCAGAGATTTGATAAATGCAGAAATTATATCATAGTGATAGTCACCATCACGGTCATATAAAACAACTTTTTTCTGAATGGATTCTTCTGCCGCTTCTTTTGAAATATAAATCTTAGAGCCGTAAGCTGGAACAGGAGGTTCTGAATATGGAGACCATTTTTCAGGAGTAGTTTCAATTGCAAGCTCAAGTGCGTTCAAGAGCGAACGGGCATCACCATTTGCAGTTTCAATCAGATGTTCAAGTGCACCTTCTTCAAATTCAACCTTCCAGTGGCCGTAACCGCGATCCACATCTGTTAATGCCTGATGTGCTGCTTTTTCAAGGTCATTATAGGTCAAAGGTTTAAGCTGGAATACACGAGAACGTGAAACAAGAGCCTTATTTACTTCAAAAAATGGATTTTCTGTTGTTGCACCAATCAGAATAATTGTGCCGTTTTCTACCCATGGTAAAAGTGCATCCTGCTGACTCTTATTCCAGCGGTGAACTTCGTCTACAAAAAGAATAGTACGGCGTGTGTAAAGATTGTAATAATCTTCTGCCTGTTTAATGGAATCCCGGATATTCTGAACACCGGTAAGTACGGCATTTAAGGTAATAAAGTTTGATTTAGTATGATTAGCAATAACGCGTGCAAGAGTAGTTTTTCCACTGCCTGGAGGGCCGTAAAAGATAACAGAAGTGAGCTGGTCTGCGGCAATTGCGCGGCGGAGAAGTCTTCCTTTTCCTACAATATGATCCTGACCAATATACTCATCAAGATTTCTAGGCCGCATACGTGCGGCCAGAGGTTCTTGAGTTAGTTTTATCTGTTCAAATAATGAGTTTTCTGACATATCTCTCCAGATTTGCAGATTTCTCCGTTATACAGGTAGATATAACTGCCTGTGCGACTACTCTCGGTTCCAGTTTCCTCTTGCAGGATAATAAGACCAGAGTCCCATATTGTCAAAGTTATATGAGGTTCCAGCAAATGTAATGGAAGCATATAAAGAGCTTTCCAATTCATCTTTTTCAGGAGTTGCATTAACTAATGAAAGAACAATATAAGCACTTGTAATCTGGAATTGTGCATTTGTGTCAAAAGACAGCATTTCACCTGGTACACCAGCAGTAAGTTTTGCTTTTTTGATACCACTTGAATTACCAGTCAGCATATTTCCGTAACCGATTAAGATACAGTCATTACAGGTTGCAAGATTAGAAATTGTTGTATTTGCACCGGTATTGATATATGCAGGTTCTGCTGAGCCATTACTATAATAAAGTCTTTCATCATTATTTGTATAATAGTAGTAAGTTGCATCTGTTGTATATGTTTCATTTGTAGTGGCAGCTTTTGATGCAAAGAATTTTATTGAACCATTAAAATAAACTGCAGAATAAGCAGAAGGATGATAATTTGAATCTGTAGAAGCATTTGGATCAATAATATCTGAATTTGCAATTGTAATTTCAGCAGGAGCCGAAGTTCCATTTAATTTGTAATATGTAAATGCTGTATTATCTGAATTATGAGTACAAATATATGCAGCTCTGTGAGCCTTCATAGGAGCATTTGTCTGGAAGTAATGGAATTTAGTGCTGCGGTAACCTGTAGAAGTATCTTCAACAATAGGGAACATTGTAGGATTAGATTCAACGATACAAGTCCAGTCTCCTGTGGTATCCCAGATTCTATCAGTTGCAGTAATAACTTTTCCCCAAACCTTTATTGTAGTTGGATAAGAAGTACCTTCTGAGCCGGTATAATCATAAACAGCTGTAATAAGGTAAAGAGTAGTATCGTCGGCAAGTACTTTAATAATCTGTTCACCTGTATGACTTGCAGAACCATAATCAAAAGACTGAAGCTGGAATGGAACCTGATATGTTTGCCATGCACCATGTTCATTCTGATCCTTAAACTTATATCTAAGTCCATTATCTGCGCCAACAACCAGGAATTCAGTGTCACTTGCAGTATATCTTGTTATAGAAGAAATATTGCCGGAAACGGTAGCATCTTCAGGTCTTACATCCTCTCTGATTGCTTCAAAAATAGCCTGGTAACAGCCTGTGAAAGATAAAAGTGAAGCTAATAATATAAGTATTGATATTTTTTTCATATTTTTTTCCTGTAATTAGAAGTGATAGCGCACAGTTAATCCTGCACTGGTAAAGAATCCGTTATCAGCTGGTTTACCCCAGATCCACTGTGGTATCCAATAAGTTGTTGATGTCAGACCAAAAGACCAGGTTTCTGAGAATCGATAATAAGCACCGGCTGTAAATCTGGCAGCAAATCCCGGAAAATAAGTCATAGACTGGCAGGAAACTGTTGATATACCAATACTCAAAGACATAGGAAATTCAAACTTTCCTATATATGGCTGGTACATTACTCCTAATGTAATTGGAACTATAAAGAGTGGTTTGTTACCTACTGAAAGATTGTAACTTACAAGAAGATCTCCACCAAATGCCCAATATTGATTTAAGAACTTATAATAACCAACGGAAACAAGTCCACCAATTCTTAATTGAGAGCCAAAATTTAATGGAAAATTTACACCTAAATCAATTTTCAGGAACTGATCTCCAGCACCATTCTGTTCATAAACAAATCCATCGTCGTATTCGTCACCACCATCACTATCATCTGCAAATACTGCAGCAGACAACAAAAGAATGACAGATAATATGGAAATAAAGCGTTTCATATTGCGACCTTTTTTTTATTTCAGTATATTTTGTTACTATAAGAATATACTGATTTTTTAACAGTTTATCAATAAAACAGAAAGGAGCTATGAAGGTTACATGAGCGCAATTGTAATAGACGGAAAACAGGTTGCAGCAGATGTTCGTGCTGAGGTTGCAGAAAAGGTTAGTGAACTTAAAAAGAAAGGTATTGCACCTTGTCTTGCAGTTATTTTAGTTGGAGAGAATCCTGCTTCGGTATCTTATGTTACAGGAAAACAGAAGGCTCTGGCTGAAGTAGGAATGGTAGATCGTTCTGTACATCTTCCGGAAAGTACAACAGAAGAAGAACTTCTTAAACTTATTGATGAACTTAATGCTGACAAAAACGTTCATGGAATTCTGGTTCAGCTTCCACTTCCAAAGCATATTAATGAAGAAAAGGTAATTATGGCTATTTCTCCAGAAAAAGACGTAGACGGCTTCCATCCTGTAAGTGTTGGAAACCTTATGATTGGCCGCCCTGGATTCCTTCCTTGTACTCCTCATGGAATTATTGTTCTTCTTAAAAAAGCCGGAATTGAAACCAGCGGAAAGCATGCTGTTGTAATCGGACGTTCTAATATTGTAGGAAAACCGGTTTCAATTCTTCTAGCACGTAAAGATGTAAACTGTACTGTAACAATGTGTCATACAGGTACTAAAAATATGGCAGAAATTACCCGCCAGGCTGATATTATTGTAGTTGCAAGTGGTCATCCACATACTCTTACAGGTGATATGGTAAAAGATGGAGCTGTAGTAATTGATGTTGGTGTAAACCGCATTCCAGATGCTTCTAAAAAATCTGGATTCCGTCTTATCGGTGACTGTGATTTTGATGATTTGAAGGAAAAAACATCATTTATCACTCCGGTTCCTGGTGGAGTAGGCCCAATGACAATCGCCATGCTCATGCAGAATACCCTTGAAAGTGCAGAACGCTCGATGACTGAGTAGCCCGAAGGGCTTATGCGTCGTATCGAAGTCATAATACAAAGGATTTCAAAATGATTGATATTCAAAGTGAACAGGATACCAGAGCAGTTCCTCTCCAGAAAGTTGGTGTTAAAGGCGTAAAATATCCTGTTGTTGTTCTTGATAAGAATGCAACAAAGCAGAATACAACAGCTTCTGTGGATTTATTTGTGAACCTTCCTCATAATTACAAGGGAACTCATATGTCCCGCTTTATTGAAGTATTTCATAAATATCATTCTGATATTTCAATGCACCATTTTCTTGATATGCTTGAAGAAATCAGAACAAAGCTTACTGCACAGAAGGCTTACGGAAAGGTTTCTTTTCCATATTTTATAGAAAAAAAAGCTCCTGTTACCGGTTCAGACGGTATTATGCAGTATGAATGTTCTTATGAAGGTGAAGTTTGCGAGGGTGGGGATAGAAAGTTTTATGTTTCTATTAAAGTCCCGGTTGCAACTCTTTGCCCATGCAGCAAGGCTATCAGTGAATATGGTGCCCATAATCAGCGTGGTCTTGTAAGTGTTCGCCTGCTTTATCAGGAGTTTTTCTGGATAGAAGATGTTATTTCTACAATTGAAAATTGTGCTTCTACACCTTTATATACACTTCTTAAACGAAAAGATGAAAAGTATGTAACTGAACATGCCTATGAAAATCCTCGTTTTGTTGAAGATGTTGTGCGGGAAGTATATCTGGGCTTAAAAAAGCTTGGATTTAAGTCTTTTTCTGTGGAAGCGGAAAATGAAGAGAGCATTCATAATCATAATGCCTATGCTCTGGCAGAATATTCAGAAGATTAAGCAAAAATCACATTCAAAATAAGACAAAAAAAGAGAGCCGTCAGACCATCTGACGGCTCTTATAGTGTACTTAAAATACCAAAAAGACCCAAAACTTTTTTTTAAATAATTATTTTGTTTTTAATTTGTTTTTAAATAATTTTTTTAATACTTTTCTTTTTACAATTATTTTTAAATGTTTGTTTTTAACTTTAGATTAACTTTATTTAATCTATGATTATAGTAATATGACCTAAGTAATATGTCAAGAAAAATTAATAAAAAAATATGGAAATTTGGTATCTTTACTAGGAAATAACAAATTTTTATAAATTTAAAGCATATTAAATGTGTGACTTCAGTCATATTTGAGTAATATCGGGGTAAAGGGTTATATTCTTATGAAAAAATGTTAAAAAAGCATGAAAAAACCGGCCATTTTTCTAAGCCGGTTCTTTTATAAGGTTATTTCTGCTTTCTAACTGAGTCACGTACGATTACACTTCCGTGAACAACTTTTTTACCGATATGGTAGTTCGGGTTTTCCAGTTTAAGAGCAATACTTTCAGCAGCAAGCTGTGCCATAGTATTGTAATTAATACTGTAGGTTGTCAGCTTTGGAATTCCAATATCAGCAAAGATACCATCATCAAAAGCCGCTACTGAAATATCCTTTGGAATGCTGTATTCAAGGCCTTCCAGATTATGAATCAGCTTATAGGCAGTTCTACAATCATTACAAATAAATGAATCCGGCAGCTGATCAGGAAGAATAAGACTGATTTCTTCTCCAAAGTCAGTAACATCTGGAATAATCAACTCTTTTCTCAAATCAAGTCCATGATGAAGCTGTGCTTTTGCAATTCCAAGGTATCTGTCCATTACAATTTCGGCAAACTGGATGTTTCCAACAAAGCCAATTGATTTACAGCCCTGATCAATAAGGTAATTTGCAAGTGTAAAGCCGGCATAAAGATTATCTGTAATAATACCGCCTTCGTTTACATCATCATAAATATGGGCAAGGAATAAGAATGGCTTTCCAGTTTCTTTAAGAATATTAACGTATTCTTTAGACATCTGACCAAGAATGATAAATGCACTTACTTTATTTTCTTTTAGGATTTTTGGAAGTATAAGAAGGTGTTCAGTTTCATCAGAGATGATTTCTGTAATACCATAGTAATTTAACTGTGTAAGATTTGTGATGAGCGGTTGCTGAAGGGACATATAGGTAGCATTAGCATTCATGCTTCGTTCTGCAATCAGAATGCCTATGTTATGTGAGGATCCGTCATCATTACCGGAAGTTTGAGCTTTTTTGTAGCCAAGTTCCTCTGCTTTTGCGAGGATTTTGGCCCTCAAATCTTCACTCACTCCGTCCTTACCTGATAACGCTTTTGATACAGACATAACTGTGATATCAAGCTCATCAGCTATATCTTTCATTGTTACTAGGTTTCTCATTTTCTTTAACTATAATTATATATTAAAAATAAAGTTAACGCAAAGGTATTAATAGTATATTTATAAAATATCTTTTTTTTTGTACAATAGAATCATATGTTAACTTATTTTTTTGAAACCTATGGTTGCGAAATGAATATTGCGGAGTCGGCTGCAGTTGAGCAGCTTTTTATTGCGCGTGGCTGGAAATGTGCCGAATCCGCTCAGACTGCCGATGTTGCAGTAATTAATACCTGTTCAATCCGGGAAACAGCCGAAAACAGAATTTTAGGACGTCTTGGCTGGTATAGCGGATTAAAAGCTGTTCGTGAATGTAAGGTTGGAGCAAAAACAAAGCTTCTTGAAGAGGCTGTAGAATATGTTCGTGATGGTGCTAAGCCACTTACTCTCATTGTTATGGGCTGTATGGCTGAACGTCTTTTGAAAACTTTCCAGAAAGACTATCCGTTTATTGATTATGTTGTTGGAACTTACGCAAAGCATCATTTTTATGAAATTATATCTGCTGTAGAAGAGGGAAGAGAACCTTTCCATATTGATGATTCTGAGCAGTATAGATTTGCGGCTCTTTCTGCAGAACCTGGTCATTTTTCAACATTTGTACCTATCATGCATGGTTGTGATAATTTCTGTACCTATTGTATTGTTCCTTATGTACGAGGCCGTGAGTTAAGCCGCCCTGTAGATGAAATTCTCCATGAAATTGATTTGCTTGGAAAAATGAATGTCCGGGAAATTACTTTAATCGGTCAGAATGTAAACAGTTATCATGGAGCTGCTGATGCAGAGGCTGCAAAACGTGGTGAGAACGATATTAACTTTGCAGAACTTCTTCAGATTATTGCAGATCATCTTCGAGAAACAGATTCTCCTATTAAATGGGTAAGATTTATGTCTTCTCATCCAAAGGATTTTTCAGATGATGTTATTGATGTAATTGCAAAGGAAAGTGTAATTTGTAGACATATTCATCTTCCTGTTCAGCATGGCTCAAGCGAAGTTCTTAAAAAGATGAATCGCCGTTATACCCGAGAACATTATCTTGCACTTGTAGAGAGAATTAAAGCTAAGATTCCAGATGTGTCACTTACAACTGATCTTATGATGGGCTTTCCTGGAGAAACTGAAGAAGATGTTGAACTTACTCTGGATCTTATGCGTCAGGTAAAATATGAATCTGCAATGATGTATTATTATAATCCTCGTGAAGGAACACCTGCTGCAAAATGGGAACAGATTCCTGTTGAGATCAGAAAGGAACGTTTACAGCGTGTAATTGATCTTCAGCTGGAGCATACACATGAGCAGATGTCAAAGCGTGTTGGAAGCACGGTTATGGTCCTTGTTGAAGGTGTAAGTCGTGATGATAAAACAGAGCTTCTTGGGCAGACAGAACAGCATGAAAAGATTGCTTTTAAGGCTGATCGGTCAAAAATTGGAAGCTTTGTTAATGTGAAAATAACAGAACTCAGCGGAAATACTTTCCGTGGTGAGATGCAATAGGAGTGTGATTTATGGTAGTAACATTAATTCTGATTCTTTTAATCGTCATCTTCATGGCATTTTTCATTGGTATGAATCTTGCAAATGTTTGTACCTTCTGGTTTTTCAAAACCTTTACAGATCTGCCAGTTGCAGTACTGACTCTCATTGCTTTCGGTGCCGGAATTATATTTGCTCTTCTTTTTATTTTTGTAGCTAAGATGAAAGCACCTGCCTCAGATGCAGAAGTTCGTGCCGCTAAAAAACTTGAAAAGAAAGCACGTGCTGAAGAAAAACTTCGTCTTGCAAGAGAAAAGGAAGCTGCCAAAAAGGCCGCTAAAGAAGCGAAAAAATCAGGTCATTCCGGACTTGTTTCGGAATCTCTTAAATAGAAGTCAGAGATGCTGAAACAAGTTCAGCATGACTTTGATTTATCCGATACATTATATATGAAGAAAATAATTACTGTCGTACTTTCTATTTTTCTCTGTACTTCAATTTTTGCCGCAGAACTCACAGCTTCATTTGTTACAGCTGAGGCAGCAAAAAAAGATTCTGTAGAAGAATCGGTGTCATATCTAAAATCTCAGATTTCTAAAATGACTTCTCCTGCTGAAAAAAGAGCTGCCTGGATTTTCCTTGCAGCTCTTCAGGAACAGATGGCATATTTTGATGATGCTCAAAAATCATATGCGCAGGCTGCCGCTATTTCTGCCGGTGATGCAGAAGGAATGCCAAAAAAATCAAACGAACAGATAGTTCTTGATGCAGTTCGTTGTGCCTTGAGCTCCGGTGATTATGCAACTGCAGACAGTTATCTCAATTCAGCCGTTAGAAATTCTAAAAGTTCTGTAGTTCAGGCTTATATAAAGTTATATACACAGTGGAGTGCTCTTTGTAAGGCAGATGCTGTTGCAGATATTCAGGAACCAGTAGTTATGCTTCAGGCATATCTGAAGGTTGATTCGATGAATGCTGTAAAACCTGCTGTTCTTCTTACGCTCTGGTATGTAACAGGTGACAGTTCCTATTCTAAAGAAATTACAAAGCTTTATCCAAAATCTATAGAAGCTTCTATTGTAAAGGGTGATGCACAGCTATTGCCAACTCCTTTCTGGTTCTTCGTTCCTAAGAGTGGTGAAGCTGAACAGGGAACTGGAAGTATTTCTATTCCAGAAGAACCAAAACAGACTGCCGCAGAAAAGGCTGCTGCCGCAACTCCTGCTAAGTTTACAAAATGGCAGCTTGGTTTGTTCCGTACAGAAAGCAATGCAAAACTTCTTGCAGATGAAGTTAAAGCAAAAGGTTTTGATTCTTATATAACTACCGAAAAACGTGCCAGCGGCACAACCTACTATATAGTTCTTGTTCGTGAAGACAAAACCGGCAACGTAGCAGACCGCCTCCGCAGTTCCGGCTACGACTGTTATGGCGTGGAGTGATTTCCTGTGGTTGTTTAAAAGCGGATTTTTCTGTAAACTTATACTGACTATAATTTTACAGGAGACCGCACTATGGCTAAGACTTTCGACGATAAAAAAATCATATACACAATGGACCGCGTTACCCGTTCTTATGGAACTAAGGTGGTTCTTAAAGATATCAGTATTTCCTATTACTATGGTGCGAAAATCGGAGTTGTAGGACCTAACGGTTCTGGTAAATCTTCTCTTTTTAAGATTCTTGCTGGAAAAGATACAGACTTCGCCGGTGAAACATCTCTCGCTCCCGGCTATACAATCGGTTACCTTGAGCAGGAGCCGGAGCTTGAAGCTGGTAAAACTGTAATGGAAATTGTAAAGGAAGGCGTAAAACCAATTACAGACCTTCTTGCAGAATTCGATAAAATCAACGAGGCCTTTGGTGACCCGGATGCAGATTTTGATAAGCTCTGTGCACGCCAGGGTGAGGTTCAGGAAAAGCTCGATGCTCTCGATGCATGGAACCTCGATAATAACCTTGAACTTGCTATGGACGCTCTCCGCTGTCCTCCAGCTGATCAGGTTGTAGACGTACTTTCTGGAGGTGAGCGCCGTCGTGTTGCTTTGTGTCGACTCCTTCTTCAGAAACCGGACATTCTCCTTCTCGACGAACCTACTAACCACCTCGATGCAGAAACTGTAGCATGGCTGGAAAAGCACCTTCACGATTATGCC